>VFSW01009477.1_pt1 | contig 13892 bp, 13 predicted proteins | sample 5358111 | NCBI WGS metagenome assembly VFSW01 (sample SAMN11554181, study PRJNA540505) | mine drainage metagenome | isolation source: sediment from site ElyBrook_90M | place: USA: Ely Copper Mine, Vershire, VT | collected 2017
GCCCCATTGCCCAGAAGGCCGATCAGCAGTCCGTGGCCGATATACAGCGCCAAGACGCTGCCCGGGCTGGACAACGCCAGCCCCGCGGCCATCGACACCGTCCCCATCGCCACGGTGGTGCGGATGCCGATCCGGTCCGCCAGCCAGCCCATCGGGATGCCGCCCACGCCAGTACCGATCCACACCAGCGAGCTGGCCAGCGACAACACCGACCGGTCGGTGTGCATCGCCGCCTGCATGTCGCGCAAACCGACGACCGCCAGCAACGGCGAACCGAAGGATATCGCAAGAATACCAAGCGTCACGAACGCGGCTTCCCACGATTGGCGGGACTCGATGCTGCCGCCGGCATCTCGTTGCATGGACGCTTCCTTCCCCGCGGCGTCCCCGGATCGTTTGCTTGTGACGGGGAGCGATCTATAAGCCATTATCGACGAACGGCCGGTCATAGCAACCGGCATCCAGGAGACCGAGATGACCGAACCCACCGGGCCGCTGAAGGGCCTTCGCGTATTCGACCTGACCCGCGTTCTGGCGGGGCCCACCTGCGCGCAAATGCTGGCCGATCTGGGTGCCGATGTAGTGAAAATCGAACGCCCGGGCGCCGGCGACGACACCCGCGGCTTCGCCCCCCCGACAATGCCAGGCACCAAGGAAAGCGCCTACTTCGTCGGTGTGAACCGCAACAAGCAGTCGGTCACGCTGGATATCTCCCAGCCCGCCGGCCAGGAGATCGCGTTGAAGCTGATCGCTGAAAGCGACATCTTCGTAGAGAACTTCAAGGTCGGCGCCCTGGCCAAATACGGCCTGGGGTATGAGCAGTTGCATGCCAAATTCCCGCGGCTGATCTACTGCTCGATCACCGGGTTCGGCCAGACTGGCCCGTATGCGCCCCGGCCCGGTTACGACAGCCTGATCCAGGCGATGGGCGGCGTCATGAGCCTGACCGGCGAGCCGGATGGCCTGCCGCAGAAAGTGGGCGTGCCGGTGGCGGACCTGTTCGCCGGACTGTATGGCTGCATCGGCATCCTGGCGGCGCTGCGCCACCGCGACCTGACCGGCCAGGGCCAGCAGATCGATATCGGCATGCTGGACACCCATGTCGCATGGTTGGCGAACCAGGGGATGAACTACCTCGCCACCGGCGAGAATCCGCCGCGCCTGGGCAACCAGCATCCGAACATCGCGCCCTATCAGGTGTTCCCGACCAAGGACGGCCATATCGTGCTGTCGGTCGCCAACGACCCGACGTTCAAGCGTTTCTGCGAGGCGTTCAGCCTGACGCACCTGCTGGAAGACCCGCGCTTCAAGACCAACGCCGACCGCGTCGGCAACCGCCAGCTTGTCACCGACACGCTGACCCCGGTGATGATGCAGAACACCACGACCTGGTGGGTCGAGAAGCTGGAGGCGCTGAAGATCGGCTGCGGCCCGATCAACAAGCTGTCGGAGGTGTTCGCCGATCCCCAGGTCGTTGCGCGGGATATGGTTGTGGAGATGGCGCACAGCTCCGGCCAGACCGTGAAGGTGATAGCCAACCCGGTGAAGCTGTCGGAAACGCCCGCAAACTATCGCATCGCCCCGCCTTTGCTGGGCGAGCACACCGACGCCGTGCTGACCCGGCGCCTGGGCCTGGATGCGGCGGCCCTGGCGGCGTTGCGCGAGAAGAACGTGATCTGATTGCCCGCCGAACCGGGGGGATTAGGTGAAGTCTTGCGCCTCCCGGTTTCGGACCAACTGCGACAACGCCACCGCCAGCACCAAACCACCCCCGTAGAACAGATTTTGCACGAAGGTCTGGATGCCCAGAATGGTCAGGCCGGTAATGCCGATCACCAGAAAATAGACCGCCACCAAAGAGCCCCAGGCGTTGAAGCGCCCTGGCGAAATACTCGTGGCCCCCAGGAACGCCGCGGCAAACCCCGGCAGCATGAACGTCAGTCCGGACAGCGGATCCGCCGCGCCGATCGTGCCGGCATACATGATGCCCGCGCCAGCGCTCAGCACGCCCGAGGTCACGAGACTGAACAGCCGCACCCGATCGACCCGAATGCCCGACAACCGCGCAACCTCCCGCCCGCGGCGCACGAACAACAGGCGACGTCCCGGCGTGGTATATTCGAAGAAGTACCAAATCGCCGCACACAGCGCGACCGCATAGTAAAACGCCAGCGGGATACCGAAAATCCGGCGCACCACCACCCAGTCGGTCAGGGCATCGTCCAGACCGCTGATGGTCATCGAGCCGCTGATCCACAACACGACGCCGTTGATAAACGTCCCGGTGCCCAGCGTTACGATCAGGGAAGGAATACGGAAATAGAGTATAAACCAGGCATTGATCAATCCGGTCAGCGCACCGGCTAACAGCGCCACCAGCATGGCGACGGACAGGCTGACGCCCATCTGCGCATTCAAGACGGCGATGATCATCGATGACAACGTCAGCATGCTGGCTACCGACAGGTCGAAATCCCCGGCGGTCAGCGGAATGATCAGCGCCATGGTCACGACCACGAGCACCGCCTGGGAGCCAAGCATGGTAGAGATATTGGCCCACGACAGAAAAGCCTCGGGCCGGATCGCGCCGAATACGGCGCCTAACAGAATAAGCGCGGCAACCAGGGCATAGGATTCCAGGAACCTGGCCAGATTGAAGGGCCGGCGTGTCGCCGTCTTCGCGACGGCGGTCTGCGTGGGGCTTTGGCTCATGCTGTGGTCACACGCTCCGATATGGGTATCGATGGCAGGCTGGCGGCAATTTCGGTGCTGCGCAGACAGTGTTCGGCAATGCTGGCCTTACCGATCGCGGCCCCTTCCAATTGAGCAACGACCGTGCCCCGGGCGAAAATCAGCACCCGGTCGCAAATCTGCTCCAACTGCTCGTAATCCGTACTGGCAACGAGAACCGCGATGCCGCGCGCTGCGGCGGCGACGAGCGTAGCGAAAAGATGCTGCCGCGCGCCGACGTCCACGCCCTGTGTCGGCTCATCCAGCATCAACAGTCGCGGGCCGGTTTGCAGCCACTTCGCCATCAGCGTCTTCTGCTGATTGCCGCCCGACAAAGACGCCAGGTTCATCTCGGGGCGGTTTGGCCGGACTTGATAGGCCGCCCCAAGTTCCAGAGTGCGGTCGAAAATGCCCTGCCAGTTCAGCAACATTCCGCGGAACTCATTCAGGACCGGCAACGAGACATTGTCGGCGACCGGCAGCGATCCGATCCCCGCGGCCCCGAGCCGGTCGGAAGGCAGCAGAGCGAGCCGCGCATCGATCGCGGCCGAGGGAGTCATTTTCGCCAACGGCTGCTCCGCGCGATCGGCAATGCGCAATGTTCCGGAAGATGCCTGGCGCGCGCCATAAATCAGATAGGGCAAATCGTCGAAACCGGACCCGATCAGCCCCGCGAGCCCGACGATCTCCCCTTCATGCACATCCATCGATACGCCGTGCAAACTGCCACCGGACGCATCGCGCACGCTCACCGCGACGGGGCGATCAGAATGATCGTGCGGCGTGGCATGAAACAGTTCCACCCTGCGTCCGACAATCAACTCGACGAAATCCGCATGGGTCGCGTCTCGGGTGACCACCGTGCCGGCAAGCACGCCGTCGCGCAGCACCGTTGCACGATCGGTGATTTCCATGACTTCGTCGATATCGTGCGAAACGAATATGACCGCGGCCCCTTCCTGCACGATAGCGCGCACCAGCCCGAACAACTGTTCTACGCCGGCCTTCGGCAGGAACGGCGTCGGTTCGTCCAGCACCAGGATTCCGGCGTGCTCCCGGCCCTCGGCCCGTACCGATTCGAACGCCCGCACAATGGCGACCAGCGCACGTTCCACTTGCGGAAGTTCCGCGATCCGCGCATTCGGGTCGATCGACAATCCAAACCGCGCGAACGTTTCCCTCGCCCGCTCGGTTTCTCGCCGCCAGTTCATCCACCAGCGCGTCCGCGTGGCGATGGTGTTCATGCGCAGGTTTTCCAGCACCGTCAGGGACGGCACCAGCCCCAGATGCTGATGCACGAAGGCCAAGCCTACCCTTTCGGCGATCCCCGGCGGCACGGGCAAGGGCACCGACTCGCCGTGGATCAGCAATTCCCCGCCGGGCTCCGGCACATGGTAGCCCGACAGGACCTTGATCAGCGTTGACTTTCCCGATCCGTTCTGGCCGAGCAGGCCAAGCACCTCGCCCGGTAAGACGTCGAGAGAGACATCGTTTAGCGCCCTGGCGCCGCCAAAACGTTTCGACAGGTGACGCAGGGAAAGTGCCGGAGGTTCCCCTGGCTTGCGCGGCTTGGGGGGAACATAAGTCACTTCAGTTCCCAAAGCTTATTGTAGCCGGAAACGTGGTTGTCGCCATAGCCGCGGTCGTAATCGGCGGGCGTACCGGCGTTCTTCGCATTACTGCTGTCGAAGATGTAGAACGGGACGTAAAGCGTTGTATATGTCTTTAGACCGCACATGTCCCGCATGTATCCGTCAAGGATAGACCGAGCGATCCAGCCGAGGCTTTCGCCGACATCCATTTCGACATCGCCTTTTTGGATCATGTCGATAACGAATGGGGTACCGTTGAAAGTGGCGATCTTTACTTTACCTTTGCGCCCCGTGATTGTCAGGGCGGGAACAACGAATTGCGACATGCTGTCGTAAATCGGAATGACGTAGTTGATTGTCGGGTCGGCGATCAATGCCGATTGTACTCCCGACTGAATTTTAGTGGACCACTCGGGTACCGGCGCATTGATGTACGTAAACTTGCAGTCGGGGCCGCAGATTTTCGCCAGGGTGTCGGTGATGCCCTTGACGAAGGGCGCGGTCGGAATGATCTCGTCGGAGCCGACGATCACGGCATTGACGTGCCCGCCCGTCTTCATGGTGACCCAACTGGCCAGCAGCGCCCCAACTTCGTGATACGGCACCCGCATCGACAGGGTCACGCTTGGGTCGGGGGTTTGGATCGTGTCGTACAAGTGCGAAGTGAATACTTTGATGCCAGCCTTCTTCGCCTCGGCGATCTGCGGACCGAGAACCGCCGGGTTTACGCCGCCCAACAAGTCCACCGCGTCGAACTTGTTGTTGATCGCATATTCCATGCCCTGAACCCATTGGGTTGGCCTGGCTTGGTTTTCCCACTCCTTCACCTCGAAGCCGATCTGCTTGGCAACCTGCGTCATCGCGATTGCGATGTTTTTGGTGAACGGGTTGGCGCTGGAAACGGGCATTGTCAGGATTTTCTTGCCGGCCATGCAGGCATGGGCGTCGAACGGCGCATCCGGAGGCGTAAAGTTCGGCAGCACGCTGTGTTCGGCCACCAAGGCCTTCGCTGCTTCCAGATCTGGCGCGGCGGCGTGCGCCACGCTCGCGGCAAACCCGATACCGAGGGCGCATGAAATCGGCAAAAACATTTTATGATGCATATGCTTGTGCGTCCTGTACTGCGGGGCAACCCCAGTTACGCGTTTACTCATCGGTAGGAGCAAAACGCATGCCAATGAACGGACCGCGCGTACAGCGCATGTTCAATCGAAGAAAACTATGAATGCCATTTTTTGAAGCAATTTTTGGGCACTGAATATGCATCACCCTGACTTCCACCACATGATGCCGGGTTTTTGGGCTGTATTGCAGCATCCTGTGCCACGATGCTGCCTTATTCGTGAGGGAGCAGCCGAAGGCTCTCAGTGCCAAGACACGCGCATTTCGGTTCCGATATGGCCGTGAACAACCGCCCGACGGACGCGCGATGCGCCGTTCCGTATCTTTCGATCCTCGGTTTCCGCCGCGATCCGATCGCCGAGCTTCCGATGTTCAAGGTGCCGGACGCGCCATCGCTCCGTAACCCGGCCGCCGCCGGCATCTCGATTATACTTGGTAGAAATTCCGGAAAATCATACCGGCGATATCGCGTTCTATTCGATGGTTTCACAATGGGTTCATTCAACGTCCGCCAATTCTCCGATAAAACCCACCATGCCCTCCGCATTCGGACTGCCCGCAACAATCGCAGCATGGAAGCCGAGGTCAGGGCCAATCTGGAGGACGCAGTAAACCCCGGCCGGGAGTTTGGTGGCGTCGATCTTTCTGTAAGCCGCGATAAGACACCAGCCGAACCGGCGATCATCGAGCGATCGTCCTTGCCACGAATGTCCTATCCCAGCCGATGCGGCTGGACGGTAATCCCGCGGTTGCGGCTTGGCTCGATCGGCAAGATACGACCACGCTTTATCTGACAACAGTGAACCTCGCCGAACTGCTGCTCGGCATCGAACCGATGCCGCTTGGAATTCGTAGATCGAGACTGGAAGCGCGGATAGGCGCGGTCGTAAACGCGTTCGGCGAGCGGCGTACCCTTCCCTTCGATATGCGGGCCGCCCGCTGCTTTACGGCTTTAGTCGCCCGGGCCCGCGCCGCCGGAAATGCGATTGCCGCCGCGGACGGCCAGATCGCGGCCATTGCCGCAGCCCATGGCTTCGCGATCGCAACACGGGACACCGCACCCTTTATTGCGGCCGGCGTTCCCGTGATCGACCCGTCGAACGCGGTGTCGGACGTCTGAATAGACACACGTCGATCCGACGATACACAGTCGGTCTCGACATGTGCCGATCGCAGCCACCCATAGTCCCCGCTACTTCGGCCGCCGCCCCTAGTCCGGGTCCCGCCCCTTCACCGCCGCATACCCGCTGCCAAACGCCGCATCCCGCTGCTGGAACGCGTGCTTCACACCATGCTCCCGCATCGTCGCCTTGAACGCCATCGCCTTCGGGGCGAGGTGGCCGCGCGCATCGATCTCCGACCCGATGCGCTGCAGCGTACGGGCGCCCATCAGTTCCAGACCCAAATTCACCATCCGCTTGTTGGCCGACAGCAGATGCGGGTCCACCAGCCCCATGCGATCGGCCAAGCGCATCACCTCGGTCTCCAGTTCCGCCGCCGGATAGGATTTCAGCGCCAGACCGATCTCCACCGCGTCCTTCCCGGTCAGCGAATCCCCAGTCAGCAACAGCCGTTTCGCCCATTGCGGCCCGCAGTGATACAGCCACATGCTGCCCGGCGGAGTCCCCAGATCGCGCACCGGCGGAAAGCCGATCCTGGCATCGTCGGCGACAATGACCATGTCGCAGAACCACGCCAGTTCCGTTCCGATGCCGATACACGTTCCATGCACCTGGGCAATTACCGGCTTGTGCATATCGAACAGCTCGATCCGCAGCTTCTGCCCCTGCTCCAGCCGCCAGACATCGTCATCGATTTCCGCCCGGCCGCGATACTCCGGCCCGCGCCCGGACGAGAACTCGTTCAAATCCGCGCCCGCGCAGAAATGCGGCCCGGCCCCGCGCAGCACCACGCAATGCACCGGGTTGTATTCGTCCGCCTCTTTCAGCGCCGCGTTCAGTTCCCGCAGCAACTTGCCGCTCAGCGCGTTCCGCCGTTCCGGCCGGTTCAGCGTCACGATCGCGGTGGTGCCCTTAACCTCATAGGCGATCTGTTCGAAGTCCATCGTTCCCTCCGTTTCTTCCCGGCGGAGATCAGACGCACGGAACGGGCTGCTGGCAAGCCCGGCAACCTGATATGAAACGCGCAACCGCATCGGAAAATCGGATACCCCTCTGTGCTTGGCACACTGCGCGACATCAGGCTGTTCGTTTCCGTCTATGAGGAACGCTCGTTCACCCTCGCCGCCCAGCGGGAGAACGCGACCCAGTCCGGCGTGTCCCAACACGTTCGCAACCTGGAAACCGCGTTCGGCGTCCGGTTGTTCACCCGCGACAAGGGCCGCATCGCGCCCACCCCGGCGGGCGACGCATATTACCGCCGAGCCATCGACGTGCTACGCGCCCACGATGCCGCCAGCCGCACTGTTCAGGCCTATGCCGCCGGGCAGGACGGTCGGATCGTCGTCGGCCTGATGCCCACCATGACCCGTTGCACCCTGGCCCCTGCCCTCGCTCGGTTCGTGGACGCCCACCCCAACGTCAAGGTCCACGTCACCGAGGGCTACAGCGCCGCCCTGACGCAGATGGTCCGAGCGGGAGAGGTCGATTTCGCGATCGTGCCGGCGTTCGCGGATTCGGCCGGATTGAAAAGCCGGCTGCTGCTGCGGACGCCGGAACTGTTTGTCGCCGCCGCCAGTGAAGCGCACGTCCCCGGACCGATCCGCCTCGCCGATCGGGGGAAGCTGAAACTGGTGCTGCCCAGCGCCGTCAACACGCGGCGCGGGACGCTGGAAACCTACTGCGCCACCGTCGGCGCGGACATCGCCCGCACGATCGAACTGGACACCATGTTCGGCACGCTGGACTTCGTCGCGCGCGGCGACTGGGTCACCATTTTGCCCGCCCTGATGCTGGACGGCGATGCCACACGCGGCTTCGATGTCAACCCGATCGCCGATCCACGCCTGACCCTGGACCTCGTGCTGATCGAACCCGCGCGCCGCACCCTGACCCCGGCCGCCGCGATCTTCCTCGACCTGCTGGAGCAAGAGGCTCGGCGTATCTCCGCGGTCTGGGAACAGGCGTATCAGGAATCCTGATGGCCCTCGGAGGAACTTATGATTTCTGCGCGATCCTGTTTGCCCGTTATCTTTCTGTTCGCACGCCAGGGAGCACCCATGAAACTCGGCTTCTTCACCATGCCCATCCACCCGATCGGCAAGGACTGGCGCCAGAGCCTGCGCGAGGACCGGGAGGCATTCATCCTGGCCGACGAACTGGGCTACGTCGAAGGCCTGTGCGGCGAGCATGTGACCGACGCGGCGGAGAACATCACCTCCTGCGCCATGTTCATCGCCACCCTGGCGAGTGCCACCAAGACCATCCGTCTGGGCACCGGCACGGTGAACATGCCGAACGCGCATCCCGCCGCCGTGGCCGCCCAACTGGCGATGCTGGACCATTTGCTGGACGGGCGCTTCATCTTCGGCATCAGCCCCGGCGGCCTGCTGTCCGACGCCGAGGTGTTCGGCAATCTGGGTCAAGATCGCGCGGCGATGTTCCTGGAGGGCATCGACATGGTCCTGGCGATCTGGACCGGCGAGGCGCCCTATAACCTCGAAGGCAAATACTGGACAATTTCGACCGAGAAGACCTTGATGGCGGAGATCGGCCAGGGCTTCATCGGCAAGCCGCTGCAACGCCCGCATCCGCCGATCGTTGTCACCGCGGTGTCGCCGCACTCCGCCGGCGTGGCGCAGGCCGCCGCGCGCGGGTGGGACGCGATCTCCGCCAACTTCCTGTTGCCGAAATGGGTCAAGACGCACTGGCCGAAATACCAGGAAGGCTGCGCGATGGGCGGCCGGGTGGCCGATCCGGCAAACTGGCGGGTCGCCAAAAGCCTGTGCGTGGCCGACGACCTTGCCACCGCCCGGCGTTATGCTACCGAACCGAATAGCCCGTATCGGCAGTATTACAACTCGCTCTTTACGAAGCTGAAGAAGAACGGGCGGCTGATGCTGTTCAAGACCCATGCGGAACAGCCGGACGACGAGGTTACGCTGGACTACGTCTGCGATAAACTGATCGTCTGGGGCACCCCCGACAAGGTCGCCGACGATGTGCTGGCCTTCCGCGAGGAAGTCGGCGATTTCGGCACGCTGCTGTATGCCGGAAAGGACTGGGCGGACCCGGACCTGGGCCGCAGATCCATGATCCTGGCGGCGGAGCAGGTTCTGCCGCGCATCAACGCCGCGATCGGTTCGTCCCGGGCAGCGGCGGAATAAGGGTTTCAAAATATCCCGGCGGCGAGGCCGGCGGCCAGGGCGGCACCCAGGTCGCGGCACCGGTCCAGGTCGGCCGGCAACACGATCTTGGGCGCGGCAATCGCCTCGGGGGTTTGTGCCCGGGTGCAGCCGATCAGCGGGTCGGCGACGGGCCGCAGCCGCCAGCCGGTGGCAATCCTGGCGATCTGGCGGGCGGCGTTGTGGCCGTCGCTGCCGGCGCAAACCATGGTGGCATAGGGTCGCCCGTTGATGCGATCCAATGCCGGGTAATAGGTGCGATCGAAGAAATCCTTCATCGCGCCAGCAATCGCCGCCAGGTTTTCCGGCGTGGCGAAGATGTAGCCATCCGCACCCAGCACGTCGTCCGGCTGGGCCTCGGCGGCCCGCAGCAACCGGACCGAGACACCCGGTGCGCCGCGGGCCGCCGCACTCTCCGCCATCTGGCGCGTCCCGCCTGTCAGCGAGTGCCAGACGATCAGAAGTGTCTTCATGCCCCTAGGCGAAGGCCACGCGCCGCCGGGTCAGGGCGCTGACCACCGCTACGGTCGCCGTGTTCAGCACCAGCGCTACGATCCCGATGTTAAGATCGCGTAACGCCTCCGGCAGGGCCGGAAACAGCATCGCCACCGTCGTGTGAGTCAGGCTGGTCGCCGCGACAGTCGCCACGCCAACGCAGATTCCAGCAATAGCCCCCTGGCGCGTGACCGGGTTGCGCGGCAGCAGGCTGGCGATCAGCGTCGGGAACAACTGAGTGACGAAGGCATATCCCATCAGTAGCAGGGCAACGATCGTGGTGCCGCCCTGTAACGTGAAGACGACCGACACCAGGGCGACGACCGGCACCAACGACTTCGCCACCAGCGACACCGTGGCATCGCTCGCCTGAGGCCGCACCGCTCGGAAGATATTGTTCGCCAGCAACGTGGCAGCCGCGATCAGGATCATCGAGCCCGGCACCAGCGCGGTCAGCACCCCGGCCGCCCCGATGACGCCGACGAACCACGGATCGAAGGTCTGCACCGACAGACGCAGCAGCGACAGGTCGATCTCCGGCCCTTTAAGCCCGGGCACCTTCAGGATCGCCGCGAAGCCGACGAAGAACACGAACAGCAGGATCAACTGATACACCGGCATCATCGCCGCGTTGCGGCGGAATGCCCGTTCCTCCTTCGCGGTGAACAGCGATCCGAAGGAATGCGGCCACATGTAGAAGCCCAGCGCGGTCAGCAGCACCGTCGAGTCGAACCATGCCACGCTCTCGCCCTTCGCCGGCAGGGTCAGGAACCCCGGTTTGGCGGCGTCGATCGCGTTGAACATCGGCGCGTAGCCGCCGTAATAGTGGATCGGCAGATAGATCCCCAGGAACAGCACGACCGCCAGGATCAGCGTATCCTTCAGCACCGCCGTCCAGGCCGATCCATGCACGCCCGACACCATCACATACACGGTGACCACGGTCGCCCCGATCCAGATCGCCACGGTCGGGGAGATCGCGCCATACGCCGCCGCATCGACGATGATGCCCAGGCCCTTCAGTTGCAGCACCAGATACGGGATCAGCGCGACGATGCCGACCAGCGCGACCAAAATCCCAAGTGCCGGACTGTCGTATTTATGCGCAAAGAAGTCCGGCTGAGCGATCAGCCGATGCTGTTTGGCATAACGCCAGATCGGCGGCAGCATCCAGTAAGAGATGATGTAGGCGAGGCAGCCGTAGGACAGGATATAGAATACCGGTGCGCCATGGCCGTAGGCGAAGCCGCTGCCGCCCAGGAAGGTGAAGGTGGTGTAAATCTCCCCCGCCCTCAGCACGAACACCAGAATGGTGCCGAAGCCGCGGCCGCCGACGCTCCATTGTTCGAGGTTCATGTCCTTGCCGCGTCGCGCCAGCAGGCCGAGGCAGAGGACGGCGACAATCGTCGCGACGATGACGACCAACGCGGCGCTCATGCGCGTGGCTCCGCCGAATCGCGGTTCGCTGGATCGCAGAGGTAGATGATTCCCATGATGACAGCCGTCAGCACGATCCACATCACGATCCAGGCCAGGATCAGCGGCATGCCCAGCACGAGCGGCTGAACCTGATTCAGCAGAGGAACCCCCACGAGGATACCTAGAAAGGGCAACACTGCCAGCCACTTGACGAACGCCATGGAGTCTCCGGATCAGAAAGTTATGGGGTAAAGTATCGCAGAGTCAGGTGGTTGCGGCTACTGGCCGCCGCCGGGCTTTCGGCGGCGGAACTCTTTCGCCTCTGGCCAATTTCGACAGCCATACGCGGACACGCCGATGCGATACCCCGAGTCCGGCGTCGATTTCAGCTTGGGCGATAGCATCCTCATCCAAGCCAGCATCGACGATGGACTTTGGCGGGTTCTCAGTCATGGGTTACCTTTATGGTCAGACACCGGCCTGACAGCCCCCGGCCGGCTGCGCGAGTAAATGACACTACTCCCGCGCCCGCTTCGGGAACTGCATGCAGATCAGATCGGCGCCTCCGGGACCGGCGAGCATCGTCGCGGCCGCATCCTCCGGCGCCAGGAACACCACCGATTGCGGCGGCAGCCACGCACCGCCTGGCACGGCGGCGGACCCGGCGGATACCAGCCAGAACTGCCCGCCGCCACTGGACGGATCGGGACCCGTGACCGATCCGCCGGCCGGCACGGTGTAGCGCCATGTGCCGAGCCCATCCGGTGTCGGCTCGATCGCCGCGCTGCCCGTGGACGATGTCAGGTCGGCGAGTTCCCGCTCGGTCAGCGGCGCCAGGGGGCCGCAGGTGGCCTCGCGGTGCTGGAACCTTGCCCTTGCCTCGCGCAACTGGCGGCGGTGTTCGGGCATATAGCGCGCGCCGGGGTCCCAGGCGTTGCGCAGGGTGAACCACGCGACACCCTCCCGGGCGGCGACGATCGGGCCGTAAGCGGAATAGGCATCGGTGTAATGCACCGCGACGCTGGCGACATCGTGGACGCCTAGCCTGCCTGCCCCCCGCACCACCACCTGATATTGGTCCGCCTGATGGAAGTGCGGATGCACGATCGCGCCCGCCTCTTTCTCGACCAGGAAGGCCATCGGATACAGGCCGTGGTCCGGCGGCGCGGCCTCGCCCTCGGCCAGGGTGTTGCGGTTTTTGCCGATGAAGGTGGTGTGCCAGCCGTTATGGGTTTTGCGGCGGGATGTCGCATGGGCGACGGTGCTGTCCGCGGTCAGGATCATGGGACGGGCTCCTTTTGCCGAAACCGTAAGCGCGATCTGTTCACCTGCCAATGTTCGCCTGTTACACAGAGCGGCACACATACGGGAAGGAGACGGCATAATGGCGTACAGTCCATTCGATCTGACGGGCAAAGTGGCCCTGGTGACGGGCGGCAACAGCGGCATCGGCCTGGGGATGGCCATGGCGATGGCGCAGGCCGGTGCCGATATCGCCATCTGGGGCACCAACGCAGCGAAGAACGCCGCGGCGGCGGAAAAGCTGGCGGCGACTGGCCGCAAGGTCCAGGCGCTGGAATGCGACGTCGGCGACGAAGCGGCAGTGGAGGCCGCGTTCGCCAAGACCCTGGCGACCTTCGGCCGGGTGGATGGCTGCTTCGCCAATGCCGGAGTGTCCGGCCGCGGCGGCAAGTCCTTCCTGGAAATGACCAGCGAGGAGTGGCACCGCGTTACCCGCGTGAACCTGGATGGCGCGTTCTACACGTTCCGTACGGCGGCGCGGCACATGGTGGAACGCGGCGGCGGCGGCGTCCTGGCCGGTACCGCCTCCCTGGCGGCGATCGAGGCGGCACCGCGCAGCGAGCATTATGCCGCGACCAAGGGCGGGATGATTTCCATGGTCAAGGCCATGGCGGTGGAGTTCGCCCGCTATGGCGTCCGAGCGCACTCGATCCTGCCGGGGTGGATTTCGACCAATATGACGGCAAACGCCGTGAACACCGACGGGTTCAAGACCAAGGTGCTACCGCGCGTGCCGATGCGGCGTTGGGGCGAGGGCGACGATTTCGGCGGCATCGCAGTGTATTTGATGAGTTCGGCGTCGCAGTACCATACCGGCGACACGTTCGTGATCGACGGGGGCTATTCGCTGTTCTAGCAAACCCCCGTACCCCCGGTTTACAAAACCCGGACCCCCGATTGCGTTTGCCGCCGAGCGGCCCCGTGCGCGG
>VFSW01009478.1_pt1 | contig 13890 bp, 16 predicted proteins | sample 5358111 | NCBI WGS metagenome assembly VFSW01 (sample SAMN11554181, study PRJNA540505) | mine drainage metagenome | isolation source: sediment from site ElyBrook_90M | place: USA: Ely Copper Mine, Vershire, VT | collected 2017
GTGCCGTGGCCCCGGGGGGTTCGCACTCACTCATTCGATCTGCGCGCGGCGCCCGCCGCCGAGTGGGAGGTCGGCGAACCCCTGCCCAGCTGCGATGATGTGCTCGACCTGTCGCTGGACGAAGGGCGTGGCGAGGCGGATGTTGATGAAACCCGGCGAAGCGACGGTTGGTGCTTCGATCGTCGGGTCGGCAGCCACGTGCTTCGCAATGGCGCTGGCGATTGCCAGCGGAGGTTTCATCGCGGCGCGCGCCAGCCGTAACGAAATCGTGCTTGCAAAGTCGCCGTTCGCCGGATCCTTCGGGCGTTCGATCACTCCAGCAGGCACCGCGACATCCGGCAGGTCGCCGCTGGCGATTGCGTCTCGCACGGCGTTCACGACGAGCTCTTCAAGATGGGTGCTGATGTTGCGCAGATCGATCATCGAAACTCCGGGACTGCAAGCGTATGCGCCGCTGCCGGTTCAGGACAACGGCGGAACCTAGCCCTGGTTGAAGGGGAAGCCCTCTCCGCGGGCCAGCTCGGCAACGTCCCGGGCGGCCTGCTCTGCGTTCGCGACGACGTCGGCCGGGTACCGGTATTTGCGTTGGTGCGCTTCGAACTCATCTTCATCGAGTAGGTCGATGACGCCGCCAGGGCGGACGGCCACGTCGAGGTCGAGGTCGACGTAGCCAAGCTGACACCCATCGAAGACCGGCGGCGTCGTGACATTGCAGTACCAGAGCGCGAGCGGGCAGCCCGGCCGGGACAGCCGGAAGACGTTGTACCAGCGGTCCCGCCAGAAGTAGACGCGGCTGTCATAGGGAGACCGGAACTCGCCCCGGCTGGTGTAGATCGGCGTGCGCGCGCGGTACTGTGTGACGAGCAGAACGCCATCATCCGAGACCACCTGGAATGGCTGGATCCAGTGTGCGGCACCGTCATATTTCGTCGCCCGGAGGAGAATACGTGTTCCGGGCACGGCGCGCGGGCAGCGAGAGAGCTCCATCGGCGGATCATACAGAACGATCGCTCTCTAAACCGCCCCCTTACGTGAAGTTGAGAGGAAAAGTTCGCTACTTGTTCGCGAGCGTCAGTCCAAACACCACGCCGGCAACGATCGCGACGATGCCGAGCGACCAACAAACACCAACCTGGAATGCAGTAAACGAAGTTTTGACATCGAGGTGGGCCGGTGCGACGTTTGGGTCCAGCGGTGCTGCGTGGCTGTCGTGTGGCATTTCGGCCATTGTGGTTGCTCCCATGGACAGCGCCCCACGGACGGCCGCCCGGCTACGTGTTGCCACCATTCTGGCCCCGATCCCGGTTGCGCGCACCCGTCGGCAGCAGGTCGGGGCGTGGTACCCTTCTCAGATGGTCCAACCACCGTCGCCACAGGCCGGAGACAGCCGCTCGCTGGCGCGCGGAAAGAAGATCCTGGTCCATAAGCGCATCACGGTGCCGGGCAACCTCCAGCAGGCGTGTGACCAGTTCAACGCCGCGGAGTTCTTCGAATGTCACGAGTCGATCGAGGAGATCTGGCAACAGGAGCAGGGTGAGGTGCGCGACCTCTACAAGGGCCTCATCCAGGTGGCCGCTGCATTCGTCCACATCTCGCGTGCGAACTTCTTGGGGGCAGACCGGCTCTGCAGCACCGCGCTGCGCTATCTCGACCGGTATCGGAGCGGTGGAGCGATGGGGTTCGATGTCGACCGCATCTGGCGCGAAGCCGCAGATGCCCACGGCCGCGTCCGGGCGTTGGGACGAAGTCACATAGATGAATTCGACCTTGCCTCCCGCCCGTACTACGCCTTCGACCGGGGGGCGATTCCCGCCGAAGCTTGGCGCTGGCGGGCCTGGGGCTTCGACCGGGAGGGGCAGCCGCTTGAACTGGAAATTGACGTCGCGGAGGATTCGGCCAGGTGAGAGCCAATTCTGGTACCAGCGTCCGGGCGCGGATGAGGTGTGAACGCACCCACGCCCTTCTAAAAGCCAAAGCGTTTAATCTGGACTCACAATCACGACTCATCGACTGAGCCCGGACGCGACAATCCGCGGGGCGATGGCATGGCAACGCGTAGGCGAAGTGATTTCGCGGAGGGACGGACAACATGACGGTGGAATTGAAGGGCGGCGAAGCATCTGACATTGGTGCACCCGGCGCTGCCGACGTCGTCATCGAGGCACGAGCGGTGGAAAAGACCTACGACACCGGGACGGTGAAGGTCGTGGCACTGCGGCAGGTGAGCCTTCGGGTGCGTCGCGGCGAGATGGTCGCGATCATGGGCCCTTCCGGCTGCGGAAAGACCACGCTGCTTAACTGTCTCTCCGGGCTTGACGATTTCGACTCGGGGCTCGTCCTGATCAATGGCGCAGACATCGCAAAGATGGCCGACGACAGGAAGACCGAATTCCGGGCACGGGACATGGGCTTCGTGTTCCAGACCTATAACCTGCTGCCCGTGCTCAACGCCGTGGAGAACGTCGAGTTGCCACTCATTGTCTCGGGCACGAAGCCGAAAGTCGCCCGTGAGCTGGCACTGCAGTCCCTGGACCGCGTCCACCTTCGGGCGCAGGCGGGCAATCGTCCCGCCCAGCTCTCCGGGGGCCAGCGGCAACGCGTGACGATAGCCCGCGCCCTGGTGAATCGTCCTGCGATCATGTGGGCCGACGAGCCGACGGGCGCCCTCGATTCGGCGACAGCCACCGAGATCATGGACCTGATCGTCGATCTGAATCAGTCGGCACACCAGACGTGCGTCATTGTCACGCACGACCCCAAGGTGGCTGCGCGCTGCCATCGCACGATCCACATGGAAGATGGCGTGATCGCCCGCGAAAACACCCAGGCCGAGATGGTGGCCGCGGCGAACGGACATTAGGCGGCGATGAACCAGCTCTTTGGGCTTTCGATGACCTATGTCGCCGCCGGCTGCATCGCCGTCACTGCGGCTATCCTGGTGTTCGTCGCCCTGATTGCCTGGCGGAACCCGGTCATGTTCAAGAACGGCCTCCGCAATATCCCACGCCGCAGGGCGCAGACGGCGCTCATCATCATCGGGCTGATGCTTTCGACCGTCATCATCACGGCTGCCTTCGGCACCGGGGACACGCTTACGCACAGCGTTTCTGCCGAGGTCTACACCATCCTCGGGCCGGTCGATGAGGTCATCCAGTGGGACGCGCAGGCGCACCCGGCCCCACCCGCCAGCCAGGTCATTCCGCTCAGCGAGGTTGACGCCTGGCGGCAGCAATACGCCAACAACCCTGCCGTCAAAGCGTTTATCCCATTCCTGCGGGAATCCATTCCAGTGCTGGACCAACGCACGCGCCTGAACCAGGCATTTCCGGAGATCACGGCCACCCGGCCTGCTGACATCGCAGCCCTTGGCGGCCTCAAAGACATCAACGGCAAGCCGGTCACTCTCAACGCCGGAGACATCGCCATCAACACCACCTTGCAGGGCAAGCTCGATGCGCGCGTCGGCGATGTGCTCAGCCTCTTCTACAAGAGCAAGCAGGTAGATCTGACGGTGAGGGCCGTGCTCCCCGACTCCCTCTTTTCTGGGGCGAATAACACCTTCGCCAGGCAGGGAGCGGCCGTCAACTTCGATTTCCTCAGCAGCCTCGCCGGGCGCGCGGGCGTGGCTGACTTCGTCGGCGTATCCAACGATGGCACGACTCGCGGCGGGCTCTCGGCCTCCGGAAAGGTGACCGCGGAACTGAACCGGACGATTGCCGGCACCAACTTGCAGGTGAAGGAGACCAAGAAGGACGCCGTCGCCTCGGCTGAGCTCATCGGCAACGCCTTCACCACGCTGTTCATCGTCATCGGCCTGTTCTCGATCGCGGCCGGAGTCCTGCTGATTTTCCTCATCTTCGTGATGCTGGCTGCGGAGCGAAAACCGGAAATGGGCATGGCTCGCGCCGTCGGTGCCAAGCGACGCCAGATCGTCGAAAGCTTCCTGGCGGAGGGGATGGGCTACGACCTCGGCGCCGCCATGGTCGGTCTCGTCGCGGGAGTGGGAGTCGCCGCGGCGATGATGTATTTCATCCGCTGGATCGCGGGCGGCCAGCTTGGCCTCGACCTGCAATTCAGCGTTTCTGTCCGGAGCCTCGTCGTGTCCTGGTGTTTGGGTGTCATAACGACATTCATTGTGGTCTTCCTCGCGTCATGGCGTGCGAGCCGCATCAATATCGTCGCCGCGATCCGTGACCTGCCGGAGTCGAAGCCTGCGAACCCCGAACAGGCGACCGGCCTCGGCTACTTGCGCGCGACTCTGAACGGCTTCGCAGCCTTCGGTATCGCATTGATTTCCGTCCTTTCGGCCATCCATTTCGGGAAGCACGTGCCAGCGCTCGTGCCCGTGTTTTTGCTTGCGGCCTTCGCCGGGATAGCAGGTCCGTGGCTGGCCATGCTTCGCGGTCACAATTTCGGCCTCCCGCGCGAAGGGCAGAAGGATGTTCGTACGTACTACCGTCCGCTCCCGGTTTGGGTGTGGGCCGTCCTGATCGTGGTGTTCTTCCCGGCCGCCGTCACTGTCTGGCTCTACCGCCGCGCCGGTGGTCGCTTTCCCTTCTGGCCCATCATCCTCGGATTGGTCCTCCTGCCTGTAGCGGGCATCGGCCTGCTCCTGCTCGTGGGCTATCCGCTCTCCCTGTTGGTGGTACGCCTGACACGCAACCGCCGTCCCGGGCGCATCCCAACCTGGCTGCTCGTGCTGGGGATAGTGATCGCGCCGCTCGGGATCGTGCTGGCAGCCCTGCAAGACCGGTCGAAGCAGGTCGCCTGGAGTGTTGCGGTCGGGACCGTCGGTTTGGTCTCAGGCATCCTTCTTGTCGAGTGGGGGATCGATGCCCAGCAGATGTTTTTCTTCGCCACCGGCGCATCGCTCATCCTCCTCTGGGCAGCGGTCACGCTGCGCTATTTCCGGATCCACGAGCGGCTCTCGTTTTCGGTTTGCAGCATCGCCCTGCTCGCCCTGTGGTACGCGTTGCCCGGCGGCCGCCTCTCGGCGGTCGTGGGGACGTTGAAGGGCGGCACCGAGATGTTCTTCCTCAGCGGCGCCACGATGGTTACGGCGGGGACCTTCCTGGTGGTTTACAACGCTGACGTGATTCTGCCGTTCATTGGCCTGCTCGGATCGCGGTTTGGCCGGATCCTTCCAGCCGTCAAGACGGCCGTGGCTTATCCGCTCGTCTCGCGCTTCCGGACCGGCCTGACGATTGCGATGATCGGCCTGATCATGTTCGTCCTTGCCATGCAGGCCGCGCTGAACACGAACTTCAGCAAGGCGTTCGCCGGCACTGATGCCCGCGGCGGCTTCGACAACGTTGTGGCTGTGAACGGCAACAGCCGCCTCCCGGGGCTTGTGCCGGCACTGCAGGCGGCCAACGCCACCCTGCCCGCGTCCCGCCGGGTCGATACTTCGAAGATCGCTGCTGTGGGCGAAGTCCGCATTGCCACCCCCGATGAAACGAGCATCAAGAATCCCTATTCCACGAAGCCAGCGGATGACTTCAAGCGCTACGAAGTGCTCGGCGTGGACAACGCGTTCATCGACGCTACAACTCTGCCACTGCAATACCGTGCGGCTGGATATGCCACTGACCGGGCGGTCTGGGACGCGTTGAAGAGCGGCAAGAATTTCGCCATCATCCCCGATACTCTGACCGTGGGCAGCCAGAATTTCGGTCCGCCCGCCGGGAGTGACCTCCTGCAGTTGAAGCCGACTGACACGAGTCCCGGGTTCAGGCCCTTCACACTTACTTTTCGCACGCCTGGCAGCGGCACGACCACCACGGTTACGGTCATCGGCCAGCTCAAGGCGTCTGCAGGCACGTTCTGGCCCGGCATTGTGGTGCCGAAGGCAACTCTCTTGAGCGCCTTCACGGACGCCAGGGGCCAGGAGTTCTTCGTGCGCCTCGTGCCCGGGACAAACGCCAATGCCTATGGGAAGGAGATGGAGGCAGCGCTCATCGGCAGTTCCGTCGATTCCCTCCAGCAGGTCATCGACGATGTCCTGGCCATCAACAAGGGCTTCCTCGATATGTTCCAGGGGTTTCTTGCGCTCGGCCTGCTCGTGGGGATAGCGGCACTCGGGGTGATCTCGTTCCGGGCCGTTGTTGAACGCCGCCAGCAGATTGGGATGCTTCGGGCGATTGGCTACCAGCGACGCATGGTGCAGCTCAGCTTCCTGCTCGAAGCCGGGTTCATCGCCATCTCCGGTATCGGCCTGGGCCTCACCCTCGGGCTCACATTCGCCTGGAGCCTGTTCACCAGCGGCGAATTCGGCGCGACCTCCCAGGGCATCCCCTTCACTGTCCCCTGGCTGCAGGTCGGCGCGGTCACAGCCTTTGCACTCGTTGCATCGCTGTTCATGACCTATCTGCCGGCACGCGCGGCATCGCGCATCGCGATCGCAGAGGCACTGCGATATGAGTGAGGTGGGGTCGCGGTGTTTCCATGCGTGACACCTCGCGTAGACTGGCGCCCATGAGCACTGGCCGGCCGGAACTCTTGGGGACGAAACTTTTCGACCTGAGCGGGCGAGTTGCTGTCGTTACCGGGGCCGGCCGCGGACTCGGCCGCGTGATGGCGCTTGCCCTCGCCGCCGCCGGCGCCGATGTCGTGGTGAGCAGCCGCACACCGGGAGAGTTGGAAGCGGTGCGGAATGAGATTATCGCAGCCACCGGGAGGCGCTCAGAAGCGATCACCGCAGACTGCACGGGCGAAGCCGGGTGCGAAGCGTTGGCCGCGGAAGCGGTTGCGCGGCTGGGTTCCATCGACATCCTCGTGAACAATGCCGGGATCAACATCCGCAAACCAGTGTTGGAGTTGACTGCCGAGGAGTACCGCCGAGTGCTGGCCACGAACCTCGAAGGCTACTTCAACTGCGCTCGCGCAGCCGGCCGCCGGATGGTCGAGCAGCGATACTGGAAGGTGATCAACATCTCCAGCATCATGGGCACGGTCGCCCTCGCCACGCAGGCCGCGTATGCAAGTTCCAAGGGCGGGGTGGAGCAGTTGACGAAGGTGATGGCACTTGAGTGGGCGACGGCGGGCGTCCAGGTCAATGCGATCGCACCGACCTACTTCGAGACGGAATTTACGAGGCCGCTTTTCGAAGACCCCGAGCTGAACGCCTTCATCACCGGTCGCACGCCGATGGGCCGCTGGGGACAGCCACACGAATTGGCGGGGGCCGTCATCTTTCTTGCGAGCGAGGCCAGCGACTACATCACTGGCCACACGCTCGCAGTCGATGGGGGATGGACGGCGTGGTAGCTTTGCCCGCTCAGGCGATTCGGACGAACCGCCCGATGCTGGCGAGCGCGCGCGCCCTGATGTTCGCGTCGTCGCCGGTCAGGCGGATGTGGTGCCGGCGGGTTTGCTTCCGGGCAGCGGCATCGGCGTCGCGCAGAGCATAGAATTCAGCGCGGAAGCGGGCGTCCAGGTCGGGGTCGGTCACCGGCCGGATGAATTGTGCGGTGGTGCGGTCGTACATAATCCGGTTCTCCTTTGTGATTGTGGTCACTTTCACAATGTAGCCGAATGCAACCGAGTCCGACAGGGGGTAGCGGGGAAAGATAGAAAATGCTTATGTCTGCGTCGGCTGCCAGAGACCGACCAGGAAGCCGTCTGGACCCATCACCTGGCACTCGGTGGAGCCACCGGCGTCATATGGAGCGGCGATAGCCTGGGCACCGATCCGCAGCGCCGTCCGGAACGCCCGCTCTACGTCGGCGACCCGGAAGCGCAGTTCGGCGCCGATCCCGCGTGCCGCGCCTTCCCGCGCGAGCGCGTCGTACCACGGGTGTCCACGGTAGGACTCGTCCGCGTGCAGCATAATTTCGGTCGAACCAGCTAACAGCGAGGCGTAGCCGGGGTGCTGCGCCCGGATAGCTGCACCGGTCACCGTGTGCAGGAACGCCGCCAGCCCGGGCACATCGGTCGTCCAGAGGATCACACCGAAGGTTAGATCGTCCGACACTCTGCCATCTCCACACTCGCCTTCTCTCACTATAAATGGCGGTCAAGTGTGAACGAATTGAATTGCCATAACGTGCGTTGATCTCTCAGGCCGTCCGGAATTTTGGCAAGGTCACGTCGTCGTGGTGTTCCCAGCTCACCACCACAGGCATTCCCACGCGGATGCTGTCGTTCGCCACGTCCACGAGGGTGGTCGGCAGGCGCGGCCCCTCCTCCAGCTGCACGATCGTCACGTTGTAGGGCAGCTCGGCGGCGAAACCGGGGTGGTAGCGCTGGTGCATCACACCGAATGTGCGCACTGTGCCGCGCCCGCTCGCCTGGACCCACTCCGACTCGGGCGAGAGGCACTGATCGCAGTGCATCCGCGAGGGCAAGCGGTGCGTGCCACACGACGAACAACGCATCAGCATGAGCCTTCCCTCGCTCGCCCCTTTCCAGAACGGGGCTGACGCCTCGTCGGGCAGAGGGAGCGGCTTGGCGATGGTTGGCCTTTCCGTCATTCGATCCTCACTTCGGGTGGGGGCTCAGGATCAGGCAGGCGTGATAGCTCAGGCTCCCGCCGTTCCCGGTGCACAGCACGATGTCGTTCCTTGCGACCTGGCGTTCGCCGCCGGAACCGCGGCCCTGGATGACCGCTTCGCTGAGCGGGGTCATGCCCCACATGTAGTAGCCTGAGAGCTCGCCGCCGCCGGTATTGGTGGGCAGCGATCCTCCGGGGCCGAGTTTGCCGTCGGCGACAAACGGCCCGCCCTCGCCTTTGGCGCAGAACCCGTAGTCTTCCAACGTGACCAGCACCGTGTAGGTGTAGCAGTCATAGATCTCGGCGACGGTGACGTCGCCCGGACCGATCCCGGCCATGCGGTAGGCCGTCTCGGCCGCCAGCCGGGCACCGGTCTCGGTCTCCCAGTCGCTCCCGGCGCGGTTGCTGTCTCCCGGGTGCCCCTGTCCCATGCCGTGAATGTAGACCGGTGGCTGGGGCATGTCCCTGGCACGCTCCGCGCCGCTGACAACGACAGCAACCGCTCCATTCGAAACCAGGCAGCAGTCGAGCAGGTGAAGTGGCTCGATGACCCAGCGTGAGGCGTGGTAGTCGGCCATGGTTATCGGTTCGCGCATTTGTGCCAGGGGGCTCATCGTCGCCCACTGCCGCTCGGCTACGGCGACCGCCCCGAGCTGGTCCTGCGTCGTCCCGTAGCGGGACATGTGCCTCCGGGCAGCGAGGGCATAGGGCGTGTTCGCGCCAAAATACCCGGCGGCCGCGTAGAGCCCGGCCATTCCGCGTGGACGGTCCGGGTTGCGGGCCGCACCGCCATAGGCCGCGCCCGAAGAAGAGCCTTCCTTGAGGGGAGCATCGGCGAACACGCAGACTACGTGGGTCGCCATGCCCGCTGTGATTGCGAGGGTCGCGTATTGCACCATCTGCGCAGCCGTGGACCCTGCGGCGTTCATGTGATTGAGCAGGCGCAGGTTCGTCAGCCCGAGGTAATTCTGCAAATTGAGGGCTATCCCGCCGCCTGTGAAGCCCGTGATGCCCGCGTTGATGAGCAGGCCGTCAACTTCATGCTTGGCAAGCCCGGCATCGGCGATGGCGCTTCTCACCGCGTCGGCGGCGAGCTCCGTCGCCGACTTCCCATAAATGCGCCCCATCGGCGTCATTCCCAGACCTGTGATTGCTGCGGCGCCGCGCAGGGGATGTGACATGCCGCCTCCTTACCCGTGCTGATTCTACGGGAGGGCCGCCCGCTCGCAACCGCCAGATCCCGTGGCTTGCTCAGACGCGGTAAGTCTCGAAGTCCCGCGCGACGAAGGTGTTTGCCAATTCCTCAGTCGCCGTGCCGGCCTCGATGTGTGTCAGGACAAGCGTCGAGCTCGCGGGCAGGGCCGCGCGCACGACCGGCATGTCGTCCACCAGGTTCATATGCACGGGCACGCGTGACGTCCGCGAGGCACACTCGGTGATCAGCACTTCCGCGGTCCGCGCGAGGGCGAGCACGCCGTCGCACATCGCGCTATCGCCCGTGTAGGCAAAGCGGCGGCCGTGAAGGCGGGCGTGAAAGCCCAGGCTCAGCGCGAGGCGCGGGTCGTGCTTCATTGCCACGGCTTCCAGTTCGAGGTCTCCCACGCTTACCGGTGCCCCCGGCTCCAATTCGACCCAATTCACCGGGAAGCGTGGGTTGAACTCGCCCGGAAATGCGAGGTTGCAGAGCGCGCGGACGACCTCTTCGGTCCCAGGAGGGCCGACGATGGTTACTGGCCGTGTGCGGCCCCCATACTTCCACTGGAGGAACAAGAACGGGATCCCGAGGAAGTGGTCGCCATGATGATGGCTCAGGATCACCGCCTCCAGGTCGTTGGCATCCTGCCCCAGGCGATTGAGCGACATTAGCGTTTGAGGTGGGCTCTCGAATAAGTAGCGCCGGTCCACCGTGAACCCATTCCAGCAGAGGCCCCCGGTGGCGAAAGCGTTTCCGCTCCCGAGGAACGACAGTTCTAAATCAGTCATGGCGCCACTCTACGGGCCGGTGGCCACGTGGTCATCAGGCCAGCGTCGTGCTCGTGTGAAAGACTTCACACAACCCTGCGTGGCCGTCAGGGGACGTAGCGCTCGGCCACGAGAACAACCCGGCTGGAGTATTCGCCGGGGCCACCGGTGCCAGCAAACGGCACGAAATCACCGCCGCAACTGATCAGGGTGACGCGTTCGGTGTGACTGTCGAGAGGCGGATAGACGACGTCGTCCATGCCTCCGTTGTCCAAAGAGCTGAGCGGCACGGTGGTCACGGACTTCACGGTATACGCGTAAGTTTCGCCGTCAGCCATCGTTAAGTAGAGAGCTTCCTCGGGCTGTGCGGCAAGCAGGTGCGCGAAAGGACCGTCGCCGTAACCAAAGTAATTGATGTGGGCCGCAAAGATACTGTTCGTGCCCGCACTTCCCGGGTGACCGAAGCGCGCATACCAGGCGATGTTGCCCGGCGTGGACGGGTCCTGGAAGACCTCGTGTCCGCCCTGGAATGTTGTGTCCCGAACCTCGACGGGAGTGCTCGCCCCGATTCCGGCGGAAGCGAGGTAGAGCGAAACTACAGGCCCGGCATACGGCGGCGGTGTTGGCGAGGGAGCGGGCAACGGCGGCGGGTTTTCGGCGCGCGAGACTTCCGCAACCACGCCGCGAGGCGTGAGCGCCGGTGGAGAGGCTGTTGCCCCGAAGGCGCCGCCGGCACCGGCAGCAACCGTGATCGCGGACAGCGCCAGCAGCAAGAAGTGACTCATGGAGCCTCCGGGGTGTCTATGGAGAATTGGCGCCCGCCGTCTGCCAGAAGTCCTCCAGCGTAGCAGCCAGCCGCCCCGGCGCGAGCAGCGGGATATTGTGGCCGATGCCCTCGTATTCGGTGTACTGCACTGCCGGGTTCTCCTGTCGCATGCGGTGTGCGATGGCCGGGCGAAGCTCCGTTGAAACAGCACCGCGAATCAAGATCGCAGGGAGGCTGATGGCGCGCCACTCGGACCAATAGCTGCGCGACCGCTGCAGGCGCACGCTCTGTTTGAGGGCATCGATGCTAGCGCGCCACTCATATGATCCGCCGTCGCCTTCGCGGAGCCGCGCGAAAAATATCTCTTCCGACTGCGCCGCGCGATTCGAGCTCTCCGGAACGAACGGTCGCCGCTGTGGCGTTGTCGGCGGGCGCACCCCCATGAATGCGACTGCCTCTTGTCGGCTCGTGAAGCGCGCGGGAAGGCGGTCGAACGCGTGGATGCTGCCGGTGATGTTCGCCTGCCACGCCTCGGGGCCGATATCGACGATGGCAACGGATCGCAGGAGCACCGATTGGGTTGCTGCGAGCACCAGGGCGACTCGTGCGCCCATCGAATGCCCGGCAAGGTGCACTGGCCCGGCACCGAGTTCGCTAATGAGCGCGGCCGCATCGCGGGCATAGTCTGCCACCGCATAGCCGGACGGGGGCTGCGGACTCTGGCCGTGCCCGCGCTGGTCGAGTGCGACGAATCGGCGGTGGCCCCGCATTGCCGCGACAGTGGGACCCCAGACGTCCGCGATCCCGCTCAGGCCGTGAAGGAAGACCACTGCCGGATCCTCTCCTGACCACTCCAACACACGGAAGTCGCCCGCCGGCAGTCTGGCCATGCGCTCGCTGGGCCGGCTCATGCCTCGCCCAGGTAGGCCCGGCGAATGCTGTCGTTGCCGGCGAGTTCGCTGCCACTCCCAGTGAGCGTGATGACACCGGATTCGAGTACGTAGGCCCGATCGGCGATTTCGAGCGCCATCGCTGCGTTCTGTTCCACGAGCAGGATGGTCGCCCCTTGCTTTCGGATCTCCTGGATGGTCGCGAAGATTGTCTCGACGAGGATGGGTGAAAGGCCCATCGAGGGCTCATCGAGGAGCAGCAGCCGCGGCCGGGCCATCATCGCGCGGCCGATGGCAAGCATCTGCTGCTCTCCGCCAGAGAGCGTTCCACCGGCCTGCTTCAGGCGCTCTTTGAGCCGCGGAAAGAGGCTGTATACGCGGTCAAGGTCAGGACCTACCTCGCCATCGTTCCGCTGGAACGCGCCCATGAGCAGATTTTCGTAGACCGAGAGCCGGTGAAAGATGCCCCGGCCCTCCGGCACGTGGGACATCCCCATCGCGCCGATGCGGTGCGGTGGCAGCCGCTCGATCGAGGCGGCGTTGAAGGTCACTCGCCCGGCGCGCGCGCGCACGAGGCCCGAGAGCACGCGCAGCGTCGTGGACTTGCCGGCACCGTTGGATCCGATAAGGGTGACAATTTCGCCCTGGCTGACCTCCAGGTCGATTCCCTTGATGGCCGTGATGCCGCCGTAGCCAGCTACGAGCCCGAAAACGCTAAGGAGCGCCATTCTCACCCCCGGCGACGGCGCGCGTGCCAAGGTACGCTTCGATGACGCGCCTGTCATGCTGCACTTCGGACGGCGTCCCTTCGCTGATCTTGCGGCCATAATCGAGCACCGTTATCCGCTCGCAGACGCCCATCACCACCCGCATCTGGTGTTCGATGAGGATGACCGTGGTTTGGAACTCGTCGCGGATCCGCCGGATGAGCGCGACCATGGAGGCGCTCTCCTGCGGGTTCATCCCGGCTGTGGGCTCGTCAAGCAGTAGCAGTCGTGGGCGCGTCGCCAGCGCCCGGGCAATTTCGAGCCGACGCTGATCGCCATAGGGCAGGTTCCGGGCGATAAAGTTCTCGCGACCGTTGAGCCCCACGGCCACAAGCAGCTCCTGCGAACGATCGATGGCATCCCTTTCGGAACGGCGGACGGCACGCGGTCGTACAACGGAGCCGGCCATCTCGGCCAGGGCGGAGGCCGCGGCGTGCGGCGCCCCCGGGAGGCTGGCAGCGGCATCCAGCAGCCGGTGACCGGTCGGCCGCCTGCGTGGGTGCGGCGCGTCAGCGCGCCCGCCGATGTGCACGTGACCCCCCACGAGGACGTTCTCGACGGCGGTCATATTCGCGAAGAGGCGGATGTTCTGGAACGTGCGCGAGACCCCGAGGGCACTCGCTTCGTGCGTTGAAAAGCCATCGATGCGCAGGTCATCGAGGAAAATCGAGCCGCTCGTTGGCCGGTAAAATCCCGTCAGGCAGTTGAAGAGCGTGGTCTTGCCGGCACCATTTGGGCCGATCACACCGTGGATTTCGCCGGCGGCTACATGCAATGAAACGTCGGCCAGGGCGCTCAAGCCCTCGAACTGCATCCCGACGGCAACCACACGCAGCGTGGCCGCTGTCACGAGATGCCCTCCGCCTGCCCAACTTCTGCCTCAGGCGGATGTTTGAACTCCATCTCTCGCCGCTTCGACGGGAACAGACCAGATGGCCGCAGCACCATCACCGCTACCAGCAACGCGCCGAAGACGATGAAGCGGTAGAGCGAAAGCTCCTCGCCCCACTTCGC
>VFSW01009479.1_pt1 | contig 13889 bp, 9 predicted proteins | sample 5358111 | NCBI WGS metagenome assembly VFSW01 (sample SAMN11554181, study PRJNA540505) | mine drainage metagenome | isolation source: sediment from site ElyBrook_90M | place: USA: Ely Copper Mine, Vershire, VT | collected 2017
CGCGCGCCCGCTTCAGGCGGAGGGTGGGTTCGCGCTGCGCCTGGGAATTCGACATTACCGATGCGCGGACATCCTCGCCCGAAAAAGCAGCGGTAAGAAAGTGGCCAGATTGTCGCGCCAGACCATCCACGTGTGCATCCCCGGCGTTTCAATTTCCGTGAACCGTACGCCCCTGGCTCTCAGCCAGCCTCGAAGGTTGCGGTTGAACTGGCCAACCAACGGGTCTTGCTCGCCACAGGCGACCCATAGCAACCGAATCTCCGAATTGGACTTTTTGTTTAGCTGCGGGAAGTCGTGATCGAGATCGGGAGGGGGGCCAGCGCTAAAAGCCCCAATCCATGCAAACCGGTTCAGATGGTTCAGACCCACATAGAGCGATTCGCCGCCGCCCATCGAAAGTCCGGCAATTGCCGTGTTCGTGGGGCCACGCAGCACGCGATAATCCTTTTCGACGCGCGGCATGACCTCTGTGAGGAGGGTCTCCGAGAACTTCGGCAGGTTTGACATGGCCAACCGGAAGCCCGGCCATCCGGGTATAAGAACCGGTGGCGCACCGTAGGCAAGTGGCATCACAACAATCATTCGCTTCGCCCTACCTTGCGCGATCAGGTTATCCAAGATCACGTTCGCGCGACCCACCGCCGTCCACTCGTTTGCTCCGGCGGGGAAACCGTGCAGCAGATAAAGCACCGGATAAAGCTTCTGGCCGCGAGGATTGTATCCGGGTGGCGTATAAACGTAGAAATCGCGGTTGTCGCCGGCAACGTCTGAGTGGTAGAAGTGGTGACTCACGACACCGTGCGGCACATCTCTGCTTTCCCACGGCAGCGACGTCGGGCCGGGAACATGGACAATACTCCGCGGAGAGATCAGATCGGGCCTCACTAAGTGGTTCGATGGATCCATCAGCGGTACGCCGTCAGCAATAAACGAGTAGCTGTAAAATTCCGGCTCCAGCGGCCCGGTCGTAACGCTCCATACGCCATCTTGATCTTTTTTCATCGCTATGGGCTTTGCCGCGCCCGAAAGATCCAACAGAACTTCGTGAGCGTTCGGGTCGAGGAGACGGAACGCAACTGTGCCATCGGCACGCACTTGGGGGGATTTGAGCCGCCAGCGCGATGGGGGCGGGTTCGTCGCGCCGAGCTTTGCCGTCTGAGCCGTGCCTGAAATCGCCGTAATCATCAGTAATAGAACCAGCGAGCCAACCGTTATTATCCAGCCGAATGGCCGCCGGAGTGGTTTTGGCATGCGAGACCTCCACAAAAAGCGTCATCATAACAGAAAGTCGAAGATCCAAACGTAACCTCTGCAAGCATTAAACGAGCATTGTGGTATTCGATTGTAGTGCGCACATTCAGGTCGGCACGCGCCAAACTAAACTATGCCTGAAGCTGGAAAATTTTCTCTTCCGCAGCAGATTCCCGTGATTCTGCTATGCTAGGGTTTGCGGCGCCGCACAGATGAAGCCGAAGCGCATTCCGCTCTTCCCGCTCGATGTGGTTCTTTTCCCCGGAGCGACTCTGCCCCTGCACATTTTCGAGCCGCGCTATAAACAAATGATTCGCCGGTGCCTCACGATGAAGCTGGAATTCGGCGTCATCTTGGCGCAGAAGCAAAATATCGCGACCATCGGCTGCACTGCGGCGATCATCACCGTGGTCAAGCAGCACGCGGACGGCAATATGGATATTCTGACGCGCGGTCAAACGCCGTTTCACATGAAGGAACTTTTCGACGACAAGCCCTATTACGAAGCGGCGATTGACTGCTTTGATGAGCCCACCGGGCCTTACCCTGCGGCATCCAACGAATTGATGGACCTTTACGAGCAGTGCCATTGGCTCGTCTTCAATCGCGGACCTGAGAGGATGCCGCCGATGCCGAAACTTTCTCCCGCGTATGCCATGGCCGCATCGCTCCCGCTGGAATTGGATCAGCAGCAAGTGCTCCTCGAGATGCGCGATGAAGCCGAACGGCAATCGCACCTCTTTGAGCAATTAAAGGAATGGCTGCCGCAACTGACGCGCCTCAACGAGCGCCGCGAGCGCGCCCGCGGCAATGGGCATTCGGTGAATTAGCGCGCGGCGGGCGCCACAGTTATACTGGCGGGAAGGAGAATTCGGTGTGGTCAATGAAGCGGCGGCACGAGGGACTTCGGAAAAGGGATCTCGCGGCATGAGTGCAAAACCAAATCTGCTGGGCGAATTGCGAAAAAGCAAATGGACGGAAGCGCGCTACGCGAAGCGCACCGTGAAGGACGAGCTTCGCGAGAATCTGCTGCGCAAGCTCAGCACGGGCGAAGAACTGTTTCCCGGAATTCGCGGCGACGGCGACACGGTGATTACTCAACTCGTCAATGCGATTGTGTCGCTCCCCCAGTTCATTCTGCTCGGCCTGCGCGGGCAGGCGAAAACGCGCATCCTGCGCGAGCTGGCGGGCTTCCTCGACGAGGAAATTCCCGTCATCCACGGCTGCGAAATCAACGACAATCCCTACCACCCCATTTGCCGCGCGTGGCGCGAACGCGCCGCGCTCGAAGGCGAGGCCATGCCGATTGCGTGGCTGCCGCGCGAGCGCCGCTATGTCGAAAAACTGGCCACGCCGGACGTCACCATTGCGGACATCATCGGAGACGTAGACCCCATTCGCGCCGCGAAAAGCGGCCGCGACCTTTCCGATGAGCTCACGATTCACTACGGCTTGCTGCCGCGCGCGAATCGCGGCCTTTTCGCCATCAACGAACTGCCGGACCTGGCGGGAAAAATTCAGGTCGGGCTGTTCAATATCATGCAAGAGGGCGACATTCAGATTAAGGGCTATCCGGTGCGCATGCCGCTCGACGTGCTGCTGGTTTTCACCGCGGACACAGAGGATTACACCGCGCGCGGAAAAATTATCACCCCGCTCAAGGACCGCATCGGCTCCGAAATTCGCACGCATTATCCCGCCACGCTGGACGAAGGCATCGCCATCACCACGCAGGAATCGTGGACCGCGCGCGAAGGGCGGAGAATTGAAATCCCGCAATACATTCGCGAAGTGGCGGAAGAAATCGCGTTTCAAGCGCGCGAGGATAAGCGCGTCGACCGGCGCTCAGGCGTAAGCCAGCGGTTGCCGATTTCGTGCCTCGAAAACGCGGTGAGCAGCGCCGAGCAGCGTGCCGCGCGTAATGGCGAGAAGATTCCCGTGGCGCGCGTCGCCGATATTTTTTCGGCGATTCCCTCGATGACGGGAAAATTCGAACTCGAATACGAAGGCGAGTTGCGCGGCGCGGACACCATCGCGCGCGAGCTGATTCGCGCCGCGATCGGAAAAACGTTCACGAAATATTTCAAGGATACGAATCTTCAGTCCGTTGTGCAGTGGTTCGAGATGGGCGGCGAACTGAAAGTTGCGCCAGACGCGAAGACCGCCGAGTATCTGGCCGAACTGAAAAACGTGCAGGGATTGTTTGACCATACCCCCGCGCTCGGCGTGGGCCCGAAAGACGATCCCGGCGTGCAGGCCGCCGCTGCGGAATTCGTTCTCGAAGGATTGTGGGCGCACAAGAGAATCAGCCGCAGCGAGGAGCGCGGATTTTTCGCCGAGGCCAGAAAAGCGCCGGAGCCGCGCGAAGCTCCGGGACGCATGCCGCGCCGCCAGTTTAATTAACCAAAGGGAATCATCCCAAACGCGCCATGAAATACGTACGCTACAAAAAATATACCGGGCAGGAAGCCGACGACATTGATTTGCAGGAGCTGATGAACCGGCTCTCCGATTTCCTGCTGCAGAGCGGCTTCGAGTCGCAATACTACGGCTTCCACGAAATGGATCCGCAGCGGTCCATGGAACAATTGCGCCAGGCCATCTTGCGCGCGCTGGAAGAAGGCGACCTGCTGCCGCCGGAGATGATGGAAGAGCTTCTCAAAAATCCTGACATCGATCAAAACCAGCGCCTGCGCGACATCATCGACCAGCTCATCGAGCGCATGACACAGGAAGGCTACGTTTCGCCGCAGCCGCCACAAATCACTCCGCCTCCGGAGCAGACGCCCGGAGGACAAATTGACGCGCCGGGAAAGCAGGATGTTAATGCGCGCTTCGAGATCACCGACAAGGCGCTCGATTTTCTCGGCTTCAAAACCCTCCGCGATCTGCTCGCGTCGCTGGGGAAGAGCAGTTTCGGACGCCACGACACGCGCGATCTGGCCACGGGAATCGAATCCGGCGGCGCGTCGAAGCCATACGAATTCGGCGATACGCTGAACTTGGACATTCCCGAAACGCTGTTTCACGCGCTGCGGCGCCAGGGCGCGCATGTGCCTCTGGATATCGATTACCAGGATTTGATGGTCCACCAATGCGAATATCAGAGTTCCTGCGCGACGGTACTGCTGCTCGATTGCAGCCACAGCATGATTCTCTATGGCGAGGACCGCTTCACGCCGGCAAAGCGAGTGGCGCTGGCTCTGTCGCACCTGATTCGCTCGCAATATCCGGGCGATTCGCTGCACTGCGTGCTGTTCCACGACAGCGCCGAAGAAATTCCGCTGGGACAACTCGCGCGCGTTCAGGTCGGCCCGTATTACACGAACACGCGCGAAGGCCTGCGCCTCGCGCAGCGCATTCTCAGTCGGCAGAAGAAAGACATGCGCCAGATCGTGATGATTACCGACGGAAAACCTTCCGCGCTGACCCTCGAGGACGGCCGGATTTACAAGAATGCCTTCGGCCTCGATCCGCTGGTGGTGACACAGACGCTCGAAGAAGTCGCCAAGTGCCGCCGCGCGGGAATCTTGATCAACACGTTCATGCTGGCCAGCGATTACAGCCTGGTGCACTTCGTGCAGAAAATCACGGAGCTTTGCCGAGGGAAAGCGTACTTCACCACGCCGTATACGCTCGGGCAGTATCTCCTGATGGATTACCTGCAGAAAAAAACAAAGCACGTCCACTGAAGCGCAAAACGCGATGCATCAACCGTCCTCTGAAAAAAAGTGAGAAATGCCGCCACGCAAAGCCCGGCCGCGATGCTGCGAAGAAAGAATCTACGATGAATTTTCCTGCATCGCGCGCGGTTTGTTACAATCCAATCAAATGAGCTTTCTGCGCGCCATTTTTGGAGGAAGGATTATGTCGAAGATTCAGACCGGTAGTCCGGCGCCCATGTTCGCGCTCGGCGGCATTGACGGCCGGCAACATTCGCTGGCCGACTCACTGAAAAAAGGGCCGGTGCTCGCGGCGTTTTTTAAGGTGAGTTGCCCGGTGTGCCAGTTGGCCTTCCCGTTTCTCGAGCGCATATACGACACTTACGGCGACGGCAAAGTGAGCTTCTGGGGCATCTCGCAGGACAATGCGCACGACACGCAAGAGTTTCTCGACGAGTTCGGCGTCAAGTTTCCCACGCTGATCGATGCCGACGGCTACAAAGCGTCGAAGCAATACGGAGTGACGAACGTGCCGAGCATTTTTCTGATCCAGCCGGATGGCAAGGTGCACACGGCATCCGTCGGCTTCGCGAAGAAGGACCTGGAGGCGATAGCCGCAGAAATTGCGAAGGCTTCCGGCAAAGCAACACAACGTTTGTTTCGTCCGGACGAGAAAGTGCCGGAATACAGACCCGGTTGAGGCTCGAAAGGCTAGGTTCCGGTCGGAACCTAAAAACAATTGCTCAAACGAATTCTTCGTCGATTAAACGCTTCTTGTGCTTCGGAGGTTTCGTGCGGCGGTCGGGAATAACGCGCGCGGCCGGAGGCGTGCCGATGTTTTCGCGCGCCATGCGCCGCGCTTCGGTTCCCTTCTCGAATTTCCGCTTCTTCTTTCGCCGGGCCATCACGGGCGTATTAAGCCATGGTGAGGCCCCTCGGTGCAAATGCGGCGCCCGCTCATGAGGCATCGAGTTCGAGCCGTCGCAACGTCTCTCACCCTGATTCTCATCATCGCGGCGTGTGTGCGCCTGGGCTTCGCCTGGGATTACACGCGGCAAAATTCCAAGCAAGCACTCAGCGTGATTCCCTTCATGTTCGAATCAGGCGATATCGCCGTATCGCTCGCGCGCGGCCAGGGGTTCAGTTCCCCGCTGCGCGTGCACACTGGCCCAACCGCATGGATGACGCCGGTTTATCCTCTGCTGCTTTCGGGAGTCTTTCGCTTCTTCGGCATTTACACGTTCCGTTCGTATATCGCCGCGGTTCTCCTGAATATCTTGTTTGCCACGCTCGCCTGCGTGCCGATTTATTATGCGGGCCAGCGAATCGGAGGCGCCGGACTCGGCGCGGGCGCGGCATGGCTCTGGGCGATTTTTCCCAACGCGATCCTCATGCCCTTTGAAAGCATGTGGGATGCGTGTCTTGCGGCGCTGCTGGCGGCAACGATTTTATGGGCGACGCTGGCGCTGGCTGAATCGCGGCGCGCGTGCGATTGGACCGCATACGGGTTACTGTGGGGCGTCATGCTGATGACGAATCCCACGCTGGGTTCGCTGCTGCCGCTTTTGCTGGGATGGCTCGCGTACCGCGCCTACAAGGAACGCCGCCCGTGGCTCGCCAAGCCTCTGCTGGCCTTGGGCGTGGCTGCTCTGTGCTGTGTGCCGTGGACCGTGCGAAATTACAAGGTCTTCCACGCATTTGTTCCGCTGGCTTCCGTCCTGGGCTTGCAATTGTGGATGGGAAACAATCCTCACGCGCACGCGGTGTGGCTTGCCCGATTGCACCCCATGAATGACTCCGCCGAACGCGCCAAGTACATTGCCATGGGCGAAATCGCGTATATGCGCCAGAAACAGCACGAGGCCATCGCGTATATGGTGTCGCATCCGCGGCGAGTCGCCGTTTTGGCGGCAAACCGATTCATCGCCATCTGGACCGGAGGCACACCCCATCCGCTGAAGGATTTTAAGCGGAATCATTCTTTGTGGTTCCGCTATGTTCTCCTGTTCAATGTTTTTGCGGCGGTGGGCGCGCTGGCCGGAATCGTGCTTCTCTTTTGGAAGCGCAGCATGTTCGCGTTTCCGCTGGCCGTGTTCCCGGTGGTATTCCCGTGGGTCTATTACATTTCGCTCGCGTTGCCGCGCTACCGGCTTCCCATCGACCCCGTGGTGATTTTGCTGGCGGCAATTGCCCTGTCGGCGGCCATAGGGCGGGTATCACGGGACGGCGCCCGCAGCCACGCCTTGCCGTAAAAAAGCGCGCGCTCACTTCCTCGCATATCCGCTCCCGAGCTGCGCCGGGCGCACTACCGGCGCAAGTGTTGAATCGCGTGCCACAAATCGGCCAGCCACGGCCAAAGCACGGCGATTCCGAGCAGCACCGCCATGAATTTGCGCCTTGCGGCGGTTCCAAACCGCCAAGTCGCATCGGGCCCGTGGCTTTCGCAGAAGCCATCCTCGAATGCCGGCCGCCCGCATCGCTCTCCGGAACGCCCCAGGTGCAGGCAGCGCGGCCCCTGTCCTTCCGCCGAGTTAACGACTTGGCCTCTCATCCTTGCGCCTCACTCGCATTCTGCTACAGTCAAAAGCGTAACGCCAGACTGGCCTCATGCCGGAAACCACCACTGCATCGCCGGCCCGCCCGGCTCGCCTGAAGCTTGAGCCGTACTCTGCCGAATTGCGCCTCGCATCGCTCACCCCCGGCATCGATAACATTCACTATGACGTCTACCTGAGCCCAAGGTTTTTGGAGATCGGCCGCCAGTATCTCGCCGACCTTGTGCGCCAGGCCGCGTCCCTGCAGCAATCTTTCGGATTCGAAACGCGCCAGTCGCGCGCGGGCGATTCGTCCCAGTTCCGCAAGCTGCTGAGCGAGCTTTTGCAGTCGGGAATCACGCGCGCGCAATTTGAAAAGAGTATCGAGTATGACCTCCTGCTGCGCCTCGCGATTCTGAAATTCTTCATCCAGGAATTGGCCAGCGAATTTTCGACCTTGATCGTCGAGTGTAAGGAATACGTTCGTTCGCGCGGGGCCGTATTTGAGCACAGCGAGCAGGCCCATGTGAAGCGCGCGCAGATTGCCGAACTGCAATCGAACCGCAAAAGCATCGTGCGCCGCGCCGGCCAAACGCTCTTTCACATCCTCAAGGAACTGGACGAATCCGTGCTCTCGAAATCGCGCCGCGCGCTCTTTGGCGAGGATTTTGCGGACACCTACGAACTGCTCACCAACCGCCTTCTCTTTGTCGAAAATGGAAACGACGACTATCTTTTCCTCGAACACTACGTTTTGCTGTGCAATTTCCTGCAAGACCCTGACCGCTTCGAAAACTTTGACGCGCTGCTCATCGATTTTCTGCGTGACTTCGTCATCACCGACGCGAACTCCGAGGAGCTGCGCCGCGCGCACGAAGCCTATGGAAAGCTCGTCGAACAGGCCCTCGGCAAGCGCTCCGATCTGGCAAAGTTGGAGGAAGATCAGGACGAAGTGCTCCGCCGCGCGGGCGGCGGCGACGGTTTTCTGCCCGGAATTTTCAAGCGCCGCGGCGGCGTGGAAGCCGAAACGAATATCGCTGTCTTGCGCCGGCGCCAGGCGGATCTCGAATTTAAGCTTGCGGGAATCAGCCCGGAATTGGAAGCTACGAAACAAAAGGTCGATTTTCTCACCGAGGAGTTTCGCAGCCGCCTGGGTGATTATTTGTCCGAGCCGCAGAACGCCCGCCGCCTGTTCGATCCTTCCGCCACCGGAGGCTCTGGCGCGGGCGACGCGGAAGTCCGCGAGCGCTTGCTCGATGAGCTGCACCAGCGCCTCGAGGAGCGCGACCTCCTTGGCTACGTCCTCGCCAGCTACGAAGTCTGCAATCTCTACAACGATTTCTGCCCGCCGGTTCACTTGCAGCAGCTCCGCCGCGCGCTGCTCTCTCGCGACGAAATGAAGCGCGTCGAAAAAGTGCTCAGCCAGTTTCCTGCGCGCAATTTTTCGCTCAAGCGCATCGAGGAAGCCTCCAAGGCTTTGCGCCGCTGCTCGCGTGACGATTCCCGCGCCCTGGTCGTGCGTTTCGCGCAGGATTTGATGCGTCTTCGGCGCGACCGCCGCAATTATCAGCACGTAGTAGCCTGGCTCGATAAAATCAATCTCGTTCGGTCCGATCGCCAGCGCGAGCTCTCGCGCGTGAATAATAGCCTTTACGAATTCGTGTTTCCCGATGAGCGCCGCGGCACCGACGATCCCGTCGTCTCGCACACGGTCATCAAGGCCGACGTGCGCGGCTCGACGGAAATCACCAAGGACTTGCTCGCGCGCGGCCTCAATCCCGCGTCCCATTTCAGCTTGACGCTTCACGAACCCGTAAAGCGCCTCCTCGAACGCCACGGCGCCACGAAAGTCTTCCTCGAAGGTGACGCCATCATCCTGGCCATTTACGAAACGGAATCGAATCGCGCCAGCCAGCGCGCCGTCGCGAAAGCGTGCGTGCTGGCGCGCGAAATCATCGAAGTGACGCAGGCGTATAACGCCAAGGCGGAAGCGGGAAATTTGCCGCGTCTCGAGCTCGGCATCGGCGTCGCCTTTCAGAACTCGGCGCCCTCGGTCTGGTCCGATGGTGATTCGAAGATCATGATTTCGAAGGCCCTCAATCTTTCGGACCGTCTTTCGAGCTGCTCGAAGATGGCACGCCGTTTATTCGCGAAGAACCCTTCGCCGTTTCGCGTGTTTCTGTTGCAAAGTTTGATCGTCGAGGGCGCGGCCGAAGACGAAGGCGACGAGTTGCTCATGCGCTTCAACATGAACGGCATCGAGCTCAACGAAGAGGGCTTCCAGAAGCTCACCGGCGAGATTTCACTTTTTCCGCTCGAAGGAACTTTTCCGATGCCCTGGGGCAAGGATCGCGCGCAACTTTTCTATGGCGAACTGCCGTTCCGCGATTCCCTCGAGCCCATCGTGGTGCGCCGCGGCATGACGCGCGAGCTGCAAGCCGGCGGCAAAATCGGCGGCCCGACGAATCGCCCCTACTTCGAAGTGTGTGTCCATCCCAAGCTGCTCGAACTGGCCCGCAAAAAAGTCGGCGCAACGAAGCGCTGAACGGCGCTGCATTTCGCTTGCGATTTCCGCGCGACGAAGATTTTCTCTGCTCAAACACGAATGCGCTGCCGTGCTTCACGCGTTTGCCTGCATCGAGGCGATAGCGTAAGATGTACGCCCTGTGCCGGATACTTCATCCATTGTCGGCCGCAACATCGCCCACTACGCGGTTGTGGAAAAAGTGGGCGGTGGGGGCATGGGCGTGGTCTACAAAGCCAAGGACACGCGCCTCGGCCGCAGCGTTGCGCTGAAATTTCTCCCCGACGGCATTTCACAGGATGCTCAAGCCATCGAGCGATTCCGCCGCGAAGCTCGCGCGGCCTCCGCGCTCAATCATCCGAACATCTGCACGATTTATGACATTGGAGAATTCGAAAACCGCCCATTTATCGTCATGGAGCTCCTCGAGGGCCAGACGCTCAAGCACCGCATCGGCGGGAAACCCATCGAGCTCTCCGAGCTTCTGGAAATTGGCATTCAGATCGCCAACGGTCTCGATGCGGCGCACGCGAAGGGCATCGTGCACCGCGACATCAAGCCCGCGAATATCTTTCTCGTCGAGCGCGGGCAGGCGAAAATCCTGGATTTTGGCTTGGCCAAGCTGACGCCCGTGCTCCAACGTGCCGCCGAGTCGGTGGGCGCCACATCCATGCGCACGCAGACGCACGTCGTGAATGAAGAGCAACTGACCAGCCCCGGCAGCTCCATGGGCACGGTCGCGTACATGTCTCCGGAACAGGCGCGAGGCGAGGAGATGGACGCTCGCTCGGATCTATTTTCGCTCGGCGTCGTGCTCTACGAGATGGCAACCGGGTCGGTTCCGTTCGCTGGCGCGACCTCGGCGGTTATTTTCGATGGCATCCTGCATTCCCCGCCCGCGCCCGCGAAAGAGCTAAACGCTCGCCTCCCTTTGGCGATGGAAAGCATTCTCAACAAGACGCTCGAGAAGGACCCGGACCTGCGGTGCCAGACGGCTGCCGAACTTCGCGCCGACCTCAAGCGCCTCAGCCGCGACATCGAATCGAGCCGCCGCCCCGCCGCTGCGGAGAAAAGCGTTCCGGAGTCCGGAGCGCACGCCGCTCCCGCCAGGCAAAAATCAGTCGCGGTGCTCTACTTTGAAAACCAGAGTGGCGCGAAAGAGGACGAATACTTCCGCGACGGTATCACGGAAGACATTGTCACGGAGCTTTCCAAGATTGCCCAGCTGGAAATCTTCCCCCGCTCGGAGATGCTCGCATTCCGTGACAAGCCCGTCACCGCGCAACAGGTGGGCCAGCAGTTGAGCGCCGCCTACGTACTCGAAGGTTCCATCCGCCGCGCCGGCAACCGCGTGCGCATCACCGCGCAGTTGGTGGAAGCCTCGACAAGACATTCCGTCTGGGCCGAGCGTTACGACCGGCAACTGGAAGACGTGTTCGCCATCCAGGAGGAGATCGCCCGGAGCATCGCCCAGGCCCTGCGCATCACGCTCACCCCGCAGGAAGAGAAAACCATCGCGCACAAGCCCACGGAAAATCCGCAGGCGTACGATTTTTACCTGCGCGGAAGAAGCTATACGCGCCGCGAGAACATGGATTACGCGTTGCAGATGTTCGAGCAGGCCATCCACCTGGATCCGAATTTCGCTCTGGCGCATGCCGGCATTGCCCACTTGTGCGGGCTTATCTACGAGATTCGCGAGCAGAACCCCGTTTGGATTGAGCGTGGACTGGCTGCCTGCGACCGCGCCATGGCGCTTGCGCCCGACCTGCCGGAAGTACTCGTAGCCCGTGCCCGCATCTTTTACGCGCAGAAGAAATACGAGGAAGCCGCGCTGCTGGCACGCCGCGCCATCGAACGCAAGCACGACTGTGAAGGATCCTGGAACATTCTCGGCCGCGCCTATTTCGCCTCCGGCCGTTACGAAGAGGCGGCGGCGCTCACGGAACGGGCCCTCGAAGCCAACGGCGACGACTATAATACTTATATCCCTTATTATGGGGCCTTGGAACGGCTGGGACGTAAAAAAGACGTGGAGAACGTCCGCGAACGCACGATTAAGGTACTCCGTCAGCAACTGGAGCTGGTGCCGGAAGACGTACGCGCCCGTATCCTGCTGGCCGCCAACCTCGCCTATACCCAGCAAGACGCGGACGAAAGCGTCCGGCACTTGCAGACCGCCGTCGCCCTCCGTCCGAATGACGGCAATATCCTCTATAATGCCGCCTGCACCTACGGCATCCTCGGGAAGAAGGCGGACGCGCTCGATACACTCAAGAAGGCGATCAAGGCTGGATACGGAAACTTGAACTGGGTCGCCAAGGATTCCGATCTCGATTGCCTGCACGACGACCCTGAATTCCAACAGCTCGTCGGCCTCGCCAAAGGCCACGCCTCGTAGGAAACACCCGCAGGAAATATCCGTAGAAAATACTCGTCCGCTGGCTCTCCGTTCCCGCTCCGAATAATTCGTGACACTCCAATCAAGAAAGTGCCGCTCATCATCTGCACGCGTGCCTGCCGGCAAGTACAGTTCTTTGCGCGTTCGGACTCTGCCGTTATAATTCACGCGGAGGCGAAAATGGTCCGGTGACTGTCCCGGCCTTCAAAGCCGGCGATTCGGCTCTTCGCGAGTCGAATGGTGGGTTCGACTCCCACACGCTTCCGCCAAGCCTATATTCTTGAGTAAGTCTGGCGGCGCACAAATTGGCCCGCGCCGGCGCGGCCAACGAATTTTCCGCCGTCGATTACGGCTTTTCCGCGAGAGAAAACGGTCTTCGGCGCGCCCGTGGTCCGAATGCCCTCGAACATCGAATAGTCGACGCGCATATGATGCGTCTTCGCGCTGATCACTTCCTCGCGGTTCGGGTCAAAGATCACCAGGTCGGCGTCCGAGCCGACGGCGATTGTCCCCTTTCGCGGGTATAGGCCAAAAAGTTTCGCGGGTGCGGTGGAGACAAGCTCCACGAACCGGTTCGCCGAAAACCGTTTCCCGTGGACGCCGCCCGTGTAAATTAGGCTCAGGCGATGCTCGATTCCCGGCCCGCCGTTGGGGATTTTCGTGAAGTCGTCCTTGCCCAGCTCTTTTTGTTCCTTGAAACAGAACGGGCAATGGTCGGTGGAAACCACCTGCAGCGTATCCTGCGCCAGCCCTTGCCACAGTTTTTCCTGATGCCATTTCTCGCGCAGCGGCGGCGTGAACACATATTTCGCGCCCTCGAATCCCGGCACGTCGAAATTTTCGAGCGAGAGATACAAATACTGCGGACACGTTTCCGCATACGCGGGCAAGCCACGGTCGCGCGCCTCGCGCACTTTTTCGAGCGCCTCGTTGCAGGAAAGATGAACGATGTAGACGGGCGCGCCCGCCATTTCCGCCAGCGCAATCGCACGCGAAGTGGCCTCGGCCTCCGCCGTCGTGGGCCGCGTCAGCGCATGATATTTTGGCGCGCGTTTCCCCTCGGCCAGCGCGCGCTGCACGATCACGTCGATGGCGCCGCCATTTTCCGCGTGCATGCAAATCAAACCCGCGTGCTTTGCCGCCTGCGACATCGCGCGAAAAATTGACGCATCGTCGAGCATGAACACGCCGGGATACGCCATGAACAATTTGAAGCTCGTGACGCCCTCACGAATGAGCTGGCCCATTTCTTCGAGCTGCGCGCTGCCCAAATCCGTGATGATGCAGTGGAACGAATAGTCCGTCACGGCTTTGTCGTGCGCCTTTTTCATCCATGTATCAAAGGCTTCGCGGAGGCTTTGCCCTTTATATTGAATCGCGAAATCGATCAGAGTGGTTGTGCCGCCAAACGCCGCGGCAATCGTCCCCGTCTCGAAATCGTCCGCGCTCATCGTTCCGCCAACCGGCATATCGAGGTGCGTGTGCACGTCAATTCCTCCCGGTATCACCAGGCATCC
>VFSW01009480.1_pt1 | contig 13887 bp, 12 predicted proteins | sample 5358111 | NCBI WGS metagenome assembly VFSW01 (sample SAMN11554181, study PRJNA540505) | mine drainage metagenome | isolation source: sediment from site ElyBrook_90M | place: USA: Ely Copper Mine, Vershire, VT | collected 2017
GGTCGGGAATTAGCAGAGCGTGAACGCTGAGCCCATCGATGAGTCCGGCGAGGATGTCAGCCATGATGAAGGGGTCCCCTTCGACCAGTTCACCGAGTTCCTGGGCTGCGATGATGACTCCGAGAAGTATGTTGTGCCAGTACGCCGACTCGGTCAGTTGTACACTTCGCAGACTTTCCTTCACGAGGGCCCTGCTCCAGAAACTGATCTCGAGCTGCGTCTCGCGGATCTGCTCGGCCTGTAGTGGAACGGTGTCATAACAAAATGTGCGTAGCGCTTCGAAGCCAGTTTTATGCTCGAGCAAGGCGTTGAGTCGCTCTTTGATGACACTGTGAGCGTTGCGCAGGGCTTCGAGAAGGATGTCGTCCTTGGATTCGAAGTAGTGCGACAACACCCCGGCCGAGTAGCCGGATTCTCGTGCAATCAGGCGTGTCGTCGCACCGTCGACGCCTTCTCTCAGGATGACCCTCCAGGCTGCATCGCTCAGCTGCTGGCGACGTTGGTCATGGTCGACAATTTTCGGCATGTTCCTCCTTTGCAGCCCCGTCGCACAGGATACTCAAGACACTTGCTTTATATCGAACGTCCGACTATGGTGGCACCTCATGGCAGAACCCAAGTCCTCAGCACCTCCAAGGTCATCGTCGGATCAGCGCAACATTGCCGCGCTGCCCCCGCGCAACTCGAGCGCACGTGCAGAACTCGTCGAGCGCCTGGCCGATAAGGCGAAGTTGATCCGAAGAGAGACGGTTCGCCTATCGCGCATCGCCGGTGCCGGACACTACAGCGGCACCTTCTCAGCGGCTGAGTTGATCGCCGCTCTGTACTACGCCCAGTTGCGCTATCAGCCGAGCGATCCCGGTTGGCCCGATCGAGACCGCTTCGTGCTCAGCAAGGGCCACGCCGCGATCGGACTCTACCCGGTGCTGGCGGATGTCGGATTCTTCGATTCGGCACTTCTCGACCAGTACACCCGTCTGGGTAGCATCTTCGGGGACCATCCCGACATGCGTAAAGTGCCAGGTATCGACTTTAGTTCCGGGTCGCTCGGACACGGGTTGTCGGTCGCGCTGGGGCTGGCCCTCGCCGCTCGAGTGCAGGGCCGATCGTACCGTTCCTATTGTCTTCTCGGTGACGGGGAGTTGGCCGAGGGCCAAGTGTGGCAAGCCGCCATGGCTGCGGGCCACTTCAAGACCGGGTCGCTCATCGCCATCATTGACCGCAATCAGTTGTCCATTGATGGACCGACCGAGACCATTATGGGCGTGGAGCCGCTTGACGCGAAGTTTGAGGCGTTTCGATGGAAGGTCCATCGTATTGATGGACACGACCTCGATGCGATCTTGGACATGTTCGCACAACTCGACGACGACCCGAACGGTGCGCCTCAGCTCATCATCGCAGACACCATCAAGGGACGTGGGGTACAGCGGATGGAACTCGACACTGACTGGCACGTCGGCAATCTGGTCGGAGCTGATTACGACGACGTTATGAACGAGATCGACGCCGGTCTCCAGCCCAGCATCGGGGGTCGATAATGGTTGACAAGGTCGAAGACACGAAAGCTGCTCAAGAGATCAGCGAAGTCTTCCGAGGGACTGCTGGGCACTCCCCGTCGCTCAAGGAGGCGGGCACCGTCCGTGGCATCGAAGCCGCGGCGATACCAGCCTTCGTCGCGGGTGAGGAGCTGGCCGACCTGGCTGAAAGCGACGACCGCATTGTCGTGCTCACTGCGGACTTGGCTGGAGCGGGACGTACGATCGATTTCGCACGGCGCCATCCCTCTCGATTCTTTAACATCGGTGTCGCCGAGCACAATATGATGACCGTCGCGGCCGGCATGGCTTCGGCGGGACTGAGACCCTACGTCAGCACGTTCGCCGCCTACGCGGCACTGCTGTGCTGCGAGCAGATTCGTACCGATATTGCCTACACGGGTATGCCGGTGCGAATTCTGGCGCATCATTCGGGGATGAGCCTCGGGTACTACGGCACGAGCCATCATTCGCTCGAGGACATCAGCGCAATGCGCGCCATCGCCGATCTGATCGTGGTCAGCGCGGCCGACGCCAATCAACTGCGGGCGATCCTGCGCGCATCCCTCGAGATCTCCGATCCGATCTATATCCGCATGGGTCGTGGTCGAGATCCTGAGGGGTACGCCGAGGTCCCTGTGGCCTGCCAGTTCGGCAGAGCCAGTCGCCTGACCGACGGTCATGATCTCACCATCATCACCACCGGCTCGCAGGTGCGTCCGAGCCTGGACGCCGCTGCCCAGTTGCGAGCGGAGGGCATTGAGGTGCGCGTGGTGGATATGCACACCATCAGCCCCATCGACGTTGATGAGGTGACGGCCGCGGCGCGTGAGACGGCGGGCGTGCTCACGGTGGAAGAGCACAACGTGACCGGCGGTCTCGGATCGGCGGTTGCGGAAGTCCTGCTCGAGTCCGGAGTGGCGACGCGTTTCCTGCGTGCCGGCATTCCCGATGAGTTCGTGCTGCTCGGTCCACCTGCGGCGCTGTATGCGCACTACGAACTCGACGCGCCGGGCGTAGCGGCACGCGCCCGTCGGTTTCTCGCACGTGACGCGAAGCATTCGTCATCGTGAACAACCCAGCGGGCTCGCGCGAAGTGGACCAGGCGCTGCGGACCCGTGCTCGCGACGTCATGCCAAACGGGATGTACGGGCATCTGAGTGTTCGCAGACTTCCTCCGGAGTACCCGCAGTTCTACGACCATGGCGCGGGGGCTCGCGTCTGGGACGTCGACGGAAACGAATACGTTGACCTGATGTGTGGTTTCGGTCCCAATATCTTGGGTTATCGGAACTCGATAGTGGAGAACGCGGCGAGCGTCCAGCGAGAACGAGGTGACACGCTCTCTGGACCGGGTGAATGCATGGTTGAACTGGCTGAGTTGTTCGTCAGCAGCGTCTCTCACGCGCACTGGGCGATGTTTGCGAAGAACGGTACCGATGCGACCAGCCTGTGCCTCAGTATCGCACGAGCGACGACCGGTCGATCGGCCGTGGTCATGGACAACGGCGCCTACCACGGTTGGGCCGGTTGGTCCAACCTCAGTCCCGTCGGGGTGTCGCCTCAGGAGAGGGTGAACGTCTTTCGTTACGTCTACAACGACCTTCCCAGCGTTGAACTCGCTTTTCAAGAGGCGGGACCGGAGAATGTCGCGGCGGTCTTTGTCTCGCCGTTTCGCCACAACGCGGGCTCCGCCCAGGAGATGGTGACTGGGGAATTCGCCCGAGGTCTGCGCGAGTTGTGCGACAGGTTCGGTGCCGCGCTCGTCATGGATGAGGTGCGAGCCGGCTTTCGCCTGCACCACGGGGGGAGCTGGGAGCCGCTGGGAGTCGAGCCGGACTTGAGCGCATGGAGCAAGGCGATCGGCAACGGCTATCCGATTGGCGCCACGTTGGGGAGCAAGAAATTTCTCGACGGCGCAGAGCGGATCTTCGCCACCGGCTCATTTTGGTTTCAAGCGGTGCCGATGGCTGCAGCCATAGCGACGATTCAGACGTTGCGGGCCGAGAACGGGATCGACGCCATGGTGCGGGCCGGCAATCGACTGCGCGAGGGAATCGATCGCCAATCCAAGGAATATGGGGTGGAAGTCCGACAAAGCGGGCCCGTGCAGATTCCGAACCTGAGCTTTGCAGGTGACGTGGAGTTCGAGAGGGCGCTGGCCTTCTGCTGAGCCGCTGCTCGCAACGGCGTCATCTTGCATCCGGCTCACAACTGGTTTCTGTGCGCGGCTCACACCGACGAGGACATTGATAGGGCGCTCGAGGCGACCGAGGATGCCTTTCGAACTGTTCGCGCAAAGTTTGGTGGTACCTGACGGTTGTGACCTCCTGGCGCGAGAACGAGTGGATTCTTTGACGTCGACGGAGGAGAGAATTCGACGAGGGGGAGCAGTGACAAGGCGAGGAAACACGATTGCGGGTCGAAGGCAGTCTGAGCCGAGCGCGACCGTGTTCGCGGTCCACCGTCGTCAGCGCCTCGGTCCATCGGTGATCAATCCGACCGCGTTCATCGATTTCTACAGTGCGATGGCTACTTCTCAGCGCGGGCAATTGAATCGGTATTTCGAGATAGAGCGGATGAACGATGCTCGTGGGCCTCGCGCGGAGGGCGGTTGTCAGGGATCTCTGAGTTCCAGATCGCGTACGACGTGCACCGTGCTTTGCGAAGGAGGGCTGAGACATGAATGAAGTGAGAGTTGGACCCCTGAAGGTACTCGTGGTCACCGGTGGTCACCCATTCGAGTTGGATCCATTCTTGGAGATATTCGCGGCAAACCCCGACATCACCTGGACCCATGTTCAACCACCCCAAGCTCGAGAGTGGTTCCATCCGAGTCACGTTGGCGAATGGGATGCCATTGTCTGTTATGACATGCAGGGCATCGAGTTCCGTAAGCCCGAGCCCCCGGGGTTCGAGGAGCCTCCGACCGAGTACGCAAATGGACTGATCGCGATGCTCGAAGCCGGTCAAGGGATCGTGTTTCTCCACCACGCCATGTCGGCGTGGCCCAGTTGGCCGCTGTGGGCCGAGATCGTCGGTGGTCGCTGGCACTACCTGCCAGGAGAGTTGCGCGGGCGCCACTGGCCGGCATCCGGGTACACCCGAGAGGTCAGCCATAAGATCACCCCACTGGATGTGGACCATCCGATCTGCGTCGGCGTCGAGGAAGGCTGTGAGATCGTCGACGAGATCTATCTGAATCCGGTGTTCGACGATCAGATCGTGCCGTTGTTGCGATCTGACTTCGAGATGAAGTCCGAGAACTTCTATTCGGGTGAACTGGCCATTCTGGGCCGGCTCTACGAAAGCGAAGGCTGGTCGCATCCAGAAGGCAGCGGACTCGTGGGATGGGTGAAGTCCGCAGGTTCGAGTCCGATTGCCTACCTTCAGTCGGGGCACGGACCCTCCGCATACGCGAATCCCGGTTTTCGCCGGTTGCTGGCCAACTCGATCAACTGGGTGGCGTCTCGCGACGCCCATCAATGGGCGGCCGAGCACCCGTCGCCGCTGAAGGCTTGACCGGTTTCGTCTCCGAGGTCCTTTGATCCGTCGCGCCAGGCTCTGTCGCGCGTCGCGGGCCGTGGTCACTGACCAGCGTTGGCGCCGGTAGTGAACCTCCGCGTGGTCTCAGTCGGAAACGACGCTCTGAACCCGGGGCCGCGAGGGGAGTACCCGTATCTCGAGCGTCGGGTTCCTTCCGGTTTCGATCCGTAGGGCCCCGTCGACGAATGACGAACACGTCACCAGAAGGGGAATGGCCCACAGCCGATGAGACTTTAGCCAAGTCTCGCGGTGAAGGAGCTCGGTCCCTCAGGCTCTCTCAATACGCGGACCCCTTCAGTGATCTCATGAGTTGAGCGAAGACCCAGCAGTCCTTCGAAGAGACAGGCATCGGAGCTAACGCTATGGAGCAAACAACCCGAGACCCTGTCGCTTGCGCGACGGTGGTGTGCCATGAAGCGGCGCTGGTCAGCCACGTCGTGACCCAGTGCACGACCACTCTCGCGAGTGACACGAGATGCACAACACCACCACGAGTGTGGTGCTTCGAGTCAAGCTGACAACGAGTGAAGCAGTTGTGTCCATTGGACGACCTCGTGGATACGTTGATTGGCCGAACCAGCACACGCGAGTTTCGCTCGCCGGTGATGACGGAAAAGTTCGCTAGCCCTGCTGTCTGGTGGGGGCCAGAACGATCTCTCGAATGCAGACCTCGGGTGGTTGCTCGAGGGCGTAGAGGATTGCCGAAGCGACCGTGGCCGGATCGAGTTTGCCCCCGATGCTCTCGGCGTAGGCGTTATAGGAATCGCGGATTTCGCTCGATCTCGTGGTGACGAGGAGATCGGTCGCTACCAGACCCGGCGAGACCAGAACTATTCGCACACCAGCTGCTGCTGCCTCTCGACGCAATCCTTCACTGATCGCGCCAACAGCGAACTTGGTGCCGCAGTAAGCGGTGTGGTTGTTGTACAGCGAGTGGCCCGCAATCGAGCCTATGTTGACCACCGTGCCGCGTCCGCGCGCCATCATGCCGGGCAGGACTATTTGCGAGCATTGTAAGAGCGCTACGCAGTTGGTATCGAACAGATCCTTCCACTCCTGCGAAGTTTGATCGACGATTTGCGCCAGGGGCATTATCCCTGCGTTGTTCACCAGTACTTGGGGTTCCCCAAACTGTTTGGAGGCTTCGTCGATGGCTTGTGCGACCGCCGCCTGGTCTCGCACGTCGACCGATCGACACATCGCCCGAGTGAGGCCGAGCTGGTCGAGTTCGGTCTGGCGTCTTGCCAGGAGCAGCAGAGAATATCCGGCTTCGTCAAGTCGGCGGGCCGTGGCTGCCCCGATGCCCGAACTGGCTCCAGTGATAACAGCGAGACCTCGACCACCGTTCATTGTTTCCTCCATGTGATTGGTCCGGTCATCGTGCGCCCTGCACCAACGCACCTCGTAACCTTCTCCGTAGTGGAATAGTAATCACTTTGCTCGGATTCTGGTGAGTAGACCGTTCGCTTCGCGCGACATTTTGAGCAGTGTGGTGAGAGACGCTGTAGGGGTCGTCAATGGTGATGGCGTAGCGAGATGACGTGGCGCGTTTGGCGGGCCTTTGTTGATGGAATACGGCTCAACGAACCTAGGAGGCGCACGAGCGTCGCGAGATGCCCGCGATTCGCTAAGTCGCGAGTGACCACGTCTCGAAGCATCGTTGAACCGGAGAGCGTCGTCTGACTACGTGGCCTCGAGAGGTGTTTCCTCGCGTCGCGAGTTGAGTGTTTTCCATGTGCCAAGCAATGCCTTTGGACCCGACGGACCCAGTGGTGCGAGCGCGATACTGCCAGTAGGTGGCGATGGCCACGCACGAGATTGGAGTCTCTTATGACAGAACTATTGGTAAAGGACGAGCGGGCGCCCTTCGAGGAGGCGGACAACGTGAAGGTGTTCATTGCCCCAGGGCTCGACGGCAGCCTCGTCTCGCTGAAAGCGCGCTACGACAACTTCATCGACGGCACGTGGGTGGCTCCGGTGCAAGGCGAGTACATGGATGACGTCTCGCCCGTCAACGGCAAGGCCTTTTGCCAGGTGGCGCGATCCACGAAAGAGGACGTCGAGTTGGCATTGGACGCGGCGCACCGCGCACGCCAGGCCTGGGGCGAGACGTCCCTGGCCGACCGCGCCAAGGTGCTCAACAAGATCGCCGACGTCATGGAGGCCAATCTCACGATGCTCGCCGTCGCCGAGAGCTGGGAGAACGGCAAGCCGGTGCGCGAGACCCTCGCCGCGGACCTGCCCCTCGCTATCGATCACTTTCGATACTTCGCGGGCGCCACGCGATCGCTCGAGGGACGTAGCACCGAGATCGACAAGGAGACGGTGGCCTTCCACTTCCACGAGCCGCTCGGTGTCGTGGGTCAGATCATCCCCTTCAACTTCCCGCTCTTGATGGCGGCGTGGAAGATCGCTCCGGCCCTGGCGGCGGGCAACTGCACGGTGGTCAAGCCCGCGTCGCCGACTCCGTGGTCGATACTCAAGTTCGCCGAGTTGCTCAAGGGGATCGTGCCCGATGGCGTCATCAACGTCGTCACCGGTCCCGGTGCCGAGATCGGTAAGGCCCTGGCGACGAGTCCTCGGATTGCCAAGATCGGCTTCACGGGTGAGACGACCACCGGTCGACTCATCATGCAGTATGCGGCTGAGAACCTCATCCCCTCGACCGTCGAACTCGGCGGCAAGTCGCCCAACATCTTCTTCGCCGACGTGATGAACGCCGACGACGAGTTCTTGGACAAGGCGGTCGAGGGTCTCATCCTCTACGCCTTCAACAAGGGTGAGGTCTGCACCTGTCCCTCGAGGGCGCTCATTCAAGAGTCCATCTACGACAAGTTCATGGAGCGTTGCCTCGCGAGGATTGCCCAGATCACCCAGGGCAACCCACTCGACACGACGACCATGATCGGTCCGCAAGTCTCGACCCAGCAGTTGGAGAAGATCGAGTCCTACGTGAAGATTGGCAAGGAGGAGGGCGCCGAAGTGCTCATCGGTGGCGAGCCCCAGCACGTTGGTGGAGGCTTCGAGAACGGGTACTACTTCCAGCCCACGGTGCTGAAGGGTCACAACAAGATGCGCGTCTTCCAAGAGGAGATCTTCGGGCCAGTGCTCGCGGTGACGACCTTCAAGGACGAGGCTGAGGCGCTCGAGATCGCCAACGACTCGCTCTACGGCTTGGGCGCTGGAGTCTGGACGCGCGACGGCAACCTCGCCTACCGCATGGGTCGAGGCATCCAGGCCGGACGGGTTTGGACGAACTGCTACCACCTCTACCCCGCGGGTGCGGCCTTTGGTGGCTACAAGATCTCGGGCATTGGTCGAGAGAACCACCAAATGATGCTCGAGCACTACTCGCAGACCAAGAACCTCTTGGTGAGCTACTCCACCAAGCCAATGGGCTTCTTCTAAAGGGGGCGTGACATGACGGGACCACTCGAGCCACCGGGTGTCGATGCCACGTCGGCGGCGCTGGCGGCGATCGCCCAGTTGGTGAGCGAAGGTGGTCCCATCATGTTCTTCCAGTCCGGGGGGTGCTGTGACGGCAGCCTGCCGATGTGCTTTCGAGAGGGCGAGTTCAAGGTCGCAGACCGAGACGTGCTACTCGGAGTGGTCGGCGGCGCGCCGTTCTACATCGACCATCGACAGTACGAAGTGTGGAAGAACACCCGCCTCGAACTCGACGTGGGCGCCGGAGAGCCCGAAGGCTTCTCCTTGCCCGCCGGTCGAGATCATCACTTCATCGTGCGAAGCAGCGTGTGCGAGGTTCGAAGCCCTCTGTGACTCTTCCAGCTCGTCGTCACGACGAAGCGCGACGGATCACGACAATATTGCCCGCAATCGGTCCGTCTCACAACGCGACCCCTCCAGTTCGAGCCTCTGTCGATTTACCAGACGCGTGACTCACCACCAACGTACAACGAGCCCCGCTCAACGACCGAGGGAGTCGGGTCCTAGAGCGGGGCTCGTGACCATCATTCAGTCACGTTCACGCGATGCGATCAGTGAATGAGAACCTTTAGAGCGTCATTCTGTGCGGCGTTGGAGAAGACGTCGTAGGCCTGGAGCATCTGGTCAAACGAGAACTCGTGGGTGACGAAGTTGTGCGCGGGCAGCTTGTGCTCAGCCACCAACTTCAACAGCATCCCTAGGGTGTTCGTATTGACCAGCCCCATCGAGATGTCGATGTTGTGGATCCACAGTTCGTTGAGGGCCAGTTCGACTGGCTTGCCGTGCACGCCGATGTTCGCCACGTGACCTCCGGGGCGCACGATCTGGGTGGCCATCGTGAAGGTCTGGGGGACACCCACGGCCTCGATGGCGACGTCGACGCCCTGTCCATCGGTCATTGCCATGACCTGCTGCTTCCAATCCGCGTCGCCTGAATTGACCGTATCGGTGGCGCCGAAGTCGGCCGCGCGCTTGAGGCGCGAGTCGTCCAAGTCGATGGCGATGACCTTGGAGGGTCCGTAGAGAGTCGAGGTCATCACGGCCGAGAGACCAACGGGTCCCGATCCGATGACCGCCACCACGTCGCCGGGTGTCACCTTTCCGTACTGGACACCGATCTCGAAACCGGTCGGCAGGATGTCGGACAGTAGGATCCCTTCGGCGTCGGTCATGCCTTCAGGCATCTTGTAGACGGAGTTCTCGGCGAAGGGGACTCGCACGTACTCAGCTTGGGTGCCGTCGATCATGTAGCCGAAGATCCAGCCGATGCCAGCAGTACCCTCGGGGTCCATGCAGTGGCTGTAGAGGCCCTTGCGACAGTTCGAACAGCGTCCGCAAGAACTCACGCAAGAGAGAATCACGCGGTCGCCAACGGACAACTGGGTCACGCCAGAACCGACTTCAGTGACGACACCGATTCCTTCGTGCCCGAGGATTCGACCCTTCTCGACTTCGGGGACATCGCCCTTCAAGATGTGAAGGTCGGTTCCACAGATCGTCGTGGCCACCATCTTCACGATCACGTCCGTTGATTCCTTGATCACGGGATCGGGCACATCCTGCCAGCTCTTCTCTCCCGGACCTTTGTATACGAGTGCCTTCATTGGAAACCTCCTCAGGTTGTAGTGACGTATCGTCAACGTTGGGCCGTGGTCGAGAAATGTTGCACGGTTGCGTCGTTTGAAGCGTAGGGTCAGTACTCGCTCGCGAATAGGGCCGAAGTGCCTAATGCGCACGCCTCGGTGTCGCGACGCGAATTGCTACGTGGCTTTTCGAACCCGTCGCTTCAATATGATTCACGGACGACTGTTCACGTCACGGTCGACATCCAAGTTTTCACGTTCAAGACCCGAGTAGTTCGACCGTGACATCACGGTGCACGGTTCTCGAGACGCGATGCGTCGGCACTTCGTGGTACTGCGAACGCGCAGGGCGAACAAGATAGCGCGAAGGAACCTCGTCCATCAGCGTGACTAGCCCTCAGAGTGGATCGGACGACGCCAACTGCCAGAGTGCAACTCCGTGCAGTGAGAACTGTTGCGCCATGGCTTCACGCAGTCGAATCGAACGAAGGTCCGACCACCAGATGACGGTGCCGTCGCTCAGTGTCGCGGTCCATTCGCCATCACCCGTCACCCAATGAGCCCTCGCGTGCGCCCGGCGAACGAGGAAGCGCGCTTGGGCATCCGAGAGCGACGTTCCCGAATGGACCTTGGATCCCTTGGGCCACGTGTAGCCATATCCCGCCACGCCCAGATCGACCGAGGACGCACGCACCCGCGTCAGAAGGACCCGTAGCGATTGGCGCTGCCAGTTGAGAGAGCCGATCGGTCCGGGTTGGGACCAGGGTCCGTGCTGGTCATAGGCCATCAGCACCACCCGGTTGACGACCCGGCCCAGTGCGGTGAGGTCATAGCCGCCCGCCGCGTAAGCACCCAGCGACGTCGAGGCGCTGACGTCGATGCTGAGAGTCGCACGCCCCGCCAGGTCGGCGCGAAGAGCCGTGACGAAGCTCACGAGACCGGAGGCGTCGCGCTCGTTAAGAGACTCCAGGTCGATGGTGACGCCATCCCACCCCTCGGTCTGGACAATGGCGCTGAGTTGCGCGGCGACCCCGCGGATGTGGTTCGGACTTAACAGCAGCGCTTGGGCGATCTTCGAGGAGAAGTCACCAATCGCGTTGTCAAAGTTTCCGACAAGCAATTCGGCCCGTAGTCCATCAGCATGGGCACGCCGCAGCAGCAGACGCGCCGATGGATCGACTTGAGTCACGGCACTGCCCGTAGCGTTGAGATTGATCCCGTCCACGCCCACCGTGCTCAGTGCCTTCGAACTCCGATCGATGAGAACTTGAGCGGTGCCCTGCTCAATGTATCCAGTGATGGAGATCGAACCGGCACTGAAGGCGGGGACCGGAGCGATTGCGTTCCCTATGAGTACGGCCATGCAGGTGAAGAGCACCGAGTTCATGATCGACGCTCGCATTCTCACCGAAGCACCTCGATTCGAGGGCCCCGTCGACTGCATGGTGGTCTAGGAGCAGGGCAGCTCACTGCTTAGCGCGAAGTGCTCGTCCAAGAACCGTGTCGTAGTTGCTGAGCCCTTCGCGGCTCAAACGTGCCTCGGGCCCGGAGGCGATGCCCACGCGTTCGGGGATGATTCCCCAGACTTGGACCTTTTGATGTTTCCACCAGTCAATGGCGGCTTCGAGGTCGTTCGTACCCAGGCGCGCAGCACAGATCACGACTCCGCGCGGCGTGGCACTTGGAATCAGTTCGATTGTCGCGCTCACTCGCGAGTACTCCACTCCACCGGCGCGCGTCGGGATCACTACTGCGTCGGCGAGGGCCACTGCGGCTTGAGTGGCCCGCTCGTTACCGGGGGGAGTGTCGACGACGACCAAACCTTCGGCGCGCGAGATCGCTCGCGTGGCAGTTCGCTCTGATGGCGCCTCGACGACGTTGATCCCCTCGATCGGCCAGATCTCGAGCCACTCGGCCGACGAGGCCTGTGGATCGGCGTCGATTAAGGTCACCGGATCATAACCGCGCTCCAACGCTGCGGCCGACAGGTAGATCGAGGTCGTCGACTTACCAACGCCCCCTTTAAGCGACGTGACGATGATGTTCATAGGCGCATGTTACGCCCCGAAGCGACGCTCTCGGCGAGTGAAGTCGCGCAGTGCTCGAAGGAGGTCTACCTTTCGAAAGGCCGGCCAGTAGGGATCGACGAAGGCGAACTCCGCGAAGGCCGATTGCCATAACAAGAAGCCCGAGAGGCGCGATTCTCCGCTCGTGCGGATGACGAGGTCGATGTCGGGCAGTTCCGAAGCGTAGAGGTTGTGGGCGAGTCCCTCGGCGTTGATCGACTCGGCGAGATCCTCGGGTGCGACACCTTCGGCCACGAGATCGGTGACCAACGAGCGACAGGCGTCGACGACCTCTTGACGGCCCCCGTAACACAGGGCGATGTTGACGTCCATACGGGGATTCGCGATCAACGCGACCTGGTCGACGGCGTTCTTCGCGGCGAGAGCGAGGTTCGGCGGCAACAAGTCGAGACTCCCGCTCACCGACAACGAGAATTCCAGACGCTGGGCGAGTTGGGGGAGTCGATTGAACATCTCGATGAGGACCTCGAAGTAGGGTTCGAGTTCGCCAGGCGGACGGCGAAGGTTTTCCGTCGAGAGCACCCACGCGGTGACGGCCTTGATCTCGAGTTCCGCGCACCACTGGAGCAACTCTTCGAGCTTGGCCATGCCGACCTCATAGCTGGTGCGATACTCCCCGTCGGTCACCTCTCTGGCGAAGCGGCGATGACCGTCGAGGATGACGCCGATGTGACGGGGCAGACTCTCCTTCGCCAGTGCAGCACTCAGCCGATGTTCGTAGTAGCGGTAGACGGAGCGACGAAGAGCCATGGTCCTCCAGATTTCACGAAATCATTGCCTCAATGGCGAGGCTACTTCGATTCATCCGAGCATTGGATCACCGCGGCGCTGCCCGGGCGGAACCATCCGCACCACGACGATTTCCATTAGGTTAACTAATTAGGTAACCTAATTGAATAAGGAGACGTGATGATTCCAGTCGAGCGCCAGGAGTTAGACCAGCGCGAGACCACGCCCCTGGACACGTCGGTCGATGAGCTCAACGCGAACTTCATCGAGTCAATCGCGCGTCTCAAACGTCGCCTTCGCGCCGAACGCGCTGGCGACGAGTTCAACGACCTGCACCGGTCCGTCTTGACCCTCCTGGTGAGCGAGGGACCGCGGACCCTGAGTCAATTGAGCGACCACGAGCACGTGAAGCCGCCGTCGATGAGCGAGACGGTGAACGTCTTGGAGCAATCGGGCTTGGTGGAACGAACGAGTGATCCCCAAGACGGTAGCAAGGTGATCCTCGTGGCCACTCCACATGGCGAGCACTTCGTTGCTCAGTCTCGACGGCGCCGTCACGAGTGGTTGAACCAACGTCTTCACGAACTCACGGGCGAGGAACGTCGCACGCTCGCCGCCGCGGCGGCAATCATCTCGAGGATCACCGATTCGTGAGTGATTCGCTCTCCTTGAACGCCACCCTCGGACTGTCGCCGAGATACAAGTGGATGGTCCTCACCAACACGACCATCGGGGTGCTGCTCGCGACCATCGATTCCTCGATCATGTTGATCGCGATGCCCGACATCTTTCGAGGGGTGAAGCTGAACCCCCTGGCTGCGGGAAACAGCTTCTACCTCTTGTGGATGATCCTCGGATTCCTCATCGTGAGCAGCGTGCTCGTCGTGAGCCTGGGGCGACTCGGCGACATGTACGGACGCGTGAAGATGTACAACCTCGGATTCGTCATCTATACGG
>VFSW01009481.1_pt1 | contig 13886 bp, 12 predicted proteins | sample 5358111 | NCBI WGS metagenome assembly VFSW01 (sample SAMN11554181, study PRJNA540505) | mine drainage metagenome | isolation source: sediment from site ElyBrook_90M | place: USA: Ely Copper Mine, Vershire, VT | collected 2017
GCGCGCAAATTCATCAGTACGACCAGGTCATCAAGGAACGAACGGCCCAGCAGGAAGAAATTAAAAAGCAAATCCAAATCTATCAGGCCCGAGTGGCGGCCAGTCCCGGAGTTGAGCAGGAGTACAAGCTGCTGACCCGCGATCATCAAACCGTTCTGGATTCTTACAACGATCTGTTGAAAAGGCGGGATTCCTCCGCGATGTCTACGCAATACGACCAAAGCAAGCAAAATGATCGTTTTCACGTGCTGGATCCCGCAAATTTTCCAAATGAGCCTTCTTTCCCGAAGTTGCCGATCTTTGCCGGAGGGGGACTTGGCGGCGGGCTCGCGCTTGGGTTGGGCCTCGCGCTCCTTTTGGAAATTCAAGACACGTCGATGCGGTCCGAACGCGATGTGGAAGCCGTTCTCCGCCTGCCCGTTCTCGCGATGATTCCGGTGATCGCACCGAAAGCGGGGAAAGCGCGAAGGCAGCCTTCTCTCCCAGCATCGTATAAGACGAAGGTACCCGCAAAGGTATAGACAGGCGGGAACAGGGCCGGGCCATTGACGATCGAAAGGGAATCATGAGCAGGATTCACGAAGCACTCAAGCGAGCGGAACAGGAGCGAGCAGCCAGCCAGACCGCTCAAACGAGCGACCGGCAGGCGGAGTACGCTTTCGCGAGCGGCGCGATCGAAACCGCGCCTCCCACTTCCAATATTTCGCCTCAGGCTGTTATGCCTCATCTCAATGCCGCACGTGTCGAGGCCGAACCAGTCCCTGGCGACCTGCAATTCGACGCATTGTGGGCGAAGTGCTCGCGGAGGACATGGAAGCCCGATCCAAATGCGATCGTCTTCGAAAATACAGATCCGCATTTTCCGGGGGCCGAGCAATTCCGGACGCTGCGCTCGCGTCTTTACCGGATGCGCGAAAGCCAGCCCTTGCAAACCATTCTGATTTCCAGCGCGATTCCAGCAGAAGGCAAGACGATGGTCTCCTCGAATTTAGCCTATGCATTGGTCCGGCAGCATGGGTGCCACGTATTGTTGATCGATGCGGATCTCCGGTCCCCTCGCATTCACTCTCTGCTAGGAGCCCCAGCGGCTCCGGGACTGGCCGACTATTTGCAGAATACGGCGACGGAATTCGAAGTCACGCAGCGCGGCAGTGAGGACGGGCTTTGCTTCATCCCCGCGGGCAATCACGTTACGCATCCTTCCGAACTGATTTCCAGCGACGGAATGAAGCAGTTTCTCGATCGCGTCAGACCCGCATTTGATTGGATTATCATCGATTCACCCCCGGCCCTTCCCGTTGCCGATGCCAGCGTGCTGGGGGGCTTGGCAGATGGAGTTCTCCTCGTCGTTCGCGCGAATTCGACTCCTTCCGAAGCGTCTCAAAAAGCCTGTAAAGAGTTGCGGGACGCCCATATTTTGGGCGTCGTCCTAAACACCGCGGAAGAGTCCGCGGGATACAGTTCCTACTATTCAGGCACGTACGGAAGCCTTCTGGACGGCGCGAAAAAGTAAGGCGGGAGAGATCTTGCAGGCTTCTCCGCATTTTCAGTCCAGTCAGCTTGATTTCTATTGGGCACTCCTCCAAAGCCGTGCGCCTCTTGATTTCAGACCTTGCTCCTGCTGAGCACCCGCGTTGCGGTTGGCTCGAGCAAGAGCGGGAATTCCAAATCTGAGCTGTTGAGAGGCGCTAAACACCCACCAGCCAGGGAGTCGCAGGCAGATGCGGCGTGCGGGTTGGGGGGCGATGGTAGTGAATGGGCTTACCGGCACCCAGACTGGAAGCTGTTTACAACAATAGGGCAGGTCTTTTCTCTTATTTGCGAATTTACTTAGGAATTGAAGCGAATCAGTAATCCTAATGTTCCCATTTTTAATCCATTAAGATACAGAAAATGCAACACTTATTAGAATGTTCCTAAACTGCCATGAATCTGCCGCAGTCACTGGTCCTGGCAGATGAATTGCCTCATTTTGTATGTGGTAGGCTACCAATTGGGGCTATTATGGCGGTAGCTTATCTAGGCTGGTCATCTCCCAAGCACAATGCCGTGAACCACTGGATCTTGGATTTCATTGTAGGCGCAGCGATTTCGGCCAAACAGTCGACACGCAAAAGGCTGCCAACCCCAGTCCAATAGGGGGCATCGGAACCTAATGGCCTTGGCAACTGGCCGAAAGCACATCGCGTCGCAGAGTCTTTCCACCCACGGTGCCCGTTCGGCCGTGCAGACGCTCACGCCCCTGCTCCTGTTCTGGTCGGACACAAGGGCAAAAGTTCAGGGCAGCGATTTACTTATGAAACGAACTTAAAATATGACGCATCCTACAATCGAAGCGGTTAAGGATCATGCAGACGCTTCTGCGCTGGATTCTCCGGGGAAAGTGCGTGCAAATAGATTGACGGGGCTCGTGGCACCTGGAAGTCAAAAGAAGATCTGGATTGATATCGATAATTCTCCCCACGTTCCTTTCTTTCTGCCCATCATTGAGCAGCTTCGGAAACGGGGTCACCAAGTCCTGCTGACAGCTCGAAATTCTTACCAAGTTTGTGAGCTCCTGGAGTTTCATCATCTCGATTGCAAAGTCGTTGGGGGCCATTGGGGTAAGAACCGATTCCTCAAGACAATGGGAACTCTGGGAAGGGCGGCGCGGCTCGTGCCGCTGGCGTTCAAAGAAAAGCCCGACTTGGCGATTTCCTTGGTGTCGCGCGCCCAGCTTTTGGCTTGCAAAGCCTTGGGCATCCCCATGGTTGTTACGTTCGACTATGAGTTCGTCATGAAGATGCAATTCTTGCAGCCGGATTGGATCCTTTTGCCGGAAGTGATACCCGATTCCGGAGCCGGCGTTGCCAAGAAAGCGATCTTTCGTTATTCGGGGCTAAAGGAAGATGTCTATGTTCCAAGTTTCAAGCCGGACGCGGCGCTGAGAAAACAGCTCGGCATCGGCGAGAGCGACTTGCTCGTGACCGTGCGGCCTCCCGCCACCGAGGCTCATTATCACAATCCGGAAAGCGAAGCGTTGATGACGGCGGCGCTCCATTTTCTGACGAAGCAGCACGACGTGCGCGTGGTGTTACTCCCTCGGAACGACAGGCAATCCGCAATCTTGCGGAAGGAGTGGGGAGACAGCATCGCGAAGGGCAAGATTATCATCCCCAGCCGCGTGATGGACGGATTGAATCTGATCTGGTATTCCGATCTTGTGATCAGCGGGGGCGGAACGATGAATCGCGAGGCTGCGGCTCTGGGCGTCCCGGTCTATAGCATCTTTCGCGGCAAGATTGGCGCCGTGGACCGCTACCTTGCCGGGAATGGCCGGCTCGTGCTTCTGGAGAGCGTTGAAGATATCTACACCAAAATTGTCCTCAAGCGGAGAGAGCAGGCTCGCCGCGATCTCCCGGCGGAAAGCACCGCTCTTCGCAATATTTCGGATGCAATTATTTCCATTGCGGAGTACCAACGCCTGCCAGCTCAGCAATAACATTGGATTCTTCTCAACAACAGAATCCATCTTAACTTCCGGGAGTCATGAATCCTGATCTTTGTGATTGGAATCGCAATCGCCGGAGATCGTCTCGGCGAAATAGTCAATGGAGCCCGATGCAATGGCCCTGAAACTTACGCAGCGAGTCCGAAATAAGGCGCGTGGAGTCCTTCTGGCACATGGAACCAAAGGAATCAAGAGATCTCTTTGGAACGCCGAATTTGCCGGAGGCAGATGGGAGGGCCTCGCTCAGACACTTGGAGACTGTATATACCCATTCCTTGAACAATATGGGAATGATGGAAGCATTTTGGACCTCGGATGCGGCTCGGGCAATACGGGGACCGAATTGGCTGCAAACACCTATCACGACTACACCGGCGTTGACATTTCGGATGTAGCGATCGACAGAGCGAGAAAAAGAGCGGAAGAGGACGGCCGGACAGAAAAGAACCGCTATATCCAGTGGGACATTTCCAGCTACGAGCCGACTCAGCAATTCGACGTGATCCTGTTCCGGGATTCCATCTACTACGTTCCCGGCCCGAAGCATAAGGGGATGCTTGACCGATACTCGAAATTCCTGAAGCGAGGCGGCGTCTTCATCGTGAGGTTGTGGACGGGGAACGGCAAGTACCGGCACATCGTGGACTTCATCGAAGGCAATTTCGAAATCGTGGAAAAGAAGGTATCTGGACCATCGGAGACGGTAGTTCTTGTCTTTCGGCAAGTTGTCGGCCACCAAGACCCTGTCCGCTCCTGAAACGCAGCTAGTCTTTTTGAACCCATTTCTCAGAGTGCGTCAAACCTTGTCCGACATGCAAAATTACGTCAAACCCGCGATGTTGAAGCTGCTTTCCTATTGCCGTGCCAATGCATGGGCGGGTTATGACCCTTATGATGCCTTGAACAGCCGGCTCTTTTCTATCTTTCCCTTTCTCAATTCCAGATGGCCCCGGCTTGTACTCACACAAGGTTTGAAGCGCAGTCCCATCGATGTTCGCCGCTTTCTCGGTGTTCCCAAGACGCAAAACCCGAAAGCTCTGGCCCTCTTCTTGTCGGCATTTCTGAAGTTATCCGAAACCGACGTGCCCGATCGCGAACAACTCATTCTCCTTATGATCGACCGGTTGCAGGCGTTACGCTCGCCGGGGACTGCTTATTGGTGCTGGGGTTACAGCTTTCCTTGGCAAATGCGAAAAGACGTTGTGCCGGCGGGGGCCCCGAACCTCGTCTGCACCACTTTTGTGGCCAATGCGCTGCTCGATGCATACGACCATTTGGGGGATGCGCGCTGTCTGTCCATGGCAACGAGCGCCGCCGAGTACATCCTGAATGAGCTCTACTGGACCGAGGGCGACTCGATCCACAGCTTTAGTTATCCGCTGCCCTCCGTGCGCGTGCAGGTCTACAATGCCAATTTTCTGGCGGCGGCCCTGCTTTGCCGCGTAAGCAAGCTCACCGGCGAAGGAAAGTTCATTGGTCCCGCGCTGGATGTAACCCGCTGTTCGATTGGCAAGCAGAAACAAGACGGCTCCTGGAATTATGGCGGAGCGTCTTCGCAACAATGGATCGACAATTTCCACACTGGTTTCAATCTCGGGGCATTGCGGGCGATTGGTCTCCACGCACAAACCGCTGAGTTTGACAATTCGGTCCGGCGTGGATTCGAATTCTATCGCACCCATTTCTTCCGTGGAGACGGCGCCCCCAAATATTTCCACACCCGCACTTATCCGATCGACATTCATTGCGTGGCGCAAAGCATTATTACTCTCACCGAGTTCCAGGATTTGGATCCCTCCAGCCTGCCCATGGCCGACAAGGTCTTGCAGTGGGCCATGGATAACATGTGGGATGAGCGGGGTTTCTTTTACTACCGTGTCCTCCGCCTCGCGACCATTCGCACTTCCTACATGCGCTGGTCTCAGGCGTGGATGTTGCTGGCCCTGGCCACCAGATTGTCCGAGCCGAATGGAACCACGACTCGTTCGATAAGCTGTGGCTCGCCCGCTCTGGTCTCAAATATCTCCAGTGGGCTTGGAAATGATTAAGTGCATTTTTACGCTTGATTACGAGATCTACGGCAATGGGACCGGCTCGTTGAAGGATCTGGTCTACGAGCCCACCGAGCGTCTGCTGCATGTATTTGAGAAGTGGGATGCGCGCTTCGTTAATTTTGTGGAAGTGGCGGAATTCGAACGGATTGAAGCCACCGGCACGGACGCGGCAATCGACCTTGTGAAACAGCAAGTCAAGGATATGCATCGCCGCGGTTATGAGATTGCGCTGCACCTGCATCCTCAGTGGTATAACGCCCGGTTTGCAGGTGGACAATGGGAGCTGGACTACACGGAATACAATCTGTGTACCTTGCCGCAGTCTAGAATTGCGGAAATTGTGGACCGCTCCGTTAACCACCTGGGTTATATGGTCGACAATCCTCGGTTCAGCCCTCTATCGTTTCGGGCCGGCAATTGGCTGTTTCAACCGACTCAAAACGCCGCGCTGGAATTGTCCCGGAGGGGCCTCCGGATCGACTCTTCGGTTTTCAAAGGCGGCGTACAGAGAATCCACCACCTGGATTATCGCCCAGCCCGGAAGAATGGTTATTACTGGCCGTTCAGCTCGAATGTAAATGAACCAGATCCCATGGGCCAGTGGCTGGAACTCCCAATTCATACGGAAATGGTTCCGCCGTGGAAGATGGCGACCTCAAAACGGATGGGCATGGGCGCCAATTTTGGCGGCACGCGGGGCAACCTCCACACGAAATTGAACCGCGCTTTTGATTTCTTGAGGTTCCGTTATCCGCTGAAATTCGATTTTTGCCGGATGACTCTCGCTGAGTTGACATCCATGATGGACCGGGTCATTTTGCAGGATCGCAAGGATCCCGGTTCGCTCAAACCAATTGTCGCCATTGGTCATTCCAAGGACTTGAATGACCTTCAAACTGTCGATGCTTTTCTTTCCTTTTTGCGTGAGAAGAACATCCCCGTGGTCACATTTGAGAATGTCTTTGCCAAGGTCTCGGAATTTACTCACTCGAACTAAAGGCATCCGCGAAATGTACAGTGAATCACAACAACTCACCTCCTTGCCGCGCGGCAACGACGCCTCTCAGGCGCTTAAATACGTTCTGATCACGCCTGCTCGCAATGAAGCCGCATTTCTCGAGCAGACCATCCAATCCGTCGTGAATCAGACTTTATTACCCATGAAGTGGGTCATCGTCAGCGACGGTTCCACGGACGGCACCGACGAAATCGTGAACCGGTATGCCGCCCTGCACGACTGGATTGAGCTTGTGCGCATGCCGGAGCGAAGGGAACGCCACTTTGCCGGAAAAGTAGGGGCCATCAATGCCGGCCGGGCCAAAGTCGCGGATTTGGATTACGACGTGATCGGGAATCTGGATGCGGACATCACGGTCGACGAAGAGTATTTTCAATTTCTATTGAAAAAATTCGCGGAAAATCCGCGGCTGGGCGTCGCGGGTACGCCGTTCCGGGAGGGAACGCGCCAGTACGATTACCGATTCACAAGCGTCGAACATGTTTCCGGCGCCTGCCAGTTGTTCCGGAAAGAGTGTTTTGAGGATGTCGGCGGATACAAGCCAATCAAAACCGGGGGCATTGATACGATTGCCGTGATCACGGCGCGCATGAAGGGATGGGAAACGCGGTCGTTTCTGGAAAAAGCGTGCTACCACCACCGCACCATGGGCACGGCCAATCATCAAGGGTTGATGCCCGTCTTCAAAACGGGAATGCAGGATTACACTCATGGAATTGATCCCGTGTGGCAGCTCTTCCGATGCGTTTACCAGATGACGCGCCGGCCCATCTTGATAGGTGGGGGTCTCTGCCTAACGGGATACCTTTGGGCCATGGTGAGCCGAAAGGAAATAGAAGTGTCCGCCGACTTCATCCAGTTCCGAAAAGTCGAGCACAGGCGCCGGCTGCGGAGCTTCTTTAAGAGCATACTACCTTGATCGATAGTTCCATCGAACCTTCAGCCGGTCGCACTGCATCCGTTGAAGCTACGGCACGGAATGGCGCGGCAATTTCGGGCGGCCGTGTGATCGTGAATGCCGACGACTGGGGGCGGAACCAGGAGACTACCCAGAGAACGTTTGAGTGCGTCCGTTGCGGAGCCGTCTCTTCGGTAAGTGCCATGGTGTTCACGGAGGATTCGGAACGCGCCGCCGCGATGGCCCGCGAACACGGAGTCGATGCCGGTCTTCATTTGAACTTCACGAGCCCGTTCTCAGCGGCGAACTGTCCCGCACGACTGCTGGAACATCAGCGCTCCGTCGCAAAGTTTCTGTCGCGGAGCCCCTTTGCTCGGGGAGTCTTTAACCCTTGGCTCACTCGCTCGTTTGAATATGTCGTGGCGGCTCAGATCGAGGAGTTCATTCGTCTTTACGGCGCGGAACCGCAACGCCTGGATGGCCATCATCACATGCATCTGTCGGCCAACGTGCTGCTGGGAGGACTTCTGCCGCCCGGAACAATTGTGCGGCGGCACTTTTCCCACGAATCCCGCGAAAAGGCTCTGCGCCATCGCGTTTTCCGGCGGTTTACGGATGCAGTGTTGACGCGCCGTTACCGTGTCGCCGACTTTTTTTTCCCACTGATCCCACTTGAACCTCCGGCCCGTCTGCAAGAGATCTTCGCGCTGGCTGGCCGCTCTGTTGTGGAAGTGGAGACGCATCCGGTCAATCCGGAAGAATATCGGTTTCTGGCGGGAGGCGAGATTTTCCGCTATGCGGGGGATTCTCCGATTGCGCACAGTTATGAGATAGCGCGCGGGCGCGCCGGAGGATGAACCGGGCCTTGCAGTGTGCCGAGGCTGACAGACTAAAATGGGTCACCGCGCGGGAGTAATGCAGTTGAAAGAGTACAATCATTCCAATATGGAAGCGGCAGGTTTCAGTCCTGCCTCCCATTCCATTTCCTCAATTCGATGAACAACGAAACGAAACATATTGGTGTATGTGTTTGCACTTATAAACGCCCAGAATTACTCAAGCGTTTGCTAAGGGAACTCGCCGGTCAGGAGACGAGCGGGTTGTTCACGTATTCGGTCGTGGTTGTCGATAACGATCATTTACGATCCGCCGAGGCCGTAGTTTTGGACTTCGCCGCCGCTTCGACCGTTCCGGTGACGTACTTTGTGGAACCCTTACAGAATATCTGCCTGGCCCGGAACAGGGCCATCGCGAATGCCGCCGGGGAGTTCATCGCCTTCATTGACGACGACGAGTTTCCGGAGAAGCACTGGTTGCTCATGTTGTACCAAGCGGCCAATCGAGATGACGTGGACGGCGTACTCGGCCCAGTCAAGAGCCACTTCGACGAAAGACCGCCAGACTGGGTCATCGGCTGTAAGTTTTTCGACCGGCCGGGTCATCCGACGGGGTTCGTGATTCACTGGGCGGAGGGCCGGACCGGCAACGTGTTGCTGAAGAAGCGCCTTTTTCCCCCTGGAGAACCTCCGTTCGACCCAAAGTTTCACAGAGGAGGCGACACGGATTTCTTCAGAAGAATGGCCCAAAAAGGACACGTCTTCCTCTGGTGCGACGAGGCCGTGGTGTACGAGGTTGTTCCCCCGGCCCGCTGGACGCGCGCCTTCATGCTGAAGAGGGCCCTGCTCCGGGGATCGATTACACTCAAGACCCCAGGGTTTGAGCTGCGCAGCATCGCGAAGTCGGTTCTGGCCACGGTGCTCTATACCGTCGCTCTGCCGTTTGCCTTACTATTGGGGCACCACAGGTTTATGAATCTCTTGGTAAGACTTTGCGACCATTTGGGAAAGCTCCTTGCCTTTGTAGGCATCAACCCAGTAAGAAGTCCGTTCGTAACCGACTGATCTGAGATAATTAGAATATTAGTAAATTAGAAGAAGCTGCAGAGTTCGCATTCCGTGCCACGAAATTCTTCCGGCCACTGGAATTATCGACGGCATCTTTTCACAACTCAATATATCTGCCAGCCGGACGGACGAAAGAAAGGCCATCCAATCATGAATTCGCCGCTTAAGATCTGCGACAGGGAAATAAAGATTCAAGGAAGGCTGGTCCGGATCGCGCGCATCCAGGGCGACAAATACAGATTCCTGGACAATCCAGAACCATTGATCGAGGGTTTACGGAAGTGCGGAGAGCGCATTGACCTCTTCACATTCATACAGAGGCTGCCGGAAACCGAGCCGAAATACCGTTACCCAATGGAGTGGGACAACTTTGCGGCGCTGCCCATATCCACCTTCGACAATTGGTGGACGAAACAGATTGGCTTCAAGGCCCGGAACAAGGCCAAGCAAGCCGAAAAGAAGGGAATCGTCCTCCGCGAGGTTCCGTTCGGCGACGCTCTCATTCAGGGAATCTGGGAGATCTACAACGAGTGTCCGATCCGCCAGGGAAGGCCGTTCAGCCATTACGGGGAGGACATCGAGACGGTGCGTAGGATAGAGTCCCCGTTCCTCGATAGCAGCGTCTTTATCGGGGCGTTTCTCGGCGACAAGATGATTGGCTTCGTCAAGCTGGTAATCGACGAGACTCGAACACAAGCGGGCCTGATGAATATCGTCTCCATGGTCGGGCAAAGGGACAAGGCGCCGTCGAATGCCTTGATCGCTCATTCGGTACGAGCCTGCGCGGACCGGGGGATTCGTTTTCTCGTGTATTCAAATTTTTCCTATGGGAAAAAAGAGCGGTCCAGCCTCAGCGACTTTAAAGAAAACAATGCGTTCCAGAAAATCGACGTGCCTCGATATTTCGTACCTTTGACCCTTATCGGTCAAGCCGCGCTCGGCATGGGCGTGCACCAGGGTTTCGTGCAGCTTGTTCCAGAACCTGTGCTTGAACGGCTGCGTGAATTCCGGAAGTCCTGGTACACCCGCAAGGTCCACTCGGAAGTTAAGCTCGAAGGCAATCTTTCCTAGTGTCGAGTGGTTTTTAACCCAGCCATGCTCGCCACGGCGAGCTTCAGGCGACTTTGTACAGCTGCACGCTCCCATCAGTGACGAAATCTACGTAGAGGAAAATCATGCCGGGAATTGTAGGTCTCATAACCAAAATGCCCCGTGAATGGGCCGAGCCGCAGTTGCTGCGGATGGTTAAGTCCATCTGCCACGAGTCTTTTTACAACACGGGAACTTGGATTGATGAATCCATGGGAGTTTATGTCGGGTGGACCGTACGGAAGAACTCCTTTTCCGATGGAATGCCCCTCCAGAACGAACGCGGAGATGTCACTCTCATCTTTTCCGGAGAAGAGTTCCCCGAGCCGGGGACCGCTGGCCGGCTCAAGGAGCGCGGGCACGCGGTCGAGCTTAAGGGGCCTTCCTATCTTGTGCACGGATACGAGGAAGACCCCGCATTCCCGGCGGGGTTGAACGGGCGATTTCATGGATTGCTGACCGACCGGACTCGCGGAACTACAACGCTCTTCAACGACCGCTACGGGATGCACCGGATCTACTATCATGAAGCGAAGGAAGCCTTCTATTTCGCCGCGGAAGCCAAGGCTATACTCGCGGTTCGGCCCGAACTACGGTCGCTGGATCCCAGTGGTTTGGGAGATTTTATCACCTGCGGCTGCGTGCTCGAGAACGGATCCCTCTTCAAGGGCATTCAGGTGCTTCCTGCCGCTTCCGCTTGGTGCTTTCGCGATGGTTTAATCGAAAAGAAAGGCTTCTACTTCCAACCTCGGGAGTGGGAAGACGAAGGCGTTCTGGAGCCGGAAGCCTATTATCGGGAAATCCGGGAGGTGTTCTCCCGGAACCTCCCTCGGTACATCGAAAGCCAGGAACGGGTCGGGCTATCCACGACTGGAGGCCTGGATACGCGGATGATCATGGCCTGGTGGAAGGCTCAACCAGGCACTGTTCCCTGTTACACGTTTCGTGGGATGTATAACGATTGTCAGGATGTAATCGTCGCCCGGAAAATTACCAAATTCTGGCAGCAACCCCACCAGGAGATTTTGGTGGGAGAGGAGTTCCTCTCACGCTTTCCCCACTATGCCGAGCGCAGCGTGTACCTGACGGACGGATGCGTGGAGGTAATCCGTTCTCCTGTGCTTTATACAAACGAGATCGTTAGGGAGATCGCACCGGTGAGGATGACGGGGAACTATGGAAGCGAGGTGCTCCGCCGGATGATAGCGTTCAGGGCGTATGAGCCTCACAAAGGGTTGTGGAATCCGGGGTTACTCCCGCAATTTCGTGAGGCGCAAGAAAAGTATGACAGGCTTCGTAAAGGACACCCGGCCTCGTTCATCGCTTTCGGACAAGCACCGTGGCACCACTATGGCCTGGCCGCACTGGAGGAATCCCAACTTTCTCCGCGTTCTCCGTTTCTCGACAATGACTTGGTTCGGACGGCCTTCCGCGCGCCGGATTCGTCACTGGTCAGAGGCGATATTGTGGCAGACCATGATGTCGCCCTGCGATTGATCGCCGACGGAAACCCCGGTCTCAGCCGGATCCGGAGCGACCGCGGCATAGGAGGCGCAGGAGGCATTCTCGGGTCTCTTACCCGAGCGTATTTTGAGGTTACCTTCCGCGCCGAATACGAGTACGACTACGGCATGCGCCCCTCGGTGGCCAAGATCGATCATGCCCTCTCGCCGCTTCACCCGGAACGCCTCTTCCTTGGCCGGCACAAGTATTATCATTTCCGGGTTTGGTATCGAGACGCTCTCTCCAAGTACGTGCAGGAGATGCTGCTCGACCCACTGACGCTCTCCCGGCCGTACCTCCAACGGACCACGGTCGAATCCATGGTGAATGGTCACCTAAAGAAAGGCGAGAACCACACGGGCGAGATCCACAAAATTCTAAGCCTGGAACTGATTCATCGCCTCTTTCTTGACTCCAAATGATCCGGTATGATCCTTAGAAGAAGCTCTTGCGTAGACAGTGAATGAATCCCACGATTGCCACTTTCCTCTTTGCAATAGGCGTGCTCGGGCTATTCCTGCTCGATCGGGATCCCTCTGTCCGGACTTCCAAAGGACTTTGGATTCCCGTGATTTGGGTGCTCATCGCCGGGTCGCGGCCGGTGTCCGTCTGGTTGGGTTTGGGGCCCGCGCAAGCGATGCAGAACGCCGACCAGTACCTCGACGGCAACCCCTTCGATCGGTACGTGTTCTCCGGCTTGCTGTTGGCGGGCTTAATTGTCCTCGCAGGCAGAAGGATTCAGGTAGGAAAGTTGCTGCAACGCAATGCAGCGATTGTCCTATTTTTCACTTACTGCGCTTTTAGTGTTCTGTGGTCCGACTACACCGAGGTCTCTTCCAAACGCTGGGTCAAGGCCGCGAGTGACCTGGTGATGGTCATGATCGTCCTGACCGATATGAATCCACTCGCCGCGACGAAACGCCTCCTGGCGCGCGTTGGTTTTGTGCTGGTTCCCGCGTCCGTCTTGTTGATCAAATACTATCCGGCCCTGGGGCGCACCTATAACATTTGGACTTGGGAACCGTCGTATGTGGGCGTCACGGATCACAAAAATACCCTCGGAATGGTCTGCATGGTGTTGGCTATCGGATTTCTGTGGCGTTTTCTCATGGCCTACCAGGACCTGGAGGACCCTCGGCGGACGAAGCGCTTGCTGGTTCACGGCACGCTGATCGGAATGTCGGTGTGGCTTTTTATGCAGGCCCAATCCATGACGAGTCAGGCGTGTTTCGCGCTGGCGGCAATCTTCCTTATCGCGACTAGTTTGGGCTTCGTTATCCGAAAACGTTGGCTCATTCAGCTGCTCGTGCTCGGACTGGTGACTATTCCCGTCGCTACTTTACTTCTGGGTGTCGGTGGGGGCGCCTTGGAGGAAATGGGAAAGGACGCGACACTCACGGGCCGCACAGAAATATGGAAACTGGTTTTGAACATGAGCGGAAGTCCGATTTTCGGGACCGGGTTCGAAAGTTTCTGGCTCGGAAGCCGCGCGAACCGAATGTGGCAGATGTATTACTTTCATCCCACGCAGGCACACAACGGTTACATCGAGGTCTACTTGGAGCTGGGCTGGATAGGCATCATCCTGCTGGCCGCAATCCTCGTGGCCGGATACCGAAACGCGTCCGCGATGCTCCGCTGGAATCCGGACGCAGGTCGAATCAGAATGGCTTTTATCGCCGTCGCGCTGGTCTACAACGTGACCGAGGCGGGGTTCAGGATGATGACCCTCACGTGGTTCTTCTTCCTTTTGTCGGCGTTCGTTATTCCCGAAGTCGGTCTCGAGACAGCCTCATCTACACTGCCCGCGGATACCTCCGGGGACTTAGAGGATTGGCAGCGACAGGGCCACCCTCTCCCGAATTTTGCAAGGAGACGACGTGAAGCCATTTGATGCGGGCGGCGCATTCCAATCGACAGTAAACGACGG
>VFSW01009482.1_pt1 | contig 13886 bp, 8 predicted proteins | sample 5358111 | NCBI WGS metagenome assembly VFSW01 (sample SAMN11554181, study PRJNA540505) | mine drainage metagenome | isolation source: sediment from site ElyBrook_90M | place: USA: Ely Copper Mine, Vershire, VT | collected 2017
CCACCTGTGTTATTCTGAGGACTCTCCTCGCCCGGGAGGTGTTCGCTGTTCATGTCTCACAACAAGGAACGATACATTTGGGTTGGATTGTGCCTTCTCTGTGCGATTTTTGCAGTTTCTTCCCAGCAACCCCGCTCCGAGCAACCCCCGGCGCCTCTATTTGTCTTCCAGGGAACCCCCGCCGAAATTCCGCAGTTGATCAATAATGCGGCGGTAATCCCGGCTGTTGCGCCCCCGGGGATCCAGGGAAAGCTGGTGATGCGCGGCAAGGGCAGCGTGTCCTTCAACGATCGCGGAGTTTCGTTCGGACTGAGCGGCCAGCAGAATCGCGATGTGGCTTTCGTCCAGTTCCAAGGCAAGGACACGGGCGCACTTTTCGATCCGCGGAGCGCTGGTGAAATCAGCTTCACGGTGACCAGCGGCTACAGTTACCAGGAGCGGCAGGCTCTGCTCAAGATTCCCCCCGGGGACCGCGACTTCCGCACCGTCTTCCAGGTGTACCAGGCGCTCGTCCAGGTGTTTTCGGTGGCTATAACGGCGCGGGACGGCAGACTCTCGTTTGGCTACCGGTTGGGAGGCAGCGACGGCATCTATGCCTTCCCGCGGGGTCAGGAGGATGCGTTGTTCGGCAAGGGCCGGACCGCCAACGTGCGCATGACCTGGGACGGAAAAGGGCATGGACAATTCTTCGTCAACGACAAGTTGGCGCAGTCCACCGAGTACAATGCCCGGACTCGCCTCACCTGGACCGCCGATGCCTCGTTCAGTATAGGCGCTTCGGATCGGCACAATTACTCCGGCGGTTTCTATGCCTGCGACGAAGCCATTTCCCGGTTCAAAGTGTGGAATAAGGGGCCCACGGCCGGCATGGATGTTCCCAAAGTGACTCTGCTGAGTCCCGCGGCTAACGCCACCGTTTCGGGAGTCATTGCCCTCCATTCATCCGGTGAAGAGAGTCTGGCGGCCATCTCCTCCGTTTCATATCTGGTGGACGGCCAGGACGTCAGCGGTCCGGTCTATTATCCATATTTCGCCTACGTGGATACCCGCGCCCTTGCCAACGGCAAACACAAACTGGAAGTTGTGGCTCGCGGCGCCGGCAACGCCGAAAGCAGACAGGCCGTGGAGTTAACCGTAAGTAATGCGAATCCGGCCGATGCCGCGAGCGACCGGATGGCGCCTGAGCCGGTGACGGGCATGACGGCCGATCTGGTGAGCGCTCATTCCATCCGGCTCAGTTGGAATGTAGCGGCGGATAACGTGGGAGCAGTCGCCTACGACCTTTACCGCGACGGTAAGTTGCTGTGGACGATTCCGGCGCCCGCGCCAGCCGTGCCGGCGAGAGTGTCCTACCAGGATGACGGCCGGTCTCCGTCCACCGTCTATGCCTACCAGGTTCAGAGCCGGGACGCCGCCGGTAATCTCTCTCCCCTGACCGCCCCGTTTGAACTCACCACCAAAGCCAAAGACGGCCGCATCCTTCGGGTTGGCCCGGGCGGCGAATACAAGACGCCATGCGCGGCATTCCGCAGCGCCCGTGAGTGGGACACCGTGGAGATCGATGCCGCCGGAAACGATAACTACGCCGGAGATGTTTGCGCCGTCAACGTTCCCCGTTTGACGATTCGGGGAGTGCACGGCCGGGCGCACATTGACGCTTTCGGCCAGAACGCCGCCGGCAAAGCGCTCTGGCTGATAACAGGCGACGACACTATCATCGAAAACGTGGAGCTGAGCGGCTGTACCGTGCCCGACCGGAACGGCGCCGGCGTCAGATTCGAGGGGAAGGGCCTGACCCTCCGCTCGGTCTACTTCCACGACAACCAGAACGGCGTGCTCACCAGCTCAATCGCCCGCGGCCGCATACTCATCGAATACAGCGAGTTCTCATACAACGGAGACGGAACGGGCCAGTCCCATAATCTCTACATTGGCGGCGCCGATGAATTGATGTTTCGCTACAACTATTCCCATCATGCGCTGGGCGGCCAGCTTCTCAAGACCCGCGCCAAGCTGAATACGGTCACCTGCAACCGGTTGACCGATGAAACCGGCCGGGCGTCCTACGAACTTGATTTTTCAAACGGTGGCGCATCCTATGTGACCGGCAACATACTGCAACAGTCGGCATTTGGAGAAAACGACACCTTCATTGCGTATGGGCGGGAGAAAATTCTCAAGGGATATGAGCCCCGCTTATATGTTGTGAATAATACCTTTATCAATTTGGCACGCTCGGGCCGCCTGGTTGTAAGTCCGAGCGAAGCCAATATCCTGTTCCAAAATAATCTGATTTCGGGGCCCGGTACGCTGCCCGTAGCCGGCCCCACGGTGACCGTACAAGATAATGTGGTCGCCCCAATGTCGATATTTCCCGAAAAGGAACAGTTTGAATTTCGCCCGGCTGCCCGCAGCGCAGCGGCCAGGGCAGGTAACCGGCCCGCGGTTCTGCCCAACGGCGTATCCTTGAACCCGGCTTGCGAATACTGGCACCCCACCGGGGGTATTGTGCGGCCCCCGTCCGATCACCCGGACGCCGGCGCCCTAGAAATCCAGAACTCCTCCAGGCTATAGGGCGGCACATCACCAAAAACCGGCAAAGGGAGGTTTTATAATAGCGCGCAGACGGGTCGTATCCGGCACAGCTATGCTAGACTATTGCCTTGAAACGATCAGGAGCGATTCAGATCGTCAGGCTCTGGGCTACCGGTTGGTTCTGTTTACTCAGCCTGCATTTTGCTGCAGCGCAGCAAATGCGACCGCTGGCCCACCGCACCCCCATTACCCCTCGCGCAGTCAGACCGTTGTTTGCTTTCAACGGCACCCCGGCGGAACTCCCCTCTCTACAGAATAATGGCGCTGTTTTCCCCGTGTTAATGCCGCCGGGACTGCAGTCGAAAGTGGTGATGAGAGGCAAGGGTGGCATAGCATTTCTCGAAAACTATGGAATCTCCTTCGGCTTACCCGGCCAGCAAAACACGGATGTCGCCTTCCTGCAATTTCAAGGCAAGCAAACCGGTTCCCTTTTCGACCCTGGTAGCGCAGGAGCGATTAGTTTCGCCCTGACCAGCAATTACAGTTATGCCGACCGGAAGGCCTTATTAACTGTTCCTCCCGCGAATCACGATTTCCGCGTGGTTTTCCAGGTTTACCAGTCCTTGACGCAGATTTTCCAGCTAACCATCACCACTAGTTACGGTAGACTCTCCTTCTCCTATCGTCTGGCCGGCACGGATCGGATCTATTCCTTTCCCGCGGGCCAGGAAGACGCTCTTTTTGGCAAAGGCTGCACCGCCAAAGTACGCATGGTCTGGGATGGGCAAGGCAACGCACAGTTGCTGATCAACGATCAACTGGCCGACAGCTTTACTTACAATGCGCTGATCCACTGGACATGGAATGATGGCTCTTCGTTCAGCATCGGCGCCACCGATCAACACAGCTACTCCGGCGGTTTCTACGCCACCGACGACGCCGTCTCCCAGTTCCAGGTTTGGAACCAGGGTCCGGCGGCCGGCCCGAACGTCCCCAAGGTGACTTTGTCCAACCTTCAGGAAGGCGTGACTGTAGCCGGTGTGATTCCACTCCGGTCTACCAGCGACAACAGTCTCGCTCCGGCTTCCTATGTGTCTTACAAGCTGGACGGGCAGGACGTCACCGGCCCGGTGTACTACCCTTACGGCACCTACCTGGACACGCGCGGATTTTCCGATGGTCCCCACCGGCTGGAGGCCGTGGCGCGAAGTTCCGGCGGCGGGACGGCCGTCAAGAGAGTGAATATCATCATCAATAACGCGGGAGGAGCCGGCTCGGCCGATACCACTCCACCGCAGCCGGTCACCGGCTTTGCCACCGACCTGTTGAATTCCGGCTCGATCGGCTTCAGTTGGGACATCGCGGCGGATGATCGCGGCGCCGTCAGCTACGATATTTTCCGTGACGGACAACCGATCGCCACGGTACCGGAGCCGGCCCCCAACGGTCCCCGCCGGGTTTCCTATCAGGACAACGGCCTGGCTCCTTCCAGCCTGCATGATTACCAGGTGCAGAGCCGGGATGCGGCCGGCAACATCTCTCCGCTGAGCGCCCCGTTTGAATTGACAACGAAAGCTCAGGACGGCCGGGTGTTGCGTGTGGGGCCGGGCGCCGACTACGCCACCCCCTGCGCGGCGTTTCGAGACGCCAAACCCTGGGACACCATCACGATCGATGCCGCGGGTAGCGACACATATGCCGGTGATGTTTGCACCATCGGCATTTCCAATTTGACCATCCGCGGCATCAACGGCCGGCCTCACGTCGACGCCGCCGGCCTGAGTGCCGGAGGCAAAGCAATCTGGCTGGTGACCGCCGACGATACGGTAGTCGAGAACGTGGAACTGAGCGGCGCCATCGTGCCGGACGGCAACGGCGCCGGCATCCGCTTGGAAGGCAAAGACCTGACGCTCCGCTCCGTCTATTTCCACGATAACGAAAATGGCATACTCGTCAGTTCTATCGGGAAAGGCCAAATCCTCATCGAATACAGCGAATTCGCCTACAACGGAATCGGAGACGGCCAGACCCACAACCTGTACATCGGGGGCGGCGACAGCCTGATCTTCCGCTACAACTATTCCCATAACGCCCTGGGTGGCCAGTTACTGAAAACGCGGGCCAAGACGAACGTCGTCACCTACAACCGGCTGACCGACGAAGACGGCCTGGCCTCCTACGAACTCGACATCTCCAACGGCGGTCTCTCCTACGTAGTGGGTAACATCCTTCAGCAGTCGCCGTTCTACGAAAACGATACGTTTGTGGCCTACGGCCGCGAGGGAATTCCGGCCGGGTATCTGCCGCAGCTTTACATGGTCAACAACACCTTCGTGAATCTGGCCCCCACAGGGAGACTCGTGGTCACGCCCTCCGGGGTCAACATGCTGTTTCAGAACAACCTTATCGCCGGTCCCGGCGCCATCCCCACGGCCAGCGACACAGTCACGGTAGCGAGTAATGTCCTCGCGCCCATCAGCATCTTTCCGCAAAGCGCCGTCTTCGATTACTGGCCGGTGGCGGGTAGTGTAGCTGATGGAGCTGGAACGGCGCCGCCTGTGCTGGACAATGGTGTTTCTCTCGCTCCCGTATTTGAGTACCGGCACCCCAACACGGCTATCGTACGGCCGGCATCGGATCACCCGGACGCGGGCGCGATGCGTGTGCGAGAATTGCCATAAGGAAAGCCGATCTTTTCCTTCCGGCTGTTGCGCGGAAACCATTGTCTGCTGGCTTCCCGGCTCTTTCAAGGAGACGCATCATGGAACGTAGTCCGGAACGAATTCGAGCGCATTACGAAGTGGAAAGAGAGCTTGCCGACAGGCTCCGTCATTCGACGCTGGCCGAGCGGCGCGACCTTTATGGCCAAGTCTATGACGAGCTCCTGCGCCGGGTACCGGATCACCCCCGCCTGACGCGCAAAACACACGCCGCCGAGAGCCAGCAGAGGGTCCAGGAAAACATGATGCTGCTGGGCCGCTTCCTCCGCCCGGAAACGGCCTTCCTGGAAATTGGCGCCGGCGATTGCTGCCTGTCTTTATCGGTGGCCCGGCAGGTCAAAAAGTGCTACGCCCTGGAGGTCTCCAAGGAGATTCTGGACAAGGTCCAGCCCGAGCCCAACATGGAATTGGTGCTCTCCAACGGCCGTGACATCCCCCTGCCCGAAGGATCGGTGACACTGGCATACAGCAATCAGGTCATCGAGCATATCCACCAGGACGATGCAGAGGCCCAGATGCAGTCTATTTTCCGAACGCTGGCCAAGGGTGGGCGGTACCTGTGCATCACTCCCAACCGCATCAACGGGCCGCACGATGTCTCCATGTACTTCGATTCGGTGGCGACCGGGATGCACATCAAGGAATACAGCGTGGGAGACCTGGACGCTCTGTTCCGGCGGGTCGGCTTTACACGGACAGAGGCCTGGGTGGGAGTTCGCGGCAAGTACGCCAGGGTGCCGATTGGATTGTTGCGGCTCTTCGAAAACACTCTCGGCCTGATGCCCGGCGGTCTTCGCAAGCGTCTCGGCAAATTGCCGATCGTCCGCAACATCCTGTTCATCAGCGTCGTCGGAATAAAAGCGTGACATCCGCCTGGCGGAGGCTGCCCAATTACATCAGGACATTCGGGACGTCACACGGCATTCGCCTCTGGTGGCAAATCGAACTGCGCCTTCGTAACTCAAAAGGAGATCCCGGCACGATCCGGGTAGTGGTGCCCGGCTGGCCGCACCCGGTCCATCTTCGGCGGAACTCCAGTGACGCGAGTATTTTTTGGCAGGTGGTGGTGCTCCAGCAGTACGCCATCGACAATTTTTCACAGGCGAAGCCGGCGCGAGAACTCCACAGCCGCCTGGTGCGCGACGGGAAGTCGCCCGTCATTCTCGATTGCGGCGCCAATATTGGCCTGGCGGCGCTATGGCTGAATCACCGCTTTGCAGGCTCCAGGATCATTTGTGTGGAACCGGAGAAAAGCAATCTGGCGGTCTTACACGCTAATACGGCGCCTTATCCCAATATCGAGGTTTTCGCCGGCGGAATCTGGAGAGAACCGGCGTGGCTGCAAATCGAGAATACCCGGGTAGGTAATGCCAGCTTTCGCGTCTCGCCGGCAACCCAACAGACTCCCGGCGCAATCCGCGCTTATTCCATTGAGGAGTTGGTAAGAGCTGCCGACCCCGACCCTCTTTTCGCTATCAAGATGGATATCGAAGGCTCCGAGTCGGAAGTATTCGCCGGTAATATCGAGTCCTGGATCACCCAGGCTGCGATGATCATGATCGAAATTCACGATTGGCTGCTGCCCGGACAAGGCACCAGCCGCAATCTGTTTCGAGCGTTAGGACAGTATCCTTACGACGTCGTTCTGTCCGGCGAAAACATGATCCTGTTTCGATTGCCCGCCGATGAAACCCCACGCTGACTGATCGCCCCAAAAGAAACCCGCCCATGGCTTCAGTATTTTTTGAGACAGACCGGTTCAAGTATTCGGGTATGTGAGTGCTGGAACGACCCGATGTATTTATCGGACCGCTGAGCCGGGGTTTACGAGACGCTTACGCTGTGCCAGCAGTGCGAACTGATGCCCAACTACTTCCGGGCTCAAAAGCTGAATTCCAGCGGTGTTGTAGAGGGTCTCAACAACAAGGCTAAAGTCACTCTGAGAACATCCTACGGATTCCGCTGCCTCGAACTCGCGCTCTACCACTCACCCGGCAAACTGCCCGAACCCGAATCAAGTGCAATGAAACGGGAATAAAGGTGCGCTTCCAGACCATCCGGGCTGCATTTTCTAAAAACGCGCCACAATATTCCGCCCCAATTTGCGACGCAGATCAAGCACCGGTAATTGCACAGCCTTGTTCGACAGCGTGATAGGACGAAAGAGATCTATACCGGCGCCATTACTGGGCAACACAACTTCGCGCCAGTCGTCCGGGTTGCCGGCAATCATTCTTTCGAGGAGTTGGGAATGCCGCGACGCAGAGGTGCTGTGCTCTCTGCAAAGGACTATTACAGAGACCGGAATCGCATCCAGGGCGGCACTGACGTGATCAGTGTCGGAATACCGGAGGCTGTAGTCGAAACCCAGCCAGGAGCTCTCTGAGATGATTTTACCAGCCCGGAGGACCGCATGCCCGAAGTTGCCGTTCTCACCGGCCGCCATTTCGGCAACGAAGCTTACCTCCTCAAGTCCGTTCGGATTTTCCGTCGCGACCAACAATGCGGAACGGTCGAACTCCTTTTTCCCGATGATCCACCTCGCAACAGGCCCCATATTGGCATGGTGTTTGAATACAGACTGTCCGGCGAACTCGTAGCAAATCACTGCGCTTAGGACGAGCGGAACAGTGACGCGAATCATCGAAAACACAGGTGACGCCACCGAACCTGCAGGCGGCAGCATGTCGACTGCAGCTTTCATGCCCGCTGCAGCAAACATGAGCAGCGATGGAATCGACATATAGATCTTACGCGTTTCAAGACCGGTCGGAACGAAGGCATGAAACAGGAGAACGGTGACCACAACGACTGCATTAGCCAGCCACATGGTATCGATCCGCGAGCCCGATATCAGCGGCCTTATGAGTGTCGAAATGATTCCGACACAGACGAACGCGAACAGCGGAGCACCGAGCATCGAGAGGTGAAAGGTGCCGAGTGTCGGCAGGGCATGCGCAAAGAACGCCATGCTTGGCGACTGCTGATCCCACCCATCCTTTGTCATCTTCATCGTCAACACGGCGAAGGGCAGGCAGCAGATGAGAACTATAACCAGAGCGATCGCGAGCTTTCGTAAGGTTGTCCGTCCATATGAGCGCGTCAGAATCAGCAGTGCGACCGGAACAATGAACAGCGCCCATCCATTGCCCTTGGTTAGAATAGCGGCTGTCAGACATATGGCAACGGCAGCCGCTCGCTTCAGGTCGGGTCGAGAAATGAACGACACCACCGCCAATGTCGCTGCGAACGTGAACAGAGCCAGCGGCATTTCCGCCATAACGCTACCGGTGTGCCGTTGCACGATTGGAAGGCAAATGAATACCGATGCCATCGCCAGCCCGTATTCGCGGCCAAGTCGCTCGCGCGTGGCGTAATAGATCAGTGTCCCTGTAACGCCGGCCAGAACGGCGAGAAGCAGCAGTGCCGCTGCGCGGCTTTCGCCGAACACGACATACCAGCCCGCCTGCAGGACATAAAAGACGGGAGGCCAGTGTCCAAACGCTACTGCCGGGTAATGGGCGTAAAACCGCTCAGCGAATGCCATCGGGTTCGTTCCGATCGCAGTCGTCGCGTATTTATAAACCATCAGCCCGGTGACGAAATGTGCGGGTTCATCCGGAAAACAACCAAAGCCAGCGTCGTACGCCCCGTTCTTCCATTGCAGTCCTGCGCAGAGTGAGGAAAAAGCGAGTGTCCACAACGCCCATCGAATGCAGCGGAACAGCACACGTTCTCTCATGACATCTGTCTCTTGATACTGTTCAGCCGAACAGCTGTGATTCACTCCGGAGTGGCGGGACTTACCTGATCCGCTGTCACCAATCATGTTTGACTCAGCCTCGGTAAGTTGCCATGACGTCGGACTGAGGCAATTGTACATCATTTATGCTCCAGCGCCTGATCAATGCCGCGTGAGATGGTGTTGTTAGCATGTGATCCGTACGCTTGAATACACACAGTGATTTGCCCGCTTGACGCGGATGGGGCGCTGAAGGAAGCCGGCCTGTTTTTAAGCAAACAACAGTAATTGGGAGGTTTCATGTCCCGGCGGTCCTGAGCCTGTCAGTTACCCACGAATTCCTCGGACGAGGCACCAGCCGCAATCTGTTTCGAGCCTTAGGACAGTATCCTCACGACGTCGTCCTGTCCGGCGAAAACATGATCCTGTTTCGATTGCCCGCCGATGAAACCCCGCGCTGACTGATCGCCCCAAGAGAAACCCGCCCATGGCTTCAGTATTTTTTGAGACAGACCGATAAGGTAAGTGGACGTGCGTGGACGGGTAGGTATCAGGAGTTGCTAAAATGGGTTTCAGAAAACCATAGGGAGGATCTATCCATACATGCCAGTGCGAGGAACTGCATGTGCTCAGGCTCGTGTTTGTGGAGACGCGCATCGGGAGGCGGGGCGAAGTCCCGGACAAATGGGATGGTATCAATTTGCGGCCCGGTTCGTCGCCGGCCGGTCTGTTCTCGATTCGGGTTGTGGAACGTGCAAGGGGCTGGATTTATTGGCGAAGGACGCGCGGGAAGCTCGCGGCCATGATCTTGATCCCAGGCTGGAACGCCCCGATGTATTTATCGGGCCGCTGTCGGAGATTCCTTCGCAAAGCGTGGATGTCGTCACCTCCATCGATGTAATTGAACACGTGGAAGACCCGGAGGGGTTCATCCGGGAACTGATGCGCATCGCCAGGGTGGGCGCCTTTCTGAGCACGCCGAACTGGACAGGATCGCGCTGCCAATGGCCTTACCACCTTCGCGAGTACACACCTCGGGAATGGTACGATCTCCTGCGGCCGCTCGGAAAATGTGAATTCTATAAAGGGACGCCCAGCGGCTCGGAAGTGTACCCGATCAAGCACGAAAGCGCCTTTGAACTGCTCAACGACCTGCGGGTATGGCCCCCCACCGCGTTAGCGGCGCGCTGTTGGAACAGAGTTCTGCCGCCACGCATGAGAATCAACAGTCATCTGGCTGTCTGGGTAAAGAAGCTCTGACTGAACCAATCTGCCGCGCAATACTGCGACCAGCACCACCTTCAAAGGGAGTTTTACGAAGGTCTGAGTTGTCCCCGAGGTGCTTGATCCTCACTCGCGGTTTCTTTCTTCACCTCATTCCAGAGGCGTTTTCTTATCCAAAACGACCTCTCGCGGAGAAAACCGGCCCTTTCCGCAATTGTTCGGAGCGGAATGTCGCAATCCGAGACCGGCAAATAGATACGATCGACGTCTGGCAGAGTGGAAACCTCCCGCAGGATTTGAGAGATCGCGGCCGTGCAGAATCCCCGCCGGCGAAAATCCGGATGCGTAAAACAGTCTCGTATCACTACGCTGCCTTGAGGTGGAGGGAACTGCTGTCCCACCTCCTTTAAATCCAGGACCGAAGGCCGCTCCATCCAACTGAAATGTACCAGCCGTCCACCTTCGCACCTTGTGTAGACGTGACCGCCATTTTCCAGTCGAGCCAACGCGACCGACAAGAATTCCTGCCGCGAATGAAAGCCAGTCCCCGGGAGGGGAGAAAAGGCAAGCAAGGCGGTCAAGTCATCCTTGTTCATTAGGTTTCCTTCCAGTTCCGCTACCCCCGGGGTTACATTTCGCGAATAGATTCGAACCTCTTTTTCAAACCACCAATACCGGAGAAACCTAGCGGGAGTCCGAACCGTTTCCAACCCATGGCGCAATTTCTCGATTGCATTGTATACACCCCGTCGGACCTTCCCAGGATCGAGCCGCAGTGTTCGTAGAAGCGACCGAACAGTATTGGCCCCTTTCCGCTCCCACCGGTGCTGTCGCGCGTCACGGCGATTGAAACGGACGGTCAGCACATGCACCTCATCGTGATGACTGGCAAACCGTTCCTTATAACCGGTGAGGGTGCCGGGCGTAAGATCGAATTCGGGTACCCCTTCGCGGGCAAGTTCAAGGCCGAGAAGCAGCAGAAGAATCTTGCCGGGCGAGTGCTGGCTGTAGAGCGGCGAGTGCGTGATGATGCCGAGCAGTACTTGGTCGCGGTTGCAGAAACCAACGTGGGCGGCGAGCAGTTCGCCGGAGAGCCTGAGAACAGTCGCGTGCAGCAGACCCGGAAACCTCCCTAGCTCTGCGTACAGCCGCGTGCGTAACGGGTCGATCTGAAACGGAAGGAAGTTGTGAATCGCACCGTGCCGAAAATCCGACTGGAGAGCGATTTCGTCCAGAATCTGAGCCAGGTCTTCAGGGCGCGTCAGCCGAACGAATTCGAGCTGGCCCATTTTCTGCAACCGGCTGTAGCGGCTCTTATTACTTTTCTTCTTGAGAGATTCCGTGAAGCTGGAACCGTCGCCGATCTCACGTAAGGCACGCGAGACTGGCACCAGTTCGCAGCGTGGCGCCCAGCGGCCGGTTCTCGCCCAAGCCGTGGGTGATTCTGCGGCCAGATATTGAAAGGACAGCGTCGCGTTGGGAAAGCGTGTTGACAGGACATCTAACGAATCTTCAATAAAGCCATCACCGCGGATCGCGGTGGCCAGCCAACTGTCATATTCGGCATCCCGCCCTCCCACGGGAACCAGTCTGCCTGTGCGCTCCGAATAGCCCAGCAGAAACAATCCCGAAATCTCGTGGCCATTACGTTCCCATACAACAACGGGAACGAAGACCTGTTCGTAGATCCGGTACCATGTGGTTGCAAAGGGAATGCCCTGGAAAACCGTGGACCAAGGGCAACGATTATGAAGCGAGGCCCACTGGCCTTGGAACTCTTCCGACGCGATCAATTCCTGCGCGTCCTTCCCGCAAGCAAGCGAGCAACTCAAACCGGCGCCTCATCCAACATCTTCTGTCGAAGCTCCAGCGGGGTCATGAAGCACCCTCCGAGAGTCCCCTTGAAATATTCGAAGTAACGCCTGTTCGCTTCCAGCAACTCCTGTTGAGCGGCGCCGTCCTTGACATACGGCGAACCGCCTACCTGAAGCGACGGGCTGTGAAAACTCCAGGTCAGGACATTCACGTTCTTTTTTAAGAGCCATTCGGTCAGGTTGCGTTGGTCGCGAAAACTGAATCCCTCCGGCGAAAGACGAATGCGCTCGAGTAACTTAAGCCGGGAGCAAATGCCCCCCGCTTTGCACCATTCAGCCGCTGCAATCCGCGAATAGAGTTCCGGCCCGTACTTCGCGAGCAGCCCCGTATAAGCGCCAGTTGTTGGAATCTGTAGTAGAGTTGGTTTCAGCCAGCGCGGCGCTGCGCCTGTCCGGCGAAAATCCGGGCCGCCGCCCTCCCTGAAATCGAAAGGGGGAGACGGACTTAAATCCACTTCAAAACCGAGTTCTACGAGGATGGAAGGAGTATTGGGGCCAATGCCATATCTGCCCGCCTTGTAGATCGTTGGCCGCTCATTAAAAGTTTTTTCGATCTCTCCGACGAGACACTCGAGTTTCGCCTTCTCCACATCAGGCGACAAATTGCCGGGAAATGTGTTGCGCGGCGATAGGAACTCGGAATAAGGCGGATTCACCCAAGAGTGAAGATGCGCGCCAATGAGGCAGCGGCCCGTGCTCAAGATGTCCCGCAGGGGCGCATACGCCTCTATCTGGCTCGCCACCGGGAAATCGACGACATAGGTTGGGCGAATCCCAAAATCATCGAAAATTCGCTGCGCCCTCCAAACCTCGCGAACTGCTTTGACCGATGTGTCGTCCCGGCTGTAAGACCCCCATGAGCGCTCTTCTTCAGTGTCGATTACGATCAGCAAAACAGGCTGTTTTCTCAAGTGAGAGATTTTGATATTCACGCCTTCTCCTGAAGGCCACAGTTAATGAAACGGAGAGAGCCTTCCGGGGTTCAAGCCGAATTGCTGAGCCAGCAGCAACGGCTCTTTGATTGTCCGAGATGCGGGTGATTTCGTCAAGGAGAGCCGGCGGTGTTATAAGACCGCCTCGTCAGGGCAATTTGTGGCCCTGGTTCCGCGAAGAGCGTTCGATTAGATCCGGGTGGCCGACGCGATAGTAGTGGCGGCCCACGCGAAGACACTTGATGGTTCTTACCAGATCGAAGCCGGCTCGCACTATTCCGCGTTGAGAGGCTAAGTTCTCGCGCGACGTGTAAATCCATGCCAGGCGGTAGCCGGCCTCAAACTGATCGTCGACGATTCGCTGCAGGGTCGCGGGATAAATTCCCTTGCCGCGTGCCCATTCCGCTGTTCGACAGTGGTAAATCCAAAATTCACCTTTTACAACCGGCACCTTCCACCCAGCTTCTTTGATCGAATGCTCTCCCGAACGCTGGACCCAGGAATAGTGCGCCAGCTTGCCGTCGATTTCGACTATATAACAAGAGTCCCCGCGCTGGAGTCGACTTAACCCGATGCCCGGATCGAACGGTCCGATACTCTGAAGGGTCTGGACCTGCCCGCCTGCCAATAGCGCCCATTCGATACTGCCTTCTTTAGCCGGAGCTCTTGACCACCCATCCGGCTTCGAAAGACTGTAAATGAATGTACTCGAGATACTTAAACCTACATAGCTGTTGATTCGACCTGCGATCCTTCTTCCGAGGCTGAACATAACTCCTTTGCAAAACGCGAATCGCGAAACGGCGGGTGGTGAATCTCCGCGCAATGAAAACGAAGAGAACAGTGACCCTGTACTTAA
>VFSW01009483.1_pt1 | contig 13885 bp, 10 predicted proteins | sample 5358111 | NCBI WGS metagenome assembly VFSW01 (sample SAMN11554181, study PRJNA540505) | mine drainage metagenome | isolation source: sediment from site ElyBrook_90M | place: USA: Ely Copper Mine, Vershire, VT | collected 2017
GCTGACCCGCAAATGGATGCTGTGACGATCCTGAACATGGCGCAAGCCGGCAATGTTCGCGCAGGAAGACTTATTCGCAAGCGAGCCGAAATTGTTGCCGATATCATTATCGATTTATCTCTTATTTTGAACCCGAGCCTGATTCTTTTGGGCGGAGAAATCGGCAGTCATCCGGTGTTGATCGAGTTCGTGCGACAGCAGTTGCAGGGAAGCGAATTTGCCGTGACACGAATCGGCTCCGGCACGCCGGGCAACCGCGCCTTGCTCTGGGGCGCGATTGCACTTGCACTGGACGCGATTCCTTCGGTGCTGCTGCCAGAGCCGCCCATGTAGGCCGGGCTGTGCGCTGAGAATGTATGGCGCGATCCGAACAGAGATGCAAAACGTGCGGTTTGCCGGATCGCCTTGACACTGCAATTTACGATGTGCTCCACTTGCAGGCATGTCGGCTTTCTTTTAGACAATTAGAAACTGGACATACACCGCATCGTTCGAGCCTGCAGCGGTGTCAGTTTATAACGTCGATCGAGAGCCACCAGCGAAATGCAGATCTCCAGGAGAAGGATCGGACGCGTGACGACGCGACGGAAATTTCTGAAGCTGGCGGCGGCGACCGGGTTGGTCAGCGTAACCTCTCCAATGCGCGCCCTCAGTCGGCTGAATATCGGGGTGGGGACGTTCAGCTACCACAATCTACCGATCGACGAGATGATCGTTCAACTGAATGCGCTGCGTATTCGGGAAATCGAGATGTCCCGGGGTGAGTTTATGCTGCTGAGCCATCCGCAGGCGGAACTGTTTCGCAGCACGCGCGTGAAGCTGGACCGAGCCGGGATTCGTTGTGTCTCGTATTACGCGGCGACCATCAAGGATGCCGGCGATATTGAAGATGCAGTGCGCTTCGCAAAACTCCTGGGAAGCACCAATATCACTGGGGACGGAACGGAAGGTGTTCTGAAGCAGATCGACCAGCGGCTGACCCAGGAAGGTTTGACCTTCGGGCTGCACAATCATTTCTTCCCCAACATCACGTTCGCATATCAGAGCCCAAAAGAAGTCCTGCGGGCGATTTCCGGCCTTTCGAAGACCATGGGAGCGACGGCGGACACGGGACAATTCGCCTCCTGCGGCTACGATCCGGCGGACGCTGTCCGCAAACTGGCGCCTCGACTGCGCATGGTGCATTTGAAAGATGTGAAGGCCAAGGGAAGCGACGTGAACGAGTTGCTGGGTGACGGAATTGCGAGGATTCCCGCGGTGATGAAGGAACTGCATCGGCAGAACTTTGCGGGACTGGTCGCCGTGGAATACGAAAAAGAAGGCGACGTGGATCAAGATATGGCGAAGGAAATTGCGTATGCGAGAAAGCTCGCGTAACCGCGGCGCGGATTGGGCCGCTTGGAGGAGACCAATAATGCGAAAAGTTTTTCTGCTGGCGCTGGCCGGGATGATGTCACTGACGGTCTACGGTCAGCAGACGCACCCGATTCTGGCGATCGGATCTCCCGCGCCGAACTTTGCGCTGCCGGGGGTGGATGGCAAAATCCACAAATTGAGCGACTACGCGAATAGCAAGCTTCTGGTGGTGGTGTTTACCTGCGACCATTGCCCCATCGCGCAGATGTATGAGCAGCGTATCGAGCAACTATACGACGCTTATGGAAAGCGGGGTGTGGCCGCGGTTGCGATCCAAGGCAACGACCCAAAGGCGACTTTGATTGGAGAGCTGGATTCGTCCGACATTGGTGACACGCTGGAGGAGATGAAGGTCCGTGTGAAGTACAAGCATCTGCAATATCCCTACCTGTACGATGGCGCGACCCAATCAGTGGCAGATGCGTATGGACCGCAAGCCACGCCGCATGTCTTTGTCTTCGATCAGAGCCGCCATCTCCGGTACGAAGGGCGTTTCGACAACAGCTACCGCATCGAGAAGGTCACCACGCACGACGCGCAGAATGCGATTGATGCTCTGTTGGCAGGTAAGCCAGTGCCCGTGACGCATACGGGAGTTTTTGGCTGCTCGACAAAATGGAAAGAGAAGGAGGCGCTGCGCGAGGCCGATGAGGAAAAACTGGCTGCGCAGCCGGTCAGCGTGGAGCTGATCGACGCCGCTGGATTGAAAAAGCTGCGTGCTAATGCCGGGGACAATTACACCCTGGTCAGCTTCTGGGCGACATGGTGCGGTTCTTGCGTTCAGGAATTTTCCGACTTGCAGGACACGTTCCGCATGTATGACGACCGCGGGTTTCACCTGGTGACCGTGTCGGCAACCATGCCGGATGAGAAGGCTGGCGTGCTCCGATTCTTGCAGCGGAAACACGCCACCAGCCGCAACTTATTGTTCGCGTCCGACAATACCGCTGCGCTGCAGGCGGCCTTCGATCCGAAGTGGCAGTCAGCGGTGCCGTATACGGTGCTGCTGGCACCGGGTGGCAAGGTACTGTACAGCTCCATCGGTTCGGTCGACATTCTGGAGTTGCGGCGAAAGATTTTGGCCGCGATGCCGTCGGACTACATTGGTTTTAACAAATATTGGATGGGGAACTGATCGGCGGTCACTTCATCGCCGGTTGATGCGCGGCCCAGAAGATCGAGTTGCGAAATAACGTGGTGAAGGCCGGATTGTCGAACAACTCCGGATGGTGCCCCATAAAGATGTAGATGTTTCTGGCCTTGTAATGTTCATTGGTCCAGACGACGGGATGATCTCCCATTTTGCTTTTGGTGTCGGGCGAGTACGTATTCTCATCCACGCTGGCCAAGACATGCACGTTTGGGCGGGGTGATTTGTCCCAGGTGTACCACTCTTCCTGCTTAACCAGGAATGTTTTCGGGACACCCTGCATCGCGGGATGAGCCGTGTCCTCCACAGTGACCAGGCCATCCGCAGAGTTGGGAATGTAGCCGGTGAAGCGGATGCCGCCCATGAATTGCGAAAACCACGGCCACATGCTGAAACCGTCGAATTCGCCCAGCAGAGTGGCATGGTGGAATCCGATCCATCCGCCTTTCCCCTCCTCGATATATTTCGTAAACGCGACCTTGGCGGTGGGTGTCCAGTGATACGGCGGATAGTTCAGTTGTATGAACAGCTGATAGTGAGGCAGGAATTCGTCGTCGATCTTTTCAGTATTTTCAATATAGTCGACAGTGAAGTTGTCCTCGGTCGACAGCTGAGCGAGCCAGATCTTCGCTCGTTCCACGAATTCCTGGTGTTGACCGCCCGCCTCGGCGAGTACGATCACGCGGAACTTTGGTGCGGCAGGATTGGCAGCGCCCGCTGTCGCGGTGACGATCGCAACAAACAAGAGCGCAAAAAGGCGCAAGATCCAGGGATATGTTTGGCGCGCGAGTCGAGGACGCTGCATGGTTTATTTCTTTCGGGGCGGCGTCATTTCAAGAGCCCAAATCGCCATCGGGCGCATGTACATTCCGGCGCGAAAATTTCCTGTGATGTCCCATGCTTCTGGAGTTCGGAACCAGTAGCCTTTCGCTTGATAGATCACGTGATATAGACCCCAGGTGGTCTTCCAGGCTTCATCTTTCATGCCATCGCTCATCAGCAGGCCGGCGTAGGCCTCCGTCGTGCCTACCCACACCTCTTTGGCTTCATCATTGGTCAGGATCGAGCCATCCGGTGCCATGCCGTTGGCCGCGCCCATTTCGCCGTTGCCAAATTTCATCACGTTAAAGTCGTAAATCTTTTGCAGAGCAGACCGCTGCATCGCGTAGGGGACGATATCGTCGAGGCCGGTGAGATTGGCATACCACTGGCCGGCGAGTTGGTCGGCCTGGATGTCGTTTTTGGATTCGCTGTTTGTGTCGTAGCGGAAATAGGAGCCGTTCCATAGATCGGCGATATAGGTCTTCTGACCTTTCAGGAACAGGGCATGATATTCGTCGGCGGTTTTCTTGTCGCCGAGCACACGCGCGGTTTCCTCGCCGGCACGCAATGCAACCAGCCATAGGCCGCCGGAGTATGCGCTGACTCCGTTGACGACCCAGGAGTCGTAGGTTTGATCGGGATAGCCGCTGTTTTCCGGCACGCCGCCGCCATGGTCGAACTGGCGAAGATATTCAATCGCGTCTTTCATCGCGGGCCAGGTTGCGCGGAGAAATGCCGTGTCGGTGCGGCCGGTCAGCACGTAATCGCGATAGACCATCAGAACAAATTTGGAGTTGAGATCCTTCCAGTCGTTCGTGTCCTGCCAGCCGGGTTCGTTGACGGCGTAGAAGGGATCGCCCTCAGGCACGCCGAGATCGTGGGGAACAGCGCCAATCTTTTTGCGCTTATGGGTGACAGGCGTACCGCTCAACTGCGTCTTCCACACCCAGAGGCCTTGCTCCGGCCATTCCTTCGGCACAGTATCGGCAAATTCAAGCAGAACTTGCTTGTCGATTTGCGGCCAGAACTTGAGCAGTGGCAGGGAGGCGTAAAAGCGCACATCGAGCGTGCCGTAGTACGCATAATCGAAACACTCCAGCAATGCGAAGGTGGGCGGAAGTTTTGGATCAGAACCCACAGGCCGGCCCCAGAATGTTCCTTCATCCGTGAGCGCGTAGAGCTCGTTGAAGAGCATCCCGCGGTACCACATGGGCTCGCTCGTATTGTCGATGTAAGGAGCCTGCCACTTGTCGATGGCATCGCTCCACTCGGTGGCGTGCAACAGGCCGTCACGGGCGATGTTCCACGCATTCCGGCCGGAGGCGCCGTAGAAATCCGTATAGCGTCGATCCCATTTTCTACCCTCGCCAAATTGTACGACGGGGAAATCCCACGCAATGACCATGGGGATGGTTTTTTTCTCGCCGGGCTGCAACGTAAAACGAAGCGCGATGGCGCCCGCCAGCTTCTCTTTATCGCTGACCCAGGATTTTGTGTCGTCCGCCAGCGTGCCGTCTTTGGCGAACGGTGCCCACACGGCCTTCCCATCTCCTGAAGCGAGAAACGTGGTTTGATTGCTGACTTCCATGCCGGGCGAGTCGAGGGCCGCGATCACGAACTGACCATCCCATTCATTTGGGGCGTTGCCCGCTCGATTTCGATCGAAGACGATTCCTTTCATTGTTCCGGCGTCGGGAACCTTCTCGCTTCGATAGCCATTGAAGTTGCCCTGGTTCGGAGTTCCGGAGAAGTCGCGGGTGAAGGTGCGAAACCATCCCGACATATTGGTCCAGGAGAGCAGCAGGGAGACGGTGACAGCTTTGTTGGTGGGATTATCAGCATGCCAACGATAGACGGCGACGGGGTAGCTGGACTCACGGTAGTTATTGGGGAGCACAGGGGAAAATTGCTCAAGGACAACATGCGCGGGGAACTTTTTCGATCGGTAGTCGAACCACGCTTTTGGAAACAGCGCGTAGTAATCGCCGGCGCCCACCGGATAGTCCCAGGCCCAACTGGATAACTCACCCGCGGGCGGATGGCCGTTCATCAGCACCTGTGCTGTGCCCTTGGCTTCGCCCTCCGATTGCTGAAACATGGCGAACTGATTGGCAACCCCCGGGTGATATTTGTGGACGCCGGCTTTGATGTGCCAGCGCGCGAAATCCCCGCGATAGCTGCGGGAAAACGTTCCAGCTCCCAAGCCTCCGACCGGAACCCCCTGCCAATAGCCATCGTCGATGTCGCCGGCAACGCGTGTGACTCCGGGATTCGCGAGCCGGAGGCCCAGCGGGCGCTTCCAGGCGGCCTTTGGAATTGCATCGGCGGCCCATGCTGTGGAAGCTGCGGAAAGACAGAGTACCCACGCCAGCGTGCGGATCGAGGATCGCTTCAAAGATGTCTCCTTAATACGGACGCGGGCTGCGAGACCATCGTCGCAGCAGAGAATGTACGCAGTTGGCTCTCTCGAAGGAGTATATACTAACGAAACATTACGAAGTATTTTTGAATGCGGTCGGGTTGCATTTCACAAAAGGAAGCGGGCGAAGCCGATGCATATTTGTCTCAAGAAGCGCCTGGATTCTCATGGTCGCGCTATCGGTGTCTTCGCCGCCACAGCAGTGATGGCGATCGCGATCAGCGGATGTGCACCGAAGAAGAAGGTCGCTGCCACGATGCCGGCACCCGCTGCGCCCGCGCTGGCAGCGGCCTCGGGTCCGGTCTGCCCGCTGGCAACTCCACAGACGTTTCCACCAAATCCGGCGCCGCGGCTTGTCGAGTACTTCTTTGCAGATAAGGGCAAGCATTACGCGGGCTACGCGAATCAAATCAATTTCAGCAAGATGACGCACCTGAATCTCGCGTTTGGAGTCCCGCCGAAGTGTGATGGCGTCTGTACCGCCAGCAGCGACATGACATTTTCCATTCAGGGCCAAAGCGATGCCGATATCGCAGCGATTGTGAAGGCCGCGCATACCGCGGGTGTGAAGGCCATACTGTCGATCGGGGGTGGAGGTGGCGATCAAAGAATTATTCAGTTTTACAATGTGGGGCTATCCAGCGAGCTAGTGAATTCGCTGGACAAGTTTGTCGCGGCACATGGATTCGATGGGGTCGATCTGGATATCGAAGACCCGAGCAATATGGGCGCGCCGTTCGGCACGTTTGTGAATGCGTTGGCCGCGAAATTTCATCCTGAGGGGAAGATAGTCACTGCCGCGGTCGCGAAATATCTGCAGGGTTCCATGCCCGATGCTTCACTCCATCAGTTCGACTTTATCAATGTGATGGCGTATTCCTCCTACAACGCGGCGCTAAGTTCGCTGCGGTACTATTCGGTGGATGAAAAGATTGCGCGAGACAAGATTGTTCTAGGAGTACCGTTTTTTGGATCGACAGCAGATGACTCGAAAGAGGAGAGCTATGAAGCAATTATGGCTGCCTATCCGAACGCCTGGAAAGTTGATTTGGCAGGCGGCGGATCGCTGGACGACGGGCAAGCCTTTCGATATGTGGGCGAAGCCACGATGGCACGAGAGACATTGCTAGGAGAGCAATATGGCGGAGTCATGCTCTGGTCGATTCTGGGGGATGCACCCGCGCCGCATTCACTGTTGACCGTGATTCAAAACAACCTGGACACTAGCCATGCAGCGCAGGCAGCGGGAAATCCATAGTCAAGGTGTCGAGCGTCGCTGGGCGAGCCGTTATTCCTGGCGCCCGCCGAGCCACAACAGTGCGTTTTCAAAGAAGCGATTCTGCACGGCACTGGTGAGGATTTTATTGCCGTGGCCCATGTTGGTATAGATCATTTTGTACTTTGTGTTGGTCCACGTGACCGGTATGTCGCCGCCGACTAGCGTGTCTTTGAAACCTATCGGGTAGTTTGAAGGCGCAAGCGTCATGAGCACCTTGATACCCGGAGTGTTGCGGGGGTCAGGTCTCCAGCTATACCACTCGTTCGCGGGAGATAAAAAGCTTTGCGGCAGGCCCCTCACAATGGAACTCGTCGGATCGTCGATCGTTAGAGTGGCGGGCAGCGGGGGCCAACTGTTGCCGGAAAAAACCGTTCCTAGAAAATCGGCAAACCAAGGCCACATTTCGCGGCTGTCCATCCACCCAGCAATATGAAAGCCCAGCCACGCACCACCATGTTCCATGTAATTTTGGAATGCCGCACGCTGCGCGGGAGTTGAAGGAGCGTCATCCAGCCATAGGACAACCTGATACTGCTTCAGGCTATCCGGATTCATGTCATTCCAATTGGAGGTCGCTTTGAAGTCGAAGTGATCACGCATTGCCATTGCCTGGAAAAATGGGATCGCCTGCATTGCGAAGTCGACATGATCCTGTTCGACATTGGTGGAGTAGAAAGCGAGAACATGAAAGGGCTGACTCTGGGCGAAGGCCGTGATTCCCGAGCAGGCCAGAAGCGCGAGCAGGCCGAAGGTAAGGAGGCGCCGAATCATGGATGAACCTTTCCTGGGCAGTAGTGAAACGTGGTGGACGGTTCGACAGAAGACTTTCTAATGATTGATAATCTAGTCCACAACGGGGTTTTATCACAACATGAGTTGTTTCGCGCGATGGTGTTCTTGGTCAGCTGACAGGGTTCGGTCCCGACGCATTCTGCGCGCTGGCCTTGTGCTGGGCGCAATTACGCTGGCGACGAATCCCAGGAGTCAGGCCGAGACCGACGCGGTGCAAGGCAGAGCGATCACGAGCCGCGCCGTCGTGGTGAATCCGGCGACCCATAAGGTGTATGCGGTCGATGAGGGTGCGGGCACCGTCTCCGTAATCGATGAAAACACCGGTGCCACCCGCAAGGTGAAGGTGGGAGAGAAGCCCATCGCCATCGCCGTGAACTCGAAAACAAATCGGATTTATGTCGCGAATACGGGCAGCGGATCGATCAGCGTGATCGACGGTGGCCGAGACGCGGTGATTGCGACGGTGAAGGGAGAGGCGCAACCCTATGTCCCGGCGGTCAACGACGCGACGAACAAGGTGTATGTCACGAATACCTATAGTGACATGGTGACGGTTATCGATGGTGCGACAAATACTGCCCACGCAGTGAAGGCTGGCAGCGCCGATGGAATCGCGGTCGATGCGCGAAACAACACTATATTTCTGATGAGCTATGAGGATCCTAATGTCAGGATTCTTGACGGTGCAACGGAAACAATTCGCAAGGTTGCGGTGGGAACGCACCTGTGGGGAATGATCCTCGATCCTTTAACCAATACGTTGTACCTGGGGCACACGGGAACCGCCGATCTAGTCTCGATGAATGAGAATAGCCAGGCCGTACAAACCATTCCGGTAGGAGCGATCCCTTGCGCGGTTGCGGTCGACCCGGTCGCACAAAGAATTTATGTCGTGAATTATGGAGACCAAACTGTCAGCGTCATTGACGCTGCAAAGGGGAAGGTGATTGCGACGCTTCCTGTGGGCAAACATCCGCAGGCCGTGGCGGTGGACTCCGCGCGTAACCGGGTATATGTCGCGAACGTGCATAGCGACAGTGTGACCGTGATCGACGGCGCGACGAACACGGTAATGGGCACGCTCCAGGCGGGAAGGAATCCTTATGCGCTCGCGGTCGATCCGACGGCGAGCCATATTTATGCCGCGAACTATGGCGAGCCTTCCGTTACCGCGATTGATATTGCGCACGCACGCGCTTCAAAATAGTCAGCGGTCTCGGCTGGACTTATTTGTTGGCCGCGATGCCTGTCAGTTCCTGATGCTGATTGAGTTGACCGTCGGGCAAGAAAACCGCAACCCATGGCGAGGTTGGATCGATCACTCGTGCACGCCAGGTGATTTCGCTCTTGCTGCGCTCGCTTAAGTCGACCGGCTTCGTATTCGGTTCCACCAACTCCAAATTATCGACCCTGGCGGTGAAGGTGTGGGCTCCCATGCCTTGTGCGGCAACTTGCAACAGAACTTCGTTCGATGCGAGTTCCTTGGAGCTGACGGAGAAGTCGACTGCCTTGTCTCGACGGAGATCCAACTGATACGATCCGGCGGAAAGTGCTGTGAGCGACGTACGTACGGCGCCCGATTCGACGATATATTGGCCTTGCGGAATGGTGGCGCGAAAGGTTCGGTCGGCTTGGTCGACTGATGCGTCGGTGACCTTGCCGGTTTGGCGATTCGCAAATCGCACGGACACGTTTGAGTGGATGTCGACAACGCCGCGTACGACCGCAGGGCCGCTCAGATCGCCCATCAGCCAGATCCATTCGCCAACGGGTTGGGTCCAGACTTCCTTGTAGGTCCAGCAGATTTGGTTTGGCCAGTAAGGGGCGTCGGCCGTCCCTTTCGTCTCGATGCCAACGGGAATTGCGCCGACCATTTGGCCAGAGCGAACACTATAGAGCGGAGTCCAATCGTATCCCTCGCCATACATGATGCTGGCGGAGAATGGATTTCTGCCGACGATCCATTGCGCCTGCTGTTGCGCTAAATTTTCCGCATCGATGTTGCCGCGCAACTGGGCCGCGGTGGAAAGAGCCTTGGCCTCCGAGAGCAGAACGCTGGAGTTACCGCGGAAATCAAACCAGACGGGAAAACGGCGAAGATAATACTCTCCACCCAAAGGCACGCCGCGGTGAACTTCATCCAGATAGGTGGTTCGGTCGGCGGTGCGCAGCGGAGTCCAAGTTTTGGAATGAGGCAACAGGTCTGCTCCGCTTTCGCGATACACGGCGGCGGGCAACATATTGTAGGGCGCATCGACGACGGCGACTGCTTGCTGGTAGTACTTCGAGTGCAGCACGATGGCGGAATACCACTGCATCCAGTTGGGATTTTGCGGAAGAGCTTGGCAGAGATGGGCGAGGGCGACGATCGGCTGCTCTTCTTCTCCCATGTGGAAGCGATGAAAGAGAGCTTTGCGATCGGGGCCGGTGTAAAAATAGCCGGTCATCGGAATGCTCCAGGGCTGCAACTTTCTTTCCTGCGATGCCAGGATTTGATTGCCGAGAGTTACAGCTTCGTCGGCATACTTCTGATCGCCGGTAGCTCGGAACAAATCGATCGATGCGATGGCGCCGAAGGAAATTCTTTCCAGATCATCTTTCTGGCCGTAGATTTCCGGCAAAGGCGGGGCAGTTTTCAGCCCCGTGACGGCGAATTGCCAATCCTCTTTGGCGGTAGCGAGGCTGCGATTGGCCAACGCCGGATCACTGTCCTTCAACACGCGGGCGGCGAGCGCCTCGACGGCAGCGACTCTGAAATTCCATTCAGGATCGTGGACGGCGGGACCGAATCGGTCAGCGGAGTCGCCCATAATTCCAGTGGTCCAGTAACTGATCAACTGGCCGGTGGAGCGATAGCCGTCGCCAAAGCGCGTTTTCAGCACCCAGTTCAAGCCCCACTCCGCTTCGAGGATCAGGCGATTGTAGAGGACGGGATCTTCGTCTTGCTGTTTGAGCCGTTCAGCAAGCTCAAATAGTCCATAGGCCATGGCAGGCGTGTTGCCGGTGGCAGTTACATCGCCGGCATCGTGATAGCCGCCGTTGACGAGGATGCGCTTGTCGCCATGAACGCTGTAATCGTCCTGATGGCAGATGCCGTGGATGCCAGGTATGACGGTGCCGCAGCGCTCGCTGTACATGAAGTTCACGGCTTTCACGATGCTGTCGCGCCAAGCGTCCTCGCCAATGCGGAAAGGGCGAGTGGTGGTGTCGCCAGCGCGAAGAAAATAATTGCCAGGCTGCTGGACCTGCGAGAAATCCAGCACTTGATAATTGCCGAGGTCGGTCTTTTTATGTTCGACGGGTTTGGTCACCACAACTTTGCCGGTGTCAGCGTCGACGAGAGAGAAATCAGGACTCTTCATGTCGCTTGCGATGGCTGTCTTCGACGCGCCGGATTCATAGCCGGACTGGCTGAAGGCGATCTTGCCGGCGGCGACATTCCAACCTTCCACGTGGTCTGGGACGACGGTCTGAAGCTCTAGCTGATCGATGTAGAGAATCGTCTTGTCGCCGGGGTCGGGAAACATTTTGGGCAGGCTGTACGCGAAGTCGAGGGCGGTCACTCGATCGCGAGAGAGAGGAGCAATCTCCCACACAACATGGTTCCACTGGCGATTCTTAAGGGGAATGGATTCGTCACGTCCTTCATTGGTGTTGTCCGGCAGGATGTGAGCGCCTTCATTGTGTAGCACTAAAGAGGCGGAGATCGCTGGAGCTCCATCAATGTCCGGATACACCCAAAGAGAAATGCGGTTGTAGTGGCTCCAATCCTCGGAAGGGAAAGTGCGGGTAGCGACCAGGTCCTCCCAATCTCCGGCGCCGTCGACGCGCGCGATATTGAACGTGGAATCGATGCGGATGGAATGCTGCCCGTCTTTAACCTCGGCGGTGGAGAGGGTCATCGTGCCGTCTCCCTTGAATTTCCAGTCGGACAGGTTTTCCATCCCGTCGAGCACACGCGAATCCAGGACCTTCTTCTGCAGCCAGCGATGTTCAGCGCCATTCTCGACGACCGGCTGCATCGGTTTCTCTGGAGCACCGAGCTGCGCCTGAACGCACGGGATTGCGGAGAGGGAAGCGGCCGCGATCCACAACAGAAGACGGGAGATGGTACGCAAGAAAGATTGGTGCGGCAGTGGTTCAATTGCGGTCATACGAGGATCGCTCCTTCAATAGATCTGCCAAGGGTGATTGGTGGGGAGTCACCCGGGGAATCCGCCAAAGGCGACGCACGGAAAAAAAGAAACGCTGCAGAGCAGAGGTTCGGCTGCAACGAGGGGTAGAGCCAAATCTTCACAAGCAGCGATGAAGCAAATTCAATTTCGTATACGCGAAACCTCGATGGGCTCGATTCTCGGAGGAACTGGCAGTTATGCAACTTCGCAGCAGAGAAGCCTCTGCACCTGGCGGAAATCCAGATTCGCTTGACGTCAGTTCCCGCTGCGGTGTCATCGCTTCTCCAGTTTCTGGAGTTGTCATCAATCCTCTTTTAGTTAGAGTTAGCAGAGTGCATTCTGGTTCTCACTGAGGTCAATCGTTATGGACGCTGACCTGAAGACAGTCCTGTTGGAACTGGTTGCCGACCTACAAGACTTGCGAGTGAACCAGGTTTTGCTAGCTGCTCGCGTAGGCACTGGAGTAAGTCCTGCTGTCGCACACGACGCCAAGAACCTAACCACGACAGAGATCGCGAAGCAATACGCTGGACTGCAGAAACGGATCGAGGAATCAAAATGAATTTCTTTTCTCCTGCCAAAGCGTTTCCAACTGAAGAGCATGCTCTAGCGTATTGGATGAAAACCCGTTGGCCGAAAGGCGTTCGCTGTATCGCTTGCGACCACCCCAAGTGCTACTTGATCGAATCCAAGGGCAAGACTGGTAAATCTGTGCGCTTGTTTGAGTGTGCCGATTGCGGTCTACAGTTCAGCGCGACTACTGGCACTCTGTTCCATGATTCGCACTTGCCGTTGCAAAAGTGGTTTATGGCGATTGGCCTGATGGTCGGAGCGAAGAAAGGCATTTCAGCCAATCAGATTGCGCGACACATCGGCGTTACGCACAAAAACGCTTGGCATCTTTGTCAACGTACCAAGCTATCAAGCGCACAAGGCAAATGGCAAGAACATTCTTTAAGAACATTAGCAACTATCGAGAAGCGGGCTCTCCAATGGAACGAACAAAACAGCTTCGATACCGAACGCAACGGAGCAGGAGAACTGGTTAGACCGCGGCCATCCAGGGCAACGACAACGTCTAAATTTCCGATTGCGGAGAGATTCCAGACATGGCTGAGCGGAACGTTGCGGAATGCAACTACTAGCTTTTAATGAGGGCGGATAGACACGATTGTCCGCGCCAGAATAGCTACGCGGCCAATGCGTCAATGGTTAAAAAAAACGCTTCGACGTCTGCAAGTCTAGTGCTTCTTATTGAGAAAGCCGCCCAGTCCCTTGCTGAGCTGTTGCGTGGCATCTCCCGCGTTACCAACGCCTCCTTTGGTCATGCCTCCAAGGGAGCCGGCCAAACCGGTGACGGCGCCACCCACGATGCCGCCGACATCAGGAATGATCTTCGGCTGGCTGGCAGTTCCCTGCACAGCGAACGGAAGCTTTGCCATGGATACACTTTTACCCAGAGAATTTCCAAGGACGTCGCCAACGCCGCCACCACCACTGGAACTGAGTTGGGCGACGAAGTGGAAGTTGAGGGCATTGTTGGCGCTCATCGTGCCACTGCCTGTAACCTGGCCGATGCCGACCACGACCAGATCTATGTTCGAAGCCTGGATTCCGGCTGGACTATAGTTGACGTTGCTGGTTAGACGCTGAATCTGGGTGTCACCGCTAGGGAAGTGAGCGCCGGTAAGTTTGGAGACGACGGAGAGTTTGGAGCCAAGGTCAAATCCAGCCAGCCGGGTGTTGAACGCTCCTACGTTGCCCGTGGCAACAAGCGCGGAAGTCGGGCCTTGTCCGTGAACATTCATGCTCAAGGTTCCACCGCGGAGTGT
>VFSW01009484.1_pt1 | contig 13884 bp, 14 predicted proteins | sample 5358111 | NCBI WGS metagenome assembly VFSW01 (sample SAMN11554181, study PRJNA540505) | mine drainage metagenome | isolation source: sediment from site ElyBrook_90M | place: USA: Ely Copper Mine, Vershire, VT | collected 2017
CATCAATTGGCTCTTCAGCAAACCAGATTTGATGGATCTTGAATCCAGAGATTTTACTATCTAGCGAAAACATTTAATCAACTATTTAAAGTAATTTACAATCAAATCCTTCAATTCGTACAAGGATACACTTTTTCTTATATGTTTTGTGGTTCCAAATATCCCATTCCTTGTGTGGTCCCCGCTTCGGTATATCTCCGGTTTCATGAATATACCACTTGTTGAATAATAGGAGAAATCGATTATCGTTTCCTTCTTCAGTTCGATTAGTATGTCGGGAGGTATAAAAGATTTAGATCCTTTGTAGTACTTGCTACCGTCAAGTATCTCAATTACAAGTCTGTCCCCCTCTTCTGTCTTCAATCTTGAAAGCTTTGCGATTATCTCCGACTTTAACTTCTCCTTATAGTCGTGCTTTACCGTTGGCTTTGAGAATCTGGAATCGTTTATCCATATCATACCCACAGGCCCGTATGACACCGCCGCAAATGCCCTTGTCTTCCCCATATCAAAATCGGTTTCCTGAATCTTAAGGTGCTCGTTGTCTTGACCTTCTTCCAAGCTTTCGTCTATCATCTTTTCCACTGTAGTCTTCATGAATGAAGGCATTACATTGTATACAACTCGCCTTATCTTCAGTTTCATTATTCGTTCGCTGATGTATCTCTTGGCGTTCTGCATGCGCCCCCTTTTTCTTACGTTCATTTTGTCCTGCCTTATCGCCGCATAACCGTTGTCTATCAGCCATGTATTCAATAGGAATTTGTTTTTGACGGGCTGCGCGCCGTGATCTGAAACCAGCAGAACCATTGAATCCTCGTTCTTGCTTTTTGAGTAGTCAATAACCCATTCCACGAATGATGAGATTGATGCATACAGCGGCGCAACGTATTTCTCCCAGTTCGGTTTGTTTAGAGCATAATGTTGTATCCTGTCCGTTTCCGTGAAGCAAACAAATACAAGGTCATAGTCCTTCTTTTTTATAAGATACTTGCTCATTTCGGACCTGGCCTTTATGCTCTGATCGTACAGCATCCTTGCCTTATCCAATGGCAGCGTCTTCTTGTCCAGGTCGACGCCGATATCTGGTTCCCCCTTAAATCCGAACTTGTCTGCGGCCGCTTCAAGCTCCTTTGAGCCGTATCTCGGCTCAAGCGGCCAGCCGGTTATGAGGTCCACATTCTTTGACTTGGTTTTTTGCAACACCATTGGAGGAGTGACAACCAGACTCCTTTTTCCCCTCTCGGAAAGCTCCTCCCAAAACGGTTTGTGCCCTTCTGGTTCATAGTATATCAATTGCCGCGTATAGTTCTTGTCAATGTACAGAAAATCTATCACTCCATGCCCCTTGGGGTGCTCCCCGGAGTATATGCTAGGCCATGCGGCTGCGGTTACCGGGGGCATTGTGGACTCCAGGTCGGTCAATGTCCCTTCGTTTATGAAGTGTTCGAACCCCCTCATCTTGTATTTTTTGTATAAATGGGATATTATCCACAGAGGAGCCGAATCTATTCCAATTATATAAAGCTTTTTCTGGGCCATTTTGGTCATTTGTGATTACCTTTTGGCGTTTATAAATCCTACAACCATCACGCTTCTCGTTGCAAAGTTGTATTTCTTTATCGGTTTTGTCACTTTAACCTTGAACCCCAGCTCCTCCAGTCTCCCTACCAGGTTTTTGTAACCGTAATGGTATTCGATCTGCATCTTTGAGAATCTTCTTAGGATTTTGGAATCGGTCTTTAGCAGGAGGTTATACTCGCAACCTTCGCAATCTATCTTCAGCACTGCATCGTTGAGATCGTTTTCTTTAACAATGCTTTCCAGGCTCCTTATCTTTATCTTCTTGCCTGATTGTTTTCTTTTCGACGACAGGTTCACCCTTGAGAAGTTGCTTGCCTTTTTATCCATTATTATCTCTCCGTTCTCGCTTGCGCAGGCGGCGTTCTCCATAGTTATGAACCTCGACAGTTTATTTGCTGAAATGTTCCTGAGCGCCTTCCTGTACAGATTAGGATATGGCTCAAATGCATACACATGCCTGGCTCCATTTGCATAGTAGCATATTGCAGTATCCGCAACATATGCGCCTATGTCTACAACGTCCTTGTCCTTGACATTTACGAGATTGCTCTCTTCTACAATGAATTCGTCCATTATCATGCCTATAGTGTCGGCAAGAGACCCTTCAGAATCGTAATAGAACATTAGTTTCTTTTTTTTATAATTGAATTTCAGGAAACCTGAATGCCCGTCTTTTGAGATCGTCTTCGATATTATCGTATTCCCCAATTTTATAAAGGCCTTAGAGCGCAATATGGAAGCCATTGACCTGTTTCTCAGCACGCTCCTGATGTCAGAAAAGTGGTTTAATGGTATTTTTATTGTGCCCATTGCGTCTTCTAACGGAGGTATATTTGGCATATTCCTAAACTTGTTGAAGGGTGTATATAAGTCTTCTCCTCAGTATTTGGCGCGACCTGGCGTTCGATTGCGACGGATATGTATTAACATCTTATATGTTTTTGCATCCCATTTTTGGATATGCAGCAGATTGCCGGCTTCATACTGTCGATACTGGTTGACACGTCGTTCTCTTGGATGAGGATGCTTGTCGCTCTTTTCTTTTCGGTAATTATCAGCATCTTCGTCGGCATTTATGCGGCCACTAACAAGACCGCCGAGAAGGCGATAATACCAGTGCTTGACGTATTCCAGACGCTGCCGATACTTGCGTTCTTCCCGTTCGTCATATTCGTGGTGGTGACGACACTTCCCGGCTACATAGGCATAAATGCCGCGGTCATATTCCTGATAATAACGAGCATGGTGTGGAACATAACGTTCGGCGTCTATGAGGCCATAAGGACCATACCGCTTGAATTCCTTGAGGTAGGGAGCATATTCAACCTTAGGTCTTTCGAGAAATTCAGGAAGATCCTCATACCAGCTGCCATGCCGAAGGTGGTTGAGCAGTCGATGCTCTCGTGGTCAATAGGCCTCTTCTACCTTGTGACAAGCGAGATATTCTCAACCGGGAATGCTGCCTACCAGGTGCAGCACGGCATAGGGGTAGCATTGACAACGCTGGCCTTCTCGGGGAATTATTTCGAATATCTGGTAGGGATTGCAGTTTTCATAATATTTGTCATTATCACAAGGCTTACGCTCTTCAGGTACCTCAAGAACAAGTTCACAAGGTACACGGTCCAGGAAAGGAGGCACGTTGAGGAAACCAATCCCTCAATACTCAAGGCGTCGCTTGAAAAGATAGCGCGGCCGTTCAGCATGGTGAAGCTTGACGTGATACACAGGAACATCGTCTCGGTCAGGAACAGGTTCGCGCGGCCCCTGGTCATAATAAACGACAGCATGCCCAAGATGAAAATGCCGAAGAGGATAAACTGGTCGGGCTACAGGCACCTCGCATATGCGGCGATCATACTGCTCATGATCTACGCCGCCTATTCGTACAGGGCGCTGATTCCCACTTATGCAGGATACGAGTACACAGTTCTGCTTTCGCTGCTTGCAAGCCTGGCGCGGGTCTGGTTCGCATTCTTTGTCATACTTGCGATATCCCTCCCGGTGGGGGTGTACCTAGTGTTCATGACAAGGAAGAGCGATTCCTACATGCTGCTCTTCCAGATAATAGCATCCATACCGGCGACGATCCTGCTCCCGATCATCGTCCTGTCGCTGAAGGGCGTGCCATACCATAACGAGATAGTGGCGTTCGTAGTCTTCGCCCTAAGCGGCATATGGTACATAATATTCAGCATAGTATCGAACAGGAACACGATACCGACATACGTGGACGAGGTAAGAAACATATTCAGCGTGAAGGGAAGGAACGCATGGAAGGAGATATACCTCAAGGCGATACTTCCCGGCCTGATAACAGGCAGCATAACAGCAATAGCCGCGGAATGGAACGCCAGCATAGTGGCTGAGCGCTTCACCACCAGCGCCATTGGCAGCGGCACGGTAATAACATCGGTGAACGTAGGCCTCGGGAAGCTGCTTGACACCTCGCTTGGCAGCGGCAACATGCCCCTCATGGTGCTCGGTTTAATAAACCTGACAATCGTTATACTGCTGTTCAACAAGCTCTTCTGGAAGAGGACGTACAACAGGGTTCTTACCCCGTACAGGTGATCGCATGGACTTCATAAAGGTGCAGGGAGTGACGTATTCGATTGACAGAGTGGATATAATGAAGGGAATATCGTTCGTGGCCAGGAAGAACGAGTTCATATCCATCATAGGCCCTTCGGGATGCGGCAAGAGCACGCTGCTCAGGATCATGATAGGATTGCTGAAGCCGACGCGCGGCCGCGTGCTATACATGAACAGGGAGGTCACCCGCCCGAGGAAGGAGATATCTTTCGTATTCCAGGACTTCGGGCTGCTCCCTTGGCTGACAAACCTGGAGAACGTGAAGCTAGGGCTGTCCTACTTCGACATCACGGATGCTGAAAAGACAAAGACGGCGAACGAGCTGCTTGCTAGGTTCGGGCTTGAGGGGTTCGAGGATTCATACCCGAACGTTCTTAGCGGGGGCATGCGGCAGAGGGTCGGGATAGCAAGGGCGATTGCGTCCGAACCGTATGTCCTGCTGATGGACGAGCCGTTCAGCGCGCTAGACGAGCTTACCGCCAATACATTAAGGTCTGACATACTCAACATGCTCAGGAGCACCGAGATACCGGTAAGCTGCGTCATAATGGTGACGCACAACGTCGAGGAGGCGGTAGAGCTGTCCAACAGGATAATAGTCCTGTCGTCAAAGCCATCGCGGGTGAAGCACGTGGTTGACGTAGACCTCCCATATCCGAGGAACAGGAAGGGCAGGAAGTTCTCCGAGACCGTAGACAGGATATACAGGATACTGACAGGGTGACCCTATTGCGCCATGCGTGGTTGTGTAACAGAAACAATCAGATATGATCGCTTATGTTACATAATATATAAATATCTTCAAGTCTACTATGTATCCATGAAAACACAGGAATTCAACGCCTTCGCGATGAAAAAAGGGCTGCGCGTGTTTACGCTTGCCCAAGCGGCAAGCATAATGCGCAAGCCAAGGTACTACGCATCATTATTCCTGTCAAGGGACAGGGAGGTCAGGCGCGCGGAGCGTGGGGTTTACTATGCGAAAGATGCAACTGAATACGAGGTTGCATCGAGGATAGTGGCGCCCTCTTACGTAAGCCTCATCTCCGCTCTGAGGTTCCACAACCTCACCGAGCAGATTCCGAGGTTCATATATGTAGTTTCGTTCAAGAGGCACAGGGCCATAGAGAACCTGAACGGATACAAGGTCATATTCAAGACCGTGAAGAAGAGGCTCATGTTCGGCTACTCTAACGTTGATGGCACCTACGTGGCGGCGCCCGAGAAGGCGGTTGTTGACATGTTCTACCTTGGGGAATTCACGGATTACGCGGAGGAGGCAATAGAATCCAAACGGCTCGATGCAAAACTTCTGCTGAAATACGCAGCAGCAACGGAGAATAAGGAACTGGTGAAAAGGGTAAAGAGAGCAATTGAGGAATACTCGTAGTGGTTGAATGGCGCTCGACAAAGAGGATATTGACTCGCTTTCGAAAGGAAGAGACCCGTACTACGTGGAAAAGGACTACCTTCAGGACTTATTTCTCTTCCAGATGTTCGAGAAGGGCGAGGACGCGCTTGTATTCAAGGGAGGGACCGCGCTTTCCAAGTTCTACAACTCGGACAGGTTTTCCGAGGACCTTGACTTTACCGCAAGAGGCCTCAGGGAACCGATGAAATACTTCTTGGAGATGATGGCTCGATCCATCAGGGACATAGAGTATCAAATAGAGTACAGGAATGACCCCAGCATTAACAGGTTTGGCACGATTGCCGCAACCCTTGCAGTAAAGGGGCCAAGATACGTTGGCAGGGAAAGCACGCTGCAGCAGATACGCATCGAGATCAATACCAATGCGGCGCTACTGCTTGAGCCGGTGCCGACGCCGCGCGCTCCGCCTTACCCGGATGCAAGGAACTATGTTGCGCTGGTGATGGACAGGCAAGAGGCGCTGGCGGAAAAGGTGAGGGCGATCATGAGCCCGAGGAGGAGGCACAAGGAGCGCGACCTCTACGATATGTATTTCCTGATCAGCAAATCAACCCCGGTAGACAGGAACGCCATAGCCAGGAAGCTTGATGAAGCGGATATCGTGAAATCTGGCGATCTGCTTAAGGAGGAGATAGAAAAGGTCGCAGGAGGCTGGAAGGATCTTGAGCCTATCGTAAGGCACAGGCTTGAGGATTATGCTTACGTGAGGGATCGTGTTGCGGCGGCGCTGAAGGGCGCGCTCGACTGATCCTATTGCGCCGGCCTTGACCACATGTCGGAGCCTGGGTCGTAGGAGAAGAGCCTGTTCCTTATGCCCCACTTTAGCAGCAGGTTCTTGAGCAGCTCGGTGTTGGTTATCTCATCGCTGTTGAAGAATATGCCCTTCCTGTAGAGCCCCCTTTCCAGGTCGTGGGTGCTTATCCCCCCCTTCTTATTCATCTGGGAGATTGCGCTCCTGAACGGCTCTATCCTCTTGAGCGCCCTTCCCATGATCTCGGCGGTGTTGTGCATAGCCAGGCCGTTGCCCGACTTTGTCAGCCTGACCACGCCGTCCTTCACTGTGCACAGCTTGAGCAGCGTGCACGTGTCAATGAGGGGAAACAGGTCGTCTATCTCCTCGTTCGCCTCCTCGGCGAGCTTTGACATCTCTATCCTCCCCTTTGCGTCCTTTATTATTTCGATTATGCCGCGTATCTGGCTCACTCCGGTGCTGAGGGGAAATAATTTCATGGAATCCTATCCGTATCAGAATGCCTGAGAAATCTTTTAAACGTTCCGTGAGATACTAAAAGACCGTGATCTTGATGAAGCTGCAGGCAGCCATGGAATACCTCATGACCCACATGTACATGATACTGATACTAGGCATAGTGCTTGGCGCGCTCTTTTACATAGGGGTTTTCAATTCCGGGACCGTCAGCAGGGCGCAGCCTGGGAGCTGCTATGTATACAGGCCGGACGGCCCGGGCAGCGTGGATTTCATAAACTTCGAGGGCATATGCAACAACGAATTGCCGAAGTTCGTCAGCCATTTCAGTTATACAGGATCGGCCGAATTCGGATATTCGAACGTGAGCGTTAATTCGATAAAATTCATGCCGCTCGTAACCAACAGCAACAAGCAGGGCATAACGATTACGGGCTGGGTCTACTCCGACCTGCCAGGCACCGACCAGACAGCATTCGGATATGGAAATTTCTCGCATCCGCTGCCGCCCTATGAGGGGATCTACGAAAACATGAACAACCCCCCGTTATGCAGCAACGGCATGCTTGTAATCGTGTATTACCAGGACCTGTGCGTGTACAACGCCGCGGTCCCGCTCAAGACCTGGATGTTCGTTGCAGCAGAGTACAACGGAAGCAATACGATAGGATACATGATAATCGGGAGCAACGTAATAGTGCAGTATGGCGCCCCATCGTCAAGCTTCGCGATAGAGCCCCGCGGATCGTTCCTCATAAGCACCCCATGGAACGGGCTGATATCCAACCTGCAGATGTACAATACTTCGCTTTCCAGGAATTCGATTGTTGCGCTTTACAATAAGGGCCTCGGCGGCGACCCCATAAACCTTGAGAACCTTGTCGGATGGTGGCCGCTGAACGGGAACGCGCAGGACTACAGCGGGAACCAGAATACCGCTTTTGGTTCGAACAGCGCATTCTTCCCCGGAAGCTTTGACGCCAACTACACCCCTCCGTGAGTCCTGAGCATGCCGAGGAGGCAGCCCCGCTCCTGCGGAGCATACACTATCGGGGAACCCATAACGTCGAAGAAGGTACCATATCCCTTGCTCCAGACGGAAAGCATGGAGTTCATGTGCGCGGCTATCCCATCATCTTCGATAAGGCCTGCGCGCCTTATTGCTGAGTGCCTGACCGCAAGCAGAATGCACAGGAGGGCATCCGTCTTTACTCCGCCCCCTGCGCGGCTGCCGATGTTTGAGGATATCTCGTGCTTCACCTGGTCCTCAAGGGAAAGAAGGCCCTGCCTGAAATTGCTGTTGCGGCACATTGCATTTACCCCTATCGATATCTTTTCGCTTGCATCCCTGGTAAGCGATCGAAAGTTAAGCCGCCTTACGTCTTTGGCATGGGTGTATGCGGCCTTCCTTGCGTCCCCCCAGTCAAGGCCATAATGCATGTACCAAAGCGGAGATGGATTTCCATCTGGTCTAAGCATCCTGAACCTTGCGGTCTGCGCCCTGAGCCTGCAGGCGGCCTGCAGCGCCTTGTCGGCCTCCAGGTCGGTTGGTACCCTGGCCTCGAGCCTTGCAACCCTGTACATTTTATCGCTAGTCTAATGATTTCTGAAATTAATATGCGTTGCGGATTCTCACCAGGGGACATCCTTCAGCCTCAAGCGGTGGGCGCCGATGTTTGTCAGCACGTGCATTGCCCCGGTAAGCACAACAAGGAATGCGAGTCCGTATATGCCGGGAAGATGGCCGAGGGGAAGAGCGAGCAGCAGCGCAAATATGAAAAACCCGTACTGGTCCATGACAGGGAGGCTGTTTCCCTTGGGTATGCGCATCCTGCGCTTCATGAAGCTTCCGAGAAGGTCGCCTAATGCGGTTCCGAGCGCGAGCATGAATGATATGGGCAGCATGTAGTGCAGGAACGGGTACTCTATTAGCCCGACTGCGGTGCCTGCAATGAGCATGGACGCTGTTCCCCTTACGGTCTTGTTGTCCCCGAATATCCGCTTCCCTTTCAGCTTCGCCTTCCGGTCAAGCGGGCTGCCCCCGCCGAAGAGTATCGGGGCGCCATTGGCGGCATATGCGGGGAATATGTAGATTATAGGGTAAATCAGGTAAAGGTAAATGTACTGCAACGCAAAACCTCACAGCTTGACGAGCCTCCCTTCTGCCATGCGCTTGGATCCCCCTCCCCTGAAATCCAATCCCTTTGACTTCGCGTGCTCCTTCGCGAACTCTAGCGCCGATTCCTTTGAGTCCGGGCCTGCGGCCGATACCGCATGGCCGTCCGTGTTGCACAGGAGTATCAGCTTGTCCCTGTTCAATTCGATGAAAGAATTGGCTATCCTCTTCATCATCGACCTGCCGTAATCCACGTCCATGACAATGCGCCTGTCTTTTCTCCTGCCGTATTCCGTCGCTATGTAGCTGCTAAGCGATTCCTCGGCCTTCTCGAACTTCTCCTTGTAGAGCTGCAGCTCCTCAAGCCTTGCCGACAATCCCGTGCTGAGCTTGTCCCTGTCTATGCCCACCATCCTCGCTATGCCGTCTATTGTCGAGCCAAGCCTGTTTATGTGGTCCCTTGCCGCCTCTCCGGCTACGAACTCTATCCTGTTTATGCCGTCGTGTATCCTTGAGGATCCTATTATCTTTATGAGCCCTATCGCGGATTCCATTCCCGAAAGGTGGAGGCCTCCGCACGCCTCGGCATCGATCAGTTTTCCGTCAAGGTCCCTTATGGTCACTATCCTGAGCATGCTCCCGGGCACGCCATGGCCCTGGTATATGGAGAAGCCGTATGCCGTCTCCGCCTCCTTCCTTGTAAGCTCCTCCACATGCACCTTCATGCCGTGAGTTATGTACGAGTTTGCGGTGTCCTCTATCTCCCTGATCTGTGAGTCGCTGAGCCGTTCGAAATGGGATACGTCTATGTGCGCCTTATCCGGGCCCTTGTGCGCGCCCTCCTGCCACGCATGCTTGCCAAGGACCGACCTGGCTGCGGCGCTGATGAGGTGCGTTGCGGTGTGGTGTGCCATCAGCCTCAGCCTCCTCTCCCTGTCGACTATGCAGTGCACAGCAGAGCCCTTCCTGAATTCTGGGCTCTTCTCCATTACGTGTATTATGACACCGCTGACCGACCTGACCTCATTTACGCCTATCCCGTTTATCGTGCCCCTGTCGGAGTCCTGGCCGCCGCCCTCCGGGTAAAACGGGGTCTTGTCGAGTATCACGCTGTCGCCGTAGCATTCCAGCACCTTGGACTTCGATTCCGTCTCAAGGTTGTAGTACAATCTGGCAGTTTTGGGGATTCCTTCAACTTCGATCCCGAAATTGCCGTGCGATTTTGCCTTTGCGGCGAAGTCGCCCTTCATGAGCGAGCCGTATGATTCCTCCGGGAGCTCGAGCTTCATGCCGTTCTTCTCCGCCACAGCGTTTATGAAGTCGGGGGTTATGCCGTTGCTCTCGTAAAGGGTGCGCAGCCTCTCGCCGGTAAGCCGCTCGTCCCTCTTTATTATCTGCGTGACTATGCGCAGCGCATCCTCCTTCGTGTTGTCATACCTCTTTTTCTCCACCGAGATCACTTCGGACATCTCGTCCATGCTGTCCCCGATGTCTCGGTATATGGGCTTCAGGTCCCTTGCGTGGAGCTCGATCAGCTTCATTATGTCCAGGTCTATCCCGTAATGATCCATGAAGTCGAATACCCTCCTTAGTATTATGCGCAGGTTGTGCCCCCCGCCCACGTTGCTTGGCAGCGCGCCGTCGCTTATCCCGAACAGAAGCGTCCTTGTGTGGTCCGCTATCGCATAAGCAGCCTGCATCGGCTTGATCGTGCCGTGGTAGTCCTCCTCGGGAACTCCCGCCTGGCGCATCACCTTCATTTCGTGCTCCTTTATGTTGCGCGTCTCGGTGGCGTCCAGCGCGCCGAAGAACGGCGCAACCTTTGCGTACGTCTTCCTGTCAGGCTTGATTCCAGTATTCCTGTATATGAACCCAAGCTCTTTTGGGAACACCGCATCGTATATTGTGTCTGCGCCCGAGTAGAACCATAGCAGGCGCTCGAAGCCCCATCCGACATCAACCACCTTGCCCTTGAGCTCCGATACCCTGCCTTCTACGCTCTCGAACTGCGTGAATACGCTGTTGACGATCTCCACGCCGTTTGAGAAGCTCTCGAGGCACGGCCCGAACTCGGAGAAGTCGCCCATCGCCCATACGTCCTCGACGTACGTGAGTCCGTGTTTCTTCACTCCGAAAACTTCAGTCAATAGCTTGTAGTTGAGCTCTATCGTCCTGTCCCTCCAGTACCCGTGCTTTGGGTAGTCGAATGCGTGCTGCCCTGCCATCATGAACGAGGTCAGGTGCCTTCCAGTAAGGCCAACGTTGACTATGTCTGTGAAGCGCATGCATATCTGCGGAACCAGCAGCGGATTCGCATTGTACTCGAAGCCCATCCTCCCGTTCTCTATCCTCTGGAAGTCCTGTATGCTTGCTATCGTGAAGTATAGGTCCTGGCGCCACCTGCTCACAACCGGATATTTTTCTATCACCTCGTGGCCGTTCTCCTTGAAGAACTTGGAGAACCTCTTCCAGAATTCCGAGTACTCCACTTCCTTCGGCTTCTCCTTTATGAAAGAATACGGCTCATGCGACGGGTCGCCGCAGAGGTCCCTCTTCATGTCTGCAGTCCAGAAACTCTTGCCGCATTGGCTGCATTTCCTCCTTTCGAATCCCTCCTCCTTGAAGGTCTTTGTAACGTAATAGCTCTCGGGATCCTTTGAGAACTGCTTCCTTAGCTCCTCTTTGTCAAGCATATCATATCCCCTTCTGCCCCCACCATTCCCTGCACTTGTTGCCGTAGAAGGCGCAGAACCTGCACTTCCAGCTCTCCTCCTTGGGCACAGGCATGGCCGGCCTTGCGCCGCTCCAGTACTTGAGTACATACGACAATATGCCGTCCGCCTCGCTGCTGCTGTACTTCAGGCTTTGTTTGTTTATCTCGTCCCCCGAATATTGGTTTATGTACCTTATGCACATCGTGTCGTCTATTGCGCCGATCTCCTTGAATTCGTTGAAGAATGCATCGGCGAGCGCATGGAAGTCGATCATGCCGATTGGCACGCCCAATGCCTCCAGCTGCCCCTTGAAGCTCTGGGACAATTCCAACCTGCCTGTCTTGTAGACCATTTCGAAGTTCCTTATGCCGTACGATCCGCTTTTCAGGTCATCGAGCATCCTCCTGTACATCATCAGCTGCACCTTGTGCGTCAGCTGCTGCGCATCAGATGGTACGTTCCCATTGGAGCGGGTCTTGTCCTCAGATATGACGATCTTGCCGCCTGCCAGCTCCAGCTGGTCCATCTTGCCCACTACGCTGTACCCGCCGAACGATCCGTAGAGCTGTATCTCCCTCGCCTTCCCATTCTTCTTCAGCGCCCTTAGCGCCTCCATGCTCGTGTATATGGTCTTGTAGAGCGCATCGGGATAGCCTTGCGGCTGCAGCATTATCGGAACGTTCACCTCGCCCTCCAGCTCGTCGTGTATGAGCTTGCCGCCCTTTATGGCGTTCGTGATCTTCTGGCCGTACCTGTAGTTGTACTCCATCTGGCGCTCGCACCAGTACTGCGAGGCTATGTCTGACACTCGTATGTTCGTCTTGTGAAGCTCTTCAAGGACGCTCAAGATGACACCATTGCTTATTCAGCCCGCCTACTTGTCTTCACAGCCAAAGGCTCAGAGATTACCTCAATCATCACGTATAGCTTATATGAGGGCAGTTTTATATAGCTTCATTAATGGGGAAAGCTCCCGGATAAATGGGCTATGGCGCTTGCGAGCGGAGGTGCCTTGCCAGTTTCATCAGCGCCTTGCGCCTCATTGACATTCCGTTCTTCGCTTCGATGCCGAGCTCACCCAATGTCCTGGAGTGCCCTTCTGGAACGAATATTGGATCAAATCCGAATCCTTCTGCACCAGCAGGTCTCTTTGATATCGTGCCGTTTATGCTACCAACAAACACGTAATTATTTCTTGGGCCCGTGCAAAGGCAAAGGGCTGTCCTGGCCTCCGCCTTCCTGCTCTTCCCGTCCAGCATCCTGCATATCTCCTCGCTGCTGAAGGATTCGAGAAAAAACTTTACCAGGGCGCCCGGGAAGCCGTTCAGCCCTTTGAGGTAGAGCCCAGTATCCTCAACGGCTACTGGCTTCCTGAGCTTGGCATACGCCCTTGCGGCCTTGTCGGCCGCCACCTTAACCACGTCGAGCGATTGGATCTCTTCGATGTCAATCATAGTATGCTTGATGGCTATGCCCTTTGGGAGTATTGCCCTCGCCTCCGACAGTTTCTTCGTATTTGAGGTTGCAAAGTAAAGCGGCATAGCATCACTTCATCCTTTTCATCGCGAATTTGTATACTGCGTAAAGGACGATCGCGAACGCGCCTATCGATCCTAGCACAATCTCGGCGCTCTTCCCGGAAAGCAGGTAGAACCCGAATAGCATCAGCACGACGTCCCATACGACCATGCCTATAGTGCTGTACAAAATGAACTTCTTGAACGGCATCTTCGCAAAGCCTGCCGGGAAGTTTATGAATGTCCTTGCGACAGGCACGAACCTGGTAAGGAAAACTGCTGCAACCCCGTTCCTCGCGAACCAGCTGTCGAAGTTGTCTAGCTGCTCCTTCCTTATGTGGAACAGCCTGAGGTGCTTGTAGACTATGTCCTTGCCGATGTAGTAGCCGATTGCGTAGTCTATGACGCATCCGAGTATGCTTCCAAGCGCTGCGGCAAGAAGCGCAATGCCGAAGTTGAGTGCTCCCTTCGCCGCGAACACCCCGGCCAGCGGCAAAACCACCTCGCTTGGCACCGGGAGGGACGAGCTCTCGAGCGCCATCAGCGTGAATATCGCAAGGTATCCGTATTTCGCGACAAGCGCGTTTATCGCGCTGTACGATCCGTGTACAAGCGAAAGCAGCATCGCAACAATGCCCAGGATTATCATTCAACCAGCGTTTGAGTATGATTGGCCGTAAAGGGTTTTAAAGCGATTAGTTTATAATCAAATATACTTT
>VFSW01009485.1_pt1 | contig 13884 bp, 13 predicted proteins | sample 5358111 | NCBI WGS metagenome assembly VFSW01 (sample SAMN11554181, study PRJNA540505) | mine drainage metagenome | isolation source: sediment from site ElyBrook_90M | place: USA: Ely Copper Mine, Vershire, VT | collected 2017
GGACGAGGGTTGCGGGGAGGGGAAACTAGTCGGAGCCGAACAGCGAGGGGCGGGCGTTGGAGGGCCGGGTAAACATACGAGGACTAATCCTACGCCTCCTATCGTATCGCGCCTGTGGATCTCCCGCCAGGAGGGTGTGCGGAGTAGGGTGGGCGGCCGGCGTCGCCCGCGGCGGAGAATTGGGCCCGTCCGGCCCGGGGGGCCTTGCAAGGGGTGGTCTGGCCCGGGGCGCCGGTCCAGTGGTTCACAATGATGAGGAACGAAAGGAAGTGAGAATATGAAAAAACTGCTCCTGCTGGCGACGGCGGCGCTGGTCTGCGGCCAGGAAACGCGAAACACGGTTGTCCACCCGGCGCCCGATCCGGCCGCCGATTCCAAACCCAACAGCGACAAGGTGCCCGACGTGATGGCGATTCCGGCGCATCTGGACCGGCTGGTGATCTTCCGCTTCAAATATAAGACCGACCTGCTGGCCGGGTTGAACAAAATGGTGAAGCAGGAAAACATCCACAACGCCGTCATTCTGGCCGGCGTGGGCTCGGTTCGCGGATACCATATTCACCAGGTGGGAAACCGCACGTTTCCTTCCCGCGACATTTTTGAGCAGGATCCAACCGCGCCCTGCGATCTGGTCTCGATGAACGGCTACATCATCGACGGACGCATTCATGCCCATATGACGCTGGCGCAGCCGGGCAAGGCGCTGGGCGGGCATCTGGAGCCGGGAACCGAAGTGTTCACTTTCGCCGTGGTCACGGTGGCGGTGCTGAAGGACACCGAGTTGAAGGACATCGACAGTTCGTGGCTTCGGTAACCCGCGGAGGGCGCCGGAAGCGCTCCTTCAGACGGCGCCCGTGCCACCGGAGGTATGCTGATGCGAGATGCGGCATATTTACTATTTTTCGTTCCTCCTCGCCACCGGCGCCTGGGCGGCCTCCGACGCTCCGCCGACGCTGCGGCTGGGCGACGCGGCACGGCCGGTGCGCTATGCGGCCGAGCTGACGCTCTCGCCGGGTGAGACTTCGTTTGCCGGCGAGATTCACATCGACGTGGTTCTGAAGGACGCATCGTCGCTGATCTGGCTGAACGCCCTGGGCATCAAAGTGAAACAGGCCTCCATTGAAGCCGGCGGCACGAAGCAGAGCGCCGAAGCGGTTCCAGGGGGTACCGATTTTGTGGGATTTCGAACCGCCTCGCCGATTCCGGCGGGGCCGGCGAAGCTGGACATTCAATATAGCGGCGAGATCAGCAGGCGCGCCAGCGCCGGGGTATTCGAGGGCCGCGATGCCGGCAACCGCTACCTGTTCACGCAGTTTGAATCGACCGACGCCCGCCGCGCTTTCCCTTGTTTTGACGAACCGGGTTTCAAGGTGCCGTGGCAGTTGACGCTGCACGTGCCCGCCTCCGCTCTCGCCTTCACCAACACGCCGATGGTTTCGGAGACGCCGGAGGCGGCGGGGATGAAGAAGGTGGAGTTCGAGGTTTCCAAGCCCCTGCCCAGCTACCTGGTGGCGTTCGCCGTCGGGCCGTTCGACGTGGTGGACGCCGGCCGCGCCGGCCGCAATCACGTGCCGCTACGCGTCATCGTCCCGAAAGGCAAGGCCGGCGAGGCCGCGTATATGGCCCAGACGGTGGGCCCGGTGCTCGATCAGTTGGAAAAATATTTCGGCATTCCCTATCCATACGCCAAGCTGGACAGCGTTGCGCTGCCGCAGACGTTCGGATTCGGCGCCATGGAAAACGCCGGGCTCATCACCTACGCGCAGACGCTGATTCTGGCCGACCCGGCGGTGGACACCGACGCCCGGCGCCGGCGCTGCGCCAGCGTCGCCGCGCACGAAATGGCGCACCAGTGGTTCGGCGACCTGGTGACGCTGGCCTGGTGGGACGACACGTGGCTGAACGAGGCCTTCGCCACCTGGACCTCGTCGAAGGTGATCGCCACCTGGAAGCCGGAATGGGACAGCCGGCTGCAGGATTTGGGCGGGAAGTTCGGCGCGATGCATCAGGACACGCTGGTCTCGGCGCGGCAGATCCGGCAGCCGATCCAATCGAAGGACGATATCTCGAACGCCTTCGACGGCATCACCTATCAGAAGGGCGCCGCGGTGATTCGGATGTTTGAATCCTGGGTGGGGGAGGGCCAGTTCCAGCAGGGCGTCCGGAGCTACCTGAGGCGCTACGAGTTTCGCAACGCCACGGTGAACGATTTTCTGGATTCGGTGAGCGTCTCGACAAAGCCAGAGCTGACGCGGGCCTTCACCACGTTTCTGCAGCAGCCGGGCGTGCCGCTGGTGACCGCCGAGCTGAACTGCGACGGTGCGCCGCGGCTGGAGCTGAGCCAGAAGCGCCTGTTGCCGCTCGGCTCCCAGGGCGACGCCGCTCGGCGTTGGGATGTGCCGGTGTGCGTGAAATACCCCGCCGGCCCGGGCTTGGCCGAGGAGTGTTTCCTGCTCGACCAGCCGAAGCAAACCTTCGCTCTCACCAAGACGTCCACCTGCCCGGCGATGGTGGTGGGCAACGCCAATGCCGCCGGATATTACGTGGTGGACTACAGGGGAGGGCTGCTGGACAAGCTTCTCGGCGCCGATCATTCGTCGCTGAGCCCGGTGGAGCAGCGGACGGTGCTGAACGATCTCGCGTCGCTCGTTGCGGGCGGGGAGATCGCGCCCGCCGAGGCGTTGAAGGCGGTACCCTCTTTCGCCGGCTCCGGGGAGCGCCAGGTTCTGGGTCAGGCGCAGGCGCTGGTGGAGGGCATGAAGCCGTATCTCGATCCCGCGCTGGAGGCCAACTATGCGCGCTTCGTGCGGCGCAACTTCGGAGCGCGCGCTCACAAGCTCGGTTGGACCTCGGAGGCGGGCGACGACTCGGAGACGCGCCTGGCGCGGGCCGAAATCGTGCCCTTCGTCGCGCAGGAAGGCCAGGACGAGGGCTTGATTGCGGAGGCTCGGCGGCTGGCCGGCCGGTGGCTCGGCAACCGCACCGGTGTGGACCCGGATATGCTGGGCGCCGTTCTGTCCACCGCGGCCCGCTTTGGAGACCGCGCGCTTTTTGACCGCATGCTGGCGGAGTTGAGCAAGACCCAGGACCGCCAGCTACGCCAGAGGATCATCGGCGCCATCGGTTCGTTTCGCGATCCCGCGGTTGTAAATTCGGCTCTCGATCTGCTCATTCATTCCGATATTGATCTTCGGGAGACGGCGTCTCTGTTGTTCGGTCCCTTGCGCAGCCGGGTGACCGATCACCTGCCGTTCGAGTTCGTCAAGGCCAACTACGACGCCCTGGTCGAGCGGGCGCCGCGGGGAGGGGGATTCGAGTTCGGCGCCCAGTTGGCGCGCGTCGGCGCGACTTTCTGCGACGACGGGTCGAGGAAGCAGTTCGAGGAATTCTTAGCCGGCAAGGCGGATCGCTTCACCGGCGGCCCGCGCATTTATGCCGGAGTGATCGAGAGCATTCGTCTTTGCCAGACGCGGCGCCGTGCGCAAGGCACCGCCATTGACGATTTCTTCCGGCAACAATAGAGCGGCAATTTTTCGCCGCCCGCCAAAAATCGAGCCGGCCGGTTGGGTTCAAACCCGGGTTCAGGCGACAAGCGGAGACGCGTTAGTGCTCTGGCAATCCACGTGCAGCAGGGAGTGCCGTATGCTTGACGCAAGTACTTCCCAAATCCAACGCTACATGGACCTTCTGAGCGTCCGGCAGAACCTGGTGGCGTCAAACCTTGCCAATATCGACACTCCCGGATACCGGACGAAAGACATCAATTTTCAGGCGGAATTTCAAAATTATGTGGACGGAATGCCGCCGGAAGTCGTCGAAGTCTCCGGATTGACCACCCGCAATGACGGCAATAACGTCAGCCTGGAGCGGGAGACCCGCCTGCTGGCCGAGAACGCGTTGAAGTTCCGCGTGGCTGCCAGTTTGGAACTCTCGCATCTCAAAATGAAACGCATGGCGATTCACGACGGGAGTCAGCAATGAGCTTATTTGGAGCGATTTCGGTGAGCGCGTCGGGGCTCGACGCGCAGCGCACCCGGGCGGAGCTGCTGGTGCAGAACATCGCCAATTCCGAGACCACCCGGACGCCGGACGGCGGGCCGTACCGGCGCAAGGACGTAGTGTTTACGAGCGATCCGCAGTTTGACCAGGAGTTTTCGAGCGCGCTTCAGGGCATGACAGTGGGCGTCGCCGCCAGCGATGTCGTCGAGGATGCGCGGGCGCCGGAGAAGCGCTACATGCCCGGCCATCCGGACGCCGATAAGGACGGCTATGTTTCCTTCCCGAACATCAATCCGGCCGAGGACATGGCCGATCTGGTCAGCGCCAACCGCGGATACGATGGCAACGTGGCGGCGATCACCGCGTTGAAGGACATGATCAACCAGTCCATCCAGCTTCTCAGCGCCTGAAGGAGATCCGGAGCCAAGCGATGTCGATGCCGATCTCACCGATCCAACCTCCGGCGCTGGCTGCAGTCGACTCGACGGCCGCCCCCGTTTCGGGTTCCGTCGCCGCGGCCGGATCGGCCGGGGAGTCGGCAAGCTTTCAGTCTCTGCTTACCGAGGCCTCGGGCCGCGTTGAGCAACTGAATCGCACCGCCCATGAGGCTGTCTCCAAATTCCTGTCGGGCCAGGGCGAGGAGATCCATCATGTGGCGCTGGCCCTGCACCAGTCCGAGACCGCCTTTGAGATGTTCATGCAGGTAAGAAACAAAGTGATTTCGGCTTATCAGGAAGTCATGAGGATGCAACTCTGACCCTGCCGGCTTCACCGGCGACGGGACACAAGCCATGGAACTTGATCAACTGAAACGGCTACTCGGCACTCTTACTCTGAAACAGAAGGTGAGTATTGTCGTCGCGGCGCTGGTGTCCGTTCTTGCCGTCTACGCCCTGGTGCACTGGCAGACTGAAAGGGACTTCCGGCCCCTCTACACCGATCTGGCTCCCGACGATGCCGGTGCTGTGCTGGCGAAGGTTCGCGAGGCCGGAGTCGAGTACCGCCTGGCCGAGGGCGGCACGTCGGTTTTGGTGCCGTCTTCCCGGGTGGCGGAGTTGCGGCTGACCCTGGCCGCGGCCGGGATACCGAAAAGCGGACGGATCGGCTACGAGGTTTTCGACAAAACGAATTTCGGCGCCAGCGACTTCACCGAGCAGATCAACTTTCACCGCGCGCTGGAGGGCGAACTGGAGCGCAGCGTCATGGCGATCTCCGGCGTCGAGCAGGCCCGCGTTCACATCACCTTTCCGAAAGATTCCATCTTCACCGAGGAGCGCGAGCCGGCCAAGGCCAGCGTGCTGGTGAAGCTTCGTCCGGGAGTCCGCCTGGAGCCGCAGAACGTGCTCGCCATCTGCCATTTGACGGCAAGTGCTGTGGAAGGGCTGTCGCCGGACGCCGTCAGCGTCGTGGACATGAGAGGCAATCTGTTGAGCCATCCCAAGGCCCCTGAGTCACCCGACAGTCCGGCGCCTTCCGGGGCTGCTCTCGAATACCGGCAGGCCGTCGAGCGCGACCTGGCGGGCAAGATCGCGACAACCTTGACGCCTCTGCTCGGAGACGGCAAGTTTCGCAGCGGCGTCTCGGCGGAATGCGACTTTACAAGCGGCGATCAAAGCGAGGAGACTTTCGATCCGACTCACTCGGTGATGACCTCCTCCCAGAAATCGGAAGACATCAGCGGCGGCCCGACTGCCGCGGGTATCCCCGGCACGGCGTCGAATCTGCCCCGGCCTGCCTCCCGCCCGTCCACGGGACGGGCGCCCACGTCCCGGCGCACCGAAAACCTCGCTTTTGAAACCAGCCGCGTAGTACGCCGGATTCATCTGCCGCAAGGAACACTGAAACGGTTATCGGTGTCGGTGCTGGTCGATTACGGTGTCCGATGGCAGGGATCGGGGGCGAAAGCGAAGCGCATTCTGGAAGCGCCCTCGGCCGACAAACTCAAATCCATCCACGACTTAGTGGCGGCGGCGATCGGCTTCAACGCCCAGCGCGGAGACCAGCTCGTGATTGAGGCATTGCCGTTTGAATCCACCTTGAATCCGGAACCGATGGATACGACACCGGCGCCCAAACCCACTGGTTTGCCGCCCTGGCTGGAGAATCTTCTCGCCGGAAAGAACTCCTTACTCTTAGGGGCGGGCGCGGGAGTGGTTCTGTTGCTGGGATGCGTCGGCGCATTCCTGCTTTTCCGCCGGAAGGGAGGCCGCGATCGGGCAACATTGCCCGCCGAACTGCCGGCGGCTACCAGCCACCAGGCACTCGCCGCTTACGAGGCCCAATCCGGCAACGACCCGGCCGACCGGGTGGGACAGGAGTTCGAGGCCCAACTGGCCGAACAGCAGGCCTTGAGGGAGAAACAGGCGCAGGAGATGCTGAAATCGCTGAAACTGCCACCAGTGTCGACGAAAAAGACTGAGGTGTTGGCGAAGCATATTGCCGAGGAAGCGAAAAAGGACCCCGGTATGATGGCCCAAGTCATTCGGACGTGGATGCAGGAAGGAGAGGCCTGATCCCGGTCCTGGCCGGTTGAACCAGAGCGATCTCCTCAGGCGAACATGGAGCAGCCCGAGAAATCACACGCGAGCAAGACCAAAGGAGCCCGGAAGGCGGCGATACTCCTGGTGCTGCTCGGCGACCAGCACAGCGCGGAAGTCCTCAAGCACATGAGCGACGACGAGGTCGAACGTCTCGGACGGGAGATTGCCCGTCTCGGTTCGATCGCCGGCGAGGACGCCGAAGCCGTGCTCGAAGAGTTCTACGAGATGTCGGTGGCCCAGTCCTACATGCTGAAGGGCGGCATCGACTATGCCAGCAAGATGCTCCAGAACGCCTTTGGTCCCGACCAGGGCAAGCGAATGCTCGACCGGCTTATCAAAGCCTTGGGAGCCGAGCAGGCGAGCTTCGATGCACTCCAGAAGGCCGATCCGCAGCAGCTTGCCAAGTTCATTCACAGTGAGCATCCGCAAACCATTGCTCTCGTGTTGTCGCACCTGAATCCGGGGCACGCCGCCAATCTGCTGTTTTCACTCCCGCCGGGGATGCGTGCCGATGTCGCCTTGCGGATGGCGAACCTGGACCAGATTTCGCCCGACATCATATCGAAGATTGCCGTCATTATTGGCCAGAAGCTCAAGGCCCTGGGCGAGTTCAGCCGCGAGGCCTACGGCGGCGTGCGGGCCGTGGCCGAAATGTTCAACCGTCTGGACTCGAGCACCAGCAAGGAGATTCTCGATTCGATCGACGAGACCGACTCCGGACTGGGAGCGACCATCCGCCACTTGATGTTTGTGTTTGACGACCTGCTCATGCTCTCGGGCGAAGCGATGAAGGAGGTTCTCTCCAAGGCCGACCGGAAGATCCTCACCGTCGCCCTCAAAGGAACCAGCGACCAACTCAAGAATCACTTCCTGGGAGCCATGTCCCAGCGCGGTTCCGAGATGCTGCGGGAAGATATGGAGGCGCTGGGGCCGGTGAAGATCAGCGAAGTCGAGGCGGCGCAGCAGCAGATAATTGCCGTGGTGCGGCAGTTGGAAAGCGATGGCGTCATCAGCCTGAAGGGCGCCGTGGGCGAACAGTATGTCGTCTAGAATTCTCCGTTCCGACGCCATCAAAACCGAGCCCATGCCCTGGCGCCGTTCGGCTGGAGGCGCGGCGCCGTCCCTGTACCATCCTCAACCGCCGTCCGGACCGGGCCCGGCGGCCGGATCCGGACCGGCCTCCACGCCTGGCCCGGAGTTCGAACGGGAACTGGCGCGCCGCGTGGAGGAGGCCTTCCAGCGCGGTCTGGCCGAGGGCGAGGCGCAGGGCCGCCGCGCTGGAATACAGCAGGTCCAAGCGGCGGTAGACCGGCTGGCGCGCTCCTGCGTAGAGACGGCGGGCGTGCGGAAAAAGATTCAACGGGAAGCCGAGGCTGACTTGGTGCGGCTGGCCATGGCGATTGCGCGGCGCATCCTGCGGCGGGAACTCACGGTCGATCCCCAGGCGCTGCTGGGTTTAGTGAAGGCGGGACTGGAAAAGCTGGAAGCGCGCGAACTGAACAGGATTCGCATTCATCCGGAGGCGGCGGCCTGGCTGGCGTCGCGCCTGGCGGCCGAGGGGCTGCCGAGCCGCGTCGAAGTGGTTGCCGATCCCTCGCTCGAGCCCGGCGCGGCGATCTTCGAGTCCCAGCGCGGCACTCTCGACGCCTCGGCCGATACCCAGCTTGCCGAAATCGAGCGCGGCTTTGTCGACGTTCTGGAGCCGGGCGCATGAACTTTGCCTCACTTCTGGGACGGCTCGAGAGGATTGAGCCCTGCCGCTGGAGCGGCCGGGTGACCGATCTGGTCGGGCTGCTTGTCGAGTCCGACGGTCCGGCCGCGGCGGCCGGCGACTTTTGTGAAATCATCAGCGCCGGCGGAAGGGCGGCGCGAGCGCAGGTGGTGGGCTTTCGCAATGGACGGCTGCTTTCCATGCTGCTTGAGGAATCCGGTGGGATCCGCCTCGGCGATACGATCGTCGCCCGGCCCGCCGAGTCCCTGGTTCCGGCGGGCCCCGCTCTGCTGGGGCGAATTCTCGACGGCTTCGGCAGACCGATAGATGGCCTCGGACCGCTACTGGCCGAGGGCGCGCAGGACATCCACGCCGCTCCGCCGGGCCCGCTGGAGCGCGAGCCGATCTCGTCACCGCTGGTCACCGGCATTCGAGCCATCGACAGCCTCCTCACCTGCGGCAAGGGCCAGCGTATCGGCATCTTCGGCGGGAGCGGCGTCGGAAAGAGCACGCTGCTTGGCGCCATGTCGAGGCAGAACTCGGCCGACGTCAGCGTGATCGCCCTGATCGGCGAGCGCAACCGCGAGGTCCGCGACTTTATCGAGCACGAACTCGGTCCGGAAGGCCTGCGGCGCTCGGTGGTCGTCGTCGCCACTTCCGACCGTCCGGCGCCGCTGCGCATCCGCGCGGCCCTGGTGGCGCTGGCGGTCGCCGAATCGTTCCGCGACCAGGGCAAGGACGTCCTGCTGGTGATGGACTCGGTCACCCGGCTGGCGATGGCGCAGCGCGAGATCGGTCTGGCGGCGGGCGAGCCGCCCAGCCAAAAAGGCTATACCCCCTCGGTGTTCAATCTGCTGCCGAAGATTTTCGAACGCGCCGGCCGCTTCCGCCGCGGATCGATCACCGGCTTCTTTACTGTTCTGGTGGAGGGCGACGATTTCAATGAGCCGATCTGCGACGCAGTCCGCGCAATTCTCGACGGCCACATCGTCCTTTCGCGCCAATTGGGCGCCCAGGGGCACTACCCGGCCATCGACATTCTCCAGTCGGTGAGCCGCCTGTCCTCGCGCCTGGCCACCGACCAGCAGAAGCGATCCTCGCAAAAAATTCGCGAGGCCCTCGCCGCCTACGAACGCTCCGAAGATCTCGTCAACCTCGGCGCCTACGTTTCCGGCGCAAACGCGAAGCTCGACGCCGCCATCGCGGCACGGCCCAAGCTCCTCGAATTTCTCAAACAGGACGCCTCGGTGAGCGTCGCCATGCCGGAGACCCTGGCGGCAATGGATGAACTGGCCAAACTGATCCCATGAAGCGATTTCAGTTCACGCTCGAAACCGTACTTCGCTGGCGCCAGGAGCAACTGCGGGCCGAGTAGAATAAGCTCGAGCGCCTGCAGCTGGAGCGCGGCGCTCATCTGAAGGCGCTGGCGGGAATCGAGAACAGCCGGCGGCAGGAGGAAACGGCGGTGCTGGCGTCGCCGTCGGTGGGAGGAACCGATCTGGTGGCGCTGGACGCCTACCGCACGCGGGCCAGGGCTTCCATCGAACGCATCCGCTCGGCGCTCGCCGATTGCGCCGGCCGGATCGAGGCGCAGCAGGCCGCCCTCGTCGAAGCCCGGCGCCGATGCCGCCTGCTGGAAAAGCTGCGCTCGCGGCGCATGGAGCAGTGGCGGCGAGCTTTCGAGGCGGAATTGGAAAGGGAAGCCTCCGAACTTCACCTGGCGCGTCACGCCGGCCAGGGACGGATCTAACCGCCGGACTTCGCGGAGGCGGAGTTCAGAAACGCGAGAAATTCTTTGGGGTCCCGGGTGAGGCCCGGGAACGTCGCCAGAACGTTTTGATTGGCGTCCAGAATCGCGTAGTACGGAATCGCGATGGTGGCAAATTTCGTGTTCTCCAGGTCCTGGTTGTGGGAGGAGGCGTCATCCAGCCCGTCCGTAAACAATTGGACGAGCACGAACTTCTGCAGCGCCGCTTGAATTTCCGGCCGCCCGAGCATGTTCCGCTCCATCCAGTGGCAGTTGGTGCAGGCATGGCCGCTGAAGTTCACAAACAGCGGCTTACCCTCCTGCCGCGCCCGGGCCAGGGCGCCCTGGTAGTCGTCGCGCATCCAGACATTGGCTGCCGGCGCGCCCCCGCCTCCTCCAACCGCCGCCGCAGGCGCCGGAACATAAGCATCGAGTTCACCGAGCGGCGCGCCGAACATTCCCGGAACCAGGCTCAGGGCGGCAATCAGAAACAACGCCGCGGTTAACGCGCGCCCCACGCCCAACCGTTCCTCGGCCTTGATCCCTTCCATCCGCAGCAGTCCGAGCAGGTACAGGCCGGGCAGGATCAGCAGCACCACCCAGGCGGCCAGGAAGCGCTCGCGCGTCAGCCAGCCCACCTGAAGCGCCTCGTTCACTTTGTTCAAATAATTCACCGCCGCGGCCATCACCAGAAAGCCCAGCACCACCTTCACCCGGACCATCCACCCTCCGCTGCGCGGCAACCGCTGCAGGTAGGCGGGAAACAGGGCCAGAAGAAAGAACGGAGCCGCCAGGCCGGTGGCAAAAGCGAACATGCCGAACACCGGCTGCAGTCCCTCAGACTGCACCGAAGCCACAAACAACGGCCCGACAATCGGCCCAATGCAGGCAAAAGAGGTGAGCGTGAACGTCAGACCCATCACCAGTGTCGCCAGGTATCCGCCACCCTCGGAAGCGGCATTCAGTTTTGTCAGCAGCCCCGAGGGCAGCGTCAACTCGAATGCCCCCAGAAGACTGAGCCCGAAGACCACGAAGACAGCCGTGATGAACCCGTTTACCCAGGGATTCGAGCCCAGAATCACCACGCCGAACGGACCGGCGATGGCCTTGGCTAACCATCCCAGCCCGGTGAACAATACGATAATTCCCAGGCAGAACACTAGCGCGTGGAGCGCGCCGTTGCGGCGCTCGACCGCCCCGCCTCCGGTGCCTTGCCGATTCAGAAAAAACGACACCGTGATCGGGATCATGGGAAAAACGCAAGGCGTGAAAATCGACGCCAGCCCGAGCACGAACGCCGTCAGGAGGAATCGGCCGAGGTCTTGCGTGTCGGTCCGGCTTACAGGCGTGGGCGCCGCGGGGGCCGCGCCAGGGGCGGCTGGCGGAGCGGCTGCCGAACCGGGTTTGATTTCCGTGTATCCGGCCGGAATCGCAAATGCCGGCGATGCAGCCGAGGCCGCCACCGTAATGACCGCTTCCGCGGTCTTCTTCTTCGGCGGCAGGCAGATCTTGTCGGTGCAGCTTTGATAGCGAACCTGCGCCATCAGTTTCAGGGCGCCCGGCGCAGCCGTTCCCGCCAGGTCGGCCTCGACTACAAACGTCACCTGATTCTCGAATGTCTCGGTGTCGAGCTGGAAATTGGGATCAAATTTCCGGTCCGGCTTGGGCTGGAAAAACCGGGCGGTGGCGATGGACGGGTCCGGCGCCAGAGCGAGCGTGGTGGGGTTCGGACCGCCGGGAGGAGTGGTAGGCGAATAAAGATGCCATCCCGGCTCCAGCACCGCGGTCAGTCGGCCGATCAGCTTGGCCCCGGGCGGCGCCGACGGCGCATCCAGCGTCAGTTTCCATTGAATGGGATCGGGCGCCGCGGCGGCGGCGAGCACGGCGCAGGCCAGAAACGACGGAACGAAGCGAAGGAGCGTTTTGGTCACCTGACAATATGATCCAACAAACCGGTCTGGAGATTCCGCCCTAATCGGCTGCCGGATTAGCCCGATTTCCGAGCTCGCGCTCGATTCTTTCGTTGATCCGCGCTTCGGCGAACTCGCCGGCCACGCGAATGCCGTTCTTGATCGCATTGGCGTTGGAGCGGCCGTGACAGATAATGCAGACGCCGCGGACGCCGAGCAGCGGCGCCCCGCCGTACTCGGAATAATCCACGCGCTTTTTGAAATCGCGATAGGCGGCTCGCGAAAGCACATAGCCCAGCTTTCGCGTGATCGTGGCTTCGAGCGATTCCTGAAGCATGTGCTTGATCATATCCACCAGACCCTCGCTCACCTTCAGCGCCACGTTCCCGATGAAGCCGTCGCACACCACCACGTCCGTCTTGCCGGAGTAAATATCGCTGCCTTCCACGTTCCCTTCGAAGCGGATCGGAAGCGCCTTGAGCAGCGGCGTCGCCTGGTGGGTGAGCTCGTTGCCTTTGTGCTCCTCTTCACCGATCGAGAGCAGGCCGACCGACGGGCTGCTGTTACGAAAGATGAGACGCGAGTAAATCTCACCCATCACGGCGAACTGGGCCAGCATCGTCGGCGTGGAATCGACGTTGGCGCCGACGTCTACCACCACCACCGGCTTGCCGGCCAGCGTGGGAAACGCGGATGCCAACGCCGGACGGTAAACGCCGGGCAGCATTCCCTGCACCATTTTCGCCGTGGCCATTACCGCGCCGGTGTTGCCTGCCGACACCACGCCGTCAGCCGCGCCCTCGCGGACCAGCCGCGATGCCACGCGAATGGAGCTGTCTCGTTTGCTCCGCACGGCACGGGCGGCGCTGTCCTCCATCGTGATCCATTCGCTGGCGTGGTGGATGCTTATGGGCAGTTCGCCGGCGTCGGAGTACTGCGACAATTCCTTGCTGACCCGGTCCTCCGGCCCCACCAGAATTATGCGTATGCCCAGAGTCCGGGCTGCCCGGATGGAACCCTCAACTTCCGCCTTCGGGGCGTGGTCGCCTCCCATGGCGTCGACGGCGATGGTTACCATGTGTGTGGCCGGGTGAAACAGCTATTCGGCTGCGACCTCGATCACTTCCCGGCCCTTGTATTGGCCGCAATGGGGGCAGGCGCGGTGGGGCAGCTTGGGTTCGTGGCAGTTCGGACATTCGGCCATGCCCGCGGCGCGCAGAAAATCGTGCGCCCGGCGGGTCGAAGTCCGCCGCTTGGAGTGACGTCGTTTTGGATTTGGCATCTCTTGTTCCTTTTCTTTAATCGTTCAGACTTCAAACTCGTTCCTAAATGCGCTTCAACGCCGCCCAGCGGTCATCGGCCGGCTTTTCCCGGCAGCCGCAGGCGCTCGCGTTGCGGTTCCGGCCGCAGACCGGGCAGATACCCTTGCAGTCAGGCCGGCACAGCTTCCGCATCGGCACCGACAACAGAACGTATTCCCGCAACACGTCGTTCAACTCCAGGCCGCCGTCATCGTAAAACGCAATCTCACTCTCTCCGGCGACCAGCTCAACCTCTTCTCGCGACGGCTTGGCGAACCGCGCCGGCCGGTAAACAAAATCAAATTCGCCGTCCACTTCAAACGCTGCCGGCTCCAGGCAGCGGTCGCAGTCCGATTCCATCGGAACGTGCAGATGGCCGCGCACCCGGATCTCGTCGAGGGTGTCGCTGCTCAACTCCGCTTTGCCTTCGGCGACGAGTTCGCCCCGTTGCCGGAGGCGATCGAAAAACTCGATTTCGCCGGGCTTTAGCGCCACCGAAAAGCCCAGGTCCTGCAATTCCAGTTCTTTTACCGTGATGAACACACACACCTCAGCGGCCGGTGGGAGAAAGACAAAGTTTAAGTATAGCAAACGCGCCTTGCGGGCACGCCTCGGGCTCGTCGCGCCGCTCAGCGGCCGCCGGCGCTGACGCCGCCGGCCGGGGCCAGATACCGGC
>VFSW01009486.1_pt1 | contig 13883 bp, 9 predicted proteins | sample 5358111 | NCBI WGS metagenome assembly VFSW01 (sample SAMN11554181, study PRJNA540505) | mine drainage metagenome | isolation source: sediment from site ElyBrook_90M | place: USA: Ely Copper Mine, Vershire, VT | collected 2017
AAAGAAGCGCATACTTTTGGCGATCCCAACGATCACCAGCTACCATACGTTTTTGAAGGAACTGATGGAACGCCTTGTTTCCCTAGGCTGGGATACTCACCTGGCATGCGGACTGGAACCCATACGCGGATTCGATTGTTACGAGGAGGCGGTGGCTGGGAAAACCCATCATATTGATTTTCCCCGGGGAGCAAATCCGAGGAGGCACCTGCGCGCGGCATCGCAACTTCGGAAACTTGTGGCGGAAGTTTCTCCCGGCCTTATACACTGTCATTTTGGGGTTACGGCTTTCACCGCGGCACTGGCGCGGCAACCGAGTTGGCCGTTAGCTATCGGAAGCGTCCAGGGGTTGACATTTCCTCAAACTGGCGGGCTTCGGAAATGGCTGTTCGCGGCGTGCGAGTATTGGTCGCAACGAAGGATGGATGGCACATGGGTTCTAACGCAATGCGACGTTGATGCATTTGCCAAGTTGGGCGTCCGAAGCAAGTTGTTTCTTCAGCGATCGAAGGGATTTGGGTGCCGTTTGGATTTGTTTGACCGGTCGAGACACAGCAAGGATTCGTTGCGCGAGTCGCGGCGCAGTCTCGGAATCAAGCCCGACGATTTCGTGTTTATTTTCATCGGCCGCCAGGTGCATTTTAAAGGATTTGCGGTCGTAGTCCGCGCCTTTACAAATATTGCGAAAGAGAATTCGCGCGTTAAACTGCTGCTAGTCGGCGAGAGGGATCCGTTGCATCCCACTGGGCTTGGCGCGACGGAAGAGGAGGAGTTGCTGTCATCTCCCAACATAGTGCGGGTGGGTTGGGTGAATGATGTGGCCAAGTATCTTGCAATTGCCCAGGTGAATGTCTTTCCAAGCAAGAGAGAAGGAATGCCGGTCAACCTTATGGAGTCTCTGGCGATGGGAGTGCCGGTAATCACCTCAAATTCACGGGGATGCCGGGATGTGGTGAGAGATAATGTGGACGGTCTGCTGGTGACGGAAATAACCGAAAGGGCGTTCGAGGCGGCTATGCGGCGTTTTTTGGAGGACAGTTGTCTAAGGTCTCTTCAGGCGGAAAATGCTTTGGCAGGTCGCGCCCGTTTCGATCGGAATGCTTGGATCGATGAACAGATTGCCATTTACGAACGATTCTTAAATTGATGACGATTGGACTGAGCGGGATCAGAAGGGAGAATGATGTGCCGACCCTCGACGAATCATGCTCACGAAAGTGGCGGCGGTAACGGGGGCGAACGGATTTATCGGCTCGCGTCTCTGCCGGCTTCTTAAAGCCGGCGGTTGCCGCATAGCCGGAGTGGGGAGGAATCCTTTTTCCGGCGTTTGTGACGCTACTTTCCTGGGGGATATATCTCAGGAGGGCCCTTGGTCGAATGCATTGGATGGCGCCGATACCATCTTTCATCTGGCCGGGAAGGCGCATGCTTTGTCCGAGGTAAAGCAGGACGACGCGGAGTATCTCCGAATCAATACAGAGGGAACAAGGAATGTGCTTGAGGCGGCGAGGCGGGCGAAGGTAAAACGCTTCGTATTTTTTAGCTCAATTAAGGCAATGAGTCGGGATGGTCGCGCAGGCCGGATTCCAGGAGGCGGGGGTCGAAATGGAGTGGACAAGGTTCCGCGCGCATTTACGGAGGAAGACATCATTGCTCCGGATTCGCCGTATGGCATTTCAAAGCTTGAAGCGGAAAAGCTCGTGCTCCTCGGAGGTTACGTCCCGGAACCGGGTGTCGTGCGCCTTTGCATGGTCTATGGGGCGGGAACCAAGGGAAACATGCAGAAAATGCTGGCGGCCGTTCGTCAGCATCGTTTCCCGCCACTACCCGAAGTAGCTAATTGTCGCTCGATGGTGCATGTGCAGGATGTGCTCCAGGCCGCCATCCTGGCATCGGAACATCCGCATGCGACGGGGCAAATTTTTATTGTGTCTGACGGTTGCGCATACTCAACCCGGCAGATTTATGAACTGATGTGCCAGGCGCTGGGAAGACGGCCGTCAAGATGGTCCATTCCTCTTGCCTGTCTGCGGGCGTTGGGCCGGGCTGGAGATGCCGTCGGAAAGTTGCGCGGGAAAAGGTTCCTGTTTGATTCTGATGCGTTTGACAAATTGATTGGGGATGCCTGGTTTAGTTCCAGGAAAATTGAGACAATTCTTGGATTCAAGCCACAATGGAATCTGGCGAAGGCCATGCCAGAAATGGTCGAGGATATGGAGCGATGCGGGAATGAATCATAACGTCTCCCATCTTCTACTGGTCGGGTGCGGGGCCGCGGCGGGTGTCTGGTTGTTATGTTATCCCGTAGGGGCGGCTCTGGCCTGGTGGAACATTATTGACCGCCCCAACGAGCGTTCGAGTCATTCTCGTCCCACGACGCGCGGAGGCGGCATCGCCATCATGCTTGTCTTGCTGGTGGTGGTGGGGAGCGATGCTTTGCATCAAAGTCAACCGGCGGCGGTAGCCACCCTGCTTGGCGCGGCCGCCTTTCTTGCGGTCGTTTCTTTCGTGGACGATTTGCGCTCATTGCCCGCAGGGCTTCGGTTTGGCTGTCATGGGCTGGCGGCCGTGGCGGCCCTGGCGGTGCTGAAGATCTCCAGTCTGAGGTTGGCCGCGGATTCAGGCGGCTTGTCCTGGCCGGCTCTGGCGCTGGTGTGGGTGCCGGGCTTCCTCTGGATTGTGGGATATACCAACGCCTTCAATTTCATGGACGGCATTAACGGCCTTGCCGCAGGGCAGGCCATCGTGACTGGGTTTGGCATGGCGCTGCTGGGATGTCTGGCGCTTCACGATTCCACTAGCACACCGGTGCTTTGGAGTGTGGCGATTGCCAGCGCGGCGCTTGGCTTTCTGCCCCATAACTTCCCTCAAGCCCGCATGTTCATGGGGGATGTCGGCAGCGCGCCTCTTGGTTTCTGGCTGGCGGTGCTCGTCCTTTGGATGGCCGTGAATGCCGGGGCATGGTTACTTATCCCAATGGTGCTGCTCCATGCCAATTTTGTGCTGGATACCGGCATCACGCTCCTGCGGCGGATAGTCAGAGGCGACCGCTGGTATGAGTCGCACCGGGAGCACTTCTATCAACGGCTGATTCGTTCGGGCAAGAGCCACCCGTTCGTGACTGGCCTGGAGATAGCGTTGCAAGGCGTGGTGCTGGGGTTGATGTTGCTTTACATCCACGCCAATGTGGCAGTGCGGGCGGCGCTGATCGCCTTGGTTGTCCTGATCTGGCTGGCCTTCTTTGCGTTTTGCGAACGCTCATTTCGCAGGGTCAATAATCTCGTCCAACCGTCGGCGGGATCGAGCCATGCTGGCGCGCAGGAAGGCGCATGAAACAAGATGAGAAGATGAAATGAACCCGCACATGGTCCAGGGCGGCCCGCCTCCCATTCAGAACCAAGCCTTTGCTCATGCGTTTTTTTGCCCCACTGTGTGAACCGTTGGCGGCCATTTGGCTCGTAATGGTTTTTGGCGTTTTCCGGTTGATTTGGCGCCGACAATGGCGGGCGGCGATTTGGCTGGGCCTCCCCGCCGTTTTGATATTCCTGATAGGCAGCACACCGTTGGTGAATGCGGCAGCGGCGCGGGCGGAACGTCCCGAGGTCTTGGCCAATAGCGACCGTCTGGCAGCAGCCGACGTGGTGGTCGCGCTGGGCGGGGGCTTTTATCTTTCGCAGAACGACAGGCTCGGATTTTCGCTCTCGTCCGCTGGAAGCCGTGTGCTTACGGCCTTGGATTTGGTCCGCCGTGGAAAAGCCAAGGCTCTGGTTTTGGGGGGAAGCGCGCCACTTGCTGGAAAACCGGGGGTGGTGAGCGCCTCGTTGGTGCAGCAGTGGGTGTTGGCCTCGGGCATGACCACGGTGGCGGTGACCAACCTCGGTCTGTGTGCGAACACGCACGATGAGGCGGTGCGCTTCAAAGAATTGAGCGCGAAACGAGGTTGGCGCAAGGTGATCCTGGTGACTTCGGCGCTGCACATGCGACGGTCGGTTGCCGTGTTTGCCGCACAAGGAATCGCCGTGGTTCCGGTCGCGTGCGACTTTCGGGCCTGCGGCGTGCCGTCAATGCAGGACGATTTTTCGCTGTTCCCGCGCCAGAGCAGATTCTATCTTCTATCCCTTTACCTGCATGAGAAAATTGGCTGGTGGGTTTACCGCGCCAGAGGATGGGTATGGACGGGACGAGCGGACGGCGGGCTTGCGTGACAGACGTTGAACGTTGAATGTTAAGATGAAATCTGATCTCCATCTCACTAAAGCCCCCCCAAAGCGCGATCGCGCCCTCCCTTTATGGTCGCGACATCCACTGGCCCGGAAAGCCAGCCTCCTGCTCCTCTACGCAGCGGGCCTGGCGCTGAGCTTTCTGCTGGCCTATGAGTTGAGATTTGATTTCGCGATGGACGAAAGTTTCAAGCAGCAACTTTGGGAATACCTGCCCCTGGTCGTGGCGCTGCAGATCATCCTGCTCTTTGCCTTTGGCCAGTTTGAAGGGTTGTTGAGTTACTTCAGTTTGCCCGACTTGGCGCGGTTATTTTGGGCGTCTTTTGTGGCCTTCGCAACGCTTATTGCAATCTGGCTGGCCTCCGAGGGCGCCTACGCTCCTCCTCGCGGAGTAATCCTGAGCGACTTCCTGGTCTCGTTCCTTGGCCTGGCGGGCACCCGGCTTGGTTTTCGCCTTTTGCGCGAGCGCTATCTGGCGCCATATAGAGGTGACAACACCCTGGCCAGGCGGGTGGGGATTGTGGGCGCCGGAGACGTCGGCGCCAGCCTGGTGAGCGATCTTTTCTCCAAGCCAGGTTTAGGTCTGCTGCCGGTGGGAATTTTTGACGATGATAGAAAGAAATGGGGTTCTCGCATTCACGGCGTGCCGGTGATAGGCGCGCCGGAAGCGATTCTTGACGAGAATCGCGCGCTGGGTTTGGAGCAAATCATCATCGCAATGCCGACCGCGCCGGCCAAGCGAATCGGCGAAATCATCAAATTGCTGCAGAAGAGCCATCTAAAATTCGCGATTGTCCCGGCCATGGATCAACTGGCCACGGGGCAATTGAAAGTCTCGCAAATACGTCCGGTGGAAATTCAGGATTTGCTCGGACGCACACCGGTGGACATCGAAACAGAGAGCATCCGGGAGATCCTGGCGAACCGGCGGATAATGGTGACCGGCGCTGGCGGCAGCATTGGAAGCGAGTTGTGCCGTCAGATTGCCGCCTTCGGCCCGGAACGTTTGTTGTTGGTCGATCAATCCGAGGTGCAATTATTCGCCATTGAGCAGGAGCTGGCTGGCCTGGGTTACGGCCGATCAATTATTCCGCTCATCGCTGACATTCTGGATGAACCGCAGATGAGGGCCATCCTCCAGGAGCACCGGCCGGAAGTCCTGTTTCACGCCGCCGCTCACAAGCATGTCCCCATGATGGAACGTCAGCCGGGCGAGGCGATCAAAAACAACGCAATCGGCACGGCGCGCCTGGCGGATTTGGCCTTGGAATTCGGCCTCGGCCAGTTCGTGATGATCTCCACCGACAAGGCGGTCAATCCCACCAGCGCAATGGGGGCAACCAAGCGCCTGGCGGAAATTTATTTGCAGGCCCTGTTCGCAAAGCATCCGGACGCAACCAAGTTTATCACCGTCCGGTTCGGGAACGTGCTAGGCTCGTCAGGCAGCGTGGTGCCGACTTTTACCCGGCAGATCGCCGCAGGAGGGCCGGTGACGGTGACGCATCCGGAGATGATCCGGTATTTTATGACCATCCCCGAGGCCGTGGGGTTGGTGCTGCAAAGTTGCGCGCAGGGGCAGGGCGGGGAAATCCTTGTGCTTGATATGGGTAAACCGGTCAAGATTGCCGAACTGGCAAGGCAGATGATCGAATTGTCCGGCCTCAAACCGGAGGTTGATATCGAAATCAAATATGTGGGATTGAGGCCGGGCGAGAAATTGTTCGAGGAGATCAACTGTACGGGAGAGGCCTATCGTCCAACGCGCCATCCGAGAATTATGCGGTTTGTGACCGTTCCTGGAGACTGGCGAGAAATAAACGCAACCTTGGAGGAACTGAGTCGTGAATTGCACCGGGCCGAGCCGAACCAGCTCAAGCAGCTCATTCAGCAGAACCTGGCTGGATACACGCCTGATCTTGCCGCGAAAACGAACCCCGCCCTCGAAACCAGCCGGAATGCCGGCAGCGCGGTTTCAAGTTAACCCAAGCGCAGGGCGGACCCGGCTTCTTCCGCCTGACCTAGCCCCGGGGAAATGGAGATTTGACTCCCAAGATTCAGGAGACAAGGCCATCTCCTTTTCTTCCGCTTCCTTCCTTGAGCCGATTCAAAACATCTAAGCAAAGATATAAGCGACGCCTTCACGCGATAAGCGATTGGATGACCGAATGCCTGATTTATTTTGCAATTCTATTCGGCCCGTGGGCATTTGGCACAACGCAACCGTGGTCGATCCATGTCATGAATGGCGTTGGATTTGCGTTGGGATTGCTCCTGCTTGGCAAAATATGGATGAGATCCCTGGGCCATCGCCCGCTTGGATGGAGGGAATTTTCCGGCAACGCCGAATCACCGGGGCGGCTCCAAGCCGAACGTCGCTTTACCTGGGCGCTGGGCGCCGGGACTTTCTGCATTTTACTGTATTCGCTCATCAGCGCATGGAACGCGCGCGCCATTTATCATCCCGACCAATGGAATTTTGAATATCGCCACGCCATTGACTGGCTGCCACACAGTTACGATCAGGCGGCCAGTTGGGAAGCGTTTTGGAAGTTCCTGGCTCTGGCCGGTTTCTTTTGGGGATTGCGCGATTGGCTGCTGACTTTGTCGCCGAAAGAAACGGAGCGCTTGGAACTTGAGGGTGTTCCAAATTCTGGCGCCGTTGGATTGCCCCTTCGTTTGCGCCGTTTGTTCTGGGTTTTGACCGTCAACGGAACTGTCCTGGCTGTCGAGGGATTGATGCAACGGGTGGAAGGAGGAAACAAATTGCTGTGGCTGATTGTGCCTCGTTTCAATTGGGATGCGGAAAGTCAATTTGGTCCTTATGCCTATCGAGCCAATGCCGCGCAGTATTTTAATTTGCTCTGGCCCGCGGTGCTGGGATTTTGGTGGGCATGCGCAAGTTCTTCCCGACGGCGAAAGGCGGCGGGAAACTCCGCCGGACAACAACGGGCCGCCGCTCTGTTGCCATGCGCCTTAATCATGGCGATTTGCCCGGTGGTTTCATCCAGCCGTGGCGCGGCCATCGTGCTGGCGCTCAATCTGGCGATGTCGGCCGCAATTCTATTGATGGCGCAATGGCGCAGTCCCTGGAGCATAAAGGCTTTGATTCTGCTCTTCATGGGCTGCATTCTCGGGGGCGGAGCGTTGTTGGGTTGGAAATCGCTCGCGCCGAGAATGGAAATGATTTCCGAAGGTTATAAAGAGCGCGAAGGACATTTCATCGCAGGCCGTTACATGGCGCGGGACAATGCTTTGTTCGGCACGGGGCCGGATACTTTTGGAACCATGTATCAGCTTTATCGCCGCTCCGAGACGGACGAATGGCTGGCCCACATGCACAATGACTGGCTGGAAACCTTGATTACCTTCGGGCGGGTCGGGACGGCGCCCATTTTTTTAACCGCGCTTTTAGTTCTCTCCCATTGGTTTTGGAGCGGCGGAATTTATGGAAATAAATATTTTGTCATGCTGTTATGGGTTCCATTGGGGGGGTGCCTGATTCACGCGTGTTTCGATTTTCCACTTCAAATTCACTCGGTGTTTACATTGTTCCTGGTGCTTTGCGCCGTGCTGAGCTGTCTCTCGCGGCACAGGAGATAAGAAGGGGAAAATGAAGTCCGCGCCACGCGGCAAATTTCACACTCCGCGTTCAAAACCTCCGTTCTCACACGCAGTCCCTTGTCAAATCTTCGCCAAGGGATGGCTGGGTTTTTTCGCCGCTTCGTGCGCGCCAACTTCGATGGTCACCTGGCGCCCGAGAAATTCCAGCAATAGAATCACGCGCTGTTTTCGCGGCAGATAATTCTTTATGATGGCTTGCAACCCCGAAAAAGCGCCCCCGCAAATTGTCACCACGTCGCCCGGGGCAAGGGAGGATTCCACGCGGCAGATTTGATCGGCGCTCAAGCTTTGCCTGATTTCATTGATGACGCTTTCGGGGATGACCGGCAGGTGGTTTCCAAAATGGACCACGGTTTGAACTCCGTGCGCGTGGCGCGCCCGCGCCAGGTCTTTGCGCGGATTGAACCGGGCAAATAGATAATTTGGGAAAAGCGGCTCCGTGAATTCCCTCATGGTTTCCCGCCACTTGCGTTTGAACACCATCCGCGGGAACAGCACCTCCACCCCTTCCATCCGCCGCAAGTGCGCCGCGGCCAGGCCCTCGTGTTTGATCTGTGTGCGCAGACAAAACCAGGCCCTTTCCTGGTCTTCTAAAATCTGCGCGGCGCGCGCTTCGATGTCACAATGGTAATCCATGACGGCCATGCTGCCAGCATGCTTTAATTTGAAAGAAAGCTGAATAAAGCGCAATGCGCGTTTAATTTTCATTTTTGATTTGTCAACTTCGGCCGTGCCGTTACAATGCCATAGGTTGTTTTTTTATTATGATTTCTCGCAGTCTCTGTAATGCCGTGATTTTCTCAGTTTGCCTGGGGGCGGGCTGCGCTGGACTTTGTGGGAGCGCAAATGGACAGGGCGTTTCCGCCCCGGCCCCGGCGTCCGGGGGCGCGGCGCCCGCGAACCGTCCGGGCGAGGCCAATTATCTCAAGCCAGATTCCACCCGAATGTTAAGCCCCAATGACGGCATTTCAATGACCGTCTATGAGGAGGATGAACTGGCCACAAAAACCATCATCGACAAAAACGGCATGGTGATGCTGCCGCTGTTGGGGCAGGTGAAAATCAGCCCGATGACCATTGGCCAGGCCACCGCCCGCATTCAGGAGCTTTACGACAAGGATTATCTGGTCAATCCGCGCGTCAATCTCATCGTCGAACACTTCGCCGAGCGCCGGTTCGCCGTGCTGGGCCAGGTCCAGCGTCCCGGCAATTTTGAAGTTCCGCAAAACGAATCCATGAACTTATTGGAGGCCATCGCCATTGCCGGCGGATACACCCGCCTGGGTGCGCCCTCCAAAGTCAGTGTGCGCCGCGTCGAAAACGGCTCCCCCAAGGTTTTTCACCTGGACGCCGGCGAGATGTCCAAGGACCCCTCCAAAAAACCATTTGAAGTTTTGCCGGACGACATTATCACCGTTGGCGAACGAACTTTTTAGCTTAGGTCTGACCTTCCATTTCGAATACCTTCCATTCCGAATACTTATGCAGAATCCCGATCCACTCGATTTGCCTCCGCCAAAGGACACTTCGACGCCCACTTCCATCGTGGATTTGCACGGTGTCATCCGGCTGCTCCTGGATAAAAGCTGGCTCGTTGTCTCCTGCGTCGTGCTCGCGGTGATTGCCGCCGCCGTTTACGGGCAGTGGGCCCCGCGCGTCTATGAAGCCGTCGTCACCGTCCAAGTGGAACAGGAGGACGCAAAAGTCGTCAAGGCCGAGCAGGTCGTTTCCGAAGACATGCGCGGCTTGGACGTCCTCAACACCGTCGCCCAGAAATTGTGCAGCACCGCGTTGTTGCAACAGGTCCTGGACACAAACCACTTGCTGCCCCCGGACGGCGCCTTCGTGACCAATGGCTCCAAGGCCCTCACCCGCGAGGAAGTTCTCACGCGATACGCCCGCAACGTCAAAGCTTCGTTGCGCCGCAACACCCGGCTCATTGACGTCGCCGTGCGAAACACCGATCCCCGGATGGCCGCCCGGCTGGCCAATTCGCTGGTGGAGGATTATCTGGGGGAGGACGCGATGGTGCAACAAACCACCACCCAAGGCGCCAACACATTTCTTCAAGGGGAAGCCCGCAGGCAGAAGGAAAAACTTGAGGCCGCGGAGCAAGCCTTGCAGGATTACCGCAAGAAGGTCGGCTCCGTTTCCCTGCAACAAAGCCAGGACATTATCACCCCGCAACTTCAGGATTTGAACAAACGGCTCACCCAAAGCAAGGCCAACCTTGTCCAAGCCGAGGGCGCCTATCAGGACTCCTTGAAGATGAGCACCAATATCGACGATTTGCTGGCGTACACCCAGGTCGCCACCGATCCGGACGTGGTGCAAATTTCCACCGACGTCGCCAAGCACGAAAATGAATTTGTGCTCATTCGCCAGCGGTATCGCCAAAAGCATCCCAAATATGTCCTGGCCGCCGCGTCCCTCGACGGCCTCAAGCAACAATTGGCCGAAACGGCCCTAAAGGTGCGCGCGCGCATTCAGGAAAGCTTGCGCATCGCCTTTCAATCGGCCGTGACATCCCAGCAGGGCTTGGAAGCCCAGCTGCACGACACGGAAACCAACGCCATGCAACTCAGCGACGTTGCCGTCCGTTTCAATGTCCTTTCCCGCGAAGTGGAGTCGGACAAAATAATGTATGATTCCATCATGAGCCGCATGGGCGAGACGGCCGTGGCCGCCCAGATTACCCCGGAAAGAATTCGCGTCGTCCAGCCGGCCTTGGTCCCCGAACGGCCGGCGTCACCAAGAATAAAGCTCGTTTTCGCAATGGCTCTTTTCTTCGGTGCGGCCGGCGGCATGGGGTTGAGTCTTCTTCTTTACTCCATCAACACTTCCTTCCGCACGGTGGACGAAGTGGAGCATTATCTTGCCCTGCCGGTTTTGGGCACGATACCAAAGGTTTCCAAGACCGAACGGGAAACCAACAAATTGGTCGCCGTCGAAGACCGTAATTCCGCCGGGGCGGAAGTCTTTCGCACGTTGCGCACCACACTTTCGATGCTTGGGCGGGAGGCGGACCGCAAGACATATCTTTTTACCAGCTCCCTGCCTGGCGAAGGCAAGACGTTTACCTCCGCCAATTACGCGGCCAGCCTGGCTCAACGAGGTCTGCGCACCCTTCTGATTGACATGGATTTGCGCCGCCCCATGGTCGAGGAATTCTTCACGGGCAAGCGCAATCGTTTGATCGGCGTCACCGATTATTTTTTGGGACGCAAGAAATTCAACGAAATTTGCCTCCAGCACAAGGACATCCCCAACTTGTCTTGGGTGCCCGTCGGCAGTTCGGTGCCCAACCCCTCCGAATTGCTCACGCAGTCCGACGTTGCCCAATTGATTCGGGAGGGCCTGGCTCAATACGACCGCATCGTCATTGACACCGCTCCCCTTCTGCCGGTGAGCGACACGCTTCTCCTGGCCGACAAAGTGCAAACCGTGGTGCTGGTCGTGCAAGGTTGCAAGACGTCCCGCAAAGCAGTCGAACGCGCCGTCCAATTGCTCAACAAGGCAAACGCCCCTATTGGCGGCGTCGTCTTGAACCTGTTGCCCAACCGCCGCTTCAGCGGGGGCTATTATTACTCTTATTATCACGGTTACGGATACGGCACCTACGGCAAAAAGGAAGCCGATAAGACCCCGGTGCAAGCCTGATGGCAACGCGGTCAAGCATCGCCATCCTGGCCCTCCTCCTGCCCGCCGCCAGCGGCTTCGGACAGCAGTTCGCCGCGGTTGAGCCGTTCCTTGGCCCCGCGCCCAGGATGCCCGACAACTTGCTGGCATTGCCTCGCAGCGCTCCGCGCAAACTGGACACCTCCCCGGCGTTCAGCGTCGATGGCAATTCGCGCGAACAAGTGCGCCAATTCTACAACGCCGTCTATGCCGCCTCCGAGGGTGTTCCAATCAATTCGACCGCAAACATCGCCAATTGCGTCGCGGGCGCCAATTCTCCTGATTTTCAAAATGCCGTCCTCTGGCGCATCAATTGGTTTCGCGCCATGAGCGGCGTTCCCGCCGCCGTCATTTTCTCCTCCTCCGAGAACGATGACGATCAATCCGCCGCGCTCCTGATAGCGGCCAACAACCAGTTGCTGCACTACGGCATACCGCCTTCCTGGAGTTGTTTTAGTCCCCAGGGCACTAATGCCGCCGCTGATTCCAACCTGGCCCTTGGCGTCAACGGCCCGGAGGCCATCACCGGCTATATCTGGGATTACGGCGCCGCCAACGCGCAAGTCGCGCACCGCCGGTGGCTTCTCTATCCGCAAACCCAGGTCATGGCAACCGGGGACGTGCCCGCCCAATCCACCTATGCCGCCGCAAATGCCACTTGGGTCCTCGACGCCAACAACGGCGGCCCTCGTCCCGACACAACCGCCCCCTACGTCGCCTGGCCGCCGCCCGGCTTCGTCCCGTTCCAAGTCGTTTTTCCGCAGTGGTCCTTTGCGTTGTCCAATGCGGACCTCAGCACGGCCTCGGTGGTCATGCAAAGCAACGGCGTTCCCATGAGCGTGGCCGTCCAACCGTATGAAACAGGATACGGCGAGAATACGCTCGTTTGGTATCCCAGCGGCCTGGATCCCGCCGGCTACGCCACTGTCTTTCCGTTCAATGGCGCCGACACCGTCTATTCCATCACGATAAACAACGCGCGCACGATTGCCGGACCGCAAAGTTTTGGCTATAACGTCACGGTTTTTGATCCGGCGTTGCCCGGCGCGGATTACGTCCCCACAACCATCACCGGCACAAACCGCCCGTCCATCCGCGAGAACAACCCCTATTCCTGCGCGCCATCCGCCAATCCAAACAACACCGGCTACCAATGGGTCTCCGCGCAAGCCGCCAGTGGCAATTTGACGGACAACGCGCTGAAGGGATTGACAAATTTCACAATTTCCCCACCGCCCGCCTATTCGCCGATCACCAACCCGCCCGTCGGCTTGGGCAAATGCTTTCATTTGGCGCACACCGCCCCTGCGCCGCAATTGCTTGAGTTCAAGGAAATTCTGTTCCCGTCGGCCAACACGTCCCTCCTGTTCCACAGCCTCCTCGGCTACGCCACCACCAATGAAGTGGCGCGTGTGCAAATCTCCACCAACGGCGGCGGGGCCTGGGTGGACGTTTATGCCCAACAAGGCGCCGGAGGCTCCGGCGAATCCGCTTTTGTCCCGCGCAATTTGTCCCTCTCAAATTGCGCCGGAAAAATCACTCGTGTCCGCTTTAATTATGACTATTCCGACGGCTCATACTTTTCTCAATCTTCCCCCAACGCGGGCTGGTGCCTCGAAAATATAATCATTACCAATGCCAGCCAATTGGTGAATCCTGCGACCAATGCCACCGCTTCGACCAACCTCAACTTCTCCCCCGCCGCGGCTGGCGCCTGGATTCTTGAGGCGCGTCCAATCCTCTTCAATCAATTCGGCCTGGATTGGTCGCCGCCAATGCAGCTTGTGGCCGTGACGAACACCGCTCCAGCCCTGATTTCACTGGGTTTTCCGACGATCACCGCCAGCCAGGCGCAAATCCCCTTCACTCTAACCCAAGGCGCCGCCTCCTCCTTCAACCTGCTTCAAGCCGCCCAAATCACCGGCCCCTGGGCGGCGAATGCCAGCGCCGTCTTGAGCACCCGCATCCCAGGCACTTCGTTCCAATTCACAGAGCCCCGCGCCGCCGGCACAACCTTCTACCGCGTTTTGGCCCATTAGCCCGCCTGCCACGCGCATCAAAACGCGTGTCCCAGCCGACGTAGGGCGGGCATCCTGCCTGCCGGTCAGACGGGCATCCTGCCCGTCTCTGGAGTTTGGACATTTTCGCTGGAGGCCAACCAAGGGTGCCTCACGCAAAGGCCGCAAAGGCCGCAAAGGAAGGCATTTTTTCTTTGCGTCCTTTGCGCCCTTTGCGTGAGGCACCGTTCATTGACGCCCTGGCTCTTCTTGTTTGAAGCGGCGCTTACGTCGCGCCGGTGCGGGCGCTGAATGTTGCGAAATGTCCAATCTCCAGAGACGGGCATCCTGCCCGTCTCTGGAGCTT
>VFSW01009487.1_pt1 | contig 13882 bp, 9 predicted proteins | sample 5358111 | NCBI WGS metagenome assembly VFSW01 (sample SAMN11554181, study PRJNA540505) | mine drainage metagenome | isolation source: sediment from site ElyBrook_90M | place: USA: Ely Copper Mine, Vershire, VT | collected 2017
ATATAATACAATATACTGCGGCTCGAACCAGTGCAGCACTATTCCCTTTGCTGCAAATGGAGATGGATCTATTACTGCATAGGGCTGGAACTCTATACTGCCTAAGGTGTAAAGGTGTGCTAGCACTATGCCTTGAGACAGGACTGTTGCATTTGCAGGTATGAGTGAAAGCGCCGCACTTACCTGCGAGTAGTTCTCACTTGGGATGCTTGAAGCTGTGAAGTGACTTGCAAGGATTGGGGAGTCAAGAGCTATTGCAAAGATAAGGGGGAGTATGACTATGGAAGGTGCCAGAGCTGCCATATTTGAGGACCATGAACTTGCCTTCTTGGACTTGCCAGCTGACATTGCCATATACCCAAGCAGCGCAGTTACAAAACTGCCCCCAACCACTAGTCCGTAGTATTGCATGTAGTAATCGGCTATGGCAGCATTATGCAAAATCACCAGACTTATCAGCCATGGAAGGCAAAAAAGTATGCTAAGGAGGGGATACCTAAACGATCCAAGTCCGAATCCAAGAAATACAATAATAAGTCCAGCAAGCCCCCATGAATAAAGCAGGTATGGATTGTAGCCTATCCCACCTGGGTTTGATACAAGGCCTATGCCTGTTGAAAAGAAGTTGCCATACCTAAGAAGCGGGGATAGTGACTGGTAAGATACTGAAGTGTAGCTTGATGTCAGGTAGCTCCCTATACCAAAGTACAGGATTATTGCAACTAATGTGAGCCCAAAAGCCGGGGCAAGTAGTGCAGGCCGATTTGACTTTCCTGCATAAAGACGTTCATACGCAAAAAGACCTAAGATCAAAGAACCTCCTATGAACGGCGCCTCTTCCATTATGCTTATTAGCAAAGCGTAACTAAGCAGGAAGTGCCACTTCTGTGCCTTCATGTAGAAATAAAATGCAAGTATGAAGAAGAAGGGTATGAATGCCTCACTGTGAACAGGAAAATAGAGCATTCCCCCTACCCCTGCATTCAAAAGAAAGGCAAGTGATAGCATGAATGACAGAGCTTTATTTTTGAGCAGGTATTGTGAAACTATGTAAACTAACAGAGCAGTAAGTGCAATGAATGCATCCTGAATTACTATCAATGTGATTGGGCTTTGGTATATTGCAAATATGGGTAGCAGCAAAATCCTAAATGGGGAGATGTGATTTGCAAATACGGTATACTGAGTGATATTGAACATGGTAAGAGACGCAGTGCCATGCAGATGCCAGTATGAACTGTATGACTCTATGCCGATGTCATAGAATGAAAGCTGATAGGTTGAGTAAAGGAGGCTGCCGAAATATATCCAATATGCGGCATAGGCAAAAACTATCAGGAGAAGAAGCAGGAAGTACCTGTCTTTTAATATGTTGATTGCATCACATTTTTATTAAGATGGATGTAATTAAATATTGCTCCCATCATTTGTGATATTAATGGCTCTGGACCGTTTTGATAAAAGGATATTTATCGCTTTTTTCATCCTGTCCATCATTGTTGGCCTGGAGTATCCAAGCCAGCTCTTCTTCAACGGCATACCGCTCATTCTTCTTATAACATGCCTACTTTTCATCGGCATTGCAATAGCATATTCATTTGACGTTTCGCACCTAAAGGACAAGAGAACTCTAAAGATCTTTGACTACTTCTTCTGGGCATACATAATATTTTCAGCAGTATTCTTAGTTTCCGCATTTCTTACATTTAATGTTGCACCATTCTTCTGGGATCTTCTATACACAACAGTATCGACATTTGCTCTTTACATAGTCTCATTCTTCCTCATGGCACTGGGCTCGTACTTCTTTTTTGTGCTAAAGAACCGCAAGATAGGCGTAGTATTCTTCGTGCTCGTGCTTGCAATGCTTCTGTTATTCTTAGTTTCTGGATATTTCACCTTTAGGTACATAGCAAATGACGAGTCTACAACAATGATGTACAGCGTCAATGCGCTGGTGAACGGCACAAACCCATACACGGCATCAGTAGAGAAGATAATTTACTTCTCAAGCATTTCAAACGGAACAGGATTTACTCTTCTTTCAAACAACAGCTTCGTTGGCACTACAAATTATCCTGCACTATTCTTCCTTTCATTCGTACCATTTTATTTCCTAAGCGCACCGACCATACACAACCTTGAGTATACGGACCTTACCGCACAGGCTGCAATATTCATCTTCCTAATGTTCATAGCGATCTACTATGTCCTTGACAAAAAGGAGATAATGAAGCCCAAGTATGCAATGTATGTAATACTTGCGCTCTTTATGGCGCACATACTTTCAGTAGTTACATACCTCATGCTTGCAGTAATGATAATTGCATATGCAAAACTTAATTCCAAATATTCTTGGTTGTTTCTTGGAATTGCCGTATCGCTCCAGGAAGAGCTGTGGCTGCCTGCTCTGTTTATACTTGCATATGGCTTCAATACGTATGGGCTTAGGAAAGGAATTAGAGACATGGTCGGTGCTGGTGCAGTATTCCTGCTCATAAACGGATACTTCATACTTCTTAATCCTCATGCATTTTTCAACGCGATCTTCACGCCTATCGGGCAGTTCCTCCCTCTTGACCCCAGCGCGCCAATTGGATACTACATATTTGCGCATTACAGCGTTGTCATAGATCTTTTCAGCAATCTGTTCATACTTGCAATACTGGGATGCCTGCTTGTTTTGCTCTATTTCAACAACAAGAAGGTGATACCGCTTCTAAGCATAATACCTTTCATGTTCCTTACCCACGCACTTATCTACTATTACTACTTCTTCCTTGCGATGTTCGTTGTCCTTGCATATTCAACGCAGGAGAAGCACGATGAAGGCATACTTAGACGCATGATGAAGAAGAATAATACCATAAGGTATGCATTCTTTGGGGCTATTGCGCTGATTTTTGTGATGGGAGTGTTACTTGCCTATCTGGCCCATTCTACATACGTAAATACACTTAATTTAAGGGTAGTTAATGCCACAGCCTACCTGGTAAGCAACACAATATACTACAATGCCACCGTACTTTACAATGTCACTGATCCAAATCTCACCAAGATGTCCGCGCTTATAAACATGTACGGATTCGAGTGGCAGGGCTTCTACGGACTAAGAAATGAGAGCATATTCAACTATTCTAAGAACTGCTCGTATCCGTGCTCAATAAACATCAACTACATAGAGCTAAACCAGTCGCTACACAGCTACAGAGTGCATGCAACTGCGCAGAATGTGTCAGGAACCAACTACGTTTCCATATTCATTTACAATGGAAGGTACGGGTACAACTCCCCAATGATGCGAGCCTTAACAGGTAGTTAGCTTTATAACCTTAAAGCTCGAGATTGTTTATTGCTGGGATTCATGGCCGACCAAGAGATAAAGACCAGTATCGATGGTCTTGTTACATATCTAAACGAACACGGTGAAGCAAACACAACTTCTGTAGCTACTGCAATGGGCGTGGGCGAGGCAACAATTATAGAATGGGCCAATATCCTCGAAAAAGCCAATATGATAAGGATAGTCCATAAGTCAGGAAGAATGTTCCTGTCACCGTTAAGGGGAGGCGTGGGGACAGGGTCCTCTTCTCCCTTAAGAAGTAACGCAAACGCTAATGCAGAACAAAAACAGGTTGAACAGAGCGAGCAGAGCCACGTCGAGGCAGAGGTATCATCGCAGATAGCAGTCATCAACCAGCTTTCGGCGCAGATAGAGCAGTTTAACCGCTCAGTAAGTGCAATAGACGACCTTTTCAAGACCAAGTACAAGAACATCAAGCCTGTTCTTGACCGAGTCAATGAAGTGCAGGGTAAGATCGACGACTATGAAAAGAAGATGGCAACAAAGGCAAAGCAGATCCAGGAGCTTTCGGACCGTATGGAAAAGGAGTTCGATGCTCTAGAGAGGTACTCTGCGCAGCTTTCATCATTTAGCATAGACACAAACAATGCGCGTTCTGTTTCAGATGACATAAAGTCAAAACTCAAGGCATACGAATCAAACATAAGCGAGATGAAAAAGAACCTTGACGAACTTATGTACAAGTACAGGAAGAACGGCACTGACCTCAACAAGGCAGTAAGGGAGAGAAGCGATCAGCTGCGTGCAATTGTTGGACTTGAGGACAAGCAGATTAAGGAATACGAAAGGACAGCAAAGGAGTACAAGCGCGAATCCGAGAACATAATCAGGCAGGCTGACCAGAAGAGAAAGTCCGCGATGGATGAAGTAGAGAAGGCGAATAGGGAGGTTAAGCGTCTTACAGAAACATCGGAAAAGGACCTTTCAAGCCTAAAGGCATCAGTGGAGGATCTCAAGGGAGGAATCGGCGGCATTGCCGGGCTTAATGACAACATTGTTGCGATGAAGAAGGATCTTGCCGACATAACTGCGCAGAAGAATACACTCATGAGAGAACTTGGAATGATAATGCAGGACGTCAGGACTGTAAGTGGTATTAGGAATCCTGCAGAGAAGCAGGCAAAGTCGCAGGAGATAAAGGGCAAGACTGGAGGTCTTGCAGACAAGATACTTTCGCTCAAGAAATCCACAGATAAGGTTGGAGAGGACTTCAGTGACCTTGGAACAGACAATCCAGATAAAAAGGGCACGGATAAGGAGAAGCCGAAGTCCGACGACAAAAAGTGATTGATGAATGGTTGATAGCGGTAGTCCAGTAAACAGGGATGTGTACAAGGAGTTTGCCACATACACCCTGAACGCTAGCGGAATAGAGGCGAAGATAAGAGTCGTGGACAGGGGCGGCTTTGTACCAAACTACGAGGTAAGCGTTCCAGGACTTGGAGAGGCAACAAAGATACTTCTTATTTCTCTAAGAGGAGAGCTGCTCAATCTTGTACCAGTAGATACTGCAAAAGTAACAGACATGGAGTATCTTACTGAACTAAACAAGAAGTACATCAGCGCTGCCTCAGTCATAATCGACAAATATCTTCCTGGAACCAAGCCGGAGGTCAAGGCAATCCTTATCGCATACATCATAAACATCATGCTTGGTCTTGGAGACCTAGAGGTCCTTCTTGCAGACGACAATCTAGAAGAAATTGCAGTCAACTCGTCAAAGGAACCGGTGTGGGTGTTCCACAAGAAATTTGCATGGTGCAAAACAAACATCAAGCTTTACAATGAAGAGGCAATCTACGACCACGCAGAGGCAATTGGAAGAAGAGTAGGACGTCAGATAACAACGCTTTCGCCTCTTATGGACGCAGAACTTGCAGACGGTTCAAGAGTCAATGCCACTCTTTATCCAATCTCGCAAAGCGGAAATACCATCACAATCAGAAAGTTCTCAAAGAATCCTTGGACAATGCCGGCACTTATTGCTGCAAACTCAATATCATCAGAGGTAGCAGCAATAATCTGGGTATGCGTGCAGAACGAAATCAGCCTTGTGCTCTCAGGAGGAACAGCAAGCGGTAAGACAAGCTTCCTAAATGCTATGTCAATATTCATGCCTTCAAATCACAGAGTAATCTCTATCGAGGAAACAAGAGAACTCACGCTTCCTGATTTCATCCAGTGGGTGCCAATGCTTACAAGACAGGCAAATGCGGAAGGAAAGGGAGAGATCAGCCTTTACAATCTTATGATCAACGCACTAAGACAGCGTCCAGATATCATGCTTGTCGGAGAAATCCGTACCAAGTACGACGCACAGACACTATTCGAGGCAATCCACACAGGTCACGCAGTATACGGCACAATCCACGCAGACAATGTGCAGGATACAGTAGTCAGAATGACCAATCCGCCAATAGATATTCCCAAAGTAATGCTTAACTCAATAGGAGGAATCATATCTCTCTTCAGACACAGAAGACTTGGAATGAGAAGAGTGCTTGAATTCGGAGAAATGTTAAATAACGGGGACACAAATGTCCTCTACAGATGGAACCTAAGAAACGACACGTTTGCCCAGGTCGCAAATATGTCAAGACTTGCAGAAATAATATCGCTTTACGGAGGTTACACATACAACGAGCTTGTTGACGATGTTGCTGAAAAGGCGAAGATACTTACATGGATGGTAGGAAACAAGATTACTGATGTGAACGGCGCAGGAAATGTCATTGCGCAGTACTACAAGAACAAGGAAAAGGTAATCGCACTTGTGAAGGAAAATGTTAAATACTATCCAGACCTTCTAAGATGATTTTATGGATTATGATGGCGCTATAGAGGTAATAAAAAAGGTGGAGAGCGCCGACACAGCACAGAAGTCTATAACACTAAACATAGGAGACCTTGGCGAAAAGTTCAACATAAAGGAATACAATGAGGATGAAATTGTAAAGCTAGTAGGATATCTTGACGACCTTGAGGCAAGAATAACCGGAGTTACTCCTGCAGGCTCCACTCAAAGGTCAGAGAGAAGGGCTTCAGAAACACCTTCTACTGGAAGGCGGGTGAGGGCAAAGGTGGTGAAGGATATTGAGGCGGCTGCAGGAGAGCTTGGCGCAGCAATGTCAAGTGCAGGAAGGAGTATTGAAGAGATGAGGGAGAAGAAGGCGACAGAGAAGCTTGTGCTTCCAAACCTTTCAATACAGGACCAGATAGGTGAGCTTGAGAAGATAAGCCTTGGCCTTGACGGAAACATATTCACAAAAGATCAGCTTGATATAATAATCCAGGAAGTCAAGGGACTTTCGCATAAAAAGGTTATGCCGAAAGGAGACTTTGATAAAGAGCTTGTAGAGCTAAGAGATAAAAGGCTTAAAGAGGTAATGGATAAATTGAAGAAGTGAGGCGAGGACAGTGGTAGATAACAAAAAGAGCATTATCCACAAGGAAATTGTGGGATTCACAAAGCCTAAGAAGTTCCTTTTTTTCACGATAAAACCAAAGCCTATTTACAAGGATGTAGAGGAGACTGGCACACAGATAGGACCCGCATCAATGCAGAGCACAAGTCAGGGAGATGTGATTGATGTAGGCGCCGCATCTGTAGCAATGGCTACAAGAAAAAAGCCTCAAACTGCAATGATGAAGAACCTTGGCCCTGCACTTATAGAGACTGGAATGAAGGTAACTCCTGAGGAGTACATGAAGTCATGCACGCAGAAGGCTGCAGTTGTAGGTGGAGGCGCATTTTTTGTAGGATTAATAGTCATACTACTTGCAGGATTTCCATTGACATATCTTGTGGCCGCACCTGTACTAGGCGTGGTCGCATTCGGAATCAGCTACAATCTTCTTGTCTCATATCCAATACAGAAGACAAAGAATTCTGGAAAGGAGGTTGAGAAGGACGTACTTTTCGCAGCAAGAGATATGATCGTAAGCATGAGATCTGGAGTTCCTCTTTTCAATGCTATGGCAACAGTCAGCGTAGGGTACGGAGCCGCAAGTCACGAGTTCGAAAAGATAATTGACAGAGTACAGCTTGGGATGCCGATGGACCAGGCAATTGATGAAGTTAGCGCAAAAAGCCTATCCCCCACGTTCAAGAAGCTCATGCTGCAGGCAAGCACATCAATAAGAGTAGGATCAGACGTCATAGGGTCAATACAGGAGGTAATAAACGACGTAAGCCAGGAAAGAGTCATTGAACTAAGGAGATACGGACAGAGGCTCAACGCAATCGCAATGTTCTACATGCTTTTCGGAGTAATCTTCCCTAGTATGGGTATAGCAGTTGCAGCAATCATGTCAACATTCATAAGCATATTTACTATGGACAACACGACGCTGGTACTTGCAATATTCGGGCTTGCATTTCTCCAGTTTATATTCCTTAAGATGGTAGCATCATCAAGACCGTCATTCGCAACGTGATATTATGGCAATAGTTTTTGAAAGACTTGTAGGAAGGAACGTCGCAAGGTTCGTCTCATCCGAGCTTGACCTGGCAGGGGTGAAGATGAGCCCTAACACCTTCCTGTCATTTGCCATAATCGGATGGATAATAATAACCGTAATTTCATCGTTCGTGCTCTTTCTTCTGCTTGGAATAGCACCTGGATACGCACTTCTTGCAGGAATTGGACTTAGTGTCATATACGAAGTAATACTCTATGCAATGCTTGAATTCGCAATCGACCAAAGAAGAGAGTTTGTTGAAAACGTGCTGCCAGATTATCTGCAGCTGACATCAGCAAACATGAGATCAGGAGTCTCGCTTTCAAAGGCGCTTATCATGGCAGTAAGGCCTGAGTTCAAGTACTTTGGAGATGATGTAAATGTTCTAGGAAGGCAGCTATACTCAGGAGAGACAATGCAAAATGTTCTCTCCCAGCTTGCAAGCAAGTACAGGTCGCAGACGCTCAAGAGAACAGTAAGGGTAATAGTAGAGGCGCAGCAGTACGGAGGAGGAATGGCAGATTTGCTTAACCAGATATCAAAGGACCTAAGAAACCAGCACATAGTACAAAAGGAGGTATCAGGGCAGCTATTCATGTACACTATATTCATCGCATTTGCAGCAATAATCGGAGCTCCTGCACTTTACGGACTTACAAACGAGATGATCGGAGTAACATCAACCATCTGGTCTAAGATTTCACTTAACACAGCTCAGAGCCTGCCTAGCGTCGGAGTGTCGTTCATTAAGCTTTCAAAGCCGCAGATAACTCCGCAGGCATATTACTACTTCTCGCTTTCTGCAATAATCATAATTACGGGATTTGGATCATTCATCATAGCTACAATAGCCACAGGTGTGCCCTTCAGGGGACTAAAGTATATGCCGGTGTTCATAGTTGCAGGGCTAGGTATATTCCTTATAGTGTCACTGTTTATAGGAGGACTATTCAGCTCGCTTAATCCTACTTAGAGTGGGTAAAATGGGAATAATGGCGCAAATTAAGCAGAGAAGGGAACTTGGACGTACGCCAATACAAGAGTTGAACCTTACAGATCCGCAGCTTCTTATGCTAACAGCATCGCTCAACGGATTGTTTGGATGGAATAAGCAGCCTGAAGTCGAGCTTAAACCGTATATGAAGCTAAGTACAATAAAGAAATATCTTATTCTGCAGGGGCTGAGGTTTGATGAAGTCTCAGAAATCAATATGGAAAAAAACATGCGCGTCCTTATGGATCTGAAACTGCTTCAGGGAACAAGGAATAGCCTTTCGCTGACAGAAAGAGGAGAATCAGCAGTGTTCTATTCCAGTCAAAGACTTGATAGAAGTCTTGTAGGCCTAAGAAGAAAATAGCTCAAGGATGCGAAGGAAATCCTAGGGTCTGCCACTCGTTGCTTACTCCTGTTATAACTGATGGACCTATCGAATTGTAGGTGTTGCCGGCAAGGCTGGTGTAGTTTTGCTGCACAAACAAGAATGGCACTGGACCGATTCCGTTGCCGCCGTTCTGGCTGTAATCATTAAGGTTACCGTTTAGTGGCCACCATCCGATTATGTGCTGCGAGTCTACTGGCTGCCCGTTTATTCCTTGCCTATATATCTGTAGCACCTGGGCTGATGTGAGTGTAGAGCTGTAGTATTGAATATTGGATATTGAGCCGTTGAAGTAGTTAGAGCCTCCGACATTGTTTAGTCCTATTGTTATTGCGTTGGCATCTACATAAGGCGCCGCGAATCCAGTATAGGTAGTTGAAGCAGATGTCTGGCCGTTTATGTACCAAACAAACGTTCCTCCACTGGCAAAGCTGTTGTATGTTATTACTGCGTTAAACCATGTTGACGCAGGGGTTCCTGCTGAAGCTATGCTAGGATCATGGGTGACTCCATTGATGTCGGTATACTTAAACACCAAGTTATAGCCGTTTGTTACCCCTGCAGCGCACAGGTTCTTGGTTTGCTCGTATATGAGAATTGCAGTTGATGTTGCTGCGCTTCTGCCCAGTATGTTGTCGCATGCTGCTGCATAAGGATTCTTGTTGAGCCACATCGAGATGCTGAATGCTGTCTCAGGTATGTTCAATGCTGGAGAGTCAGCTATAAGCACATTTGAGGTGCCCCTGTCTGTGAAATATGGTGTCGAGATTCCCCCATTGCTTAGTCCAAGAGGAAGATCGCTTATGAATATGTGCGCTAGAGAATTTGTAACGCACTGTGAGTTGTAGTTGCACTTATTGAGTCCTGGAATTGGGAAGGTGTTACCTGAAACAGGTGTAACATATGCATTGTCACGTGTATAATTTGGCAGAAGCGCGTATGTCATGCTTGCAGGTGTGCTTGTCCACTGATAAGGACTTAGATCTGATGCATTTCCATTCATTGGCCACCATCCTATGAGCATTGTGTTTGATAGTGGAATTGCCTCGACTCCCTCCTGATATAGATGGTAAATCTGCCCGTTAGAAAGAAGTGTGTTGTATACCTGGAAATTTGCAAGCATGCCGTTGAAGCTTATTGCGCTTGTATCTCCGCTTGAAAGGCCTATATACATAGGAAGATTTGCAACTGCCGGTGTTGGGCTGCCGGGATTGGAGGATACATAGTTTCCATTAAGATAAAATGTGACTGTGCCGCTGTTGTATTCTACGGTTACAAACTGCCAGAGGTTCTGGATAAGAGGACCGAAGCAGTTGTCCTTGGGTGTTGTCCCGAATATCTCAAAGTCATACAAACTTGTTCCTGAAGAACATGTGCCTTTTGTGCTCAGCTTCAGCTCCCACTGGTTCTGAGTCGTGCTTCTTCCCTGGCCGATTAATCCCTCATTTCCTATCACATTAGTCGCATAAACCCATCCGCTTACGGTGAACGTTGTGCCTGACGTATCCACAATTGCAGTCTTGATATTGCCTGGTAGTAATGAATTAAACCTTCCACCTTGCCTGTCAAATTCGAAGAATGTAAATATTCCATTTGGCGATTGCCTCTGGAAATTTCCTGAAACCCTGTCCATATAAGATGAGGTATAAGGCGAGGTAAAGTAGTACTCTGCAGAAACTTTGTTGATTAGATTTGTTAGGTTAAGTACAGAATATCCTGGACCGTATAGAAGAACCTGCTGTCCGGTCTGCAGTAGTGGTATGACGTTTGATCCTGGAGGGAATACCAAGTATGGAATCGAAGGTGGAACGTTTATTGACTCTGTTATAAGTCCGCCATAGTTATTTGCGCATCCACCCGCGCCAGTTATCCTGTATGCATTAGCAGTGACTATTATTTCCTGACTTTGATAAGCACCAGTATTGATTCCTGTTGGTATGGTGCAGCTTGCTGAGCCGGTGACTATCGTGTTTACAGTGCCGTATATGAAACCAACAGTATTTCCAGATATAGCTCGATCATTTCCTATTGGAGTAACAAGTCCTTTCGTACCTGTGAGCTGCACCAGCTTGTATACGCCCTGCTGAGCGTAGAATAGATCCGGAGTGTTGTTTATTGGAACTGATACATTTACTGGAATTGCGAAGTTGTAGCTTCCAGAAGAGGTATTTATCACTACTGCCTCGGTGTATCGTATGTTTATCGAGTATGGGTTTGATTGAAATATCTGAGGCATTGTCTCGTTTATCTTTATCTGCTTTGATGCGATCCCAGTTACTGAGCTGATTTCTGAGTTGTAGGATACGAATGTCTCGCCATTCATGGCGCTTGTAATGTAGGTAGCGCCTGCAGAGCCTCCTTTTAGATTTGGAAGCGTGCCGTTAACTATAAGGTACTGCATGTACTGGCTCAGATTAGATATGAAATTATCCTGTCTGTACCTTGGATTAATCTCGTAGTTGAAGAGGGTCAATAGAGCCGCTGAGCCACTTGAGCGTGCAAAGGTGCTGGCGCTTTTAGAAAGTATTGTGCCATAGTTTGTGGAGCTTGATGAAAGTGTTGCTGATTGTGAAAGATTGTCGTAGCCTATGTCCATCATTACGAATATGAGCAGGGTTGCAACCATAAGTAGGATGAAAATAAGGGCAGTAAGCGAGAACATCTGCGCCTTGACTACTTTTTGGTTTTTTCTTTTTATCTCCATGAGTATACGCCTGCGGTATAGGTATTGAACTTGCCTGTAGTGTAGTTAAGAAGCAAAACCGGTGCGGTCTGCGAGGTCACAGAGAATGCGTTGAGCACTGCAGTTGAATTGTATGCAGTGTCATTGAATATAACATTTGATGCAAATCCGGGGTAGAACTTCTGCGGAGAGTATCCGTTTCCATCTCCTGCAAGAGGGAACCATGCAGTTATGTTCTGCTGTGACACTGGAGGACCGGTGATTCCGTCACGATATATCTGTATCGCCTGCGCTGCGGAGAGGCCGCCGTTGTATATCTGCAGGTTTGATATTGAACCGGTATAGAACTTTTTGTTTGCTCCGGCTGCTGGCTTTAGTCCTCCGAGCTCAATGTTTGTCTGCGTAGCCCCGGTGCCAAGTAGGCTTGGAATACCTGCGCCTGCATAGTTCGCAGATATTGCATTGCCGTTTACGTAAATAGTCCATCCCTTTGAAGTGAATATTCCTATGACGTTGTACCATGTGTTTGTGCTTTGAGGAAGGTTGTAGAACATGGTGGCTGTCTTGGCAAGCCATGCGCTTCCTGTGCCTATGTTTCCCTGGATCTTTGGATTTGCAGCCCCAACGCCTCCAGTAAGCTGCAGGTCAAAGGTGTCCTTGCTTCCAGGTTGGGTCGTGCTTATAAGCTCTGTAGTAAATGCAGGAACCGTATTCATTATGTTTGCATTGATCCACATGCTTACTGCAAAGTTTCCATTTATTGCAAGCTGTGATGAATATGGAATGATTATGTTGCTTGTCCCTATTCCAGTAAAAGATGCTTTTGTTATTATCGACTTGTTATTTACTGTGAATGAGGTGTTTTCAGAGCTCTGCAAGCTGTTGAGAAGATAGTCTGCGCAGCTTCCTTGATTGTTTATGTACATAGTTGCAAGAACTGAGAGAAGCGATGAGTTCTGGTCAGCCTGGCATGTTCCAAAAGCAACGAGATGGCTTCCTACGCTTGCGTAGAGCTTTCCGTATGCAAGGACCAAGTATGGATTTACATTTCCGCCGTAGGGTATGTGGATCGACTGCACTCCAGTACCTCCGCTCACATTTACTGATGTAACATACGCATTTGACCACATACTGTATGTGTTAAGCATGCTTTGTACAGGTGTAGCATTATTAAGAGCTGTACCTGCAGCTGCAGGAACCTGATATACCCATTGGTTCGCTCCGGTGTTTGATGCAGATGAGATGGACACCACATGGCCTGTTGACCCAGATCCACCTCCCTGGAATATGAAGTGTCCGTTGTAGGAGGTTACACCAGTATTTTGGTTGTAGTTTGATCCTTCAGAGACCAGGTTTATCCTGCTGCCAGTAATGCTGTATAGATATGAACTTGTGCTTGCACCCATTGCGATCACATTGCCATATGTTGCGATATTAGTAGTTGGAGGTTCTGCAAGATTACTTACTGCCCATATCTGGTTTGCGGCGAAAGATGCATTGAGGATATTTGTCAGCAGGGAGAGATTTGATGTTATCGAGCATGAGGAGCATGGCTGTGGGTAGGTTACAGCAAGCTGGCCTCCTCCGGCAATTGCAAGATAGAATATTGGATCAGTTAACTTGCTAAAACCTACTACGGGGTAGAATATCTTGCTTATACCTATGAGTGATCCGTTATTTGCATTTATTCCGTATAGAGGTACGCCTGATGGGTCGCCTCCAGAGTCGTTAGTAGAGGTGTATATCTTACCATTGTAGAGAAGGAATGGTGCATTTATGTTTTCGTCCCCGTCAGGCTCAGTGTCCTGACCGCCATTTATCCATAGAACGTTTGCTGACCACACAGTTGCACCATTGTATGCATTAAGAGCGATTATGTTTGCCGCTGTTCTGTATATCAGTTTTCCGTCGTAAAGCACAGTATCATTCACAGGAGGCGTGTAGATCTCGCAACACCCCTAAAAATTAAAAAAAAATAAATTCGATGTTATCAAT
>VFSW01009488.1_pt1 | contig 13882 bp, 12 predicted proteins | sample 5358111 | NCBI WGS metagenome assembly VFSW01 (sample SAMN11554181, study PRJNA540505) | mine drainage metagenome | isolation source: sediment from site ElyBrook_90M | place: USA: Ely Copper Mine, Vershire, VT | collected 2017
CCCACTACTTACTAACCCGCACCTTCCCTCCTGGCCGGATCAGATCCTCTGCGCTTACTACGGCGGCGAATTTCTCATCACCCAACGCATCGCCATCACGGACCGCTATAAGTACATTTTCAACGGTTTCGACTACGACGAACTATACGACTTACACAACGATCCGGAAGAAATGCACAACTTAGTCGCGTCGAACGATGCTCCTGCTGTCGCGACCGAAATGCGCGGTCGGCTCTACGCTCTGATGGCCCAATACAACGATCCCTTCGGCACGGGTCCAAAGCCGGTCCACGGCGGCCCGCCCCCAGACCGCTACGGCGCCCCCCGCGCCCGCCCGCGGCCCGGAGCCTGCAACGGAGCCTCCTCGCCCCTCAACCCGAGAAGACCACCTGGTGCCCCAGTTTCCGCAGCCGCTTCACCATCTGCGCCTCTTTCGACGGCCACCATCGCCGTGGCCGCTCCAGCACAATCAGCGCACTGGGCCTCAGCGCCAGATCCAGCATCTCGCACCTATCCCGCCCAATCCGTATATCCACGAAGGCCTCAACCGGCCCTCGCGATGCCAGAGTTCGGAACCGCCGCTGCGTGAACTCGATCGCAACCGGAGGACAATCCACGCCGAGCGGGTACGGCACAACGTACAAAACCACCAGCCGGATCTGCGCCCCCAACCCCTCTGCCAACGCGCCCGCGTACTTCAGGCTCTCCAGCGTACCATTCGTGCTCGTATGGAGCACAACCAGCTCAATGGACCCCCCCGCGCTCAACTCGGGCGCAGGAAGCCCCGTACCAGGCTTTCTTGCCACTACTACCATCGCGGCCTCCAGTCTCAACTTATCCCGGGAGCCATAAAGAAGGCATAAGTGTCTCCTAAAAGTTGTCTAACTATCTTTTGTTTCCGTGGTTGTGTCCCCCCCCCCGTCCATCCGCTGCCCGCCGCTACTCGAATGGCGAAAGGTTGTCTGATACGCGCAAAGCCACCCTACTTCGCGTGGCTCTTCACAGGATCTACCCGCGCAACGGCCCAACCAACAGTACCCCGGCCGGCAAACTCATCGGCTGCCGCAACGTCTACTTATCCCGCACCTCCCCATTCCGGCTTTCACGCTCCTCGGTCGCGAAACTGCGTCAAATGACTTCGCCAGCCTAAACAAGGCCGACTTCTCCTGCCCCCAGGTCCTCGGCGACCGCACTGCCTCGGTTGCAAGCGACGTCGATGCTATCGTGATCGACGACGGAAGTGATCCCACGGAAACTCGATCGGCTCTATGATGCGTGACCGCCCTTGCGGTCGTATCCCGGACGGGTTGACGGAGCGCTGGCAACGTCTGAGGTTGTGCGGGCGCGGAGTCGTGTGGGATGAGAGCGGAGCGGCGTAACCACGGAGAGCACCCTTTTTAACTCGAGATTTCAGTGCTTGCGACCGATCAGTAAAGAGGGAGGGCTTTTGGTGTGCGCTGTATTTTGAGCCGGAAGTGCAGGGTCGCCAGAAGCGTCGTCTGCCTGGTCGTGAGCACGCTCGCCTTACCGGGCCAGACGGTGTTCCACGACCCGCAAGGGCGGTTCTCATTGAAAGCGCCCCACGGCTGCCCGACGACGCCCCTGAACCGGGACTGTATTCAACTGAGCCATGGACCGGCCTATGTCACCGTGCTCGTATTTGAAGGCAGTGATCCGTACCTGTTTCTGAGCTCGATCGCCGGACAGACCGCACGGCAATGGCAGGGCTTCACCAAAGTCGAGGAAGGCAAGACGGCACTGGCGGGAAGCCACGGGCTCTATGCCACTTACTCGGGCGTGAATCCAGGCAAAGTGAAGGCCACTCTCAAGTTGATGGTGGCGAGCAACCCGCCTTGGATATACGTGCTGATGATTTCCGCGCCCCGAGCGGATTTCGTCCGATTCACGAGTGCCGTTGGGGAGATCGAGCGCAGCTTTGTCACTTCGCCGCCGGTTGCCGTGGCACGTGCCGATGAGCCGGCCGCGGCGGCCGCGGAGACTCCGGCTTACGATCCTCTGACCGCACCGCGGGGGCTCACAAAAACGGGGCCGAGGCAGGCTTCGGGCAATTACTGGAAGGTGAAGAAGACCAGCGTCGTCGACCAGCGCGGGTTCGAACGGCCGATGCGCGCGTTGAGTCTCTTTCTGCCGGTGGACTGGCAGCTTCAGAGCGATGTTGAATACATCCGTGCGCCAGGATGCCCCGCGAACCTCGTGCACCTGGCATTTCGTGCGTCGAGTCCGGATGGCAGTCTGGGGCTGGAGATGCTGCCTGGTTTGGTGTGGCAGTGGGCCGCCGACGCGAACGCGGTGCGCATGATGCAGGCCAGCAATGAGCAGATGGCGCGGTATGGGGCGCAGGGCTGTCCAGTGATGCCTGCGCTGCCGGCGGGCGAGTATCTGAGGCGGGTGGTGATTCCGAAGGCCCGGCCCGAGGCGCGCGTGGACGCGATCGAGGCGATGCCGGAGCTTGCCGCACAGGTTGAGGCGAAGGCCCGGGAGCAGGAGCAGTTGGCGGCACAGATGGGAATGCGTGTGCGCCTGCGGGCGGAGGTGGCACGCGCCCGCATTGAGTACGTGAGCGATGGCCGCGCTACCGATGAGTGGATCACGGCGGTTACGTTTCAGGCGGGGATGCCTGGGCCGGCGATCAATCCCCGAACCATGGGCATGGGGCAGACCATGTATTACTCCTGCGAGGCAACTTACTTGTTCGCGGCGCGAGCGCCGGCCGGACAGCTCCAGGCACTGGAGCGCCTTTACCTGATGCTGATCTCCAGTGTGCAGGTGGACCCGGAATGGCAGGCCCGGGTGACTCAGGTCGCATCACAGATGAACGCGGAAAACGGCGCCGCGGCAGCACAGCGCTCCGATATTATCGCCGAGGCAGGACAGCAGATCAGCGCGATGAACGCCCGCGGTTACCAGGAGCACACGCGCATCCAGGATTCGAGCGCCAGGCAGTTCGATCAATATATCCGCGGCGTTCAGACATACCGCAATCCGAACACCGGCGAGACGATTGAGTTGAGCAATGAGTACGGCCACGCGTGGGCCAATGGCCGCGACGAGTACATTGTGGCGGATTCACCCAATTTCAATCCCAACGTCGCATTCGACAGTGGCAGTTGGACAGAACTCGAACCCGTGAAGCCGTAGTCAGCGCAGGCGGTGCGGATAATCGTCGAGCCCAGCGTAGGCGCGCTCGGGCGAATGCGTTCCGTCCCACCGGCGCGTGAAGGCGTTCAGGAAACCGGCCTCTCGATGCACCCTCTGGCGCACGTCGCCTTCGAATACTGAACCGGCGGGCTTCCAGTCCTGGCCGTGCGCTTCCCGAGCTGCGGCAAGCATCACCCAGACCCGTCGGGTGTCGTGCCCCTTCCACGCGAGATAGCCTCGAAGAAACCAAGCGCTTCCGCCATGCGGCTTCGTTTGGCAGGCATGAGCGAGCTTCTGCTCGGGCAGCAGGAGCGTGCCGGTTTCTCCGGAAATGAGATGCTACGCTGCATCGAGAGGCGCGAGAGCGAACTTAGGTTGCGCGAGCAGGCGGAGACCGTGAGAAGTTCGCTTTTGCATTCAAGGGCGCGATGGCTGCGAGGGTTGATCGGATCGAGCGTGTCCCGTCCGGCGATCGCTCCCCGGAAATCGCTTTGCGTGCAAGCACTGGGGAACTTCGGTTTACACGTCCGGGGGAAACTGATAAAGTAATCGCTTGTTGAGACCAGCTCCGGACCGGGCATCCCGTCGATTTCCTCCGATGACATCCACGCAACAGGCCCGCGAAGCGCCCTCTCGCCAAGTGCAAGGCAGGACGGTCCTGGGCGGAGTTCCACAAGGCTCACTCGGCGGGCGTGTCTGAAACCCGATAACCAACCGCATGATGAATAAGCAAGAGTCCAGCATCTTTTCCGTGAACGGCCGGAACTTCGCTTTCCCGTTCCTCCTTGTTACCACGTTGTTTTTCGTCTGGGGCTTTTGCAACGGCATGATCGATGTGATGGACAAGCACTTCCAGGAGGTCTTGCACCTAAGTAAGTCGCAGTCCGCCTGGGTGCAGTTCGCACACTATCTCGGCTACTTCCTCATGTCGATGCCCGCTGGTTTTCTTGCGAGCAAAATCGGCTACAAATGGGGCATCATCGCCGGCCTGTTTATAGTCTCCCTCGGAGGCTTCTGGTTTCTGCCGGCTACGCATATCAACTCGCTCGTGCAGGTTGGGACCGTCTCGCCGACGGGGGCGTTTATCGCATTCCTGGCCGGCGTCTGCGCCATCGCCACCGGGCTCACGTTTCTTGAAACCGTCGCCAACCCCTACACCACCGTGCTCGGCGACCCCGGTTACGCGGCGACGCGCATTAATCTGGCGCAATCGTGCAACGGGGCCGGTCTCATCCTCGGCCCGATCGTCGGCAGCATCTACTTTTACTCCCGCGACGCGCACGGCCACAGCACGGGAAGTCAGACGCTCTACATCCCGTACCTCGGCGTCGCCGTCGCGGTCCTCATTCTCGCCGCCACATTCTACTTTGCCCATGTTCCGGAGATTCAGACGCCGGACGAATATCCTGAAGACGCCAGGGCGCATGATCTGGCGCACTCCATCTGGGCGCACCAGCATTTCGTGATGGCGGTGGCGGCACAGTTTTTCTATGTCGCCGCGCAGGCTGGCATTTTCAGCTTCTTCATTAATTACATGACCGCCGAACTCCCGTCGATTCCGGCCTCCTGGAGCGCCGCGATGGCTACACTCGCCATCCACGCCGGTCCGCTCGGCGATTGGCTTCAGGGCTGGTTTGATACCGGCAGGACGGGTGCGGTCATTTTGAGTGACAAGGGAGCCTCCAACCTCGCCTCCGTCGCCTTCCTCTGCTTCCTCACCGGACGGTTCACGGGAGCGGGGCTGCTCCGGAAGTTCCCGGCCCATCGCATGCTGGGCGTCTACGGATTTGTCAACGTGATCGCCACGCTGCTGGTCTTCTTCAAGCTCGGATGGTTGTCCGTGGTCTCCCTGTTCCTCAGCTACTTCTTTATGTCGATCATGTTCCCGACGATATTCGCGCTCGGCATCGCGGGGCTCGGCGTAAAGTCAAAGAGGGCGTCCTCGTTTATCGTCATGGCCATCATGGGCGGGGCAGTGATGCCGAAGCTGATGGGCTACGTGGCCGATGTCTTCGACATGTCGCGCGGCTTCATCGTGCCAATGTTCTGCTTCGCGGTGGTTGCCTTCTATGGCTTCGCGTGGCCGAGGCTGAGCAAGCGGAAGACGCTCGACGCGGTTCCGGTTTCGGCGGGACACTAGTCCGGGCGCCGGAGCATCTGCCGTACTGGTTCCGCTATCCTCTCAGCTTGGACCAAATCCTGCAGTGGATCTCCGCCTACGGGTATTTCGCAATCTTCGGCCTGCTCGTGCTGGGCATCGTCGGTCTTCCGGTGCCCGATGAGACGATGCTTGTGCTCTGCGGCTACCTGATTTCCCGCTCGCGCCTGCATCCGCTGCACACCTTCGTCGCCGCATTTGCCGGCAGCACGGCGGGAATCACCTGCAGTTACGCGATCGGACGCGGCGCCGGCGGACGAGTCATTCATCGCTACGGGCGCTATCTTCATCTCACCCCAAAGCGCATGGAGCAGGTTCGCGAATGGTTCAGGCACTTGGGGCACTGGTCGTTGACCATCGGCTACTTCGTTCCCGGCGTGCGCCACGTGACTGCGGTTGTGGCCGGCATGTCTGAGCTTGAGTACCGGCAGTTCGCGCTGTACGCCTATTCCGGCGGGGCCGTGTGGGTCACCACGTTCCTGATGCTCGGCTACTATCTCGGCGATAACTTTATGCCGGCGCTGCGCGCCATCCACCGGAATCTTACCGTGGCCACCGTTATCGCCGTCGTCGTCCTCGCCGTTTGGTTCTGGTTTCACCGTCGCCCGAAACGCTAGCCGCGGGCTGCGCGCCTTGAAGCCCAAGCCGGGCCCAGACGTGATCGTGCAGCCAGTGCCCGTCCCACCACTCCACCGGATTCACCTCCACGCCATCCACCTGCATGCTGAAGTGAATGTGGTCTCCCAAAGCGAGGCCCGTCGATCCACTTCGCCCCATCGCCTGGCCTTGCTTCACGGCGTCGCCCGGCTTGACGGCGATCTCACTCAGGTGCCCGTAGATCGTCTGCACGCCGTACCCATGGTCCACGACGACACAGTTGCCGTAAATGCCCAGCCGTTCCGCGAAGACCACGATACCCTCGTTGGCCGCAAGCACCGGAACGTGCTGTGTGACGGAAAGATCGAACCCGAGGTGCACCTCTTCGTCAACCTTCTTGCCGTGGTACATGTAGCTGCGCACGTCGGCGAACACGCTCTCCACCTTGGAATCGGGCTGTTGGCGGAACGGCTGCGTGAACAGGAACCGCGGCTGCGTCTTGTCTCGCAGAGCAGCCAGCGTGGCGTTGTTCTCCCGGCGCATAACGCGATTGATGGCGAGGAACCGGTTCAATATATCACCGCTGCCACCCGGCGCGATCTGCTCCACCAGCCGTCGCATTACGTCGTCGGTCAACTCGAAATCCCGCTTGCGGGGCGGCTTCGGAAATAGTTTGTAGGAGAAGCTCGCGGTGGCCTCGGCGCCGGCCGGGTTGTTGGCAAACACCATCGGCACGACATCGGCGGGCAGGTCCCACGGGTAGGCGTAGATCGAGAACCTCCCCGGCCCGTTCGGCATGGGAAAGCTGCGGAACGTGTACTTGCCCACGCGCACGCCGGCCTCGGTCCAGTAACCGGAAGGATCAATGCGTATGACTTCCGACCCGCCCTGGTTGATGTAGTGCTGCTCGCCGTCGGCCGAGACCATCGGCGGGCCGGTCGCGATCGTCACTTGGCGCCGCAGTGTAGCCGTGGAGCCGCGCAGGTCATTCGCGGTGGCCTCAATTATGAGCGTGGCCTCGCCGTCCTTGATTCCCGCCGCGGTCTTCGAACCCACCTTCAGTGCGTACCGCGCGGGTGCGTGCTTATGCAGCCAGAACCAGACCCGGGTGGACGGCCACGTCAACCGGCCGGCCTGTACGCGCGTCCCGTTCTGTTCCAGGAACACCTCCAAACTTCGTATGCCATGGCCCGATGTAACATCCGCGGCGATCGGCGTCAGCGTGCCGATCACCTTCACGCGCGGATCGAGCGACACGGTGGGCGAGGACGACGCGATGAGCAGAATCGCGATAACCAACACAATGAACGCCGCGGCCGCGGCCACCAATCGTTTCGCAGACATCGGATTCGAGTCTCAGCCTATCATAGGCATCCCTGCGGCTCACCGCACGCCTGGCTCGAAACCGTCGAATCCGCCTTGCCTGTCCCGCGTGCTGTGTGATAGCGTGTTTCAGCGCAAGGAAAACGATGTCAATTTTGAAGCTATCTACCCGCTCAGCGGCCGCGCTTGTCGCTACCGTCAGCCTGCTTTCTATGTCTGCAAATGCTGGAGCCCTGCTTGTAGCGAACAAAGGTGACCATACGCTCACCATCATTGACCCCTCCTCGGGCGGCCAGATCGCCACCATCGACGAGCAGGGCGTCACCGGTCACGAGTTAATCGCCTCGCCCGACGGCAAAACGGCCTACGTGCCCATTTACGGCAACTCGGGCGTCGGCAAACCCGGCACCGACGGCACGCATATGGTCGTCATCGACCTGGAAAAGCACGCCATCACAGGCAACGTCGACTTCGGAGGCGGCGTGCGCCCGCATTGCCCGATGTTCGGTCCGAAGGACGGCCTGCTCTACGTCACGACTGAGCTGCTCAAGACGATCACAATCATCGATCCGAAGACGCTCAAAATCATCGGCGCCATCCCGACCGGGCAAGCTGAGTCGCACATGCTCGCCATCTCCCACGACGGCAAGCGCGGCTACACCGCCAACGTCGGGCCCGGCACCGTGTCGGTGCTCGACATGGTCCATCACAAGACGCTCAAGATCATCCCCATTTCGAAGGAAACGCAGCGCATCTCGGTCTCTCCGGACGACAAGCTGGTTTTTACCAGCGATCAGCGAACGCCACGGCTGGCGGTCATCGACGCGAAAGCGATGAAGGTGAAGACGTGGGTCGCACTGCCGGCCGCGGGCTACGGTTCGGCCCCGACGCAGGATGGCCGCTGGCTCGTGCTGGCCATGCCTACGGGCAACTCCGTGGCCGTGATCGACCTGAAGACGATGAAGGTCGCGCACACCGTGCCTTTGCCGAAGGCGCCGCAGGAAGTGCTGCTTTCTCCCGATGGCGCTACCGCCTTCGTCTCCTGCGACTCAAGCCACATGGTCGCAGCCATCTCGACCGCGACCTGGAAAGTGGACAAGCTGATCCCGGCGGGCCGTGGGGTAGACGGCCTCGCCTGGACCAACGGAATCTAAGCGCGCTCTATTCTTCGTCGGTGACGCAGCCGAGGCTGGCGCTCTTCACCAGACGAATGTATTTGGCGAGGACCCCACGCTTGGATTTGTAAGGTGGCATCTCCCAGGCGGCGCGCCGCTCGGCCCACTCGGCCTCGCTCAAATCCGCGCTGAGCGCGTTGGTGGAGGCGTCGATCGTCACGCGGTCGCCTGTGCGGACCAGCGCGATCGGTCCGCCCTCCTGCGCCTCAGGCGTCACATGGCCAACGATGAAGCCGTGCGAGCCGCCGGAGAACCGCCCGTCGGTGATCAGCGCGACGTCCTTGCCGAGTCCCGCACCCATGATCGCTGAGGTCGGCGTGAGCATCTCGGGCATGCCGGGACCGCCCTTCGGTCCCTCGTAGCGGATCACGATTACGTCGCCCTTGGTGATTTCGCCGCGCTCGAGCGCGTGCAGCATGTCCTCTTCGGAGTCGAACACGCGCGCCGGGCCGGAGAATTTCAGCCCCTCCTTGCCGGTGATTTTGGCCACCGCGCCGTCGGGCGCCAAGTTTCCGCGCAGGATCTGCAGGTGGCTGGTGGCCTTGATCGGGTTGTCCAGCCGACGCACGATCGGCTGGCCCTCGCTCAATCCGGGCAGCTCCGCGAGGTTCTGCTCGACGGTTTTCCCGGTCACGGTGAGGCAGGACCCATCCAGAAGGCCCGCCTTCAGCAGCAGTTTCATCACGCCCGGAATCCCGCCGACGTTTTGCAGATCTTCCATCACGTAGGCGCCGCTCGGCTTGAAGTCGGCGATCAGCGGCACCCGGTTGCTGACCTTCTGAAAATCGTCTATCTCCAGCTTCACACCAACCGTGCGAGCCATCGCGATCAGGTGCAGCACGGCGTTGGTCGAGCCGCCGAGCGCGCAGACGATGGTCACTGCGTTCTCGAAGGCCGCTCGCGTCATAATGTCGCGCGGCTTGAGATCGATCTGAAGCAGCGTCCGGATCGCTGCGCCGGCGCGAAAACATTCGTCAAGCTTCAGCGGATCCTCGGCCGGCGTCGAGGCGCTGTAAGGCAGCGACATGCCGAGAGCTTCGATCGCCGAAGCCATGGTGTTTGCCGTGTACATGCCGCCGCAGGCACCCGCGCCGGGGCAGGCATGGCGCACGATGCCGCACCGCGCTTCGTCGGTGATGTTGCCGGCCAGGAACTCACCGTAGCTTTGAAAGGCGCTGACAATGTCGATCTTCTTGCCTTCCCAGTGGCCGGCGCGGATGGTGCCGCCGTAAATCATCAGGGACGGACGGTTCAGCCGCGCCATCGCCATCACGCAGCCCGGCATGTTCTTGTCGCAGCCGGGCAGGGAAATGTTGGCGTCGTACCACTGGGCAGCCATCACGGTTTCGATCGAATCCGCGATCACTTCGCGCGAGGAAAGGGAGTAGCTCATCCCTTCGGTGCCCATCGAGATGCCGTCACTTACGCCGATCGTGTTAAAGCGCAGGCCGGTCATGCCGGCAGCGGCGACGCCTTCCTTCACTTTCTCCGCCAGGCCGAGCAGGTGCATGTTGCACGGGTTGCCCTCGTACCATACGCTGGCGATGCCGACTTGCGGCTTCGTTAGATCGTCTTCAGTCAGGCCCGTGGCGTAGAGCATGGCCTGCGAGGCGCCCTGCGAGGGCGGCTGCGTGATTCTACTGCTGTAGGGGTTGAGTGGATGAGACATGAGAGTCGTACAGTCCTTGAGTATATTCCGCCGCGCCGGGCGAGTTCAGCAGTGCGGCGGCTTCAAGGTTCTACGACGATTGTCCCCTGGTGAAAGACGATCTGCCAGCCCGACGGCGTCCGCTGCCAGATCGTCGACCGCCGCGTCTTGCGCGTCCGGTTCTGGACGAGCGTGTAGGTGACCAGATACACTTCTCCCGCTAACCGGCGGCAACAAAACTCCGACGCTTCTAGTTCCTCCTTCGCGGGATCAGCCGCCCGCTGCTCCAGGACATCCTGAACGTGGGCGCGGCTATAGCGGCGGCCCGACGCACCGACCTCCCAGAAGTCCTCCGCGGTCATTCGTTCATAATCAGCCCGGGTCGTCCCGAACTCGGGGCGGTGGAAAATCGGTTCGAGGGCCACCAACTCGGCGAGGACATCCTGAAGCGCCGGATCGGTCACCAGCGACGGTTCCGTCACAGAACTCATTTTTCGATGATAAGCCGCAGAAGGCTACTGCGCCGCTTCAGCGGGTGGTGCTAAATGCACGGCCAGGAAGCGCGTGGAGTCGCCTCGACATGGAACGACCCCTCCGCGTCTTGGGCGCGTCGGTAGTTTCTTCCAACTTTGCGTCACCAGTCGCAGGCTCCTCCATCGATGCGGGCTCACCCAGCACCTCGGCGATCAACTGGTCCTCGTCACAAGTCATTCGGTCGTCGTATCCTTACGGTCGCCCATCCATCGGGGCGACCCCTGCAGGCCGCATGGCCACAGCCGGCCCGGGCATACAGTTCTCCTGACTTCCTTCTCTCTTTTTAATTAGACGGAAGAAAGGGCGAAAAAGCTCAGCTTTTCTTCTTCCCACATCGGCGGGACCCCGCCGAAACTGTAGGCCCATGGATCTGCTAGATTAGTCTGCAGATCCATGCCCGACAACAGTTTTGACATTGTCTCGAAGATCGATCTGGCTGAAGTCAACAACGCTATCCAACAGGCGTTAAAGGAGATCCAGACTCGATACGACCTCAAGGATTCGCATAGCTCGATCCAGCTCAACGAGAAGGATCACAAGATCACCCTCGCCAGCCAGGATGAGTTCAAGCTCAAGGCGATCACTGAGGTTTTAGAACAGAAGTTGATCAAAAGAAAGGTTCCTCTAAAAGGCTTGAGCTTTGGCGCCCTCATCCCGGCCGCTGGTTCCAGCGTGCGCCAGGAAGTGACGCTGCAACAGGGGATCCCGATTGAGAAAGCGCGCGAGATCGTGAAGACGATCAAGGACAGCAAGAAGAAAGTTCAAGCATCGATACAAGCCGATCTGGTCCGCGTCAGCGGCAAGGATCGCGACACCCTGCAGGACATCATTCAAGTGCTGCGAGGGACTGACTTCGGTATCGACATGCAGTTCACCAATTATCGTTCGAACTGAGACGATGCCGAGAAGTATACAATCCATATTTATCAATGGTCCGGCTGGACAACTAGAAGCATTACTTGAGGAGCCGGAGGATGGTGCGCCGCGCTCCGCCGCGCTCGTCTGCCATCCTCATCCGCAACACGGCGGCACGATGCACAACAAGGTGGTCTATCGGATTGCGCGGGCGCTGCGCAAGACCGGGTCTGTGGTGCTGCGCTTCAATTACCGCGGTGTCAATCTGAGCCAAGGCGTCTACGACCACGGCGAAGGCGAAATGGAAGACGCCCGCGCCGCGCTTGTCGAGTTAACCGAGCGCTATCCAGGACTTCCGGTAATTCTAGCAGGTTTCTCTTTCGGGTCGCGGATCGCTCTGCGATTGGGCTGTACGCTGCCGCTGCAGCGTTTGATTGCGGTCGGATTCCCGACCAGTTACCCCAACAGCGCCAGCCTCGGCCACTGCGACGTCCCGCGGGTGTTCATCCAAAGCACCCACGACCAGTTCGGGCCTAGGGATGGCTTGGAGTCTTATTTCCAATCCCTTAGTGGAGAAAAGTTGCTCCTTTGGGTGAGGTCAAAGGACCACTTCTTCGACGGAGCGTTGGATGCGTTTGAGGAGGCTGTAGCCAGCGTGGGGGATGTTGCTACGCGCTTGCCTGACGGAACTCCCGCCGCATACGCCGTGCCGCCCGTTCGCTGATTAACTGCGCCACTTTCCACAGCAGACCCGGCACATCCATTGGTCTAATCAGTACCCGTTTCTCATTGAGAGGATGGGAGTTTTGGTACGTAGTGACGATCGCTGTAGCAGGCTGGTATTCCATGATGCGAGCGTGGGCTAGTACCCTCAGCCCGGCTTCGGGGGATTCCATCTGCAGGTCGCTCAATACCAACTCATATTCGTGGCTGTCCATTTTGCCGACAGCCTCAGCCGCCGAGGCAGCAGAATCAACACGATAGCCACTCGCCTCCAGCACCGTCTGCAGCGTGAGGCGGGCGGCAGGGTTATCGTCGACCAGCAGAACGCGAGCGAGTTGGACCTCGCTGATACCGGCCGCCGAGTCTGGGGCGAGAGCTTTCATCACCAACTCACCTGAATCTATAGTTTAACCAAACTGTTGGAAAATGAAAGCAAAGATTTTGTCAGGACACGAAAGCCCTTTCGGTTTGACCCATGGATTCGTCCTTACCGCGCAAAAACACGCTGGAAGATCGCGTCCACATTCTTCAGTTGCCGCGTGACGGAAAAGCTTTCGGTCAGCTGGTCCGCGGAGAGGAACTTCGCCACCTCGGGTGACCGTTCGATGGCTTCGCGGAAGCTGCCGCCGGTCTCCCATGCCTTCATCGCTTCGCCCTGCACCAGGCGGTATGCCTCCTCGCGCAACATGCCTGCCGCCGTGAGGTCCAGAAGAAGCTGGCCGGAGAAGACGAGGCCCTGGGTCAGATCGAGGTTGCGCGCCATGCGCTCGGCTGAGACTCGTATGCCATCAACCAGCCAGGTCGTTTTGTCGAGCAGGTAGTCGGTGAGGATGATTGAATCGGGCAGGATGACACGCTCCACCGAGGAGTGGGAGATATCGCGCTCGTGCCAGAGAGCGATATCTTCGAACGCGGCCTGGACGTTGGATCGCACGACGCGCGCCAGACCGCAGATCTGTTCGCAGGTGACCGGATTGCGCTTGTGCGGCATCGCCGACGATCCCTTCTGGCCCGCGGCGAAAGGCTCCTCGGCTTCGCGTACTTCGGTGCGCTGCAGGTGACGGATCTCGAGCGCGACCTTCTCCAGTGTGGCCGTGACGAGGGCGAGCGTCGAGAGATAGTAGGCGTGGCGGTCCCGCGCAATTACCTGAGACGCGATCGGAGCCGGCTCCAGACCCAGGCGCTTGCAGATACGTTCCTCCGCCGCCGGCCCAATGTGGCCGAACGTGCCCACGGCGCCGGAGATCTTGCCGACGCGCATGTCCTCGCTTGCGTCACGGAAGCGGCGCCCGTTGCGGTGGAGTTCGTCGTACCACAGCGCGATCTTCAATCCGAACGTAATCGGTTCGGCCTGAATGCCGTGCGTCCGGCCGATCTGCACGGTGTCCTTGAACTCGAAGGCACGCCGCTCGAACACTGCTTCAAGCGTTGCGATGCCGGCCGCGATCCGCTCGGAGGCTTGCTTCACCAGCAGTGCCTGTGCAGTGTCCACCACGTCGTTCGACGTCATGCCGAAGTGAAACCAGCGGGAGGCCTCCCCGTGGCCCGCCGCGTGCATCGTCTCCGACACGGCGGTGGTGAAGGCAATCACGTCATGACGCACCTCGCGCTCGATCTCATGGATGCGATTGAGACGGAACCCGGCATGCCGGCGGAGCGCCACAGCCGCCTCGCGCGGCACCTCGCCGGCTTCAGCCAGCGCCTCCGAGG
>VFSW01009489.1_pt1 | contig 13882 bp, 17 predicted proteins | sample 5358111 | NCBI WGS metagenome assembly VFSW01 (sample SAMN11554181, study PRJNA540505) | mine drainage metagenome | isolation source: sediment from site ElyBrook_90M | place: USA: Ely Copper Mine, Vershire, VT | collected 2017
GCTGACGCCGCAGAATTACCTGCGCGTGCGCATGACATTCGGAACGACGGTGAATTGCTATATATGGCTACTTGTCGAAGTGTGAGCGTATACTTGTATCATGTTGGATTCCCTCAACCGACCGTAAGCAAAATCTGCCGCGGCGTTGGCTGGATTCCAGAACCTTCCCAAGAGGTCTAATTGTGGCGCGTCTCGGCCGATCACAACCGATCAAACGGCATCTGCCGAAAGCGCTGGCCGGCGTTGTCTCTGGATCGACCACTGGCGCCGCCAGCATCGCTGCGGCAGCAGCGGAACAGGTCCTGACCAATCTGAAGGCCGTCTCGGAATCCATCGCGGCAAGCTCGGCCAGACTCGCCAGCAGTGTCAAGGCGGTCAACGAGAGCATCGCGGCAGCGGCCACGGAAAAGGTTCTCACAAACCTCAAGGCGGTAGCCGAGACGGTGCACGGGGCCGCAACGGAAACGGTCCCCACCAATCTTAAGTCGGTCAGCGAGAGCGTCACTGCGGCAGCGACAGAGAAAGCCAGTTCGGTCAAGGCGGCAACGGGCACTGTCCATGCGGCTGCCGGAGAGACGGTCCCGATCAATCTAAAGAGCGTCAGCGAAAGCATTGCAGCATCGGCAACCAAGGTCGCAAGATCGGTCAAGTCGGCATCAGAGTCTGTCGCCGCGTCGGCCACGGAGAAAGCCGGTAGCGTCAAGGCGGTTGCCGGATCAATCGGCGCATCGGCCGTCGCGATTCCCAGCGCAAAGGCAACGTCCGGCTCAGGAGTCATTGGGGCCTCGGCGAGTGTAGTTGCGATTCAACCCGTAACGCCCGTTGCGCCGACTGTGGGCGGTGGGGCCGGTGGCGACTGGCGTGGCCATCCTCCCCCCTTGCCGCACGGCGAACGGCGAGACACTCGCGTCCGCGTACTCACGGCTCACGCGGTCATGGGCGCGCCACCTGTGGTTGTGCGGACCACCAGGCCGAAGAAGATACCGCTACGCATCCCGGCATTCGCCACGACAGGGCCGGCTCACGGCCTGGTGCGTGCCCAGCATGGTCTTCTCAAGTTTTCACCGGTTATCGAGGCTCGGGCGGCTCACGGAAATATGTCCGCTAAAGGGCCAATTATCCGCACGCATGCTATAATTGCCGTGAAGGCAGCGCGGACACAGGTCGGATTACACCGGGCAATGGTAATGTCCGCCATTGAGCGGATAGCATCGCGAGAGCAGCAGATACGGCGCATGGATGACCTGTTGTTGACCGGCCTATTCTGGGATCAGCCTGAAGCAGCTGAAGAGATGGCATTCCACGAATGATTGCTGAGCCCATTAGACCTGAAGCACTTCTATCGACACTCCTCGACCGGGTGATAGAGATCAAGCGCCGGCAGAGTAATGGACAAAAGGTATACCATTCGTCGAAATCTGAAACCGTTTCAAATTCAAACCAATCAGGTAGCAAAATCAAATGCGGGGGTGAAGGTAGTGGTACACCTGGTCCATGCGCCGAAGGCGGCGCTAGTGAATCGACCGGCAGCAATCGTTCGGCTGTCATCCAGGCTGTGCTCGGCAAGACAAATCTCGATGCAGCCAAGAATTCAGTGGCGTCATTTATCGGCGTCACGGTCTATGCTCAACTCAATCCAAGGGTGCAGCACGGACTTGCGGTGTCCTACGCTCTTGGCAAGGCAATTGAGCACAAGGCAATGGCCGGCTTTGCCAAGGGCAAGCAGATGGCCATTGAGGTGGCAAAAGCACGCGGCCTATCGACCGAGCACGCGGACCGCGTCGGGCGAATCATTGGCCTTGCCGATACTGCGTTGGCGTGGACCGTCAACTTCCCAGGCACGTTGGCGGCTACCGGATCCATGACGGCCGCGAAGGTAGCGTCATTCCTGCCCGTGGCATCGCTGGCCTACATCAGTTACAGCACGGCACGTAACCCGTTCGCTATCATCCGGGCGGCCCGATCCGTTCTCAGCAAAAGCGACCGCAAGGGCATGGTTAGGACGGCAATTAAGGACATGCTCGAAGGCTTCGAGTCGTCCGATCCTGACTGGTACGAGGCGTTGCTCGTTGCGGCGTTCGACGGAACGGGCGACCTGCGCAAGGCCGTCGATATGGCCGATCAGGCGATTAAAGCGGCGCCGCACATGACAGGTGGAGAAGAGGTATCCGAATGGTCTCTTATTGACGAAGTTGAGGAAAAACAGTGGTTTTCCCTGGGAAAAATGCATGGTCTCCAATCGTGCCAAATTGGCCCGATTGGACGTGCCTGCCCATCGTGTGGTGGCCGCACGAAGTCGGATGGCCGGCATATATGGTGCAGCGTTGCTCCGTGTGAGTGGTCGACGAAGGCAAGTTACTTTGAGGACTGCGAGCGAGACGAAGGTGGCCATTGCTTGCCAAGTGGGGCAAGCAGATTGTCCGGATCATCTAGTGATAGTGCCGAGCGCGCCAAACTTCCTGATCCGGTAGAAGACGTAGATCAAATCGCTGACTGCCTGAGAGATGCTGTTCAGTCAGTATCTGGATGTTCCAAAGATCAGTGCAATGCAGCGGCATATGCTTTGAGGGAAGTTTATCCTGAAGCTGATGTATACTTTGGTTATTATCTTGGCGATGCTCATGTTATTACAAAACTTGGAGATAATTTCATCGATGTTACTGCGGATCAATTCGGTGGAGACGACATACTTATAACAGAAGATTTGCCTAAGGAATATAGGCATTATGAAATTGAACCATCAAGACCTGGAGATGTATCGGAATTTAAGAACGGACCTGAAATAGCTGAGAAGTTGAGAGAACTTCTTATCGACACTGTAGAAGATAATAAGTCATTCAATTCTAAGTGCGGCGGCGAAGGCTCGGGCAAACCAGGGCCGTGTCCAGAAGGTGGCGCCGAGGCCAATAGCAGCAAACCGGCCGCGCATGCCGAGAGCAACCGGGCGCTGGTTAGCCAGGGACTGGAAAAGGCCAACCTGACACCAGAGCAGCAGAAGGTATACGCGGCCGCAGCCGGCACGGTCATGGACCGAATGAACGCGAAGGCGCACGAGCGATTCGCAGCACACTTGACGGATGGCGTATCGTTCCATGCCGATACTGAGGGTGTGCGGCAGGAGTTGCTCAAGCGGTACGCGAAGAATCCGGGCGACGTGAAGTTCCTGACCGACCTTGCCGAGAAAGGCATGGAGATCGGCGGGGCATTCACGAAGACGGGCGGCAAGGGCGGGCTCGTGGTCGATGGCGCGTACAAGAAGCCGTCAAGCAACATGCCGACGGTAACGAGTATTTACGCGCACGAGTTCAGCCATGCCATCGACGGGCCAAAGTACGAGATCAGTAACAGTGCGGAGTGGAAGGAAGCCTACGAACGGGAGATAGCGAGCGGTCAACTGTCGCGGTATGCGGCAGTAACGCGGAGCCGGGCGGAAGGCTTTGCGGAGTTTGGCCGTCTGCTTCTCTCCGGTGAGCATGACGTGGCGGCAACGCGGCAGAAGTTCCCGCGTGCCTATGCCGTGTGGGAGAAGCATGGCATTGCACCGGAGGCCGGTGAGAAAAAAACCGGATTGCTAAATGGTCCGACATTAAAGGACAGTTACTTCGAGGATTGTCCGCGTGACGACGAAGGCCATTGCTTGCCGAGTGGACGGGCGAAGCCGGAAGCAACAGACTTAAATCAATTACTCGAACCAATGAAGGTTCCGATTGACGTTCGTAAATTTAGTATTGCAGTTGAATTACCCAAGGACACACCTCTAGCTGACTACCTTAGAGGCATTGGCGGCGAATTTGTTGACGATTGGGGCATGTGGAGCGTACCGAATGAACGACTAGATGAATTAGAGGCAATTGCTGAGAAGGCAGAAGCTGGTACATTAAAAAAGCCTGAATCTAAAATTCCTAAGAGTGTTAAAAGGGTTAAACCAAGTGATCAAGATGAGAATCGAGGGAAAACTTGGAAGGAAGGTGATTCGTGGACGATGTATCGAGCCAGCAGTGGAGATACTCCGTTTTTTGGACAGAGATCTAATTGGGCTGAAAGACTAGATGATGCTAGAGCTTATCTTGATAATCCTGGTTTTGGTGGGGATACCGTATTCAAAGTAAGACTGAAGCCAAATGAAGTTCTTGATCTTGTTGATGCGCCAGAGCCAAAAAAGTTATTAGCTCATGCTATTTCACAAAAAGTCGATTTAGAAGATTCACCCTGGGGTTATTTTGAATCATCAGATGCATTGGAAGATCATTTGGAACAAGAATGGTCTACTTATGATGACATCTACAATACATGGGAAAATGATTCTGCTTTAGACACAATACTGCCGAAGTTGTTCCGATGGATTCGACATAATGACGAATCATATCCTGAAGGATCAACAACGTGGGTTAGTTTGCGCGGAATTAAATGATCTCGTCGCCGTCATGGACCGCGAAACGCTGGACCGCACTGGCGTAGGTTCCCGAGACATTTTGATGAAGGCGAAAATGATATCTAAGATAAGTGAGCCTGTTCTACCTGAATTATTTGGCAACCGGTTGGAGTTCTCGGACGGTGGCCATGCGGATATTCTGCTGAGCGAGCATGAGCAACAAAATAAGTCGCTTGACTTGATTGCCATTCCCGACGTGCGCCAGTCGGTTAGCTTTTCGTGTGGAGCTGCCGTATTGAGATCAGTGTGCGAATACTTCGGCGTTGGCCCGGAGAGCGAGCTGGATTACATTGACCTGCTCGGCACGGACCGCACGGGCACGCCGCCGGAGGCCATCGTGGCGGCAGCGGAGAAGCTCGGCCTGTCCGTCCAGGCCGGCTCGATGGACATGGCGAGCATCGCGGCACCGCTCGCCGAGGGCAAGCCGATCATTGCGGTATGCCAGAGCAATGGCGATGGAGACAGGGAAGGTCACTATGTGGTTTTAATTGGCGAGTCGGACCAATCGGTTTACGTGCACGATCCGGCAGCAGGGCGAAAGCGGATCGGCAAGAACCTGTGGCAGTCACGATGGCATGATGTAGGCAAGGACGGCACAGAGTACAGGCAATGGGGCGCAGTGATCGGCAAGTCGGGGCCAGTCACGAAGGATAGCTATTTTGAGGATTGCCCGCGAGACGATGAAGGCCATTGTCTGCCGAGTGGACAGACGAAGCCGGGAGCAACCGAGAGGCCGGCGGCAGCGGAGAAGCCCAAGCCGGAAAAGCCAGCGGGCAAGAAGCCGAAGCTACAGGATAAGCCGGTTGCGCCTCCGCCCGAAGGCAAGATGCAGAGTGAGAAGTCAAAGCGTGCCAAGGCGGCACACAAGATGGTCGATAAGAGAGTTCAGAGGTATGCAGAAGAATACAACGAGCCGCGTTTTGCGAAACTCGTCGGCGGCGTCTCTCACCCAGATAGTGAGCCGATGGATGTGACGACAAAGAATGGAGATCTTGTCGAACTCAAGACGATGGTATTGCAACGCAACAAGGAAGAAAAGATCACAATGGACAAGTATTCTCAAGTACGCAAGATTGTAAAAGAGCAAGAAACTGGCCAGCAATTTCATACTGTCGTTTCAGATGATCGCGGCGTTGTCGGCTCCCTGGAAGATGAATCGTTGAGAGCAACTGATGAGTCGGCGCGAGTCTATTACTACCGACGCGGCGTTGCGGGACCGGCGCGCATTGCCAGCCTGTATCGGTGTAAGGACGAAGCCGAGTTAAAGCGCGTGATGGCAATGCCGGAGGATAAATTGCCGGATGGAGCGGCACGGACGGACAAGAAATTGAGAGTCGGCAAATGGGAATTCTTCACTGACGAAAAAGGTAAGGGATTCCGCAACGATAAAACAGGCAAGGTGGCGAGGCCGAAGAAATGAGCATGTCGTTAGCGTTCGATGCCGAAGATCCGGTTGAGGTTGCCAGCAATCTCGGCTGGGCTGAATTCGTTCACTTCGCGGAGCGGCTGGAAAACTCGCCGAACGTGGCCCATCTCGTGGCCTACGGATGGTCGGAGAATCCGAAGGGCGTCATAGACGAGCTGAACGGTGCAATCGAATTGGCCGATAAAGATACGGCCGGCGTAATCAAGAATGTCGTCGAGACCATCGGTGACAACATTGATGCAGGCGTGGTCATCGTGACTGATGGATTAGCCCCGGTTGGTGAAAGCGAGGCGTGAACATGCCGGCAGCCGTCGTAACGATCAGCGGGGCCAAGATCAACCTGCCCTCGGGCACCGAGGCCATTGGCCCGCTCACGATCAGCAATCCGACCAGCGGCGGGGCCGTCACGGTGTTGACCACGGCCAGCGGCGATAACACGGTCACGGTGCCGGCATCGACCTATGTTGGCGTGGTGATCGTGCCGCCCTATGGAAACACGACGGCGCTGAAGCTCAAGGGAGCCGGTGGCGATACGGGCATCGTCATTCACCCGAGCAATCCTACGTTGTATTCGTTCCCGGCAGGCACAGCAAATTTCATCCTTAACGCGGCTGGGTCCGGCGTAGCGATCGAGATGAACTTCTTCTGAGGCGAACAATGGCAATAACGATAAACTCGCACCAGAACTTCATGGCTGATCTCGCCAGAGCACTCAGCCTTGATCCGCATTGCGTTAACAAGATCGTGATTGAGGCCGAAGCCAATAGCATTGTCAAAGTTTATGTCAAGGGATATTTGGACAATGGCCATGTTCCCGGAGTGATCGGCACAATCAAGGCAATGGCTGTTAGTGACGTAAGAATTGCCGACGATTGCACAGTGATTGCAACGCCTATTTTATCATCGGAAAACGACGAGTATCGTTGCGAGAAATGTCATTGCTTGTTCAGCGGATTGACGGTTGACGCATGCCGGAAGTGCCCACGATGTAAAAGTGAATTCGTATGCAAGTCGAAATAAAGTCCGGCCATCGGCGCCAGCTGCCTACGGGACGGTCCATTGCCCGTATCCTCCGTGGCGTGTTCAAGCGGCAACTCGGCGAAGTTCAATCTCTGGGATACCTGTCCAGTTGGACGCAGCCGATGGTGGAGATGCTCCTCGAGCCAGTACGGCGCTACTACCTATCCGGGGCTCGCGACGCAGCCAAGAGGTTACGGCGGAAGAAGTCGGCCCTGTACCTCACCAAAGCCTCCCTGGTTGAGCGGATCGTGCCATCGTTCGACGTGTGGAACGTCAAGGTCGAAGAGGCCGTGCGGCGGGCGACGTTCGCGTTCTGTCAATCGACTAACGATACCTCGGTCATGCTGCTGAGCAAGGCGCTGGTGAAGTTGCGGGAAGAACTGATTGCCGGCCTCAAGGAAGGGGAGGCCACGAAGAAGTTGACGCGGCGGGTCAACGCCATCTTTGCTGATCCGGAGCGGGCACGGGTGATAGCTCATTCAGAGGCAAGCAGAGCAACCCATCACGGTCAGTTGATGCTGGCTGAAGAATCAGGGATTGTCCGCGGCAAGCGTTGGTTGGCCAGCGCAGATGCTTGCGATATCTGTTTGCCGCTAGCAGCTAGGGGTGAGATTCCGCTTGACGAGCCTTTCGCCGTCATTGGCCGCGGGCCATATTCCCACGTCATGTTCCCCCCGGCGCATCCGAATTGTATGTGTGCTATGGAGGATGTGATTAAGTGACGCTAGACAAGCAAATCGTGATTGCGCACTACATCAAGCCAATCGCATGGGCCGAAGCGTTGCAGGAGCGCGGCTACAACGTGCTCTGTTACTCGAAGGGGCCTGAGCACGAAACGACGCTGCCGCAAGTGCGCGTGCCCAACGTCGGCCTCGACGGTTACTGCTACCTGACGCACATTATCGACCGCTGGGACGACCTCGCTGATTACACGCTCTTCTGTCAGGACTGGCCTTTCGACCATTTGCCGGCCGGCATGACGCCGGAGAGTCTCTTGGACCATCCGGCCGACTTCGTGCCGAGTCGCCTGTGGACCGGCCGCGAATGGGACGTGTACGGCCGACTGATCCATTGGGGGCCATACCTCGATCGGCTTCGGAGCGGGGCCATGCGGAGAGCTGAGCGGTCAATGGCATCATGGTTCCGCGATCTATTCGGAGTGCACTTGTACGAGATTGCCGGCCTTACTTACGTGGTGGGCGCGAACTTTGTGGCAAGCCGGCGGCTGATTCAGCGGCAGCCGATCAGTCTGTATCGGCGTGTGCGAGACACGGTGAGCCATCACCGAGAGCCCGAGGAAGCATATTACGTGGAGCGGGCCTGGGGCATTCTATTGACCGCGAATGAATGACACTTCGTAACGAGTTTAACTGCATAGACTTACAACTATTTTGGTGAATCGGAAGATTTTCTCTTGCAAATGGTCCGATATCGGACTATACTTAGATGAGTGGAGAAACAAGACATACTCGGAGTGATGACATGAAGGACACGATTCCAGCTGGCATGATGAGGGATATGGCTGAATATGATGGCGGCAAATATGCCAGCTTGGCATACACGCCGGAAGAGGCTAACAGGATCGCTAGCATCTTCCGCGAGATCGGCGGATTCGAGGTACGGGCAGAGATGATCGGCAGTCCGGACTACGGCCCCCGCGGCTACACCGTTTCGTTGTGGGCGACGAATCGCGCCGCCGGCAACAGGAATTTGTTCGCCGTTCCGCTCGAATCAGGAATCGACCTGAAGCGAGCGAAGCAGCTCGCGAAAGAAGCTTTGAAGGCCAAGTCTGGCAAGGATAAGGCGGCGTTCCGTCGCCAAGAGATCGAATTGGAGGAATAGCAATGTCTGCCGACGTGGCATGGTGCATCGTGGCGGTTGCGTCCTGGATCGGCATGGCCATTCTGGCCTGGGAGGATTGACATGGCTTGGCCGCGCGGAAAACGCCGCACGCAAGGCCCCGATTGTGCGGCCCTGATCCGTGCTCTTGGCTCGGTGCGAGTCGTTGCCGTTGCGGCCGGCGTCTCGCCGAGAGCGGTGCAGTTCTGGCGGCGAGGAGTCAAGATCCCAGGCATCGACACCGTGCAGCGGATCATCGAGCGGCTCTGGCCGCTCACTGCCGGAGGATCGATCCTCTCCGGCGTATCGACAGAGGCCGGCATGCCTTGCGGCGTCGGCGAATATACGCTCAGGGCGGCCGCGGGCCTGCCCTGCTACGAAGCAGTCGCGGACGGTGAGTGACAGGCGGGACTTATCCACCCGGTCTATCACTGTCGGGTTTCTCATTGACGGCAGTCCAGCTACGGCGCTGGGCACGCCTTCCGCAGCGGGGGCCACCAGGGCGAGGAAGCGTTTCGACGTGTAAAGCCCTGGTCCCCGCATTTTCTTACGCCACTAGAAGGAGATCCAATGACTCTTGTTAACCTCACTCCGCATGCCATCAATCTGCCGGGGCTCACGGTTGAGCCATCCGGCAAGGTCGCTCGTTGTGCCGAGACCGTTGAGGATCGTGGGTTCCGCGCCATTGGTGGCAGCGGAGTCAAAATCCCGATAATCGCCAAGCGAGTCGGCAATATTGAGGGACTACCGCCGATCCACCTAGGACCGGCCGCCGATCCTACCATCTACTACATCGTCTCGGCTCTCGTCGCTCAGGCCGCGTGGGCGACCGGCCGGGACGACGTAGTTTGTCCCGGTAATCCTGTCCGGGATAAGGGCAACGTCATTGGGGCCGGCGCACTATGCGTCATGCCGTGAGTACCTACGGCGTCAGCTCTCGGGGTTGAGCGCCACGGAATAGCCGCCGGCAGTGACGCCGTAGTGGCCGACCGCTGCCCGTGGAACACCCCAAGGAGAGCGCTGTGGACCCGCCCGGAGCGTCACCGGCTCAAGGCTAGTCGCTCCGGGTTTTTCCAATGGAGGATTGACATGGCACGCACGCACAAGGACGAAGAATTGGCCGCCCGGACGCGCGAGATCGCAAGGCTGGCCGATGCCGTGGAGAATCTGGCTGAGGCAATGTCGGCGCTCACCGATGCCCTGTCGGATGTGTCGCTTGAGATCGATCACCTACGGCGCAACCTGCCGGCCGCAGATGGCTGGTTGCCGGTCGCAACGGGGAGTGAGCGGTAATGGACGATCAATTCCGCCGCGCTTGTCAACGCATAGAGGAGATCAGCGACCGCAAGGAAGCGGAACTGCTGATGCTCTGCCAGGATCCTGACACGTACCGCGTCGCGCAGGCGCTGACCGATGCCTTGCTCGTAAGTCTAAAGTACCTGTGTAATTTCAAGTTCATCGTGGACGGCAACGGCCTGCGCGTCAGCATCGACGAATTGCAGCAGGAGTTGCAGAAGCAGATACTTGACGAGTTCAAGGCGCTGACCGGCAAGGAATATGTCTTTCCGATATGCCGGCAATTTTACACTGGAGATCAGTCATAATCACTTCCGCCGCAGCACAGCCAAGTAGCATTCCGGATGCTCGCTAACCACGTCCCATAACCCATCAGCTAGCACTTCAGAGTAGAACCGATCCATCCCGGCAATGTGACCGGCCGGGATCACGTCATGGAGGCAGAGGTAGCCGCCGCGCGTGATCTTGTCTCGAACGAGCCGGTAGCCATTCCGCATCGACAACGGGAAGTCCATATCCAACATGGCGTAGTGCAGGTGGGGAATGTACGAGATGTCGGTCTTCTCGTCGATCAGTCCCTTGACGAGGATCACGTTGTGCAGTCCTTGCCGGTCTAACTCGGCACGGATGAAGCCGTAGCCAACCTCGCCAGTGCCGAACTGTTGATACCACGGGTCCATGCAGTAGGCCGCGTGCGCTTCTTGGCCTCCAGCCGCCTTGGTGTCCGGGCAGATATTGGCGAGTTGCTTCGGGTGGCCCTGGAACGTGTCGAATCCCCATACGATCCCGTAGCTGTGCCACAATCGGCCGAGCCGTTCGATACCGCCGCCATAGGCAATGCCCATCTCGCAGCCAAAGATGGGCGCGTCGAAGTCTACCGCGATACGTAACTGCGCCTTCTCAAGATACTCGTGTGCACGGCAGATCTCGTTAAGGTAGTGCATTGCTACGCTCCAGTAATCGGTCAACGGTAGCGAATGACTTCTTCTCGCACTCGGCAAGCCACGGTTTCACCTTGTCGCGTGTCTCGTCGCCGTAGTCATCATCTAATCCATATCCAATTCCATGTTTAAACAACCAGTGAGACTCTCTCCATTGCTCTGCCGATACGCCATCGTCCGGTATGACCGTGCTCTTGCAGCCGCACAGTACGGCCTGCACGCTTAACCATGTGGCCGTATCGTATGAGTAGAAGTGCTCGGCACGACGAGCGTACCAACCAAAAAAGTAAGGCTGGCAATCAAATAGTAGTAGTTCTCTTGCATCAAGTATGCGCTCTTCTTTCTTTTTGTTTCTCCCCTTACGGACCACGCAGATATCACCCTGCCGCCAGCGCGACTCGCGTTCTTCGTTGTGTATCCATTGCGGGAACAAGTCGAATGTAAAAAGCAATTCGGACTGTGGATAGTTCACGGCGAATCTATCGGCATAGTGACAGATGAGATCATCATGGCCATAGACGCCATCGCCGCGTATGCCATCATGGCCAACTACTGCACCTGGAGTGTTGAGTAACCAGCGGACAACGTGGCGAGCATTCAACGGGTTGCCGTTGACGACTTCCGGATAGATGGCGATGTCAGGCTGAAATGAAACAATGCTATTGCCATATATGTCAGGAGTCGGAGGATTGGAATAAATTGCCGCATTGGCGCCGCGTTGCCGCAGCAGATAGCACAGCCGATGCAGAGCGACGACGCCTCCCCACATAAGCGACCAGCCGGGAGACCAGATCAGGATTGATTTGTTCATGCCGCTAATTGTACCGATACCGGACCTAATCTTCTAGTAGTTTGACCGTTGGCCGCTTGGGTGATTTCGGGATAAAATAGCGGGCAGACGCGAGGGCTCGAATCCCTTGCGTCTGCCCTCAACGCAACCCGTCCCAAGGAGACGAGTCATGTCTGGCGATAATTCTACGAACATTGACGACAAAAGGCGTGCCAGGGTTCGCGAGATGGAGCGAGCAAGGTACGCTAGGAATCCAAACAAATATCGTGAGAAGACAAGGAAGTATTATCATGAAAACCGCGACGAGTGTATTAGAAAAGCAAAGTCATACAGAGCCACAATACCGTCACTTATAAGATTGAGGTCTAAAGAGTGGCGTAAGCGTAACAGAGAATTTCTCGACCAGATTATTCGTCAGTCATGTTGCTGGGCTTGCGGCATGTCAGATTTCAGATGTCTTCAATTTCATCACGTCGGTAAGAAGACGATGGAAATAGCGAAGATGTCTTATTGCTCTAGAATAAGACTTGTTTGTGAACTGGCGAAATGCGAGATACTTTGCGCAAACTGTCACCTTCGCTATCATGCTGGCACTATCGTTTACAAGGAGTTTTACCATGCAAAGTAAAGAATACTACCGAGCGTATTACGAAAAGAACAAGGAACGCATATTGGCGCGAGCAAGACTGTACAGAGAACAAAACATTGAAAAGATTCGCGAGAGCAACAAGAGGAGTTGGCGTAAATACGCCGGCAAGAACAAAGAGTACAATCGTGCCAGATATATAGTTAATAAAATCAAGATCGACAGATTGAAAGCTGAGTCTGGCTGTAAGATGTGTGGCGAGACAGATATTGTATGCTTACAGTTTCATCACCGCGACCAGAATTTGAAGTCAACTCAGGTTGGTGCGTTATGTGGTTATAGTTGGAAGAATATAGAAACAGAAATTAAGAAGTGCGATGTATTGTGTGCTAATTGTCACGCCATACAGCATTATCATGAGCGTAGGCAACCGCCGCACTTCCGAAAACGCCGCTTGAAACAACAAGAATTTGCATTTGGTGACTGAGATGCAATAGATTTGCGGCATGGGAAGTCCGATCTTTGCCGAGTTCGCGGATCGAAAGCCATCGCGAACCAAACTTGATTTTGCCTATCCTGAATCATCGGGGCATCTCGCACTAGCTCCGAGCCGAGCGTCTATTCTTCAGGGCGGCATCGATCAAATTTCCATGAGTTTCGCGGCCACTATTACTACGGCCGCTCAAGACCGCGTTAAGGATATTGTCATCCCAGAGGGGTGCTTGCTGGAGCAATATGCCTTAAATCCGGTCGTCTTGTACGGCCATCAAGAAGTTGAGCAAGTCCCTTTTCCGATTGGCCAGGCACGTAAAGGATCGGACGGACCTCTTCAGGTATGGATTGAGCCAGGAAGAGATGTCGTCGCGCGGGCCTACATTGCTCAGTCTGGAAAATGGGCAGAGGCGGCAGCAGATGTTTTCCACCTCATTGTCGAGGGGATTCTTAATGGGATCAGCATAGGGTTTGATCCAATTGAATCGGAGAGACTTCCTGAAGGCGGAACGATATTCAGGAAGTGGCATTTGTTGGAGTTTTCAACGGTAATCATTCCATGCAATCAATATGCGACAGTGATCCGCTCGTATTTAAGCCGCGGTCGAATCACTGGAAAAAGCATTCATCCGATGCTGGTCAAATCACTGGAACCGGTAGCGGCGCCACGGAAGGTCGTTTTCAATGGTGCCGATTTGCCAAAACCTGCCAAGCCAAGGCACGCTACGAAGAAGAGGAAACGTCCCATGAAAAAGCGAATCCGGTTCAACTTCTCCAAGGCAGCATTGGCCGCGTTCCGCAAGGGCCAGCGGAAACGCAAGAAAGATGCGTTGTCCGAAACCTCGGGCACGTCGGGCGGTTACACCGTGCCCGAAGGCATGAGCATCCACAAGATTCGGGCCATGAAGGAGCATTATCCCGAGCGACCGCAAGCGGAAGAAGCCGTCACGAAGGCCGGTTACAAGGCCGACGATTATCAGGAGACGGAGGACAGCCACGATTTCTACCAGGCGAAGGATGAGGAATTCGACGGCGAGCCCGAAGAGCACAACATGAGCGA
>VFSW01009490.1_pt1 | contig 13882 bp, 14 predicted proteins | sample 5358111 | NCBI WGS metagenome assembly VFSW01 (sample SAMN11554181, study PRJNA540505) | mine drainage metagenome | isolation source: sediment from site ElyBrook_90M | place: USA: Ely Copper Mine, Vershire, VT | collected 2017
CGATCGCTGATCCATTGACGCACGAAATAGTCGAAACTCTCTTGTAACCGCTGGGACACTTCGGGCTCACCGACGTCACCTTCTTGGTGGTCCTACCGCGCATGCAAGTGATGGACGTCTTTGCGGCAGCCGGCACTTTGGTCGTAGTTGTCGTAGTGGTGGTTGGTGAAGTTGATTCCGCGGTCCCCGATATGGGCGTAGTCCACCCATAACAACCCGCCGTTGCGGCGACCGGGCCGACGATGGTTGCAGGACCGCTAGCGCTAACTACTGTCCCTAATAAATTGGGAATCATCGAGGTATAGACACCGACGCCCGGACTCGCCGTGTCGAATTGAGCGAGCGTGAGAGTGGAGCAGACACCGGACGTCGGGGCTGGCAGTGGCCCCCATAGGTACTCGGATACTCCCGTATTGGGAGTACCGGTGGGATCACTCGCGGTCACGGTGATCGATGGTTGCGTTCCCGCAGCAACGTACTCGGTAGTGAGGTTCGTGCCGAGCATCGGATACGGCACCGTTGCCGGCGCCACTCTAGGTGTCAACGCGGCGCTGGCGGTCGGAGCTTGGGCCATTAACGGAACGCTCAGAACGATGCACGCTAACGCGAGCGACATATGGCGCAGCCAGATCCTCTTCATTGATTGGACGCTGCCGGAAGCCAGACGGTCATGTGCACGGCCCCCGATGTCGAGCTCGATAACCACCAACTGACGGGCAGCGGTCATCGGAGAGCGCGCCTGGGACAACGCGGAATGAAGGACTCAGGGAAAACTCACCCGCTCGCTGAAAACTTCTCGTCGTCCCCATGGTCGTGCCTCCTCATCTATCGCTAGCAGAATTCTGCAACAACATAGCCACAACATCTTGCTACCGACTGCTTCGTTGAGTTCGTTCCGGCCAATGACACACCGCAACGGGTTCGCAATACTCGGTTCCTGACGGTGCTGAGTATTTCCGCTTACTCATCTTGGGAACGACGGTGTAACTCGCTGCCGACCACACTCTCCCGACGTGTGGCGATGGAAACCACAACTACGGCGACGGCCACAAGCAGGAGGAGATCCGTGGCGCGTACCTTCGTTTGAGCCGCCAAGTGCACACGGATGCTGATGGTTCCGATGTGGTGTTTCGACAGCTCAAACGATATTGCGACACCCGCACCAATCCACCGAGTCCCTTAAATGCGAACAACCTCACACCACGCCGAGAAGCGGGTGCGCGGGAGTGAGATCCATTGGCAGTGCGCACTGAGGCAGGACTACTCAATTGGTTAGCCACAAGCCCCAGAGAACCCGCAGTCAATCTCTACAACTCTCGGAGTGATTCAGAGCGAGACTTAGACCGCTCCAGAGGCCAAATAATGTTCGCTACCACCCGACGCAGCAATCTCAATTGCTCGCTTCACTTCCTAGGTTCGATAATGAGCCAGTTGCAGCAAGCACCGAATGCACCGAAAGCACCAAGACAATTACAAGGACACCGACGCTCCATGAAGCCACCGTCCACCGACCGAAGCGCCTTTCCCGTACCAAAGACCGAGTCGCCTTGACTAGGTGTCTGTCACGTCGGGCCGCCGACGTTGCGAATTGAGTTACTTCGGCACACTCGGCAGTTGAAGACTGCGAGATTCGCGAAGAGACTGCCCCGTCCGGCGCCACTGATGGTGAGCGACGTCTAGTACGTAGATGGCATAACTTGCCTTCGGTAACGACGAGTAACTCGCTGGGCCAATTCGAAGGCCAATGCCGCCGCCTTTGACTGCGTGGGCCGTTATCGACCAGTTGTCGTAAGCGTTGAGGTACTGGTACCACTGGTGACCGCCGTCGGTGGTGACGTCGATGACGGCATTGCTCACCATCACGACAGCCGACGAGCTTTCCGTGATCACCCTATTGACGAAAAAGATGCCCCCGCCCGCCCAGTCCGTGGCCAGCTGTGGCCCCGCGGCAATCCAGTGGGCGCCACCGTCGATGCTGCGAACTGGAAACTGCCCGGGACCGCCGCCTTTTTTCCAAACGGCCCATCGATAGGTGGTTCCTAATGACGCAAACCTCACCCACCGTGCTTGCGCAGCATTCAGTGTGGTACCCCACGGAAGGGCATGACTCGCAGCCGACTCCGTGAGCCCTCGCTGCATCGTCAAGGTGGCCGGATAGGGAGAGGATGCAGCTCCGGCCACCGTCAATGAGAATGCGGCCATTGCGAGGGTCGCACAAGCGACATACTTGCTTCCCCGCATCACGACCTCCCTACAACATCATTAATCACTTCTAAAGGTGACAGTAGTGCTCTGTAACGGCGTCAGTCTTTGGTTGGCCTCCGATTCACCAGCCTCCAGTGGAAGGTTGCACTCTTGCTGCGTCGGGCCGACACCACTGATCTACCAACGCGCAACTCAAATGAGTCGAGTACCACGACTGTTTTCCAACTTGCCGTATGCAAGGGGCCGACTTGGCGCCAAAATGTCGTTTGGCGAACGTCGATGTCGTAAAAGTCCGTTGCTCGCGGGTTCATATAGGTAGAGGCAGTAAGGAGACCAGTGGAAGATGCCTTGCGCGCGGAGTTCGAGGTATTCGTCCACGCCGTTGAGCCACCCCTGCGCCGCGCCCTTATTGCTGCCTATGGCTTCGAGCGTGGCCGTGATGCCACCGCTGAAGCGCTGGGATGGGCGTGGGAACACTGGGATCAGGCGAAGGACCTCGACAACAAGGTCGCCTACCTCTTCCGCGTCGGTCAGAGCAAGAGCCGGGACCGCAAGACGCCAGTCACCTTCGAGCGAGGTGATTCGTCCGATCCCTGGTTCGACCCGGGCTTGGCACCGGCGCTGGGCTCGTTGACGGAGCACCAGCGCGTCGCAGTTGTACTGGTCAACGGATTTGATTGGAAGCTCCGCGAGGTCGCGGAGCTCTTGAACGTCGGCGTCTCCACGGTTCAGAGCCATCTGGAGCGAGGAATGCGTTCCCTTCGAGACGCCTTGGAGGTGGTCGAAAGTGACTGAACTGAACGAGAATATTCGCGACTTCATCGACACCGGCGTTGCGCCAGTGTCCGCTGAGGAGATCTTCGCCACGGGTCCCTCGGTGCAGATGAGGACCACTGCTGATCGATCCCGACCGCGCTTGCGGCGACGCCGACTTCTGGTACTGAGCGGCGTGGCGGCCCTGGTAGTCGCGCTCGTGAGCGTGGGTCTGGTCACTATTCCAGGCACGAAGAACATCAGTATCGTCCCGGCCTCTGCCGCAACGTTTCTCGAATCAGTCGCGGCCAAGGCAGCGAGTGAAAAACCCATGGTGCCAGGGCCGGGCCAGTATCTCTACGTCGCGACGATAATTTCGATGACCAACGGCGAAGGCCGACACCCGTCGCCGAAGACGTTCTGGTTCGACTCGAACGAACTCATTCAGGTGTGGACCTCGCCGCGGACATCCGGCTATCAGACGTATGAAACCGTCGGCAGACCAGAGTTCTTGTCAGCCGCCGATCGCACTATCTGGGTGATTGACGGATCCCAGCCCCTCGGCAGTGGGAACTCCTCGGGGCCGCCGCCGCCGTACTACAACGTCGCCGGGCTGCCCACCAAGGTGTTGGGTATGGTGGCCTACTTCAACAGTCAGAGCGATCTCCCATCCGAATCTTCGTATGGACCGCTGCCATCGTGGGAATTCAACATGGCATTGGGTTTCCTACAGAATGGGGCTTCGTCCGCTCAACGAGCGGCTCTCTTGAAGTTCCTGGCCACAATTCCGGGTGTGCGACTCATGGGCCATGCGACGTCGATAGTGACTCGTGAGAGGGGATCAGTGATTGCGTTGCCACTTAGGGAGTCCGGCATGACGGAAGAGGCCGTCTTCGACCCATCAACTTCGAAGCTGATTGAGATTCGTTACGTCATCACTGTCGTGCCGTCGAAGGCATCGCCTGTTCCTGGGCCCACTCCATTCGTGGGCGAAATTCAGTCCTACTCTGACTTCGTATTTGCGGGGATCACTCGAGCCAACTCGAAGTATTCGCTGCCAGACGGAACTCCGAAGTTCCCCCAAGCTTGGCCCTTTGGTTTAGTCAGGGAGCCACTTCCCGGGTGGCTCGGACAGGCGACACGGTGAGCTGCAACTGAATCGGTGAATCGTGCCGAGTTTCCTGGAGACTCTTCAACAATCCCGGCGCGATTCACCCCTTGAAGTGCCGAACCCTCCTCCACAGGGTTCAAAGTTCATCGGCGACGGATCAGCGCCCTCTGCGTAAAGCTGGTTATTGATCAGGGCCCTCCGCGTACAACTGGTGATGGATTGTCTCTACGCTCGTCGTCGAATCAACGACGCAGTTCCCAAGGCCAAGACCAGAGCAAGTCCAACGAGAATGACTGCCTCAACGCTTTGAAACATCCAGAATCGATTGGCCGGCTGGTAGCTCACCCAATAGGCATCGTGATGTTGAGCGAGCCAGACCGCCGGACTCTTCGAGAGGTTCGCCGAATACATCTTGTCCACGAGCTTGCGCACTTGAAGTGAATCAAGGACAGCTCCCTTCACGCCCGTGTACCAACCGTTGACCACCCAACTGCCGACAGGCTCATGAAAAACCTTGGCGCCGTAGCGACCGTTTCCGAAGGAACCGCTATTGGCGGCGGTGTTCAAGGCTCCGAAGCCACTTCCCGAAGGTGTGGTCCTCATTGCCTTGGTGCCGATACTGAGCAGGAGGTAATCAAGCTTCCAGAACGTGGCGATGAGCAAACCGCCAATGACCGCGCCCGTGACTGCCATGGCGCTCACCGTGCGCTTGATGAGCGAGCCAACAAAGGTGCCCAGCGCCAACCCAAAGAGCGTCCACGCGGAGAGCGTGAGTACCGTGACGTCGAACTCACCGGACTGCCAGCGACTGAGTAAACCTAGGGCGTTGAAGGGACCCGAGTAGGAGCTCGCGAGCAGGCCAAGAACGCACGTCCCCGCGGTAATGACGACGGCGAGGAGGGTGCACTTCAACGCGAACCAAACCGTCCGGGGCATTCCCTGCGTCCAGGTGAATGGATACGTCCCCGACTCGATGTCGATAAATGTCATCGTGATGGCTGAGTGCTGGATTTGGCTCTCGAAACCGACGCACGCGCCCACGTTCGCGGAGTCGGGAGTCGGGCATCCTTGAGAGACGTACTGGCTGTAGAGGGCGTGCAGTGGCGGTCCGACGAACAGAATATACGCAGCCAGGCAGCCAAAGAGTCCGAGCGTGCCGAGAACCATAAAACGATGCTGAAGCCACGTAACCCGTGTCATTGGCCTCCATGGCAACACACCTCGTTTGTTCATTGACGTCGGTTCCGCCAGAGCGACGGCATTCATGCGGTCACCCCGCGAATACTGGGACGGCCGACGCCCATCGCTTCCGAGATCGACGAGGAGTTCGGATCTCGCAGGTACGCGAGAATCAGCTCTTCCAGCGTTACGTCCGTTGCTTCCCAGTTCTGGCCGATGTTGCTCGTGTCGAAGGAGCGCACGAGCAGGCGCGCCTGACGATCTCCCCGGTAGGTCTCTACGACAGTAAAGGCTCGACTCATTTCGTCTACTTCGTCGGTCGGACCGGTTAGCAACCAATGGCTCTGCATGAGCTCGTCGATCTCACTGGCGATTTGAACACGACCCGAATTGAGCACTATCAAGTAGTTGGCGACACGCTCGAGTTCTGAGACCACGTGGGACGACAGAACGACCGAAAGACCTTCTTCGGCAACTGCGGTCATGACGACGCCCATGAACTCGTAGCGCGCGAGCGGATCAAGACGGGCGAGCGGTTCGTCGAGTACCAGTAGTTCCGGATGCCGGGCCAGGGCTAACGCCAGGGCGAGTTGAGCTTGCTGGCCTCCGGAGAGCTTGCCGACCTTTTGATCGAGTCCGATTCCGAGACCGTCTAGCCGTTGCTCGATCAGTGTCATGTCGAAAGTCCGGTTGAGACAACGAGTTAACTCGATCATCTGTGTGACCGACAAGTACTTGTAGAGGGGAGCGTCCTGCGCTACGAAGGCAACACGGTCGAGCGCCTGCGGCGATCCCGCAACGAGACCATCGAGCACAGTGGCATGCCCCGTGCTCGGTTCGACGAGGCCAATTGCGCAGTGCAGCAGCGTGGTCTTTCCCGCACCGTTGGGACCGACGAGCGCCACGACGTGGCCGGCTGGCATCGAAAGAAAACAGTCCTGGAGTGCCCAACGTTTGCCGTAGCGCTTGCCCAAGCCCGCCACTTCGATGATGCTCATGCCACCACCTCGCTTTGGTCAACATCGGGGCCCGGTGAAGTCACTTGTTCGGTCGTGAACTCTCCGAGCGTGCGCATGAAGAGCGCCACCATTCCGTTCTCATCGAGCCCCGCTTCCTTGGCCGAGCGCAACCAGCCCCGTTTCAGAGAACGGCGCAGCGTATCGAGCTGGGACATGGCAATGGTTTCGGGAACAGAAATAATGAACGTTCCCTGTCCTGGTCGGCCCACGGCGATCCCCTTGCCTTCAAGATCGGCGTACGCCTTAATCACCGTGTTCGGGTTGATGGAAAGCGATCCCACGATGTCTTTCACCCGAGGCAATTGATCGCCGAGCTGAAGGTATCCGAGTCTCAGTGCGTGCTCCACTTGATGGACAAGTTGAAGGTACGTGGGGACGCCAGATTTGCCATCGAGTCGGAACTCAACGGGAGACCTGAATCCTGGGTCGATCCCAATTGCGTGGCTTTGTGGTTTATCTATCTTCATAGATAAATAACATTAGTGCCCATTTCAAAAATGTCAAGATGTAATTCGAAACTCAGTTTTCGGATGGCGGCTTAGAGTAGTTAGCCCCCAATTTAAGTGGCGCGAAGCGATCTTCAAAGTACGTAGCGTGCCCTAGTAGCGAAATGCCTACGCTGAATCGCCCCTCGAACTGACGATCTCAATGTGTTTTCGTTGGCGACGAGGTTGATACTTCCTGGCGAGGAGTGTCGATCTCACGACAAGCACTGGCACGAGTGCAAGAAAGATCAGATAGACGACGCCGAGCCAGCGGCTCTCGGGAAAGAAGTACTCGTAATTCGATGGACCACCGACGGCGCTCCACGTTAGGTAGGCGACGAAGAACACTCCGACAAGCCCGCCCAGGAGCGCCAGGGTCGAGAAAGCGAGACGCGCTCCGATGCGAGGCAATTCGACTCGTCGGATCAGCAAGGCAAGCGCAACACCAAAAACAAACATGGCGATCGGGACAGAGTCATTCACCACCGTTTGGATGGTTGAAGTGCCGGGAATCCCCTGATTCCAAGCAGCTACCCAACTTTGTGTCAACTCCCACGTGATCTGTGCCAAGGCGGTAACGAATTGGCCCGGATGAGACAACCGGATGCCCTGAAAACCATGAGCACCGTGAATGTACTGAGCAAGCATTCTGGGGAAGAAGCGCGCGTCGTAGAGAAGAACGCCGCCCGAAACGATGGCGAGAACTGAAGGTCCCACGAGCGGTCGGGCGCGTCCATGCATGATCTGGCGCGCGACGGACACCGCGATCGTCAGCACTATCGCCACTAGCACTGCCAGCAAGAGTCCCATCGCGACCGTGAGGATTCCGGTCGTCGCAGAGACGGGTATCGGATGGTAGCGACGGCCGCTCCACGCGAGCATGGCCCTCGACCAGAAATCGAGCATGATGACTGCCATCAGCGCGATTAGCGCAACACTCGTGCCGAGCGCAGCACGAGTCAGTCCCTCGGAACTCACTTCATCGTTCGAAAGGCCAATGTCGCTCACGCGAGCGACGAGACCCTTGTAGGCGATGTTGATGGTTCGTCCGAGATTGATTGGTCGGTCAGCGAGCTCTTGCTCCAGGTGGTCGACGTACTCCTCGCCGTAGCGCTCACGCCATGCTTTCGGATACCAACGAAGAAACCGCTTGGCACGACTCGTCGCCACAGCGTGGCTACTCATGCCAGCGACCATGATCGCTTGAGGCGAGCCTGTCCGGTCTTTAGAATTCGCTGTTGCGCGGTGATGTAATCGGCCAGCACCGTGGCGCCTTGCGCAGTCAAGCGATAGGGACGTCGCCGGTCAACGGCTTCAAGAGCGGTGATCAAACCTCGGCTCTCGAGTCGAGCGAGCACTTGATAGAGCGTGCCGGGAGGCAGGTGCACCCCCGCGAACTCCTCGACGTCCTTAACGAGGGCGTAACCATGCTTATCGCTACCCGCGAGGCTGGAGAGCACGAGTACGGCAGCGCCAGCATTTCGTCCCAGTCCGGTCAGAGAATCTTGATTTTTGGTCATCTCCGTACTATATCGATAAGCGCTATATCTGTCAACGATCTAGAGCGCTCCGATCAGTTACTGAAACCTTCCTCACGGCATCATCTCAACTTCTCTCGCTCTTCATCGAAGGTTGTTCGTTTGGGGTCAATTGCCAATGAAAGGTTTTACTCCTGTGGCGTCGGGCCTCGGACGGGAACCCACACGGCCCATGTGAGACGCGAGTGCGTGATGGCAGAACTGCGGCGTCGGGCCACCGTCACGTGTCAGATCCAGTCACTTTCGACCACTAAAGTCCCTGCTTGAATTAGTACTCTGTCCGTAAGCGCGACTCATCGGGGGTGTTGGATATGGTCGCATTGCAGATCGACCACCATTTCCGGCGTCGAGCCCTAGCCGCGGCGTTGTTGCTGGCGAGCCTCTTTGGAATGGCTGTCTCTCCAAGTGCCTCGGTCGCTGCAGCGTCGACCGTGGTCCCAACCTGCTCTTCCGGCCAGCTGGCAGTGGCCGTCGCGTCTTCTTCCGGCGCCTACTCCGCCGCAGGTAACGAAGGAATCCCGTTCATCATCGTCAACATCAGTAAGTCAACCTGCAGCCTCAAGGGTTACCCCAAACTCACGACGTACCCTTCCAATTACAAGAACAAGACGGTAAAGGTGATCGATGGGGGCGGCATGATCTTCGTGCCAGTGAAGCCGAGACGCGTCGCAATAGGGCCCGGTGCTACTGCCTCGTTTGGACTCGACTACGGCGATGCCTATGACCAGCAGGATCCCAACGCCGGCCCCTGCATGACGAAGTCCATGACCGTAACATTGCCGACTCGATCACATCCATTCGCGCAGCCCTTCAACACGACCGTCAACATCAATTTTTGCTATGCGGGCTTTAACTTCGCGATTACGTCCATACAAAGTGGGCCAATTGCAAGAATCGGCTAGGTGCGTGCCGGGAGAACTGATTGATAGGCACGGTGAAGGGTTCCCGTCGGCCTCCAATGCAGGGTTGCACTCTGTCACGTCGGGCCCCCAACATGGATTGCGCGGGAACTCGAAAGACGCCAGTATTGAAAAGTGATCCGGAAACCATCAAGGCGTCGGCAGATTGGCTTGGGTCTTGCATTGGCCATGCTGCTGTTGACAGCGTCTTCGGTGACACCAGCGACTGGTTCGATGGCGTCTGGCTCGAAGGCCAGTAAGAAACCCTTAACGCCGCTAGTAATCTCTCAGGTTCACTCGTCCAATGTGGTCTACGTGTTGGCAACGACCGGTTGTGCACAGCCATCCTGCCTTCGGCTCCTTCGGACGACCGTCGTTGCCGAGTCGTTTGCGTTCGAAGCTCTTCCGCCTGTCCAGTTATCTCAGGGAACGCTCACGGGGACGCTCCACAGTATGCAGTTCGCCAATGTCAACGACGGTTACGCAATTGTGGGCGCGACTGGCCCGACCTCTCTCTATGTCACACTGAATGGCGCACGAACATGGCACAAGGTCACCATCCAGAAGGGAGCCCGGGCGCTCGGCCTCACCACGACGGCGAATGCGATATACGCGATGACGGGTGTCTGCTCGCCGAGCGGGACCTCCTGTGGTGACTACCGCATCGACCGGTCGCCACTCAGCGCTAATCAATGGACGAGTTCGAGAATTCCAATAGGTCACTCCGCGAAGACCGGTTTGTGGGGGTTCCCCTATGTTCCGGCTGCCTTTGGCAGCCAGGTGTGGATCTCCGAACAGCCGCCGGGCGCCGCGATCATCTTCTACTCACGTGACGGTGGTCGGTCGTTTCAGAAGCTCACGACACCCAAACTGGGCAGTGTCAACGCCTGTGGATTGATCCCGGAGTCGGCCGTCGCTATCTGGGCCGATTGTCCCACGGGAATGCAAGAGTCGTTCTTCTTCTCAAGCGACGCGGGAGCGTCTTGGACTCAGGTCCCGCAGAAGCAATTCTTTGGGACCGCTGGCGGTTACTTTGATCCAGTCTCGGCCTCGCTTGCGTTTCTTGACTACGGCGCGACGAGGCCCCTCGTTCGCATCACGACGTCACCGCGGATGGCAACGACGGTCGGCGTGCTGTCGTGTTCGAAGATCAACTCAAGTGTGAACGGGTTGATCTTCACCAATGCGCGAGATGGCCTAGCGCTCTGCTTCCCAGGTGACAGCCAAGCTGTGGGCCGGCTTGAAAAGACCACTGACGGCGGAAGCACCTGGCTGGACATTTCGCTGCCATCTGGTTAGCGCGGCGGCTGACACTGGTCGATTTTCCTGATGGTCAAATGTCGTTTAGCACTTGCTTTCAGGGGAGACGTGCTCAACCGGCGTCATTCGAGTCTTAAGGCCACCAGCGAGCGGCAGCGGATTGATGACATCGGGCTACCGAACCGACCTCACGAGGACTTACTCACAGCCCGCGAAAGGTTGCCGGACTGCGCCAGCCCCTTGATCGATGTTGATCGCGTGTCGCTGCCTCTAACCGTGAGTCTGGATCAGTGCAATAACTTCGTCGCGTCGGTAACCCTGAGTTCGAGCGAAGTCGAGGAGCTCGCCAATATTCGTGATCACGGCACCGCGTTGAGGGGTTACGACGACGCGCACGCCACGTCCCCGGGTGAAGTCGAGCAGACCTTCATCACGAAGGATGTGCAGCGCGCGGATGACCGTGTTCTTGTTGACCCCGAGAACCAAAGCCAAGTCGATCGCCGGGGGCAGGCGTTCACCCTGGGCGGCTTCACCCTCGGCGATGGCGCGCCGAATCTCGGCGGCCACTTGCTCGTGGAGAGCAGCCGGATCGTTCTTGTTAACTTGGGACGCTCGCATGGTACTGTTCGTCATAGTACCATTCTTTCAGTCGTCACTGGGGAGACTTGATGACCATCGCACCGCCGGAGACTCGCGAGGAGTGGATTGTTACCGATCCGATCGACGTACTTATTCGCGAAGCTCGACGGCGCACTCGTCGTCGGCGGTGGTCCTTCCTCGGTGTGGCGACGATTGTATTGCTGGGGACGGTGGCTCTCGTCACCCACCAGCACGGCGCATCGCCACTGCGTCCGTCGACCGTGAAGAGCACGGACCGAACCGCGGCACTCGCTCTTGCGCCGTGCACCGCCGCACAGTTGCGCGGTGGTCTGATCGGAACGACGGGAGGCACGGGGACTTTTGTCGAACTCTTCGCGGTTGAGAATGTGAGTAGCCACTCGTGTGCAGTCACCGGATTCCCTAAGTTGACCTTCTTCTCGCCGAACGGAGCACGCGTCGCCCAGCCGGTCGACTACCAGCGATCCGTCTACGGCAAGATTGGTTTCAATCGCAAGGGAGCGCTGCCCGCCGTCATATTGGCAGCTCACAAGGGCGTTGCGTCGTTTTGGATTACAGAAGGGGACATTCCCAGCGGTGAACCACCCATGGCGTGTCATCATTATGAGACCGTCGCGGTGCAGCCTCCTGGTGCCACTCGATCGCTCACCGTCGCACTCCAACCCGACCGCGGTATTTACGCCTGCACGGCGGTTACCATTCTTCCAGTGATGCCCGGGATCTCGGGCTCGCTGCCGCGACAGAACCTGCGCGACTGGTTCGGCGCACCGGGCCCGACGAACGATTGGTACGGTCCGGGACTTCCCAAGGTCAAATCGAGTAGCGGATGACGCTCGCACAATCCAGACCGCCCGATTCGATTGGGATGCCTGACGCCACAGAGCTTCTGATCAAGGAGGCTCGCCAGAAGATGCTTCGTCGGCGCCTCTACTTGGCACTCGCAGCGCTTCTCGGGCTCGTCGTGGCGTGCATAGTTGTGATCGGAGTCGTTCATTATCTGTCCTCGCCGACGCGGACAGATAATGGCCCCGGCGGTACACCGCTGTCCGCAACGACGTGCTCCGATGCACGCGTGAAGCTACTCGGCGTAACGGGACTCCCCGGAGCTGCGGTGAGCGCGGGCCTACTCGTGCGTGCCTCGGTATCATCCTCCACGGCGTGCACGATGAGCGGCTACCCGATCGTCGGTGCCCAACTCGACAACCACTCAACCGCGATGGCCAGTGACGTGCGATTCGGCATCTTCGGGGGAATGTCCAAAGCCAACGCACCTCTCCCTCGACTCTCAATAGCGTCGCGCCCTCACGTGGTGTCCTTCACGATCCAGTTCGTCAGCGGCAACGGACATACGTGCCCGTGGATCCATTCAATTCAGTTCACGTTGCCCGGTGCACGGCAAACCCTGACCGCGCGGTCGATGTACCAGGCCGGCATTGGCGTCAGCCGGCTTTGGGGCATCTACTGCGGCTACCTCCAGGCGACGCCACTCTTCAGGGGCGCGAACGGGAAATAGGGGACTGCTTAAGGTCTGGCAGACATCTTGACAACTGAACCAACAGCAGACCTGTCGCGAGTACTTTGTCGGCGCAAAGTGAGCGAACCGTTCTGACACCCGTGGTACCAAAGACCGTCCAGTGAAAGGATTTTGGCGCTTCGGACAGAATTGACGCCGGCGGCGACATGTACTGAGTATGAATTGGCCTAGGAAGTGCAGATGGTGACTCCTCAGGCTTCGCGAGAAGATCATGCAAAGTTCGAGGCGCTCTACCTGTCGAACTACAAGCCCATCTACGCATACGTCCGTCGACGGGTTCTTCAATCGTCGGAAGTTCCTGACATCGTGTCAGAGGTGTTTGCCATAGCGTGGCGCCGATTTGGCGATCTTCCTGCGAGTCCTCAGGATCGTCTCTGGCTCTTCGGCGTTGCTCATAAGTGCCTTCTCGAACATCACCGTCGCTCGACGCGTCGACTGCGGCTGCTCGCACACCTCGGAGCCCAGCCCAATCGAATCGAGTTTCTCGACACCTCTGTCGATCCTCAGCATCTCCGGGTGCGAGCGGCGCTCCAGGAACTGCGACCTTTCGATCGAGAGGTCGTACTCCTCGTCTATTGGGATGGGCTCAGCCATGCCGAAGCGGCATCTGTTCTCGGATGCTCGGTGAACGCCGTCGCGTTACGCATCAAGAAGGCGAAGGTTCGCCTCCAAATCCAGTTGGGCGTCGCTTCACCGGCGGCAAGTTTGTCCAACGACACTTCATCAATTTCGATCACACCAAAGGAGCAATTGCCATGAACATCGAATCACTTCTTTCTGCAGCCGACCCGGCGCTCAACGTTCGGATCCCGGATCCCAGTCCGCTCGACGCGCGTATGATTTCGGACTCGTCCACGGGCGGCAATGCTCAGCAGGTTTGGAGCACGCATGGATTCGCGCGTTACCGTCGAATCACTTCCAACCTGAGTGTTGGAATCAAGCGGCCAGCGATATTGGCCGTGTTCGCCGTCCTAGTCGCCGCTGCAATTGTCGTACCGCTTACTGTTGGCCACTCAGGCCCGCCCCGAACCAACATCACGCCGGGCGCCACGACGCCGACGCAAGGTGTGTGGAGTCTCGCTGGATACATCTCTCAACCGGGTTGGCAGGCGAGTTCGGCCTCGGGACTCCTCCCCACGACTCAACAGTTCACCTTGCAGCTCACGTGTCCGACGTCGGCCACCTGCTACTCCTCCGGCACGAACTTCCAGAACCACGAGAAGACCCAAGGGGTGATCTCAGTGACCCACGACGGAGGAGCGAACTGGCGCCAATCATTGG
>VFSW01009491.1_pt1 | contig 13881 bp, 9 predicted proteins | sample 5358111 | NCBI WGS metagenome assembly VFSW01 (sample SAMN11554181, study PRJNA540505) | mine drainage metagenome | isolation source: sediment from site ElyBrook_90M | place: USA: Ely Copper Mine, Vershire, VT | collected 2017
ACGACGCGCCGTTTGTCGGGCCACGCTGGTGGATCGCCGCGGCATGGCTCGCGGTGGCCCTGATAGCGCAGACGACGGTGATGCACTACGTGCAGTTTCGCGGCGCGGAACCGAGCTTGGTGCTGCTGACCGTTGTGTGGTATGCCATTCGCGTGGATACCCGCCGCGCAGCCACGTATGGGCTCATCGCTGGGCTCTTGCTCGATATCGTCGCCGGGCAAACGGGCGGCGCGTGGACGATTTCAACCACCATGGTCGCGGTGATCGCCGGGATGCTTTCGCGCGGCTTCTTCGCCGATTCGATCGCGCTCGTCAGCGCAATCACCGGCATTGCGACGCTGCTGGACATGCTGGTCTTTTGGATCGTGCGCGCCTTTGAAGGCTATCCATCCGGCTTAGGCTGGATGCACGCCCATGAAGCCGTGTTTCAGGCCATCTTGAACGTCGCGTTGATGGCGCTGGTGATGTCGATCGCACGCCGCTTTGATACGCGCCTCGCATGATCGCGCGCGAACGGCGACGCAGCGGATGGCGCCGCTCACCGGCGCGCTTCGCAGCCTTTATCGCGGTGTTGTGCATCGTCATCCTCGCCCTGGTGATTCGGCTCGTGCAGGTACAAATCGTCGACGGCGCCGTGTACCGCGCCGCTGCGCAGGCCAACCAAGTGCGCCTGATTCGCGTTGCCGCTCCGCGCGGCATCATCTACGACCGCTTCGGCAAGGTGATGGTGCGCAGCCGCCCGTCGTTCGTGGTGGGATTGATTCCGTCCGAAGTGACCGACATTCATGCGGTGGTCCACACGCTCTCGCAGACGCTCGGCATCGCCCAGAGCAAACTCGAGTATCGCCTGCTGCACCATCGCGGCGTGAACTACGAAAACTTCGACCAAGTCGTTACGTACGAGCCGTACGGGCCGGTAGTGCTCGCTACCGATCTGCCGGTCGCCAAAGTGGCACGCATCTCGGAGCTGATGAGCGATCTTCCCGGCGTCGATTTAGAAGTGCAGCCGATCCGCGATTATCCGCGCGGATCGATCGGCGCGCACGTGTTCGGCTACGTGGGACAGATTACCGAAGGCGAATACAAGCGCCTAAAAGGCGAAGGCTACTCGCCGAACGACGTCGTCGGCAAAGACGGCCTAGAGTATACCTACGACCGGTATCTGCGCGGAACGCCGGGCGGGCAGCGCGTCGTGGTGGATGCGGCCGGAAACGTGGTGCCCGGCATCAAGCTCCCCTCGAAGCCGGCGGTACCGGGCGATACGCTCGTAACGAACATCGATTGGCGCTTGCAAACGATCGTCGATAAGGCGCTGGCCGACGGCATCAAGAGCTGGGGCCACGGCCGGCCGCTCTCGGGCGCCGTCGTGGTTGAAGACCCGTGGACCGGCGGTATTCTCGCGCTCGCGAGCTTTCCCGAATATAACCCGAACGATTTCGCCGCCGACGATTACAAACGCATCGAGTATTACCTCACCGACCCGAGCGAGCCGCTGTTCAACCGCGCGATCGCCGCGGCAACGCCGACCGGATCGACATTCAAGATGGTGACGGGATCCGGCGCGATTACCGACGGCGTGATCGGCCCGACGCAAGTGGTGTACGACAACGGCGCGTGGGATTGCGGCGGGTACATCGCGCGCGACATCGTTTCGGGCGGCTTGGGCAACACGACGTTCGTGCCCGCCCTCGCCGCATCGAGCGACGGCTATTTCTATCGGCTCGCATACGGGCTAGGAAACAAACGGTTGCGCAAATGGGCGTTAGCGTTCGGGCTCGCCCACAGGAGCGGCATCGATTTACCTGGCGAAAGCGCGGGTAACTGGCCGACCAATGCATGGTCGCTCAAGGTAGCCGGCGTGCCGATGGAGCCGGCCGATGCGTGCTTCTTGGGCATCGGCCAGGGCGCGATGCAAGCCACGCCATTGCAGATGGTAAACGTCGCATCGACGGTTATCAACGGCGGCACGCTCTACAAACCGGAGATCGTGCACGAGATTCGCAGCCCCGACGGCAAGCTCATCAAAACGATCGATCCGCAGATCATTCGCCACGTGCCCGCAACGCAAGAAGCGCTGCGTTACGTGCGCCTAGGGATGGCGAAAGTAACGGATCCGGGCGGCACGGCGTACGGTGAAGCGATACCGGGCTTGCCGTACTCGGGTAAAACCGGCACCGCCGAAACCGGCGTGGGCGGGAGCGGTGCGAACACGACGTGGTTTATTGCCTGGGCGCCCACGAACCATCCGAAAATCGCGATCGCCGTCTTCGTGGATCGCAGCGGCGGCTACGGCTCCGAAGTCGCCGCCCCGATCGCCCGCGAAATCATGGTGAAATACTTCCGCGTGAAAAACGCGCACTAAGCCGCATGGGCTCATCTTCGTATCTTGTGCAACCGCTCCGGGATATGAATGAAGGTCCAAAGCACGAACAATACGCTGCCGAAAAGTGCGATCGAGGCCGAATTTTCTATCCCCGCGACAATGAATACGACCGCGCACGCGAGCGCGGCCACCGTGCTCCGCTTCGTCCAGCGCTCAACAAAGAATCCGACGAACACAAAAAATAGGACAAATAAACCCCCGCCTAAATAAAGGGTGTTCATGCGTTCGCTAGCCGATGGGAGAATCGCGGCTCGACGTAACCGACAGCGTTGCCGGAAGCAACGCACTCAGCGATTGACACCAGGCTGGCAATTGTCAGGGCTGTTGCGGCAATAAGGATCGCTACCGTAGCAACGCCGAGGATATCAATGCTTCCAGCAATAAACGCTGCAGCACCGATCTCGCCTGCTGCATACGAACCGAGCAGATTGTTCATCTGCTGGGCCCCGGAGCTGCTCTGCCATTGATTGTACCCGCTCTGGATTGCAGCCGCGAGAGCAAGTCCATCCTCGGCAAGCTGGTGTCCCGTTGCCGCGGTGCAAGCTGCTAAGCTGGGCCGGAATGCAACGTTAACGTTTTGGAAGTATGGGCCGAAAGTTATCCCTGTGATCCCGTTGCCCGGCATAAAGCCGACATCCCAGTTTGAGAACGGATCAGGCGGCGGGGTTTCATAATTGCAATATAGCGGACTCGATCGAGCGGTCAGCCGGCTTACCGTCGTTTGGTTGCAATTAAACGTCGTGATCGGATGAGATTCAAGATATAAATGCGTAACCCTTAGCGTCGGATCTTGATCGACTTTGAAAGCGATGCCGACGTTGGCGTTTGGGATATTTCCCTTCTGTCCAGCACACGAGACCAGGAGTATTGCGACCAATATAACCGCGAGCGCCTTAAAATTCATTCTGCATTTCACCCCGAAAAATCAGTGGGAATGAATATTGAATTCCTTAGGCCCAGGTCGACTGCATCGAATGGAGCCAGGATTCCTTACGCATCGGCCGTTCGAGAGGCCGCCATATTATTCCCTGCCTCTTTCTAGAGCGGGCGGGTGGCCTGAGGGTAGCAAGTAACTCAAAACAGCATGCTCATCAAAACGTTCGATCCGCAGATCATTCGCAATATGCCCGCAAACAAAGGAGCGTGCGGCATGTGCGCAAAACCGGCACCGCCGAAACCGGCGTGGGCGGCAGCGGTGCGAATACGACGTGGTTCATTGCCTGGGCGCCCACGAACCATCCGAAAATCGCGATCGCCGTCTTCGTGGATCGCAGCGGCGGCTACGGCTCCGAAGTCGCCGCCCCGATCGCCCACGAGATTATGGTGAAATACTTCCGGGTGAAAAACGCGCACTGAGCCGCCTGGGCCCCCGTATGCCGGCCGTATGAAGAGTCGTCATTCTCTCGATCGGCTTGGAGCAACACGGCGAGCGCCTTGTTGGTATTCGCTGAACCGTTCGCGCCGGCGGCAGCCGGCGCAGCAGAGTGAGCCCGAGCAAGCGCACGTTCGATTACCGCGCGCGCAGCAGCGTACAAAACCATACAGACGCGGCACCATACTTGGATTCATACTTTGGACTCATGCTACGCTTGGAAGCGTTTGTGCTTCTCGAGTCGAGATAAGAAAGTAAAAATACGAAAAACCAGCGACGCCTTGTGAACCTCGCTTCGCACCGCGGAACCATACGGGTCAGCGAGCCGTTGGACCAGTACCGGCGGCTTATTGAGAGTCTGACCGATTACGCGATATTCGGTCTTTCCGTGGACGGACGAATCGCGAGCTGGAATTCGGGCGCAAAGCAAACGTTCGGTTACGATGAAGGCGAAGTTCTCGGGAAACATTATTCGCTGATTTTTACCGCTGAGGACATCGCGAGCAAGCGCCCGGAATCAGAGCTGTTGGAATCGTTAGAATTCGGAACATCCTCGGTCGACGGGTGGCACGTTCGCAAGGACGGGACCCGCTTCTGGTGCACCGACACGGTGCAGCCCTTACGCGATGCGAGCGGTAACGTAACAGGCTTCACCAAGATCGTAAGAGATTCAAACGAGCGCTACATTGCGTCTGAATCGTTACGTGAAAGCGAGGAGCGCCTTCGTCTGCTCATTGAGGGAGTCACCGACTACGCTATTTTCTCAATCGACTTAGAGGGCGCCATTCTCTTCTGGAATGCCGGCGCCGAGCATGTGTTTGGCTACCGTGAATCCGAGGTCATCGGCAAACACTTCTCGATCGTTTACACAGCCGAAGCGGTTGCAAACGGAGTTCCGGATCTCGAAATCGCGACAGCTGCCAGAGACGGGCGCGCTTCCGACGACGGTTGGCACGTGCGTCGGGGCGGCGGTTTTTTCTATGCGAGCGGCCAAATGACGCGGCTTGCGCCCGACGCTGACGGGCGGCCGCGTGGCTTTGCAAAGATCGCTCACGATGTCACCGCGGATAACGAAGCTCACGAAACAGTCAAACGACAGGCTTTTCAGGACGGCCTTACGCGGCTCGTAAACCGGGCGCTTTTTACGGACAATCTGCGACGAACTATTGCGCGAGCAAAACGGCACCCCGGGACGCATTTCGCGGTCATGTTCATCGACATCGACCGCTTTAAGAACGTTAATGATAGTTTAGGGCATGCGACGGGAGACAAATTGCTCGTGCATGTCGCGCGCACGCTCGAACGATGCGTGCGGCCCCAAGATGTCGTCGCGCGGATGGGCGGCGATGAGTTCACGATTCTGCTTTCTGATACGGATAAGAGGGAAAAAGCTACGAACGACGCGTTGCGCGTCGCCGAGCGAATCAACGGCGTGCTTCAACGACCGGTCTGTCTCGACGGTACCGAAATGTTTACGACGGCAAGCATGGGGATCACTATCGGACCTGCGAGTTACGAAACCGCCGAGCAGATGCTACGCGATGCGGACACGGCGATGTATGAAGCAAAATCGCGCGGGCGGTCGCAGCACGTGCTGTTCGATTCCGAGATGCACCCTCGCGCCGTAGGCCTTCTCAATCTTCAAATGGATCTTCGCCGGGCTATCGCGCGAGCGGAATTTTATCTCGATTATCAGCCAATCGTCTCGCTTGAGGCCGGCACGCTGGTCGGCTTCGAGGCACTCGTCCGCTGGAACCACCCAGAGCGCGGCATCCTACTGCCCGCGCAGTTCATTGCCGAAGCCGAAAATATCGGTCTCCTCGTCAAGATCGATCGCTGGGTCCTCCACGAAGCATGCCGGCAGATTCGTGCTTGGCAGGTCCAAACCGGCGATATCACGCTGACGATGAGCGTTAACGTTTCGGGACAAGAGCTTAACCATGAAAGTATCGTTAACGAAACTCGACATGCACTGGCATGCAACAACTTGAGGGGTGAAAGTCTCAAATTGGAGATTACTGAAGGTGCCCTCGTAAAGCAACACGAGACGACGGCCACGATCGCCGCCCTGGCTGCCCTAGGCGTCGAGCTGGATATCGACGATTTCGGGACCGGCTACTCGTCGCTGAGCTATTTGGCGCGCCTTCCCTTGAGGCTGCTCAAAGTGGACCGCTCTTTCGTTAGCCAAATTTCCCTGAACCCGCGCAGCCTGGAGATCGCACGCACCGTTATTACGCTCGCGCACAACCTCGGCCTCAAGGCCTTGGCAGAAGGAATAGAAGCCAAGGAGCAGCTAGCGGAACTTCGCGCTCTGGGTTGCGAATTCGGCCAAGGCTATTGGTTCGCGCCGCCGTCTTCTCCTAAGGTAGCTCAGGGCTTCATTGGCCGGCGTTTCTCATTGAGCGAACCTACAAGCCCACTAGCGTAGCGCAGCGGTCGCGATCACACGGTCGAAGCCCGCAGCGCCCGGCCGGCCGCGTTGCGTACGGCCGCATCCTCATCGGTTTCCGCGGCGGCCTTGATTGCTGCGATACACCACGGTTCACCGACGAGCGCTAGACGTTCGATCATGTCGATGCGCGTCGCGCGATCGAAAGCATCGTCGGTGCCGGTTACAAGGCCGGTCCACGATGCGCCCCGTTCCGTCGATGGCGCCGAAGCGCCGGTACCGGCTGCGGCGCCTGTCTCCGCTTGCGTCCCCGGCTCGACCGGTGCCTCGCTATTCGCCGAACGTACCAGTAGCGTGCCTAGGCCGTACAACGCGGCACCGGCCACGAGCAACAGCGCTAAAATCAGGTACGGCGATCCCGCCATCGGCGGGTGCTACTCGCTTGCGACGTGCGCGGCGTTGCGCAATGCGTCCAGCACGCCGACGAACGCGTCGTCCAGCGAGCGATTGACGCTGGTGGTGAGCACGCGATGGAACTCTTCCATCGGCAGTTCCGAAAGCACGCTAAGGACGCTCTGCATTTCGCCGCGATAGGCCACGAGCGCGTCGGAGCGGATGCCGTCATGATAGATCGTTCCGCCGAGCATGTGCGCGTTTGCAAGCCAGGGTGCAACAGCTCCGAGCGGCGCGTTTTCTAAATCCGGCACGAGCGCGCGCACGAGATCGGCATCCACGGGGCCTTCGACGCGCACGATGCCATCCGGCGGCGGCACCAAACGGCCGCGCGGCGCCGCGACGAGCGCGTCTACGATAGTCCGCATCGCGACGCGGCTATCGCGGTCTTCCAGGTCTTTGCCGGTTACGGCGAGGCGCGGCATGCGCAGCCGCACGAACAGGCGTTCCATCGGTGCGCGCAACGCGCGGCTCGCGCTGCTGAACGTCGCGCCGAGTTGCGGCGAACCGCCGATCACGTTTTCGGGAAAGAGCATGCGTAGCGCAAAGAGATGCTGCACCAGGCCGCCTACGTCGCTGCGCTCGAGCATTTTGATGGTATGCACGAGCCGCTCGGCCGTGAAATCCACGTATAGCACCGGCGAGGTGCGCTGCGGTTCTTCGGCGGCACCGGCTGCGGGTGCCGCTGCGCGTTCGACGGCGGGCTCGGGGGGCGCGGTCGGCAACGCTTGGCGCTCGATGACTTCCGCGAGGGCGCGCGGCGGCGCCTCCGCGGTAACGGCGGCGGCCGGCGCGTAGGGCTTGGGCGCTTCGGGCAACGGCGGCGGCTCGTACGCCGGCGCGTCGCTCGGGAACGTGCGCGCGATCGAGATCGCGTTGCCGGCAGTCGATTCGCCGAGAGCCGGCTGCGCCTGTACGCGCATCGTCGGCGCGGCCAGCGCGAGCGTGTGGCCATCGCTCCACTCCAATACGGCGCGCGTATCCAGCTGCGTGCCGGAGGCGAGCGGATACATCACCACCATCTCCCAGCGAATGCGCAGTTCCACGCCGGGGTTCACGTCGGCAAGCACCATGCCGCGTTGCGACCACAGCTGCGACATGCCGCCGTCGTCGGGCACGGGCATGCCGTTGATCGCCGTACTCGACGGCACGTATACCGCAAGGTTGGTCGGCACCACGCGCACCAACAGCCGGTCGGCCGGCCCGTCGCCGTCGTTACGCAAGCGTATATCGTAGTAGAGACGCTCGCCCGCATTCACGCTCTCGGTCGGCGCGGAAACGAGCTGCGCGTCGCGCTCGAACTCGGGTTGCGCGAACGTCGGGATATCGAGCACCGGAAACTGTACCGGGCTAATACCCCGGCCGTGCAACCATCCATCGCGCAACAGCGCGCGATTGCCGGGGACCGGGCGCAGCAAACGCAGCGTCAGGCGCGCTTCGTGCGTGGTCTCGGGTGCAATGTCGCCGAACACCAATCCATCGCGGTCGCGGCGCGCGTCGACGGCGCGTTCCACCGCAAGTTCTGGCGGCATCGTGAGCACGAGCCGCGCATCGCGCAGCACGTCCGACCCGCCGTTGGTAAAGCGCAGCACCACGTCGACCGTGCGATGCGGGCGTAGCACGTCGTTGGTCGCCAACTCCCAGGCAACGGCCCCGCGCGCGACGTGCGGGCGCGAACGCACCACGACGCTCGCCGAGCCGAGATCGATCGCGCCGCCGTCGTGTTCGAGCACGACGCCGAGCGAAACGTTCGAACGGTCCGGCACTTTCGAACCGATGCGCGCGGTGACGGCGAACGTCCGCTCCTGGTGCGGGTTGACGATGCCAAGCGCGATCGGTTCGTGATAGGTCGATGCGGGGTCGTCGAATGATTCCGCAACGCGCACGTCTTCGACGTGGACGCCGGGAATCAGGCGCAGGCGCACGTTGCGTTCGGGCGCGGTGCCGTCGTTGAAGACGTGAATCGTGAAGCGCACGTCTTCGCGCGCTTGCGCGATGCCGCGATCGGCTTCGACGTAATTACGCGCGCGATTGAAACGCGGCGCGACGCGGACGGTGAGTTTGCGCGAAAACGTACGCTCGCCGCCCTTCCAGCGCAGCGTCGCGGTAATCGGCAGCGCCGGTTCTCCGCCGTTCGGCACGGCAACCGTCCCCGCCAGCCCGACCTCGACGATGCGGCCGGCCGCCAGCGCACCGACGTGCACGTGCAATCCGGCGATCTCGCCGTCGCTCACCGGCTGGCCGTCGACGTGGGCTGAGCCCGGCGAGTACACCAAGCCCGGCGGTAATTCGAATGCGATCGAGAGGTTTTGCGCGGTCCCCGTGCCCGCATTGACGGCACGCAATACCATCGGCACGCGCATGCCGGGCGTCACCGCATCGTCGCACAGTAAGGTAAACGACGTTTCTTCACCGGCGAAATCGACCGGCGAATCCACGACGACGTCGGCCGACGCGATCGCGATCTCGGCGCTCTCGCGCGAACCGACGCTGCCCGCGGCTTTGATCCGCGTGGCGTCCGGCAACGGCGAATCGATCGTGGCTTGATACTCGGCCGTCACCGATTGCCCGGGGCCCAAACGTTCGCTCACGATCGTCGCCGCGTCGTAATCGAACGCTTCGCCTTCGAGCCCGGCGATCACGCGACCGTCGATGCGCGCGCTGCGCGCAACGTAGGTGGTGTGCTCGGGCGAGGGCAGCATCAGCACCACGTCGTGCGCGCTCGACGAGCCCGTATTCACGATGGTGGTGCGAATCGTCAGCGTCGCGCCGGGCTTGGGCGCATCGGGCGCGGAGATCGTCACCATCGTCGACGCATTTTGCAGCTGCGGATAGCTGCGCACGACGATGCGTTCGATATTCGAAGCAACCATCGGCGTTTGGTCGGTAACGAGCGCGGCTTGAAAGACCAGTTCCGTGCCGTCTTCGATCGTATCGTTGACGCGGAAGCTACAACTCACCGTACGCTGCGCGTTCGGTTCCAAGTTGCCGACGTTCGCTCCGGTGGTATCGATAAATCGTTCGCCCAGCTCGAGCGGGCGTTCGTCGATCATGTCGCCGTCGGCCACGTGCACGACGCCTTGCGGATGCGCGAAGCGCACGCGCACGCCGCTCGCGGCGGCCCCGCCCAAATTCGAGAACGAGAACTCCGCTCGAATCACCTCACCCGGCGCAACCGCGCGTTTGGGTTCGATAACGAGCGTTCGCAGGCTCTCCACCAACGCGGGAGAGCCGGGAGCAAAGATTCCGGTCAGTGAGGTGGCGGCCACGAGTCTCTCATTCACCCTCGCGAGCAACCCAACCTATCGCGTGCGAGACGCCGGGCCGGGAATCAACCTTGATCCTGCCCAACCGCGAGATGCTCCGCTCTTGCGGCACGCAGCAACGCGTTGTCGCGGGTATAGAGTGCGGTACGGTGGCGCTTCGCCAACGCCAGATACATCGCGTCATAGATCGTCAGCCCATGACGCTGCGCCAACTCCATCTCTTCCGCCAATGTGAGACCGGTTGAGGCAACCCGGATCGGCAGCTCTGCAATGCGATCGAGCGCGCCACGCACGTCGCTCTCGGCTACGCGTGCTTTCCTAGCCGCAAAGAGTAGCGCATTGGCGACCTCGGCGGGAAAGATGGCCGGGACGAGCGCCGTCTCCCGCATCACGCGCTCCGCAGACTGCGTCGCAAAATCGTCGAGCTCGTCTTCAAAAAGCCACGATAGCGCGACGGATGCGTCGATAACGATCAATGCCGGCGTCCCGCATTCACAAGCTCCTTTGTTGACGAGCCGTGCAGCTTCCAGCGGCGTGCGAGAAGCCATTGCATCGCCGCCCGGGCCTCATCGCCTTCGGCAGCGATCGGCACGAGTTCCGCGACGGGGCGGCCATTGCGCGTGAGCATGATGCTTTCGCCCCGCTCAACCTCGGCGACGAGCTCGGAGAGCTTGTTCTTGGCCTCAAAGATCCCGACGGTCTTCATGCGGACAGTATAACGCAAATCAAGCTAGCTAGTCTAGCTAATATACCCCGGCGCTATTCGAGGAGTGCGATGACGTCGGCGATGCGGCCGGCGCGTTCGCCGGCGTGAGCGGCCAGGTAGCGATCGACGGTAGCGATGCGACCGCTCGAAGCCAGGGCGTGGGCGGCCGCGGTGGCGACGGCTTCGGACGGGTCGTCGAGCGCGTGTTCGAGGAGCCGGCTGGAGCGTTCGTCGTCGAAGGTGCCGACCGCGAAGATCAAATCGCAGCGCGCGCTTTCGGAGAGGCCGGCGAATTCGTCGCCCGCTTCGCTGGTCCAGCCGGTGGCGGCTTGCAATCGTTCGCGTTCGGCGGTAGCCGCGACCGGTTCGGGCGCGCGGCGCGGCGCCTTCCATGCATAGAGGCCCAGCGCGATACCCGCGATCAAGATGAGGACCAATACCGTCGCGAGCATGCGTTTACGCCGGGTTCCCGACGCGCAGCGAAGCGCGCACCACGTCGAGCGCGGCGTCGAGCGTCACGTCGCGTTGTCGCTGCAGCGCGTCGATAAAATCGCCCGCCTCGCTATCGGCGAGCGCATCGAGCCGCTCGATCAGCATGCCCCGATAGTGCGCGAGTTGCGCCGTGGAATCCGGCAGCAGCCGCGCCAAAATCGCCCACGTGAGCCCGGTTGCAAGCTCGGCTTCGTCGAGCCGGTCCGATAGGTCTTGCAACTCGTTGGGATCGAACGAGCCGCGCAGCACCAGCGCCGCGCCGGGCGCTTCGCTGGGGACGCCGCGCGCGCCGGCCACGTCGTGCAACAAGCGCTCCACCGTCGAGCGCAACGACGGCGTTTCAATATCGCGAGCCGCAATCGTATAATTCGGCAGCCGCAGTTTGATGAAGAGCCGGTCGAGTTCTTCACGCAGCAGATCGCGCAGCGAACCGATCGAGCCGGTGTGCGCATCGCCGATCGCATCGGGCAAGAGCGCGCGAATCGCGAACAGATGCGAGATCGCCCCACCGAAACGCGCTTCGTCGAGAAAGCGCAGCGTGCGCGAAAGACGGTCGGGCGTAAAAGCGGACGCAGTCCCGACCCGGTCGCCCACGATCGCCGCATCGAGCGCGCTTTCGAGCGCCGGATACTGCATGCCGGAGAGCTCTCCCACGAGGCCGCTGCTCTCGCCGTTGACGGGCGTTGCGGGCGGCAATTCGAGATAGCGCTCTTCGGTGAGCGCGCGCTGCGTGCCCGAGCCGAAAGCCGGGCCCACCATGCCGTCCAAACCGAACGGCAATCCGGGTATCGCATTCGCGAACATCGGCGTCGCGCGCACTTTGAGCTCGTTGGATGCAAGCTCGTCGGTGCGCTCGCCGTCGTATACGACGAACGCGGCTCGCACGATCGCCTCGCCCGCGGGCAACCCGTTGTGGACGACGTCGCGGAAGCAAATCGTGGCCTCGACGCCCGGATCGACGTCGTTGAGCACGATGCCGCGCTCGGCCGCGAGCGCCGACTGCGCGCCGACGTCCCGAATCGGTACGCCGTTGACGCTCGTGGAATTGGGTACGTAGATCAGCGAATCGGGTTGTGCCATGCGCACTTGCACCCGTCGTGCCGGCCCGTCGCCGCCGTTGCGCACGTGCAGCGTCCACTCGATGGTTTCGCCGACGTCCACCACGTCGACCGGTTCGCTGCGCAGCGTTCCGATCGAAAAATCCGGTGCGGCGCTCGTCGCGATCGTCAAGCGTTCCAGCGGCACCGGTAACATCGCATCGGCCGTAAGCACGGCGTCCAGCGTGACGGGATATTCGCGCGCCAGGCTGCGCAGCAGACGCAGGCCCAGCCGCGCTTGCTGCGTCGCGCCCGGCGCGATTTCGCCGAAAACCAGCTTGGATTTTTCGCGCGTCGCACCATCGACGGTTTCGAGCCGGGCCTCAGGCGACACGTAGAGCCGCACGCGCACGTTATGCGCTACGTCCGTGCCGGCATTGCGCAGGCTCACGATGACGTCCGCGAGCTGATTCGGCCGGAGCACCGCATCGCTTGCGAGTTCCAGCGTCGAGCTCTCCGGCGCGAACGCCGGGTGCGAATCGACGCTCCAGGTCGCTTCGCCCAGGGTCGTTTCGCCGAGTTCGCGTGTGTGGACGCTCGCTCCGATGCGCAGTTCGCTGCGGTCCGCGTACGGCGCGCGCACGCGAGCGCGCAGGGCAAACTTGCGCTGTGCGTACGGTTCGATCGTGCCGATCTCGGCGGTATCGCCGTCGAGCGTCACGCGCGTCGTCTTTTCGAAAAGGCGCACGTCGTCGAAGGCCGGATCGAGACGCAGGCGTAGCACGACGTCGCTCGCAGCGGCGCTCCCGTCGTTCGCAAGTTGAAGATGCGCTTCCACTTCTTGCCCCGGGTGCACGTGGCCGCCGCCGGCGCGAACGATCGCGTTGCGGCGCGAGGGCAGCGCCGGCTCGGAATGGATCACGATGATGCGCTCGAGCCGCCGCGAGGGCGCGCCTTCGCGCGCGGGCTCCCAGGCAAGCACGGCCGCAACCTCCAGTTCCGTTCCATCGGCCAGCGGCGCGACCACGACCGTTTCGCAGACCAGGTCCACCCGTTCGCCCGCGTCGATCCGGCCGAGATCGAACGCGAGCGTGTCTTTTTTGCCGAGCCGAACCGGGCGCCCGTCGATGCGCGCTCCTCCGCGTACCGGGAGCAGGCCCTCCGGCAGCGAGATCGTCGCGGTGACGCTCTCCGCGGCCGCGGTGCCGGCGTTGAAGGCGCTCACCGCCAGATTGACGCGGCCCCCGGGCCGGACGTCGTGGGAAGGGTCGGCGGAGAAGGCCGTGCGATCGTCCTCGAAGTCGGGCACGGCGCGGACGACCAGGGCGGCCGGCTCCGGCGTGAAGGCGGCGGTCTCTTGTGAGGCCACCTGCGCGCTTGCGGTAATCGCGGTGCCGTCCGGCAGGGGCGCATCGATCCGGACCCGGTACACCAGCGTCGTGCTGGCGCTCGCCGACAGGCTCGCCGCCACGATCGGCGCGTAGAGGCGGTCGAACGAGCTCCCGAGCTCCCGCTCGATCTCGCGGCCGTTCACGCGGGCCGAGCCCGGGACGTACGTGGTATGCTCCGGCACCGGCGCCACCACGACGACGTCGTGGGCGCTCGATTCGCCGGCGTTGTGCACGCGGACGCTCACCTGAGCCTCGCCTCCGGGCACCGGCTCCTGGCGGGCCTCGATCGAGACCGTGGTCAGGGAGTTTTCGAGTTGGGGCCGGCTGCGCGCGATCAGCCGCACCACGTTCGAGCCGACCGGCGCCAGCTCGAAGGAAGCGACCGCTGCCTG
>VFSW01009492.1_pt1 | contig 13881 bp, 13 predicted proteins | sample 5358111 | NCBI WGS metagenome assembly VFSW01 (sample SAMN11554181, study PRJNA540505) | mine drainage metagenome | isolation source: sediment from site ElyBrook_90M | place: USA: Ely Copper Mine, Vershire, VT | collected 2017
CGTGCGGCCCAGCCGCTGCGCACGCGGCACGCCGAAGCCCTCGAACTCCTCGGCCCGGTAACCCAGGCCGATCCCCAGCCGCAGCCGGCCGCCCGAAACTACATCGACGAACGCCGCGTCCTCGGCAAGCTTCAGCGGATGATAAAAGGGCGCGAGCAGGACGTAGGTGCCGATGCTGACGCGGGTCGTGCGCGCGGCGATGGCAGCGGCCGCGGGCATCAGTGCGGGCAGGTAGCCGTCGTCGGTGAAGTGATGCTCGGTGAGCCAGATGGAATCGAAGCCGAGCTGCTCGGCGGCCTCGGCCTGCGCGAGCGACTCGCGGTAGAGATCGCGAAAGGACAGGGCCGAGCCCGGAGGATTGCGGAAATCGAGCTGATAGCCAACTTTCAGCTTGCGCACGATTCACCTCATGGCGGAAGTTGCGACGGGTTGCGCGTCGGTTGTCGGCGCGGCGCTCAACGCGCGGCGAGACCGCCGTCAACAATCAATTCCGTGCCGGTGATATAGGACGCGTCGTCGGAGAGCAGAAAGACGATCGCATTTGCGATCTCCCACGGCGTTCCCTGCCGGCGCAGCGGGATTCGCGTGGCGACGGCGCTCTCGCGATCGCCGATCAGGCGGCGCACCATCGAGGAATCGATCAGCCCGGGCAGGATGGTGTTGACGCGGATGTTGTCGCGCGCGTGCGAAACCGCGGCCGAGCGTGAAAGCCCCAGCAGCGCGGACTTGGTGGCCTCGTAGGAAATCTGCGAGTTGCTGCGCAGCGCGGCCAGCGACGAAACGTTGACGATCGCGCCGCCGCCGGCTTTTGCGATCTCGGGCACCGCGTAGCGCATCATCAGGAAATGGCCGCGAAGGTTGACCGCCAGCATCGTGTCGAACTGCGCGGTTGTGGTCTTCAACAAGTTGCCGCCGACGGCGATTCCGACGTTGTTCACCATCAGATGGAGCGCGGAGAACGCGCGGATGGTTGCCTCGACGGCGCCGCGGCATTGCTCCTCAATGCTGACGTCGGCGGCGACCGCTGCGGCGCGTCCACCTTCGCCGCGAATTGCGGCGGCGGTCTGGTCGGCGAGTGCGAGCGAGCGATCGGCGACCATCACCGCCGCGCCTTCGCGCGCGCACGCGATCGCGGTGGCGCGGCCGTTGCCGATGGAGAGTTTCTCACCCGCTTTGGCCGGTCCGTCTGCGCCGCCTCCGACGATTAACGCTACTTTGCCCGTCAGGCGAGTTTGCATAGCTGCGGAATTAGCGCGGGCGTGTGCAGCGCGTCAAGAGAACCCGGGAACGACAGCGCTTGAGGAGCAGCGGCAAGCGGCCGCGTCGGGCGCGGTCAGGCGCCTTCGCGACTCTTGAACCGGTGCTGACTTGGATCGGGCGGTATATTCAGCATTTCACTGGAATAAATCTCGCCGAGATACACGATCAGATCGCGCATCGAGACCACCGCCGTCGGACGGCCCGCGTCGTCAACCAGCGGAATGTGGCGGAATCCCTCGAGCACCATCTTGTTCAGCGCGAACGCCACGTTGGCGTCGGCCGGGAGCGTGAACGGATCGGCAGTCATCGCCACAGACACCGGAGTGCGGACGAGGTCGAGCGGCTGGGCCGCCACCTTCATCAGGACGTCGCGTTCGGTGAAGATGCCGGCGAGCCGGTCGTTCTCCATGATCAGCACGCACGCGCGCCGCTCCTTCTGCATCAGGTGAATCGCGTCGGCGAGAGTGGTCGAGGCGGAGACAGTCAGCGCCGGCTGCGATACAACGTCGCTCAGCACGGTGTGGGCAAGGGCGGATTCAAGAATGGGACCGGGATGTTCGTCGTCGAACACCTGAGCGCGGGGATCGTCGTCGCCAGACATGATTGAGCCCTCCGATGCCGATATTCTGCGATCACTCAGTCTAGGACGTTCTCCAACATAGGGCAAAGGGCCGGTAGTGGTTCAATTTGCTGCTCAAGAGCCGGTTGCCGAACCTTGGCGCGGCGGACCCAGCACCTCGCCCACGAGGCCATCGCCGGTCACTTCAGCCGCCGCCATCAGACCGGAGAGCGCGGTGCCCATGATGCCATGGCCGGTGCGGCAACTCGCGCCGCACAGATAGAGGCCTCCAACCTCGGTCTTCGAGCCGGGGCGGCGCAGCAGGAATTGATCCGGCGTGGGCGCAATCCCGTAGGACGTTCCGGCCGTCGAGCCGGTGTACCTGGACTGAGTAAGCGGAGTCGCAACCTCTTCAAATGCAATCTGATGCGACAGTCCGGGGAAAACGCGCTCGGCGGCCGCGATGAGCGAGCGAGCGTATGCCAGCTTGCGGTGCCGGTATCCTTCGCTGCGGCGGTAATTGCGGCTCGCGGCGTCCTCTTGGTTTACTCCCCACGCGGTTGGATCGGACGGGACGATAGACATGACCTGGAGGTTGGTGATCCCGTGCGGCGCCACGCGCGCGTTGGTCGGGTCCTTGAGCGACGCGATGGTCGCATAGGCGAACGGCTGCTGGGGAAACTCGCCACGAGCGGCGGCCGCATAGGCGGGCTCGCAGTCGTAGCCGGGATTAATCAGGTAGTTGGTGCGCGGATGATGCTCGGCCTTCAGGTCGCGCCGCACACCGAGATACAGGACTCCCAAAGCCGGGGACATCTCGAAGCGCCGAGTGCGATCGACGGTCCTGGAGTGAAGGTGCTCGGCGCCGACCAGCTCGATCATCGTGCGCTTCAGGTCCGCATCCGAGATCACGATCGGCGCCCGGATGAAACGCCGCCCCAGGTGCCTGCTGTCCAGCTCGACTCCCTCGACCTTGCCGTCGCGCACGGCGATGCGTTCGACCTTGGTTAGCAGTAGAAGCTTGCCTCCGTATCGCTCGACCGCGTCGGCCAATCGATCCGAGATGACCTGTCCGCCGCCTTTGGGATAGTAGGCGCCCTCCATGTAATGGAGCGCGATGGCCGCATGGACCAGGAGCGAAGCGCGGCTCGGCGGCATGGCGTAGGTGCCGTTTTGGGCGGTCAGGACCGCCCTTAGCCGCGCGTCCTTGGTGCAGGAGTCGAGGAATTCGCCCAAGGTGGCATTTCTCCAGCGGATGAGCATCAATGAGCGGATCAGCGTCGATGGGGCCTGGGCCGGATTTCCCATGAGCTTCGAAAACCGATCCATCTGGCGAAGCAGCGCGAGGTAGCGGTCGATCCCGCGCTGCTCGCGCGGGAAGTATTCGCAGAGGCGGTCGCGAAAAACCTCCATCCCCTTGGGAATCTTGAACACAAAGTCGGGAAAGACCAGCGTGTCGTATCCGTCCGGATCCAACTCTTCGAACTCCAGATCTGCGATTCCCGCGGCGCGCATCACCCTGGTCAGCATCCCATCGGCTTGGCAGGCGCCGATGTAGTGGAGCCCGATATCGAACTCGTAGCCTCTGCGCCGGAAGATAGTGGCGTTGCCGCCGGCCACGCTGTGCTGGTCCACGACCAGGACTTTTTTGCCCCGGCGCGCGAGGATTGCCGCGGCGGTCAACCCTCCGGTGCCCGCTCCCACCACAATAACGTCGAAGCGTTCGTCGTTCAGTTCTCGATAGCGATCGCTCATGGTTTTGGCCTCATGGGTTAGCCGGCGCAGCCGCTTGCGCTTGGTGGGGTTGCTTGTTAACGTTGTTAACATCAAATGTTAACGTTGTCAACATTTGCTCGTATCGCCGCCGGGAGGAATTATCGGGCGTGACGAAACGGATTTTGACTGCTCGGGCGCGGCGCGGCCGCCCCCAGACGGGCCGCCCTCGCCGCCCCTACCATCACGGCAACCTGCGCGAAGCGATCCTGCAAGCGGCGCTCAGGCTGGTCGAGGCCGTGGGTCCCGGCGGGCTCACGCTGCGCGCCACGGCGCGTTTGGCGGGAGTCTCGCAAGCCGCTCCCTACCGGCATTTCGCCGGCAAGGAAGCACTACTGGCAGCCGTCGCAGAGGAGGGGTTTCGAGCGCTGACTGCCATGCAGCGCGGTAGCGCGCGCCATAAGCGCGACCCTATCGAGCGCTTTCAGGCCTTAGGACTGGCCTACATTGGCTTCGCGAGCAGCCACCCATCCCACTTTCGGGTAATGTTCGCGCCCGAAGTAGCCGACAAGGTTGCTTATCCCGCGCTAGCGAAGGCGGCGGCGGAAGCTTTTGGCCTGCTGGTGGATGTCATCGCGGAGTGCCAGAGGGCAGGTAAGGTGAAAGAGGGAGATCCGAAGGAGTTGGCGCTCGCCGCCTGGTCCGTTGTTCATGGGCTCTCGGCGCTGGTGGTTGACCGCCAACTATCCGAGCTGTACCCGGTGAAGGTCGAAGAGATGGCCAGGAGCGTGACGCAGCGCCTGTTCGACGGCCTGGTGTTAGGTTCGTGATCGGCTGGCAGTTCACAAACGGGTACTGCAAATTGTCGTTGACACACGGCTCCTGAAACTTTTCCGCTTCGTTTCCCGCCAGCCTTCAAGGCCGGATCGCTCCTACGGTGCAGCCGCTACGGGTTCGAGTCGGATGGGGACCGTTTTGCACTTTTCGCCCCAAGTGAGAAGGCCGCTCCGAGTGTCGGTGCCCTCGAGGAAACGCACCCACCAGTCGGCCACGCCGTATTTCTCCCGCAGCAGCCGGTGGACCTTCGCGTGCGCCGCGGGATCGGGCAGCGCGCGGTATCGCCGGGTTTCGCCGCCTCGTTCGATCTCGACGATCGGGTGCGCGTCCATGTGCCGGATCCACCACTGAGCGTTGGCGTTGCCGGGGTGAATCCAGGAATACGCTCCGTCATCGACGATCCAGAGCCGCGCCTTGCGCACCGCTGCTGTGGGCGTCGGCTCGTGGACGACAACGACCTCTCGGCCAACTTCGATCAGGGCCAGGTGTGCGAGGACGTAAATCACGCAGACGCCGGCCACGATCGCGGCGACGATGATCGCTTGTCTCATCGCGTGCGCGTCCAGATGCAGCCAGCCGCCACGAAGCTGCGCGTAGTCATTGAGGCCCCATAGTTTTCCCGACCTTCGGAGTGAACGCGATGTCCATCCTAATGCGCATCGACTTCGAGGACCAAACTGTTGTAAACGGACATGAATGCTCGGCCAGGAGTCTTAAGATGGCATTGAAGGTCGTCGGCGCCGGATTCGGACGAACCGGCACGCTCTCACTAAAGAGCGCGCTTGAAAAACTCGGCTTCGGCCCCTGCTATCACATGATGGAAGTTTTTCCGCGAGCCGATCACGCCGCGATGTGGCATCGGCTGGCATTCGGGCATCCGATGGACTGGGAGCTGATATTCCGCGACTTCCGCGCGACGGTCGATTGGCCGGGGGCGCGATGGTGGCGCGAAATCGCCGCTCATTACCCGGAGGCGAAGGTGCTGCTGTCGGTGCGCGATCCGGAAAGCTGGTACAAGAGCGTGAACGATACCATTTACCAGCTGATGAAATTGCCACTGCACGACGGCGTGCCCGAAAACTTTCGGCTCCAGAGCGCGATGGTGCGCAAGGCAGTTCTCGCCGATACGTTCGACAACCGCTTCGAGGACAAGGCTCACGCGATCGAGGTGTTCCAGAGGCACAATCAAGAGGTCCGCGATGCGATCGAATCCGCGCGCCTGCTGGTGTTCGACGTGCGGGAAGGATGGACGCCGCTGTGCCGCTTCCTCGAGGCGCCCATCCCCGCCGAACCGTTTCCGCGGCTCAACGACAGCGCGACGATGCAGGCGATGATCCGGCAGATGCAGGAGTCAGTCCGCCGGTCCCCAGACTGAGTTCTAAGAGGCCCCTTCGGCTTCGCTCAGGGCAGGCTCGATCCGGGCTGCGCCTGGGGACCGGGCCGCAGGCGCGGCAGAGGGATTTGTCGCGATGCGGGCCTCGTCGAGCAGGGACTCATCGAGGAGTTCTGTGGGCACCTGGCGCAGCTCCCAGATGATGCCGGCCGCTTCGAGCATCTTGAGCAGGTAGTAGGTGATGTCGATTTCCCACCAGAAAAAACCGTTGCGCGCTGCGGCCGGGTAATGATGGTGGTTGTTGTGCCATCCCTCGCCAAGCGTGACCATCGCGAGCGCGAAGCTGTTGCGGCTGTCGTCGCCGGTCTGGTAGCGGCGCCGGCCGAAGACGTGCGCCAGCGAATTGATGGTAAAGGTGCCGTGTCCAAGGACCACGGTCGAAATGAAAAAGCCCCAGATGAGCATTTGCGCGCCGGTCGTGTGCAGCCCCGGCGCGTGGCGCCGGAGAAAAGCCCCCAGCCCAAACAGCGCGAAGCCGAGGATGGCCGGGACCAGCACGTCGAAGCGATCGAGAAACATCAGCTCCGGAAATTTCGCGAGGTCGCGGACCACGCGCAACTCGGAGCGGAAGTTCGACTCCGACGTGATCCATCCGATGTGGCTCCAGATGAAACCATGCTGACGCGGCGAATGAACGTCGGCGGGCTCGTCGGAGCGCTGATGATGCAGCCGATGATGCGATGCCCACCATAGCGCCCCGCGCTGCACCGCCATCGCGCCCATCACGGCGAATACGAACTGCGCGGCGCGCGAGGTCTTGAACGAGCGATGCGAAAAATAGCGATGGTAGAAGCCCGTGATCGCGAACATCCGGATGAAATACAGAGCGACCGCGACGCCAACCGCGACCGGGCTCCAGCCGACACAGATCACCCCGAGGCACATCAGATGAACTGCGACGTACGGGATGCATCGGAACCAGTCGGTCTTCTGCGGCAGGTCGGCCGCGGGACTGCCACCGGCCGAGGTGTCGAACCACCGCGCGATCGCAACCAGAAATCTGCGAGAGGTAGCTGGTGTCCCTGAGGTCACGGCGTTTCTCCGCCCCGTGCCGGAATCAATCCCGCACGACGGCTGCTGATGATGCCCAGATTTGCGGGGCTGAGTGAACCGGCACGAAATCGCTTCATTTGACCGGCGCAAGCATTTCGACGTCGTCGAAGCGCGTGTAATCGATGCTTCTGCCGCCATCAGGCTGGAGTATCAGCACGTCGGCGAAACGCGCGCCCCAAATTATTTCGTCAAGTGCGTAGGTATGCCGGGCATGAATGGTCTGAGAAAACGTCTCGTCGAGTCCGGTGATCGACACCACGATTTCAGGCTGGCTGTTGGCAAGCGAGTCGTGCGTCGCACCGAAAAGCGGACTGCCTTCGACGATGCGATGGACCGCGGTCCAGGAAAACACGAACATCGCGCTGCGGTTGCGCGTCATGGCCAGATCGTGGAAGCGGCGGAGGGATTCGCCCTCGACGGTGGTTTCATTGCTGGCGAAAACGACGTGGATATTCGCCTCGACGATTCGGTTCGCGCGCATGTTCGCCATCCGGATCATCAGGCTGGTGGTGCCGTCGCGCGGGCCGACGACCACATAGCGGCTGAATCTGACGCGCGCTGTGGGCCGCGAGAACTTCGCGAATACCAGCCCGGTCATCAGCGCCAGCGCGATCAGTCCGGTCAGCGCCTCGACGGAGACCATGATGTTCGACAGCAGCGTGACTGGCACCATCTTGCCGTAACCGATGGTCGCCATGGTCTGTACGCTGAAAAAAAACATGTCGGCGAACGAGCGGTAGTGGGCATTCTCGACCCCACCGTCGAAGTAGTAGCCGATGGCAAACACAAGGTTGGCGATGATGAACGCCACGGCGATTATGCCGATCAGGGCCGGCCACGAAGCCGTCACCAGATAATGGTAGAGGTCGTCGAGCGCGCGGGTGGGCGCGCCGCGAACCGGACTGTCACCCTTCATGCCGAGGTTGGTTGGCCGCTTGGGCATCGCGGCAGAATATAGCGGATGGCGTCCCTTGAGGGGACCACTTGCCCTGTTCGAATTTATATCAGCGCGGGCCAGCGGCCAGCCAGGACACGGTCGAAAGTCCTCAGTAAGCTGCTCAGGCGACGATGCGGTCGGAGAAGCCTTCGACGTCGTGGGTCATGATGATGAGGTCGCGGGAGCGGCCGCGGCGGTCCTCGACCCAGTCGGAAAGCATCGCCTCGACTTGAAAGCCCAAGCTCTCGAAAGCGGCGCGCGCGGCGGTCTGCTCGGTGGTCATCTGGGCGGTGATCTTTTTGAGCCCGAGCGAGCGCGCGAGATCGAATACCTCGGCCACCAGGCGCCTGCCGAGCCCGGTATTGCGGAAACGCGACGAGGTGATGACTCGAATTTCGCCGACGTGCCGGGTCCATCGCGCCTGATCAAGATGGACGCTGGCGTAGGCGGCGAGCTCGCCGTCAATCTCGGCCAGCAGCGTGAGGGTCTGCCCGTTCTTGATGTTATCGATCCACTGCCGCACGACGCTGCGGTCGGTGATGTCGGTCCGCAGGAAGAGCAGGTCGTCGGTGGGGAGCTTCTTGGCGAATTCGATTATCTTGTCGAGGTCGCTGGGTTCCATGACCCGAAGGGTCGCGCTACGGCCGTCGCGGAGTTTAATCTGGATTGGATAGGGGCGATTGGTCTTTATCTGCTCGGGCATTGAAACCTCCGGCAAACCGGTATGCGCAAGCGCGACGATCGACACTGCGGGCAAAACGCATTCAATTTTTCAAGATTCAACTTTTCAAAAGTTGTCCAGCGTGAGGCCCCGATTTTAGATCAGCGCGGACGGCCCGGCAAGGGTCGCGGCGGCAAAACCTGGCTTGCATCTCAGCGGCCGTAAGGCCTAAGTTCAAAATTCGCGGCACTGTCATTTCCAGGACCTTCTCGACTGGGACGCGGTGGCACACCCGTATCCCCAGCTCGAGGAAAATCCGGCTCGGAGGTGAGTTCAAATGGCCGAAGCACCTGTATTTCCATCCGCCTCGAGCTATCGACTGTCGACTCAGGACGCAACCTTTATCTACGGCGAGTCGCAAAGCGGTCCGCTGCATATCGGGAATATCGGACTGTTCGAAGGCCGCCTCGATTTCAACGCGCTGCTGGGGCATTTCGAGGAACGGATGCATCTGGTGCCGCGCTACCGGCAGCGGCCGATCGAAGTTCCGCTGAATCTCGCGCACGCCATGATGGAAGACGACCCGGAATACTCGCTCGACAACCACGTGCATCTCCATCAACTGCCCGACGCGATGAGCGAAGGGGACGCGCTGGCCGAGATGATGCGCATCTATGAGAAACCGCTCGACTTCAAGCATCCCCTGTGGGAACTGCACACGTTCCACAACCTGGAAGGAAATCGCACGGCGCTGCTGTGGAAGGTGCATCATTGCCTGGTCGATGGCGTGTCGGGGGTCGAGCTGCTGAAAGTGATGTACGACTTTCGCGCGGAGCCGGCGGACATTCCCCAGCCGCCGGAGCCATGGGTGCCGGCGCGGCCGTCGAGCCTGATTCGGCGGTTCGGGGAGGCGGTGCGCGACCGGATTGACGGCGCGGTCAAATCAACGATCAACGCGGCGGTCGAAGCGGTCGAGGCTCCGGGCTGGGCGGTGGAGCGCGCGCGGCAACTGGGGGTGGCGGCGCGGCTGATGACCGAGCTGGCGACGCGGCGAATAGTGGCGACGCCGTGGAACTCGACGCCGGTTACGCAGGAACGGATCGTGGCATGGACGAGTCAACCGTTCGCGGACTTTCGCGCGATCAGATCGGTGTTCGGCGGGTCGGTCAATGATATCGTACTGGCAATTTTGACCGAGGGCGCCGCGCGCTACTTGCAGCATCATGGGTACGCCGTCGACGGACAGCAACTGCGCATTGGATGTCCGGTCAACGTGCGGCACAAAGAGGAAAGGACTTCGCTGGGGAATAGGGTCTCGATGATGTTCCCGACCTCGCCGGCGGCGCCGATGGATATCGTCGAGCGGCTGAAATTGATCAGCGAGGAGACCGAGCGAATCAAGGCGGCAGGGCTGGCGCAGGCAGTGGAATCGTTATTGCAGCTCGGCGACGCAATTCCACCGAGCGTGATTGGTCCGGTAGCGCGCGCGGCGACCACGATGATAGACGCCGCAGGGCGGCTGACGAAGTGGATGGATTGGAAGCCGCGGCCGGACGGTTTCGGGCTGCCTGCGTTGGGGGTCAATTTTATCGCGACCAACGTGCCGGGCGTGCAGGTGCCGCAATATGTAAACGGACACGTTTGCCTGGACATGGTACCGCTGGTGCCGATCGGCGCCACGCTGGGATATGGAGTCGCAATACTAAGTTACTATCGGAATCTATACTTCGGAATGATGGCGGAGCCGCGGCTAATGCCCGACGTTGCACTGATGAAGGCGTTCGTCGATGACGCGTTTGCGGAGCTGAAGCGGCGATGCGTAGGAGATTCGGCGGAGAAAGCGCGACAGGAGCTGGCGCTGAAGAGCGCGTAGGATTTGCCGCGTTTGAGGAGCACGAGGCGGCGGTTGCCGTGGTCCGAGGTGAGGACGGGTTCGAGGTCGAGGGCGTCGCGCTGACGGGTCTTCCATACGTCGGCGGGCACGATGATGAAGCCGGGGGGCGCGTCGCCGAGACGGCCGTGGAGAACTGGCGCGTCGCGATCGAGGTAGAACAGCAGCGGCGCGATCTCTTCCTGAAATCCGTAAACGTAGAGCGGGTCGGCGGGTGCGACGACGCGGGCGATTTCTTCGGCGGCGGGCCGAAATGAATCGTCGCGGCATGAGCGGACCTCCATCCGCGGTATATAGACGAAGTTGAAAACGGCGAGCCCGGCGCATAGGGCGGCAAATGCCCGGGTCGCGGCGCGGCGCCATGCAAGCGGAGGGAGGGTGATGATCCACCACGCGAGCATTACCGCGGCCGCGGGCCATACCGGCAGCAGATAGGAGCGGCGCTTGTAGGCGGCGATGCTGAAGAAGACGACGGTAGCGAAGTAGAAGATCGCGAAGAGGCGGACGGCACCGAGGGCGCGGCCGGAGTCGCAGCGCGTGGGGGAACGATCGCCCTCACCCGCGCTGCGAAGCGCATCGCGGCCTTGCCCGGGGGTATAGGCAGGATCGAAGCGGCGCCGAGTGAGTAATGGAGTGAGTAATGCGTAAACGGCGGCGACCGGGACCATCAGGCTCAGCGGGGCGGAGTTGAGCAGTACGGGTTTGAGGTAGTACCACGGCGCCATCGCGCCCAGCGAGCCGAAGAAGCGGCCGACATTTTCGCTGTCGAGCTGACGATTGAGCAAGGCGAAGCGTCCGCCGAAGTAACATGCAAGATACCAGCTCGAAGCGATCGCGGCGCCGAGGATGATCGCGCCGGGATCGAGCATCGTCAGGATCTGGCGTCCACGGCGCTCGGCGACCATGAAGATGAGGATTGAAACGCCGGGAAGAATTGCGCCGACGGGGCCCTTGGCGAGCCCGCCGAGACCGATCGCAACCGCCATCAGATAGAGCGCGGGCAGGCTGGATTCGAAGCGCGCGGCGGGACCGGAAGAGGCCGCATCGCGGGGCATCCACCACAGAAATGCGAACAGGGCGAGCGACTCGAAGAAGCACAGCGTCATGTCGACGCGGCCGTAGCGGCCCTGGCTGACGTACTGATAGGAGGCGGCGAGGGCGAGCCCGGCGAGGACGGCGGCGTCGATGCCGAGGAATTCGAACGCGAACAGCATCGTGAGGACCGCGCCGGCAACCGCGTAAAGTGCGGACGGGAGGCGGAGGTTGGCGGCGGTAACTTTGCGGACTGCGGCGAGGCGATCGATTGCGACCGCGGTCCAATGGAACAGCGGAGGCTTGTACATTGGGGCGACGCCGTTCTCGACCGGGAACAGGAGATGGCCGTGCTCGACCATCTGCTGGACGAACACGCCTTCGACCGCCTCGTTTCCGGTGCATACGTCGCCGGCGCCGAGCCGATGAAGCGTCAGGACGGCGGTGAGGAGAGCGATCGCAGCGATCGCGGCGGCAGATTTCAGGTTCATGCGAAGGCCATGGGGCTCGACGCAGAGATATAATAGCTAGTCAATGTATAATAGCTAATCACGCCATCGAATACTCAGTCGAGATCCGCGCGGAATATACTAAGGCTCTTGATCCGCGAGGAATCGTAGCCGCGCCACTTGGCGGCGGAGACGTCGCCAGCATCCACGCGCTTGAATCCGAGGCGGGAGAAGAAGCCGGCGACACGATCCTCATTGGTGCATGCGAAAACGTATTTGAGGCGGCGCGCCCGGGCTTCCTTGAGGATCTCGCGGACCAGCACGGCGGCGACGCCCTCGCCCTGGAAGCGGGTCAAGGTGTACATCGCGGTGATTTCGCCCGCGCGGTCGCGGCGGTACGGCTCGGTCAGCAGCGAGCAGATTCCAGCGAGGTGTTCGTCGCCGATTCGGTAGCCGAAGCATGAGGGCAGGATTTGCGCGATCTGGCCGGGGGTGCGGGGCAGCAAGGAGCCTTCGGTCTGGCCACGGACGATGAGTGCTTCAACTTCTTCGAAGTCGTCGATTGAAACGGGGCGAACGAAGCCGTACTGCATCTCGGTGAACAGCGTTCCGGCGCCGATGAAACTGAAGAGTTCCTCGTAAACGTCGCCCGGCGCGACCAGGTTGACGGAACCGACGCCGTCTTCGAGGGCGTCGTGGGCGGCGCGGACGATGGCTCTGCGAGCGCGTGAGCGGAGGTTGCGCATAGTGAGGCGGATGCGATGTTCCTCGACGAACGAGAGCCGTTGGCCGTCCTTGTCGATCAAGCCGCCGCGCCGATCGAGCATCAGGAGCTTGAAGACGCGAAGCCGGCTGGCAAGCTCGCGCGCGAAGACGGTGAGATCGTCGGCGTCGTCACGGCTCATCGAGGCGACGACGATCGATCCGGCGCGCAATCGCGCCCAGATTTCGGCGACGGCGGAATCCGGTGGATACGGGCGCGAGCGAAGTCCGTCGGTTGGATTGAAGACCGGGGGCGGTTCCTTTGGGGCGAGGCGGCCGAGCCGGCGCATCAGCTTGGGAAGTGCGCTGGGCGAAACGATGACGACGCATCGGGTTTGATTGCGCCGCAATTCGCGCAGCGTCAGCACGAGGGAATCGAAGTCGGAAATCCGCTGTCCGGCGGGAGGGATCAGCGCGAAGAGCAGGCTCTTGCCGTAGAATTCCTCGAGATAGAAGGTCTTCTCGGTGAAGATCGGGGCGCCGCGGCGCGGTTTGCCGACGAAGTCGCCGAGGCCGATAGCTCCGAAATCGTTCACGGGCAGAGGGTTCGCGGGGCCAGCGTCAGGGGGTTCTTCAATTCGGCTACGCGGGCTGAGACTTGGCCGGCGATATCGCTCTGGACGCGACGTCGATGGGGGAACGCACGCCCGGCGACGGATGCGTTGCGGCTATTTCGGCGAGCGAGGTATCGGAGAAAACTTCGAGCAGCACGCGCTGGCCCTTTTCCCAAACGCGATACATGCGGCAGGACGGCTGCAGAGCGCATGAGCTGCTGCCGTCGGTGCACAGGTTGAGCTTGATGGGACCCTCGACGGCTTCGATAATATCGCGAAACGTGACGGTGTCGGCGTCGCGGGCAAGCTGGTAGCCGCCGCCGGGACCCCGGCGCGCGCGGACCAGCCCGCGGCGCATCAGATCGCGAATCACTTTTTCCAGATAGTATTTCGGGATGTGCTCGTGACCGGCGATTTCGGTGCCGCGCGCGACGCCCGACGGATGATCGGCGAGGTAGATCATGGCTCGCAGCGCGTACTCGATCTTGCGCGGTATCTGCATCAGGCTCATGCGTTTTTCACTTCTTCACTTTTCACTTTTCACTCTTCACGACGCGAGCGCCGGCGTGGCGCGTAGCGCGAGAATCTTCTCGACATACTTGACCAGCATGTCGTTCTCGAGGTTGACGGTGTCACCGGGCTGCTTGAAATCGAGCGTCGTCGATCGCAGCGTGTGGGGAATTATTTCGACGGAAAAGTTGCAGTCCTCGACCGAAAAGATGGTCAGGCTGATCCCGTCGATGGCGACCGAGCCCTTCTCGACCAGGTAGCGCGCTTGTG
>VFSW01009493.1_pt1 | contig 13880 bp, 13 predicted proteins | sample 5358111 | NCBI WGS metagenome assembly VFSW01 (sample SAMN11554181, study PRJNA540505) | mine drainage metagenome | isolation source: sediment from site ElyBrook_90M | place: USA: Ely Copper Mine, Vershire, VT | collected 2017
CTATGTTGTCTGTGGAGCAAATATTCGGGAGAGGCGTAACGCCGGTCTATGAATGCGAGATCATCAGTGTGCTGAGTAGGCGTATACCCAAAGGCGGTCAGAATTGAGCGCAAACCGACATCATCTAACTGAACATATTCACTGCTCTCTTCGATGACGACACTAATCAGCTGTGGGCGTAAATCCAGGCCAACGATGCCATGGGTATGAAATGCCAGGAGTCCCTGTGTGACTTGTGTAATCAAGGCGAGTGCGCGGGGGAGCGTGATATTTTCATTATCGAGGATGTGGCGTAATGTCACGCCGCGTGGTGGATCGGTTGCAATGTAGGCACGCATCCCGTCAATGCCCCAGTTATGAACACAAATCACGTGCGCAGCTTGTAGTGAACGTAGCTGCTCCAGTGGCTGTAGTATCTGGAGTGCTTCGTGATATGGGAAAGATGGTGGGAAGTCTAACACGTAGAGTCCCACCATATTATTTTTGTTGCGGTCATTAGCGGTACAGATGGTGAGCATCCCACGACTCTGTATGATTGGGCCGAGGCGATAAATGCCGCCAATGACGCGAGTGTTCCATTGAGCCATGCATCCTCCCTAACATAGGAGAACAGCACTCAGTTATACAAATGCTGCTTTACGTAGTCAGTAATCAGTTGCCAGTTGTTGTTTTGTGGGAGCAGAATGTACTGCCCATCACTGGACTGTGAGTCCACGAGAACGTTCTGGTTGCTTAAGCCAACATGGGCGGTATGGGGGTCACTCAGGTTCATTTTGAGCGCGAAGGCAGAGAGGTCTGCTAGTGACATGTTGGTGTAGATGGTATGTTGCAGGGCCGTCATCGCATCAAAGAGTTTGGGCCATGTGCTGATCTGCTTAATTTTTGTCAAGACCGCTTTAATGATAATCTGTTGACGTGCCGAGCGTGCGAAATCGGTCAACTCTGCCAGGTTCATAGATGTGCCTTTGCCGCACACTTCCAGCGGTTCACGGGCGCGAGCGTAGCGGATAGCGGTCTCGCCATCCATATGCTGTGTGCCTTTGTTGAACTGAATTTTAATCCAGGAAGCGTTGATATTGGGGTCGTCATTAGCGGGATAGCAGGCGTTGAAGGCATTAGGCACATAGACATCAATGCCGCCAATGGAGTTGATGAGATCGCGAAAGCCGGCGAAGTTGATCGTGATCCAATATTTGACATTGAGTCCCGTGACGAGTGAGATTTTCTGTGCGGCAGCATCGCCTCCGGCGACCGGATTTTTGTTAAAGTTGGAGCCGAACTCATAGATGGAATTGATTTTGGTGTATTGACCGGAGCTGGGTGGATATTGTATCCAGAGGTCGCGTGGGACGGAAACGAGCGTTGTGTGTTTGTTCAGAGGGTTGACGCTGACGACGACCATTGAGTCGGTCAGATAGGCTCCATCGTGTCCGAGGCCACCATAGCCCATTACGAGCAGGTTTGTGCGCGTGCTGATGTTCATATAGCCAGTTTGTGTGCTAAGTGGAGTTTGTGGTGAGATGGCAGCCCCAAAGGCGAGAACGCGCTGCGCGGTGCTAAAGATGAAACTCACCAGCACAAAGAAAAGGATGACAGCGGCGAGACAGCCAATCAGCAAGCGAGGACGGCGACGGGCACGTTTTGGCGGTTGCTTTGGTGGCAATGGACTCGCTTTTCCTGTTTCTGCAATCCGCCCAGGTTGTTGATAGGGCGGATACGCAGGATAGGGTTGAGCGGGTGGCATATTCATTTTAGGCGCAGTGCGTGCCGCTGGGCTAACTGGCATCGAAGTTGGTGGTTGACCCTGTATGGGCGGTTGTTGCTGCTGTGACGGTGGATATTGATAGGGACGACGTGCTGGGGGTGGTGGCTCATAGAAATTGCCTTGCCCTTGTTGCCCTTGTTGCCCTTGTTGCTCTGCATGCCGTTGCTTGGGGGGTTGTATTGGTATCGTAGCATCATCGGGATCAAAAAAGTTATTTGCCATAGCATATCCTTTGTTTTATACAGATGTACAATGAGAGCAGACCATCGAGCCGATACATGCCCTCCCACCGCTCTGTTCTCTAACGTGTAGAGTAGGACAGATCAGATAATTCCTTTTATATAAACGAACGAAGAGGTGTGAAGTGACAAGATGAACATGAAGACGATGCTCTACTTCTTTGCCCAGTCAAGGATAGCTGCGCGGTCCTTGCCATGCCGTGTCGCAACAATTTCAGCCATAATGGCGAGTGCCATCTCTTCAGGTGAAGCTGCACCGATATTCAGACCAATCGGGCCGTGAATGCGCGCAAGCTGTTCATCCGTGAGGTTATGCTTTTTTAAGCGCTCGGCACGCTCGGCACTTGTTTTGCGGCTGCCAATAGCCCCGATGTAGCCAACGCGTCGGGTTAGGATGACTCTCAGTGTTGGTTCATCAAACTTTGGGTCATGTGTGAGAACTGCTACTGATGTAGACGGGTTGAGGTCCATCTTTGCTAACACTTCGTCAGGCCATTCGACAATCAATTCGTCGGCATGCGGAAAGCGTTCGCGCGTAGCGAAGGCGGCACGTGCATCAACGACGACGACGCGATAATTGAGTGTTTTGGCAAATGACGTCAGGGGAATAGCGATATGGCCTGCGCCAACAATCACCAGTGTGGGCGGGGGCGGAAACCCTTCAATAAAGACATCAAATGCTTGCGCGATGCTTGTTCCTTCAAATGTGATGTTATACGTGTGAGTTTGCGCATCACCTGTCCAGATAGCGTGTTCCGCATCTTCCGCGATATGCGTATCGAGAGCTGCAATACCGGATGAACCGTGATAGCTGTTGTCAGGGAACACCAGGAGTTTTGCGCCAACGGCGGTGGGTCCACGTACAACCGTTGCCTGGGCCACACCTTTCTCTTTGCCAAGCAGGTTTTTTAGTTCTTCGTACAGGTGACTCATAGCTGCGCTCCTTGCTTTCTGCTTTCCAGAAGCTACTTACCAGTCCAAGCGTTCGACAAAGACGTGAATCGTGCCGCCGCAAGCCAGCCCAATCTGCTCGATGTTTTCTTCTTCGGTGATACCAAATTCAAGCATTTGCGGCTTGCCATTTTCGATCACTTCCATTGCGGCATGGACGACTGCTGGCTCGACGCACCCACCGCTGACGGAGCCGGCGAGTTCGCCACTTTCGCTCACCGCGAGCTTTGCGCCAGGGCGGCGTGGGGCAGAGCCATACATTGTCACAACTGTTGCGACGGCAACGCGCTCACCGCGTGCGCGCCATTTTTCAATATCCGGTAAAACATCACGCATTGCTGTATCTCCTGTCATTTTGTTCTTTTCGCGATGAATGGTTGCTAACGTTGTGGCTTGCTCCACTCTTCGACTGCTTTACGGCGCGCCGCGGCGGTGCGTATGGGCCTGCTATCGTCGATGGTGCTGAGCAGATTACCAAGATTAATCAGGCTATCAAGATTATGGGCTGGTAAGAAATTGTCAATGAAGGGCAGTGCTGTCTTCATGCCAATGGTCAATGGACGATAATCGGGCGATCCTAGTAGTGGGTTCAGCCAGATCATGCGGTGACAGCTGTGTTGCAGGCGGTCCATCTCGATCTGTAAAACGCCAGCATCGCCGCGATCCCAACCATCGCTAATGATTAACACGACGGCTCCGCGCCCTAACACGCGCTTGGCCCAGTGATGGTTGAAAAAGTGTAGGGCATCGCCAATGCGTGTTCCGCCGGACCAGTCTTGCACGTTTTTCGAGACATCGCGTACTGCGTCATCGACATCGCGCCGTTTGAGTTGGCGTGTGATACGGGTCAGACGTGTGCCGAACACGAAGGCCTCGACATTCATCAGGCCGTTTGAAACCGTATGGATAAAATGCAATAGCAGGCGCGAATAGAGACTCATGGAGCCGCTGATGTCACAGATAATAACCAGCGGGCGTGGTTTGCGCTTAATTTCGCGCCGAGTCAGCTCGATCATCTCGGCCCCATAGCGCAGATTGCGGCGTACCATGCGACGCATATCGAGCCGTGAGCCATTATGAGCGGGTTTCATGCGGCGCGTTGGGCGCAAGCCAAGATGCCAGCGCATTTCTGCCATCAGGCGTTTGGCCTCCTGTACTTCATCCCAGGTGAAATTCTCGAAATCCTTCTTGCGCAACTGCTCGATAGCACTGTATGCCGTTCCCTGTGGATCGCCAGAGTCCTCCTCATCATCTTGGGCCTTGCTATCACTCAGTTTGCGCTTGCGTTCCGTCGGGCGCATCTCCTGCCGTAATTCTTTACGTATTTCGTTGGCGTTCATGTGTTCAGCCAGGCGTTTGCGCTCAGAGGGTGGCAGACGCATCTGCCTCTCATCGCGTTTCACTGCGCCGCTTGTATTCTCGCCCTTTTTATCTTGTTGATGGCGCATATACCAGAAATAGCCGAACATCTGGTCAAAAATTGCCTCTTGCTCGTGTTTGCTTAACAGGCAGCATTTGAGCGTATAGTAAAAATCCTCTTTATTTTTAATGTCAATGTAATTGAGCGTTTCTGTGAGTTCGAGCATCTGGCGTGGTCCCACGCTGATGCCCGACTCCCAGAGTAGCCGTCCAAATTCGGTGAGACGGTAGAGCAATAGTTCTCCTTGCTCGATATCGTCTTGGGGTAACCCTGGGGCGTGGTTATGCCCGCTTGTCGATAGTTCCGGTCTGAGGTTCATCTTAGGATGCTCCCCGCGCTTTTTGTAGCATTTTGCCGAGATCGTCGCCCCCAGCTTTCAAGACATCGTCTTGATATTTGAGTAGCGCGCCGAGCGTGTCGCGCACCGGTCCATCGATGAGTTCTTTCTGGTCGAGGGCAAGCAGTGAGCTAATCCAATCAAGTGTTTCGGCAACCCCGGGAGATTTGAAGAGGTCGAGGGCACGCAACTCGCGCACAAAGGTGCAGACCTGTTTGGCGAGCCGTTCGGGAGCTTCGGGCATACGTGCCTGGATAATTGCGAACTCTTTCTCCATGGTGGGGTAGTCAATCCAGTAGTAGAGACAGCGGCGACGGAGCGCGTCATGAATCTCGCGCGTGCGGTTTGATGTGATGATAACGATGGGCGGCTCCTTTGCCTTGATGGTGCCGATCTCAGGAATAGTGATCTGGAAATCGGAGAGGAGTTCTAATAGATACGCCTCAAACTCTTCATCGCTGCGGTCCAGTTCATCAATCAGCAGAATGGGTGCTTTGCCGTTAGCAGGGTCAATTGCTTGTAACAAAGGTCTGCGCATGAGAAACTCAGGACCAAAAATCTCTTTGAGTTCCTGTTGGTGGTTCCCATGCTCTGCCTCTACGACGCGGATGTAGAGCATTTGGCGCGTATAATTCCATTCGTATACTGCCGTGCTGATGTCAATGCCTTCATAACACTGGAGGCGAATCAGATCGGTATTGAGGAGAGTTGCCAGTACTTTGGCAATCTCGGTCTTCCCGACTCCCGGCTCGCCTTCCAGCAGTAGCGGCTTTCGTCGTTTCAGTGCAAGGAACACGGCAGTTGCTAAACTGCGATCAGCGATGTAGCTTTGGGCATACATTGCCCGCTGGACTTCTTCAATACTGTTAAAGGTGGGGGATTGCTCCTGCTCCAACGAAAGCCTCCAACTAGAAAACTAGTGCTGTGTAGCACAGAAAATGATAGTTGTATTGTATGCCACTAATGGCAGTTGCTGCAAGGAAATACGTTTTTACGCGATAAGTAGATGTCCGTTTTTTAAGAATAGGGTATCATCGACCCACACCTCACCTGAGTTGCGTAAGTCACAGATCATATCCCAGTGTAATGCGGAGCGATTGATGCCGCCGGTCTCTGGGTAACTCGCCCCCAGAGCCATGTGTACCGTGCCGCCCATTTTCTCATCAAAGAGAATATTGCGCGTCGTGTGTGTCATGCGCATATTATTGCCAAAGGCAAACTCACCTAGATAGCGCGCACCATGATCGAGGTCGAGCATGCGTATGAGGAAATCCTGCCCCTGGCGCGCACTGGCCTCGACAACCTTGCCTTCATGGAAGACAAGGCGCACGCCCTCAACAGAGCGTCCGTCGTAGATGGCGGGAATGTCGAACTGTACAACGCCGTTGACACTGTTTTCGACGGGTCCAGTAAAGAACTCGCCGCTAGGGAAATTGCGTTTGCCGTCACTATTAATAAAGGTGCGGTCTTCGATAGAAAGGGTGAGATCAGTGCCGGGTCCCTGCACGCGCACCTGTTTGTGTCCCACGAGCCAATCAACAAGCAGTTGCTGCTGGGCTGAAAGTTCTTGCCAGCGTGCAATAGGGTTTTCATCGTTGAGGAAGCAGACATCGAAGACAAACTCTTCAAAATCATGGAGGGACATATTGGCATCTTGTGCGTAACCGACGGTGGGATAGAGAGTGGAACTCCAGCGGAACGCACGAGTTTGTTCGCGCTGGTGGAAGAGGCGAGAACTGGGCTGGTTTGCCCTACGGCGTATGGCGGAGCGTGCAGGGTCAATATTGCTGAAGATACGGGTGTTGTTGCGTGACGCAATGGTCAGACGCGCATCGACGCGCTCCGCTAATGCTTGTGTAATGGGCGATGAGAAGGTCAGTTGTGCCTCAGAACCCTTCTGAAGTAGCACCTCTTCGAGCTGTTCTAATTCGATCAGGGGGAGTGGATGGCCGCCAACATGCAAGATTTCTTCATAAAGTGCCTCAACAAGAGGGGCGGCAGTGGGTGTTGCATGGATGGCAACTAGATCGCCCTTTTTGATGTAGAGCGAATAGTGGACGAGGGTGTGCGCCCAGCGCGCTATCCGAATATCACGCATGGTAGTAGCATTTCTCTCTAAGTTGTGTGTAGTAGTTATCAATCTTCATATCACGAGACGTCGCAAGATCTCTAGACGGTTTGTCATGGACTATAATGTAGAAAAAAGTGAGTAAGGGTAAACATTGCTACTTGTGGTCTGTCTACCCTTACTTTCAAAACGGGTTATGTTCGCGGAATGTGCGTTATGCGCGTGCAGCGGCACGTGCGATGGCACGGCGTGCAACGACAGCACACATCTGAGCGCGATAGGCCTTTGAGCCATGCAGGTCAGCGACCAGGTCCAGGCCATCGGCGGCATGGCTGGCGGCATCTGTGATGGTGGCCTCGTCGAGCTTTTTACCAAGCAAGGCTGCTTCTACTGTGTGTGCGCGAGCGGTAGTGCTTGCCGCTCCTGTGATGACTATACTGGCTGCTGTGCAAGTGCCATCTGCTCCAAGCGAGATGACCGCGGCGCAACCCGCGACTGCGTAGTGTGATGCTCTGTTGGCGAGTTTCTCATAGGCACTCCCGGTGTGGGCGTGTGGCAAATGGAAACGAATGGCAGTGACAATCTCATTGGCCGTGAGGGCTGTCTCGAATGTGCCAACAAAGAAGTCGTCAGCGGTAATGCTGCGCTCGCCATGGGGTCCCTTGACAACGATGTTGGCCTTGAGAGCCAGAATCATGCCGGGCATATCCGCTGCTGGGTCGGAGTGTGCGATGCTGCCGCCGATGGTTCCGCGATTGCGCACCTGCTGGTCGCCGATCAGTTCGGTTCCTTCGTGAAGCATGGGAAAATAGCGACCGATGAGGGCGGATTTCCCCAGCATGGTATAGGTGGTGAGCGTGCCGATTTCGATTGTGCCGTGCGACTCATGGATATGAGCGAGGCCATGAATTCTGCCGATGTCTACGAGATGTGCGGGCTGTGCCAGGCGCAGTTTCATGGTTGGCAACAAGCTATGACCGCCCGCAAGCACTTTGGCATCATCGCCATATTCTTGCAGCAGTGCAATCGCGTCGTCAACTGATTTTGCGACGTGATAATCGAATGCTACGGGAACTGACATGTGATTTTCTCCTCTTCACCGTTCTCTGTATCAATGTAGGCAAGCCACGAACATCTGGCTCTCAGTCTGAGCTAGCAGAGCCAGATGTTCAGTGAGATGTTCAACTGCTACTGCTGATGAATAATTTTCCACAGTTTCTCTGGCTTGAGTGGCATGTCAATGTGTGCCACACCGAGTGCGTCTGAGATGGCGGCAACCACCGCTGGAGTCGAGCCAATCGTGCCAGCCTCACCAACACCCTTGACGCCTAATGGATTGTAGGGCGTAGGTGTCACGGTGTTGTCAAGCTCGAAGAAAGGCAACTCTGAGGCGAGCGGCATGGCGTAATCCATGAAGGATGCCGTGAGCAATTGTCCGTCTTCGCCGTATTCCACGCCCTCAAAGAGAGCCTGCCCAACACCTTGCGCAATGCCACCGTGTACTTGCCCTTGCACAATCATAGGGTTGATCTGGCGTCCACAGTCATCAACGGCGACAAAGCGGGTGATGCTTGCTTCACCTGTCTCCTTGTCGACCTCAACCACGCAGATATGCGTGCCGAAGGGGAAGACGCACGAATCTGGCTCGAAGAAGACGGTGGTTTCCAGGCCCGGCTCGATGCCAGGAGCTAGCGTGTTTGACAGGTTAGCGGTTGCTGCAACATCTGCGAAAGCGACCGCTTTCTGTGGTGAACCTGCGACTGAGAACTTGCCATCTTCCAGCGTGACATCGGATGGGCTGGCCTCCAGGATATGCGAGGCGATCAACTTCATCTTCTCTTTCAGACGCTGGGCGGCATTGAAGACTGCCGAGCCACCAACAGCGGTTGTACGGCTACCATACGTGCCGCGTCCTTCTGGAGTGGAGTCGGTGTCGCCATGCATAATCAAGATGTTTTCGACGGGGATGGAGAACTCTTGGGCAACGATTTGCGCGAAGGTCGTCTCTTCGCCCTGGCCGTGTGGAGAAGCACCCGTGTAGACCATTACTGTGCCGCTCTGCTCAACACGCATACGAGCGCTTTCGTAGAGGCCGACAGGGGCGGAGCCTTTGGGGCCAAAGCCGCAGATCTCGATGTATGAGGAAACGCCGATGCCCATCAGCTTGCCTTCGGCCCGTTTCTGGACTTGCTCGGCGCGGAGTTTCTGGTAATCGATGATCTCCAGAGCTTTATCCAGAGCAAGTTCATAGTTGCCGGTGTCGTAGGTCGTGCCTGCCGAAGATTTATAGGGGAACTGCTCTGGCTTGATAAAATTGAGGCGACGGATTTCCGTCGGGTCTTTCCCAAGCGCGTGTGCCACAAGGTCCATGGCGCGTTCCGCAACATAGGTTGCTTCTGGGCGACCTGCGCCGCGATAGGCGTCGGTAGGAACCTTGTTCGTGCAGACGACATCAGAGCTGATATGGACGGGGATGTCGTAGGCTCCGCACGAGACAATTAAGCCGAAGGCAATCATAATCACATCGGAGAAGATCTGGCTGTATGCTCCCATGTCGGAGATGCCGTGAATCTTCAGACCGGTGACGCGCCCATCTTTGGTGGAAGCAACTTCGATATGGTCAACCTGTCCGCGTCCGTGAATGGTGGCGGCCATGTTCTCATCGCGGTCCTCAATCCACTTGACGGGGTGTCCGATTTTCATAGAAGCGAAGGCGGCAACCATCTCTTCAGGATAGACGTTGAGTTTGGCACCAAAGCCGCCGCCTACTTCAGGCACAATGACGCGCACCTGGTGCTGCGGCAGACCAACCAGGGCTGCCAGGATGTTGCGCAGCAGATGCGGAATTTGTGAAGAACTCCACACGGTCAGGCTCTTGCTGGCCTTGTTGTAGTCAGCGACCACGCCGCGCGTCTCCATCGAGGCTGGGGCAAGACGCTGATTCTCCAGGCGTGCCTTGACGACGATGCCGCCCTCAGCCTGTGTCTGGGCGAAGATTTTGTCCATGTCATCCGATGGTGGATGGTTGCTGAACACGATATTTGTATCAAAATCCTCGTAGAGCAGGGGCGAACCGGGTAGCATGGCTTTTTCTACATCAACAACGGCAGGCAGTGGCTCGTAGTCAACGTCGATGAGGTCGCGTGCATCGCGTGCGGTATACTTGTCTTCCGCGATGACGACGGCAACGGGGTCTCCATAAAAGCGAACCTTGCCTTCAGCTAGCGCGCCACGAGTGGCCATGCCCTTTGCGATATTGCCGATGGGAACGGCGACGGCGACATTGCCGACTTTCCCCTTGAGGTCTTCGGAGGTGTAGACCGCGACAACACCGGGGTGTTTGCGTGCAGCCTCAGTATTGATACTATTGATACGGGCATGACCATAGGGACTGCGTAAAACAGCCATATGGAGCATCCCATGCAGTTTGATATCATCAACATAAGTGGCCTGACCTGTGATGAGACGGGGGTCTTCACGTCGCTTGATCGACGCGCCAACCATAGCTGCAATGCCCATAAGTATATGTGTCCTTTCTCAGACTGTGAGAAATGAGTGGAAGCGAAAAACGTCGTTGAATTTGCATCCCTGCAAGCGATTACTCGCCTGCTCCTACAGGCTCAGAAGCCCCTTCATGCATGTGTTCAGCCGCGTATTGGACGGCGCGCACAATATTTTGGTATCCTGTGCAACGACAGATATTGCCTTCCAGGCCTTTGCGGATCTCGGCCTCGGTTGGATTGGGGTTGTTTTTGAGCAATTGGTAAGAAGCCATAATCATGCCCGGTGTGCAGAAGCCGCATTGCAGGCCATGTTTCTCCCAAAAGCCTTCTTGAATGGGGTGAAGCTGATCCTCAGATACAGCCAGACCTTCGATAGTGGTGATTTCACAGTCATCGGCTTGCACTGCCAAGACGGTGCAAGATTTGACCGACTCGCCGTTGAGTAGGACGGTGCAGGCCCCACATTGAGACGTATTGCAGCCCACATGCGTGCCTGTCAGGTCTAATACCTCACGCAAATAATGAACGAGTAACATGCGCGGCTCTATTTGCGAATGATGCTTTTGCCCATTCACGGTAACGGTAATTGCGCGCTTCATCGTCATTGATGGTTCCTCCATCTTAGCTAGTCGCGTCCTCTCTGCTTTTCAACAGGACACGGGAACGCGAGAACGATTGTCCAATGGAATACATCGGTTTGAGTGGTTTCTTTTGCCGCGTCAGGCATGAGTTGCTTAGAGGCGCGGAATAGAAATGTTTGGGCTATTCATGTGGAATAACTCGCACGCCCATACGCAGTCTACATTACGGGCGAAACAATCTCAACCCCTTTCCTTTCGTTATGCTACGTAGCGCATGAAGCCAGTAAGAACAGATCTGCTGGAGCAGCGTAGAAATGTTTCTCTGCATGGAAGCCATACGCTGCGTTACTTGTTGAATAGCATGTCAAATGGGCGATATCAGGCTGTCGCCGGCGTGCGTCACGAAACTGTTCTGTTGAAAAAATAGCACATAGAAGGTTACATTGTCAAATGCTAGGGAGCTGTTTGCGATTATAACAGAAATTGTTGGCGGTGACGGCAGACACCGGGGCTTAATGGCCCGGTGTCTTGGTTTGTTGAGAACCCGGTGTGCCTTTTCCCGGAGTGGGTGAAACGACAATCAGCGTGAAGAATGCGGCCCGGTCTGCTGTGACGTTGCAGGGCGGAATGCCATCTTTTTGAAAGGAGACGGTCACAAAGGTGAGGTGATTGACGGCATCTGTCCGATTGACGATAGGCACGAAAAATACGGCGAGGCCATCGGAGGTGGTAATCGCTCCCTGTGTTGTGACGCTACCGTCGGGCCAGGTGATTGAGGCTGTCGCGCTTGCACCGCTAATGCCAACGGGGTTGCCATTGACGTTTTGCGTGAATTTTGCGTAAATACCAACTGCCGATGCTGCATTAAAGATAGGCGAAGTGTCTGTGGCCCATGCACCACACCAGTAGGGTGATAAGGGGGGGGTAGGTGATGTATTATTGTTATTGCCCAAGTCGATAGTGACGGTGACGGGTGGGGCTCCCAGGTTGACGCTGGCCGTACTTGTATTGCTACCACACGCGACGATCAGCACGCTGAGCAACATGAAGAACAGTAGCACGCCGCTTATTTTGAGCGCGAGCTGGGAGCGTGTTCCTGTCAGTTTCCAGCGTTTTCGGTCAGGTGTTTGCATAGATTACCCGTTACCCCTCATTTATTTTTCACAATATTGCTCAGAGTATAGCATACTGTGTGTGCCCCTTTGCACATTTCATATGCGGTCTACCATGAAAGTACTATCGCTATAAATAACATGGGTGGGGCAATATTTTTAGCATCCGCAGAGCCGCTTCTGGTTTTCTCGCAAGACAGACAAACTATACAGATGCTAAAAATGTGGTGTCCAGTGGTTGCGCTGTTATTGAACTGTAACGGTCAGGTTCATGCCACCGTGAATAGTGCAGTAGAGTTTAAAGGTTCCGGCAGTGTTAAACGGTGGTGTTGTGTGTGAGTCATTGCCGGTAAAGTTCAGGTTAACAGTGGGTGCGCCCCCTTCTTTTTCAGGGTTTTGTGTAGAGCCGTTCCAGTAGCCGTTGACAACAATGTGTGGGGAGGCGGCATCATCAATCAAGGTAAGCGTATCACCCTTCTTGATAGCAATTGTGCTTTGGATAAAATTGGAGAGGCCCATATGCACGACGGGGCCTGTTGGCGCAGCAGCACTATCTTTGATGCTACATGCGGCAAGAACAACTGAGAGTAGACCGAGTAGGGCAAGACTAAATAACAACTTTTTATACATGAGAGCAATCCTTTCGATAAGCCTTTGTCTGGTTATCTCTGCTATGTGCGTTGGCAACACCTCGTGGGCATGGATATACACGAGATGGTGTCCTTGTTAAATATAGCAAAACCTTTCTAACATGGCAAAGGGTAGGGAAGTGGTTCCATACCTATGATTGTCCCATTGTAGCAGTTTTACTACAACAAGAAAATACCTTTTAGTGGTTTCTTGAAGGCGTGCCGTAGGCGAACCATGCAACTGCGACTGTTTCAAGCATACCGAGGACCAGTAGTGTCATATTGCCGAGTTGGGCAATGGCCCCGATGTATGAGGTAAGCAGGATCAAGACGATGAGAGAGATGCCAGCCACGGTAAGTTTGCGTGCGAAGGACATGAATTGCTCCTTTGTATGCTAAGCCGATGAGAAGAACTTCCGTTGCAAACGATAGCTGAGTTTGCAACGGAAGTCAAGAGAAGGGTGACCTTTTGCCGCGTGTAGGCGTGTGGTTTGATGGGATGTCTCCTCCCTGTTTTGGTCTATCTGAGGGAGCGCATGAGCATAAGTCAATGGTACTAGATGGCTGAATGCGGCTATCTTTTGCCAACGCTATATGTGACAATAGTATGGTTGTGCAGAGACGGCTCAAACGGCTTTTTCTGCTAGCATGTAACTGAAAAAGAGAACAGGAGCAAATTTATGTGGCCTTTCGATCAGAATAATCAAGGGATGTACCAGCAGTATGCGCAGGCATACAGCAACGGCAATTTCAACGGCCTGGACCCAAACCAAGCGATGGGGCATATTCAGCAGTTTATGCAGAGCGCGCCTCCTGAGATGCAGCAGCAGGTCTATCAGCAGCATTTTGCACAGATGCCTTTTGAGCAACGTGCGTTTTTTGCGCAGCAGGCTCCGCAGTATGGCATGAATCCAAACGATCCCTGGTCAATGGCGCAAGGCTTTATGCGTCTGGGGCAGGAGCAGCCGAACATGCTGGAGCGTATTTTCAGTCATCCGGTGATGATGGGTGCGGGCGTGGCATTGGCAGCGTTAGTTGCCAAGCATATGCTGGACCATCATCAGCAGAGTCAGTATGGCGGACAGCAGTATGGCGGCTATGGTAACAACATGGGTTATCAGGAGCAGGAATTGCAGCGCGAGATGAATCAGGTACGGCGTGAAGAACGCGAACTACATCGTGAAGAAGAGCGTTTCGAGGACCGTGAAGAGCATCGTCATCGTCGGCGTGAGCGAGAGGATTACTAGGCGCGTAGGCAACGCAACGTGTTTTTTC
>VFSW01009494.1_pt1 | contig 13878 bp, 11 predicted proteins | sample 5358111 | NCBI WGS metagenome assembly VFSW01 (sample SAMN11554181, study PRJNA540505) | mine drainage metagenome | isolation source: sediment from site ElyBrook_90M | place: USA: Ely Copper Mine, Vershire, VT | collected 2017
AATCGGTATTTTTCCGGCAGCAAATCGATGATTTCCCTTTGCACTGAAATATTGTGCTCTTCATACAGCGCTTCGCCGCATAACAGTATTACTTCATCTATATTTTCTAGCACTTTTTCGCCCTGCCACACCCATTTAACTGGTAGGCATACTCCTAAATCACTTTCTGTTGAATAATCGGACTGCACAATGCCGATTGCCTTGATATGCAGACTGAATTGCTGCGTACATTGTTTGATGAAAACGATGTCTTCATTTCTGATGGGCGAAACGATTCCATGCACGTCTAATTTTCCATCAGGCGAATAAGGGAAACACACAACGCTCTTATCGATTAAATCTTGCGCCCTGAGTTCGTCAATGCCAAAAAAAGCAGTCATTTTTTCTCCATTCATGTAGGCGCATCGTAGTGATGCACAATTGGTCGGGTTGCGTTGCAAATGTCATGGTTAGTTTCCGTTCGGATTTGTCTTCTGGATCAGCGCCGCGCTTTTAGAGGCAATGCAGGCCATCAGGTCGTGCCAGGATTTTGCAAACGATTCAGTGCCCTCGCGCTGGAGCTCAGCGGCAAGCACCTCATCATTGATTCCCTCGCGAATAAATTCCGCGATTACCGCCTCCACCATTTCTGCATGCCTCTCATCTGCCGGCAATACGTTGTTGATTTTGCCGTGCTCGAAAAAAGCGAGCAGTGTCTTTTCCGGGATGGTGTTGATCGTATCTGGTGCTGCGAGCGCTTCGACGTAAAGGGTTTTTGAGGCTGAAGGATCCTTGGTACCCGTGCTGGCCCACAACAGGCGTTGCGGCTGGGCGCCGCTGGCGACCAATTTCTGCCAACGCGAAGACGCCAGTAAATCGCGGTAGGCTTTGTAGGTACGCATGGCGATGGCGATGCCAAGGCGGTTGTTGCGAAATTCGCCTTGACCTTTATTTTTCACGGCAACGTCCCAGCGACTGATGAAAAGGGAAGCCACGGAAGCGACCTTAGTATCCAGACCAGCGGCAATGCGCCGCTCAATGCCGCGCATATACGCCTCTGCCGCGGCGATATAGTGCTCGCGGGAAAATAGCAATGTGACGTTCACCGGCACACCGGCGAAAATCGCTTCCTCAATCGCCTGAATCCCTGCGGGCGTGCCCGGAATCTTGATGAAGAGATTGGGGCGTTGCGCACGTGCATGCAGCTGCCTGGCAGCTTCTATCGTGCTGGCGGTATCGTCAGCTAACAAGGGCGATACCTCCAGCGACACCCAGCCATCGACCCCCTTAGTGGCATCATGGACCGGACGAAGAAGGTCCGCCGCCTGTATCAAGTCTTCCAGCGCAAGTTCGAAGAACAACGCCTCTCCTGCCTTGCCATCTAGCGTTTTTTGGCGGATCGCGTCATCGTAGAAATCACCCTCTCTAATGGCGTGATCGAAGATGGTGGGGTTGGAGGTGAGTCCGGTCACGGACAGCTCGTTGATATAACGGGCCAATGTGCCACTTGTCAGCAGTTCGCGCGTGATGTTGTCCAGCCAGAGACTTTGACCCAGATCGTGCAATTGTTGGGTGACTTTCATTTTTCTCCTTCACCAGTATCGGGTTGTGCCAGTTCCTATCTGCCGCAATGAGTGTTAGCTTGTTTCGGCCCCCAGCTTGCCGAGTTTGCAGGATAAACAGGCAAGTCGCGTCAAGAACGGGTCGACTACCCCCAGGCAACCTCAACTGCGTTCTCCCGGCTGAACAGCGCGCTCCGCCAGCAGTCACTCAGAAGCCGCTCGTAGGTGTTTGCTTCCGGCTGAATGACTATATCTGAAAGCGTGCCTGCCCCACGTGCTCACTGCTTTGCCAATCGTACAGAGCCTCTTCCTCAATCCACAAGGTCAAGCTGCCGCGACGACGCAGGCCCGCCACATGGCCAATTCTGCACCTTGAACGACATCTTCAGTATGTGTTGACGTCGGTCGTCATTGTGCTTATTGGCATCGAGTGAGCCCAGTAAAAATTGAAGTCGTTTTACATCAACGACCTCCCATGACCGAAGTGCATCAACGCCCCGCGTTACACTTCAAGAACTTTTGCGCTGTTACGCACGCTTTGACCTGCAGCTATTTGCTGAGCATATTCCCAACCCCAACTCCAAACTTCGCCCTGCTATCTTGGCCTCTTTCATAAAGCCGATTAACGATGTCATTAAGGTTGGCATCTTTCTTCTCTGTGAATATGTCTGAAATTTGCTGCGTCTCAAGACCGGTTGCAAGCGAAATCTCCTTGATGGCGTCTTGGATACCACCTTTAAGCACATCCGCTTTGATACCATCCTTAAGCACATCTGCCTGGATACCATCCTTAAGCACATCCTTAAGCATTTCCACATGGACATCTTCAATAGTGTGAAGTACATCTTTATCAGAAAGCCCGGTTGCATTCGCAATCGCTGCAAAAGCTCTCGCAACAATCTTGCTGAGCTTTTCTCTATCTTCCTGTTCGTCAGCCAGTTCAGCCTCAGTTTTAGCTCCCCTGATAGGGAAACGGATTTGCGGTAACTCCAATTCGTCTTTGGTTTCCATGATGCCTCCATATAACTGTGTAAAGGATAAAATATTCAACTATGCACGACCCTGCAATGTTTGGAGAATAAATTTAAGGTTGCCTTCGGTCTGTACGCTAACGCACAGTGCCGCAGCGCATTCAAATGCGACACTGGCAGAACGTTACGTTAAAACAGTTACGGATTGCACTTTATTAATTTTGACTATTCCGCGGAGATAGAGAGTGAAGCCGCGCGATTGATAAAATTTATCGCGTGGCATATTGTACAAATCGGTATTCACGCCCCACGCTGACCGTGCACTTTATTTCAAACCACGAGGAAGAAAAATCATGTCTGACAGCAAGTGTCCATTTGTACACAAAGCCGGGAGCAGTAAGTCTATCCATGATTGGTGGCCTAACCAGCTGCGCCTCGATATTTTGCACCAGCATTCCCCCGAGTCCAGCCCAATGGACAAAGACTTCAACTATGCCGATGAATTCAATACCCTCGACCTCGCGGCCGTCAAAAAAGACCTCACTGCATTGATGACCGATTCGCAGGACTGGTGGCCGGCAGACTACGGTCACTACGGACCTTTCTTCATCCGCATGGCCTGGCATAGCGCAGGCACCTACCGCACCGGCGACGGTCGCGGCGGCGCAGGACACGGCAACCAGCGTTTCGCGCCGATCAACAGTTGGCCCGATAACGTCAACCTCGACAAGGCACGCAGGTTGCTTTGGCCGATCAAGCAGAAGTATGGCAGGAAGATCTCATGGGCCGACCTCATCATTCTCGCGGGCAACGTCGCCATGGAATCGATGGGCTTCATGACCTTCGGGTTTGCCGGCGGGCGCGAGGACATCTGGGCGCCGGAAATCGACGTCTACTGGGGCAATGAGGAAAAGTGGCTGGACGACAAGGCACGCTATTCCGGCGAGCGAGACCTTGAAAACCCGCTCGCCGCCGTGCAGATGGGCCTGATCTACGTTAACCCGGAAGGTCCCGGCGGCAACCCGGATCCCGTTGCATCCGGCCGCGACGTGCGCGAGACCTTCGCGCGCATGGCGATGAACGACGAAGAGACGGTGGCGCTCACCTGCGGCGGGCACACATTCGGTAAGTGTCACGGTGCCGGCGACGCCAAGCTGGTCGGACCCGAACCTGAAGCAGCCCCGATCGAACAGCAGGGCCTGGGCTGGAAGAGCAGCTTCGGCTCTGGCCACGGCGGCGACCAGATCGGCAGCGGCTTGGAAGGCTCGTGGACGCCGACCCCAACCCAATGGGACATGAGTTATCTCGACATGCTGTTCGGCAACGAATGGGAGCTGACCAAGAGCCCGGCGGGCGCCCATCAGTGGACACCGAAACAGGCGACCGACAGCAACATGGCGCCAGACGCGCACGACACGTCGAAGAAGGTGCCGATCATCATGACCGCCGCCGACATGGCGATGCGCATGGACCCGGCCTATGAAAAGATCGCGCGCCGCTTCCACCAGAACCGGGACGAGTTCGCCGACGCCTTTGCCCGCGCCTGGTTCAAGCTCACGCATCGCGACATGGGCCCGCGTTCGCGCTATCTCGGCCCCGAAGTGCCTAGGGAAGAACTGCTCTGGCAAGATCCCATCCCTGCCGTCGATCATCCGCCGATCGACGACCAGGACGCCGCCGCGCTCAAGACCAAGGTGCTGGCGTCCGGGCTGTCGGTATCTGAGTTGGTCTCGACCGCCTGGGCCTCGGCGTCCACGTTCCGTGGTTCCGACATGCGCGGCGGCGCGAACGGCGCGCGCATTCGCCTTGTGCCGCAGAAGAACTGGGAAGTCAACCAGCCGGCGCAACTGGCCAAAGTGCTGGCCAGGCTAGAAGGCATCCAGGCCGAGTTCAACGATGCGCAATCCGGCGGCAAGAAAGTCTCGCTCGCCGACCTCATCGTGCTGGCGGGCTGCGCCGGCGTCGAAGCGGCCGCCAAAAAGGCCGGCCACTCTGTGACGGTGCCCTTCACGCCGGGCCGCATGGACGCCTCGCAGGCGCAGACAGACGTGGACTCTTTCGCCGTGCTTGAACCGATCGCAGACGGCTTCCGCAACTACCAGAAGGGCAAGTGCTCAGTCTCGGCCGAGGAACTGCTGCTCGACAAGGCACAGCTGCTGAAGCTCTCCGCGCCCGAGATGACAGTTCTGGTGGGCGGCATGCGTGCCTTGGATGCAAATGTCGGACAGTCCCAGCATGGCGTCTTCACCCAGCAGCCGGGGGCGCTCACCAACGACTTCTTCGTCAACCTGCTCGACATGGGTACGATGTGGAGGCAGGCATCAAAGGATGAAGACCTGTTCGAAGGGATCGATCGCAAGACCTGCGAAAAGAAGTGGACCGGCACCCGCATCGATCCGCTCTTCGGTTCGAACTCCCAGCTCCGGGCCATCGCAGAAGCCTACGCATGCAGCAACTCGCAGCAAGGGTTCGTGCGTGACTTCGTGGCGGCCTGGAACAAGGTGATGGGCCTCGACCGCTTCGATCTTGCGTGATCTTAAAAGATAGTTCTTAAAAAGTCCTTACCGTGCAATCTCTACCTGCATCTGGTTATCCCGGATCAGGTAGAGGCTGCGCGTTTCGTTGCACTTGTTAAATGTATCAGGGGACTCAAAATGCGTCCACGTCACATAGAACGACACCGCTCTAAACGTATTGCTTGGTTGCGCGCCGCGGTATTGGGTGCGAATGATGGCATCGTTTCCACAGCGAGTCTGGTACTGGGTGTTGCGGCGGCGCATGCCACCCACAGCAACATAGTGATCGCCGGGGTTGCCGGTTTGGTCGCCGGAGCAATGTCGATGGCTGCCGGCGAGTATGTCTCTGTCCACTCGCAGGCCGACACAGAAATGGCCGACATTGAGCTAGAACGCAATGAACTCAAGGCGGATGATGCAGGCGAGCATAAAGAGTTGGCGGCGATCTATGTCGGTCGAGGTCTTGATTCAACGCTTGCGAAACAGGTCGCTGCGCAACTCATGGCATATGACGCGCTCGGTGCCCATGTTCGCGACGAACTTGGGATCACCAAAGCACTAATTGCGCGTCCGATCCAGGCTGCTCTTGCTTCGGCTGCCAGCTTCGCAATTGGAGCTGCCATGCCACTGTTGATCACGTTATTATTGGCCCCCGCGGCAAGTCTCATCCTACTCGTCTCAAGTACGTCACTCGTTTTTCTCGCGCTTCTGGGTGGAGTGGCTGCGCACGCCGGCGGCGCTTCTTTGACGGCGGGTGCAATGCGTGTCACATTCTGGAGTGCACTGGCCATGGCGTTAACCGCAGGTGTCGGTGCTTTGTTTGGAATGGTTGCGTGAATGGTTATGAAATAGTAACAAATATTCTGGCAATCGCTGCATTACGCAAAACTTAAGCGACAAGCCGCCAGTCGCCACTGGTTCTAGCTGGCCTTTAACTGACAAACAAGTTTTTTTCGATATCTCTCTCAAATTCTTCAACCCATCTGATCCATCTCCAATTGGGTATTGTGCTTTCAGATTAGTGGATTTTTGCGTAACCACGACAAACCCAGTAAGCGCAAATATCTCATCGGTTTTGGAGTCTGTGGTATCTGTCTGTTGATACCGACCGAAAAGTGACACAGTTATAGGCGTTATGCCGACCCAAAATTGACCCAAGTGTTCTACTACCCCTGCCTAATTTTAAGGCAGGAGATAAAAGGTGATCACTATGGAAATGATAGGCAAGATTCGACGGATGTATTTTCGCGACAAGAAGTCGCTGCATGAAATCGCAAAGCGGACGAGTTTGTCGCGCAACACGATACGCAAGTGGATCAGAAGCACTGAGGAGGTAGCTCTGCCCACCTACCAACGGAGTCAGATGCCCGGCAAGCTGACTGCCTTTCATGAGTCGTTGGAACTGGCGCTCAAGGCGGATTCCCTCCGGCACAAACACCCAATGATCTGAAGACCGTGCTGGCTACCCGAATTCAAACGGTATGGATAGACACGTCTAAAGGCAGCGACATCGAAGGGGGCGAAACCGAAGAGATAGTTAGCCAAAAAGACAAAGCCATTGTGGCGTCCGCCAATAACCCACGTACGACAATCCAACACGTCAGTACGGCAGAAGAGGCTGCGCGTGCCGCTAAAATCTGCGCAACATCCAAGCAGGCCGTTGCTTCCATGTTTGAGGAAGCACGCATGGGTCACGCGCTGAATGCAGAAAAAGCACTACCGATAGTCGAAGAAATCTCCCGTTCCGTGCTGCGTAATTCCGGCACCTTGATCAGCCTGGCTCGCCTGAAAAACAAGGATGAATACACTTACATGCACTCGGTAGCGGTCTGCGCACTGATGGTATCTTTGGCCTGCCAACTCAATCTGGATGATGAACAGATTCGCCAGGCAGGCTTAGCAGGCCTGTTGCACGACGTGGGCAAGATGATGATTCCGCCCGAAATACTCAACAAATCGGGAAAACTGACCAATGCCGAGTTTAATATGATAAAAAACCATCCTCAAGAGGGTCATAAACTTCTGCTGGAAGGGATCGACATCTGCGATGTCGCGTTGGACGTGTGCCTGCATCACCACGAAAAGGTGAATGGCAGCGGCTACCCCGACCAACTTGCAGACGAACAAATCAGTCTGTATTCAAAGATGGGCGCGGTGTGCGATGTGTATGACGCGATCACCTCAGACCGCCCCTACAAAAATGGCTGGGAACCCGCCGATTCGATCAAAAAAATGGCCAAATGGAGCGACGGGCATTTCGACAAGCGTGTTTTTCAGGCATTTGTCCGCTGCATCGGTATCTATCCGACAGGATCGCTGGTCAAACTGGAATCACAAAAACTGGCTGTCGTGACAGAACAATCTGAAAAATCGTTGCTCGCCCCCAAAGTCAAAATATTTTTCTCGATAAAATCCAACTGCCGGATCGTGCCAGAACTGCTGGATCTGGCTCAACCCGGTTGCCGCGACAAGATACTGAGTTTCGAAGAACCGGCAAAATGGAATATCCCGGACATTCATGAACTATGGAGCGGACAACCCGCAACAGCATGGTAAGACATAAGTTATTGCTGCGCTCGATGGACATGTGTGTATGCCATGAATCGGATACTCACGAATCAGCGCCTCAAACATTTACCGATACAAAGGCTGCGTGATCGAATGACTTCTCGCAAGCTGCCCGTCAATCCGTTTTGAGATGAGCGTCAACTATCAGCAGTAAAGCAGTCGCTCAGTTGTTTCACCTTGACGGTCAGGTTCGTCTCGACAGTACACATTCAAAATTTTCGGAAGCGGACGTTCCAGAAAGCTGATCCGTGCACTTTTCCAGCGAACCGCCACGGTCCGCTGTGGCCGAATACTTGTCATAGAGGCAGGATACGAAGAAGGCCATTTCTTTGAACTAGCCTGACCGTCCAGTGCTCGGCCAATGCGGACCATGACGGTTTACTAAAAAATTGCACGGATCAGCTTTCTGGAACGTCCGCTTCAGAAAATTTAGAATGTGTACTGCAGAGAAGCGGTTATAGTAATTTGGACTTGTGACAGTCTGTTATGAGAGCGGAAGCAGACGTCAAGGCAATTAGGTGCGCATCGGCTCGTCGGAGTGGTTCCACAAAATGTGACTGGCCCGTATCCGTTCATTCTGCTTTATGTGCGGCAGCGAACAGATATATTTTTAAGTTTGCCTGACCATCCTGTCTCTTACTTCAATCAAGGACAGATCATGAAAAGCAAACTTGCAACCACCTTTATTATTATCGGCACGCTGCTGGCTCCGGTTGTCGTCCATGCCGATTCAGAGGCGGACAATTCTCACCCCATGAGATTCGTGAAAGATTCGGTCATCACAACAAAGATCAAGGCTAAACTGGCTGATGAAAAGATGAGTAGTCTAGCGCATATCGAAGTCGATACCGACCAAAAGGGCGCGGTTGTCCTGAGCGGAAAAGTCAGGAGTCAGGAAGAAGCGGACAAAGCTGTTTCAATCGCGCGCGAAACTGAAGGGGTCACATCGGTCAGGAGCAAAATGCGAATCAAGAAGGATGATTAGCCAAACCATGAGGAGTATGTATGGGAAGCAAAACTGTAATTAAATGGCTGGACACCCCTGAAGAGCATGACTATCCAGCGGCTGAGTCCTATTTGAACCTGATATACGATTCACAAACTGTTGCAACATTGATCAAACAGTTAAGGCATGCACCCATGTCCAAATTCAAAGCCAAGGACATTTTCAGAGCTTCTGGCTTGTCTATATTGGGCGTCAGCAATTCCCATGTGGCAAAAGACCGGAAAAAAATTCTGGATAGACAAACTCTGTCGCCGTTACTGCTTGTAAGAGATACCACAAATGGCAAAGTTGTTATTGCCGATGGTTATCATCGTATGTGCGCGATATATGGTTTTGAGGAAGACTCTATTATTCCATGCAAGATTTGCTGAAATGACCAAGATCTATACATTCAAATTCCCCGATGGCAGCAGCGCAGCGAAATGCTCGGCAATGAGAGGCCGGCTAAAAAAGTAGCCTTTCCCCTCTGCGCAATTGCGCGCTTTCAGGAAGGCCAGTTGCACCTGCAATAATGTGTGGCACGTGATCAAGCAATTGCAACGCATTGCTTTAAAAATGCCCCTCGCTTGAAAACCCCGCGTTCGTTTTACTTGCTCATTGGGCGAGCAATCGGGGTGGGGGATTTGATTGAGCTGGACACTCGCTCCAGCAAGGGGAGAGTGCGTTTTCTTTTCTACACGACAGTTCCATTCACTCTGGATTACCCGCCGCCAACGCTGCCACAGTTGGGTAGGCGCCACGACACCACCACTGGGGAGGCGGCAATGTTGTGGAGCCACTCATACGAGTTGTTTACGCTAGTGGGTCGTAATACGGTTTGGTGCCGTAGTAAGAATGGACTCGATCCGCCCAGGTTGTATCAGCCATGTCAGGCCAGGCGCCTTTGTCGAAGCCGGGCGCATCTTTCAAGAGATCCTTTTCCACATTCAAAACAAAACGATTATTCACGGTATCGAGCTTTAAGGCGTTCCAGGGCACCGCGAATAATTTATTGCCCATACCGAGAAATCCACCAGACGACAATACGGCGTACGCAATTTTGCCGCTGCGCATATCCAGCATTATTTCTTTGATTTCGCCAAGGTCTTCCTCCTTGTGATTGTATACATCGTTGCCAATCAATGTATCGGCACCCATTAGCGCGGGGCTTGGGCCATTTACATCGTGGGATTTATACATGCCAAAAGTATCGCGATCTAAGTAACTCATGATTGTTTCTCCATTCAAAGATTTCAGCATAAATTTAAAAACGCGCATGGTCTGTTCGTTATCCAACATACCTGATGAAATACATTCTTTGCGCCCTCAGGTTCTCGTAGAGTTGATGGGCTTGCTTACCGGCACCTAGCAGTCCCTGAAATCTGTTTTCATATTTATTGTCTTAATCGTTTTCACTTACTTTGATAGATGAACCGCTTCGAAACCGCATTGGTATTTCTGCCTTAATCACCTGTTCGCATCGAATCATCGGCGCCAAGGGTACCTTCCGCCGCAACCGTACCGGCAGTGGTGGGTTTGCCCTTTAATATCCACTCGAAGGTGACGCCTATCAGCGCGCCCAGGACCGGTCCCACCACATAGATCCACGCCGTGCCGAGTTCGCCACGCACCAGGTCCGGTGCCAATGATCGCGCCGGGTTCATCGAGGCACCGCTGATCGGTGCCGCCCAAAGACCCGCCAAAGCAATATATCCACCCACTGCAATGGCGCCGTTGGCGCCGATGTTGCGCGCCCCCGAGGCGGTACCCAGGATCGTATTCACCAGCCCGGCGGTCAGCATCACCTCCATCGCCAATGCTGCTGTGCTGCTGACGCCATGGCCCGGCACGGTGGCACCCAGCGCGCCGACAGTGCCAAACATGACCCGCAGGAAAATTGCCGCCGCGATAGCGCCAATCATCTGCGCCAGAACGTAGCCCGGTACTCTGCCCCAGGGGAAATTGCCCCGCGCGGCGAATGCCAGGGTGACGGCCGGGTTCAAGTGCGCCCCGCTCACCGTGCCCATGAAGTAGATGATCGCCATCACCATGAGTCCGGGTGCGACCACAATCATGCCCAGGGTGACGGCGCCGCCGCTCCTGGCGGCAACGACCCCGCCACCCGCAGCGACGACGACCAGCAGGAACGTGCCCCAAGCCTCGGCAAAAAGGCGACGCCACTCGTGCGCCGGATCGAGAAAGTCGGGAGACAGCTGCTGTCGAACCATGCGTTCCTGCTGCGCTTTTTTATACCCGTCAGTGCGAAGCGCACTCATACAGCCCCCGCTTCTTTGCTGCATCGTTTCAGCCAGGTAAGCTTCATTACTCGCATCTGTTTATTTATCGGGTTCATCTTTGCTCCGTTCGCGTTTCGCCTTCTCCAATTCTTCAACTGCTTGAACCTCTTCGCGCCCCAGTTGCTCATAGAGTTGATGGACTCGCTTGACGAGTTGCGGTGTCAAATCGGTCGGGGCTTTGGCTTTGTCTTCAGGCTTGGCCTCGGCTTTGGCTTCAGGTTTTGGCTCTGAGTTGGCGTCAGGTTTGGGCTCTGAGTTGGCGTCAGGTTTGGGCTCTGGGTTGGCGTCAGGTTTGGGCTCTGCCTTGGCTTCAGGTTTGGGTTCGGTCTTTCCCTCTGGCTTGGCATCGACTTTGGCGTCAGGCTTGGAATCGGAAGCTTTGGGCTGCGCAGCACCGGGTTCTGTCATCGGCATTGCTTCCGTCTTTCCCATGCCCGCGTGAGCCAAAGGGCGATCGTGCGTGCTCTCGGCGATCCCAAGACGAACGAATATGGGAACCTTCACCAGGTCCAAGACAAAGGCGAAGGCAGTCGCCGCGGCAAGCGTACCCGCCACCACCAAGGGTGGCAAGGGTGTCATTGCGATTCCGCCGACAGCCAATATGGAAGCGATGCCAATATCGGCAATTGTTGACGCCACAAGCCAGAGGCTTGGACGAGAACTGGCCCACAAGTGACGGCGTTCGCGAATGGCATAGATCGTCGCCTGGCTGCCGAACACCAGGACGACGAAGGCCAGGGTTCTCAATGCCTCCATTCCGAGATTCATGCCAAATTTGCCGACGGCAAGGACGCCGATGCAGAAGGCCAGCAGGCAGATGCCCATCGCGGCGCCGGCCAGCGTAAGGTTGCCGATGCGCCACGCATTCGGCGTCGGGGATGGACGCACGTTATCCGTCGTCAATGACATGGCCAGAAAATCGCCGGTGACCATCACAATGACCATCAGCAGCGGGGTCAGGATCGCGTGCCCTGTCATGATCAGTCCGGTGATCAGGAAGAGCACCGTCACGATCTTCTTGGCGATGGAGTTCAGCGTGTAGGTCTGGATGCGCTGGAACGTGATTCGCCCTTCTTTGACTGCGGCGACGATGCCAGCAAGGCCGGGCTCGGTCAGCACCATGCCGGCGGCCGATTTGGCGACATCGGTTGCCGTCGAGACTGCGATGCCGATCTGCGCCTGGCGCAGCGCCGGCGCGTCATTGGCGCCGTCGCCGCACATGCCGACGGTGTGCCCGCCCTTCTGGAACGCCTTGACGAGCTTGTATTTGTCCTCCGGGAGGACGCCGGCGAAAACCGCGAATTGTTCGGGGTGGACGCTGTCGGGGATTGGGCCGGGCGGACAGACGGCACCATCGAGCCCCACCGTGTGAGCCACGATAGCCGCAGTTGCAGGCGCATCGCCCGTCACCATCACGGTGCGTACACCTAACTCATGCAATTCGGTCACAAGTGCCGCCGAGTCTGAACGAGGCGGGTCGCTAAGCGCAACAAGTCCTGCCAGCTTCATCGCCGTCTGCGGCCCCGCCGCCACAGCCAGAACCCGAAAGCCCTGCCCCTCGAGTTCGTTTGCCGCAGCTGTCGCGGCCGGCGACCGTTGTACAAGCCCGATGACCACGGCAAAGGCACCTTTCACGATGCGTAGCGTACCGCCTGTCGAATCAGTTGCAGTCGCCTCGGACGTCTTCTTCGCGGGATCGAAAGACTCAAACTTGGCTAACTTCGGCGCGTCGGAGACGCCCTTGCTCGATGCGGCCGCGCGAATGGCTGCATCCACCGGGTCCTGCCCGCCATCCGCGCTCGCCAACGCGGCCAGTGCCAATACATGGGCCTCATCGAAGCCGGACATGGGATGAACGGTCGTCACCGTCAGTGCATTTTGGGTCAGCGTGCCAGTCTTGTCGGCGCACAAGACATCCGTCGTTCCCGCTTCGTCCACCGCGGAGAGGCGTGTTGGAAGGACACCCTGCTTTGCCAAGGCCCGCGCGCCGAGGGCCGCCGCCAGAGTGAACGTGGCCGGCAGTGCGACCGGTATCGACGCCAGGACTGCCGTCAGGACGAGGGGAATGATCTCCGCCAGCGGCATCTTGAGATAGTAGGCATAGGCCACGAGCGCCACGGTAACGACGCTATTGAACGCGGCAAGATTGCGCACCACGCGCAGTACCGCCTTCTGCTGGGAGCTCACGACATGAGCGGTGCGGACCAGCTCCGCAGTGCGTCCGAACTTCGTGTGCGCTCCGGTCGCCGTAACCTGCGCCACCGCCTCGCCCCGGCGCACGAGCGCTCCGGCAAAAGTTTGCACGCCCGTGCCCGCTTCGATAGGAACCGATTCGCCGGTAAGCATGGATTGGTCGAGCAGAACTTCTCCGTCGGTGATATGCACATCCGCGGCAACCACACCGCCGAGTGAGAGCTTCACCAAGTCGCCCGGCACAAGCTCGGCCGCAGGTACAGTTTTCCACGCGCCATCGCGCTGGACGGACGCGTTCAGCGCGAGCCGGGACTTCAGTGCGGTGAGGGTCGCCTGGGCACGGCTCTCCTGGAACAGTCCGAGTGCCGCGTTGAACACCAGAAGGCCGGCGATGATCGAGGCCTCGACATACTTGCCGAGCACTAGTTCGAGCACGATCGCCGCCTCGAGCATCCACGGAACCGGGGCCCAGAATTTCTCCAGCGCACCGCGCAGAGGATTTATGTTTGTGTCAGGCATTGCATTGGGGCCGTTTTTTTCCAACAGACGGCTAGCTTCATCACTCGTGAGGCCCGATTGCGAAGCGTTTTTAGCGGTACTGTCCGACTTGGCTGGCTTGGCGTGCTTCGAAACCGCGCCCTTTGCTTTGGGAATGGCCTTGGATGTCGATTGCTTTGCCGGTGTTTTGGTCACCCGCTTCACGGGAGGCTTCGTCGGCAGTTTTACGGGTTCGGTTGTGGCCTTTGAAGGTGTGTCCGTGTCGGGTTTTTGCATGATGTTCTCACGAGATAATTATGGTCAACCTTG
>VFSW01009495.1_pt1 | contig 13877 bp, 11 predicted proteins | sample 5358111 | NCBI WGS metagenome assembly VFSW01 (sample SAMN11554181, study PRJNA540505) | mine drainage metagenome | isolation source: sediment from site ElyBrook_90M | place: USA: Ely Copper Mine, Vershire, VT | collected 2017
TAATAGATCCCGCCCAGCACGACCGTCTCGCCGTTTTTCACCCTGACCTGCGTTTTCACCCGTTTGGTGTCAATAGGCGTAGCCAGAACGCCGCCGCTGCTAAACGGTACTCCAGGCGCGTCGTCCTGGACCTCGATGGTCAGGATCACCGAATCATTATTCAATATCTGGGGATTGACCAGCAAACACAGAAAAGCGTCGACGAACGTAACAGTAGGCGGTGAAGTCGCAGTGCCAGGCGTGACGTTGGGAATTTGCGTTCCCTGCAGGATCACCGCAGGTTTCTGGTTTGCGGTGATGACGCGCGGGCTGGAGATGATTTTACCGCGGCCATCCACTTCAAGCGCCGAGAGTTCAAGATTAATCAAGGCGCCGCTGCCCAGATTGTATAACGACAAACCCATGGTCGCCGCATTGGTCGCCGCCGATGGTAGATTGACGTTAAAGGGGTTGGCACTTCTCGGCACCGCAGTACCCGCTGCGCCACTGGAAAAAGCCGGAATGCTATTGAGTCCCGATGTCGCGCCTGCATCAGCCGCGGAACTGGAAACGCCGCCTATGGTGCCGCCGTTACTGGTAGTAAACGGGGTCGAAGCGCCGAATTTCACCCCCAGATCCTTGCTGAATGAATCGTCGGCCACCACCACCCGTGCCTCTATCATGACCTGTCGCGCCGGCGTATCGATAAGCTTGAGCAATTCTGCGATCTGTTCCTGCTTACTGGGGATGTCGTCGACGATCAGCGTATTGGTCTGCAGTTCGGAAGTTGCACTGCCGCGTGGCGACAAGATGCGGTTAGGATTATTGGCTGCGCCGGTAGCCGCGGGAGCCATGGCGGCAGCCGTTTGGGCTTTGATGCCCTGAGCTTGCGCGTCACAAGTCACGTCCTGGCCCGTTTCGCCGGGCAATGCCGGCAGCCCCAGCAACTCGCGCACCGCCTGATCAGCCTTTTTGTAATTGAGCTGGTATTGCCGTACCACCAGCGGTTCGAGCGCTTCAATACTCTGGCGCGATTCAAGCTCGGATTTTTCTTTCGCCAGTAATTCGTCTTTGGGTGCGACCCAGATCACATTTCCGATTTCGCGCTTGTCCAGGCCCTTGGCTTGCAAAATGATGTCGAACGCCTGATCCCACGGCACATCTTTGAGTAACAGCGTCAAGTTGCCGGTAACCGTGTCGCTGGTGATAATGTTTTTACCGGTGAAGTCGGCGATCACCTGCAACACCGAGCGCACGTCGGTGTTCTGGAAATTGAGCGACAGTTTTTCGCCAGTGTAACGCGGTTTCGCGCCCATGCCCTGGCTGGTGTCCTCGACTTTAGGTCGTACCTCGACGATGAACTGGTTGTCGGTCTGATAGGCGGAGTATTCATATTCGCCTTTGGGCTGTATCAGCATATTGACATTGTCGCCATGTCCTTGAGTCTCCACATACTGCACCGCGGTACCGAAATCGGTCACGTCCAGGCGACGCTGCAAGCTGTTTGCGATCTCGGTATTGATGAAGTTGACCAGCAAGCTGCCGCCTTGTTTGCGAATATCTATCCCGGTCGTGCTGTCGGACAAGGTCGCAATAACGCGCGCGGCACCGTCGGAACTGCGCCGAAAATCGATATTTTTGATGCTGTGCTTGGCCGCGCCCAGAGTCGGTGGGGCGAAGTGCGCGGTGATATTGCTGGTTGCTGTGCTGTCGGACGACTTGAGCGTAATCAACAGCGAATTGCCGTTGATTTTCGTTTCGTACTGTGCGGGCTTGAGCAGGTTCAGAACCAGGCGCGTGCGGTCGCCGGCCTGCACGACGTTGATACTGCGCAACGCCCCCTGATTAACGTTTACCGTGTTTTTACCCAGTCCGTTGGCGGTGTTGGCCAAATCGAGCGCGATGCGGGGCGGATCATTGACCGTAAAGCTCACAGGGCTGTTTTGGAGACCCTGCTTCATCGCGATCTTGACGAGCAGTTCGCCATTATCCATGGTGGAAAATTCAACACCACTGACCGAATTGGTATCGGCATGCGCATATTGGACGCTAAGTGCAACAAGCCAGAGTGCGGCGAGGAAAGTCAGCAGACGTTGGCTCATTCGGGCGATATCGGTTTTCATTATTTGTATGCTCCTTATTGTTCTTGCAGAGTAAGCGTACCATCGCGCTCTACCCAATCGCCAGCGCTATCTTGCACGGTTTCTTTTAATTTGACTTGCGTATCGGTGATAGACACTACCTTGCCGAAATTCTGCCCCAGGTAATTACCCACTTTCACGGTATAAATGATTTTCCCTGGTGTTTGAATTACCGCGTAAATCTCATTTTTTTTCTTTAACACTCCAACCATTTTGAGGTTCTCCAATGCAAAGGATTCCAGCAATTCCTTGGGTCTGTTCAGATCCGGCTGCAAACCACCTCCCTCCCCCGAGCTTAACGTCAATTTGCGCGGCTTAAACGGATCGGGCAAATCAAAGGCATTATAGGTGAAAACAGCATATGGTTTCATTTCAGGCAAGGGCTCAACTTTTCCTCGCAGGTTAGCCCCCGAATTTTTCACGAACTGCGTCAAATCATCATGTCCGGTACCGGAGCAGGCAGACAAGCTCAGAACGATAAGCATTGCGACAAGCGCTCTCATTTCGGACCACTCCCCGTTTTACCATGCTTCTTGTTCAGCTTGCTTTGCGCGGCAAGTTCGTCTTCATCGAGGTAGCGATAGGTTTCGATGACAGCGTTCATATACAGACCGCCGTCCTTGTCGACGCCGATACTCACGTCGTGCAAGGTAGCGATTCGCGACAATTGTGCAATGTCGCTCGCAAAAGCGCCAAAATCATGATAAGACCCGGTCACGCGGATGTTAATGGGCAGCTCGGCATAAAAATCCTTGGGCGTTTCCGCCCCCGGTTTGAAGAGTTCGAACTGCAGTCCGCGGTTCAATCCCGCCTGATTGATATCGCTGAGCAGTGCATCCATTTGCGAGCGGTTCGGCAGTTGCTTGAGCAAGGCGCCGAAGGAACGATTGATATCGACGAGCTGCTGTTTATAGATATCGAGATTCACTGCTTGCTGTTTTTTGTTTCTGAAGCTGTCGCGCAGCGACAGCTCTTCCTGTTGCGACGCACCGAGCGCGGTCAGCTGGGAACTCCATACAAACCAGTAACCGCCAAACAGGACAATCACGAAGAAGACGGCGAGCACCGCCATTTTTACCGGCGGAGATGCGTTGGCCAGGTCTTTGAGGTCAATATTGCGTAAATCGCTCAGTTCCATGATTACCCCGTTTTCCCTGTGTCTTGCGTATTTTTAGTTTTGTCCGGCGCGACCAGTTGTACATCAAGGCTAAATTCGTTCGCGCGCAAGCCCTGCACTGTCGCCGACTTGATCTCGACCAGGGTCGCTCCCTCCAGCCACGGCGAGGCGTCGAGATTGCGCATCAGGGTAGACACTCGCGCGCTCGACTGTGCATAGCCTTGCAGATGGACTGTACTGCCCGTCTGGTCGATCGATTTCAGATACACCCCCTCAGGCAGCCGGCGCACCAATTGATCAAGCAAATGCACAGCTTCAGACCGGTTGGTTTGCAAGGTCTCGACCACTTGTTTACGCGCTAGCAAGGCCTGGGTCTGTTCCTTCAATTTTTTAATATCGGCAATATCTTTATCTAATTTAGCAATTTCCGTTTTGAGATATTCGTTGCGCATGCGCTGCGTATAAATACGTGCTTCGAGCGCAAGGTAGCCAAGTAAGGTGATTGCGACGGCCAGCAGCGCTACCGAACCGAGCATCAGACTGAAATGACGCAGACGCGCTGCGCGCCGCATCTCGCGATAGGGGAGGAGGTTAATGCGTATCATACGGTATCGAACCTCCGCATCGCCAGCCCGCAAGCCACCATCAAGGCAGGCGCGTCTGCCGCCAGTTTCGGCGCGGACACCCGCGCGGACAGAGTCATGCCTTCAAAGGGATTAACAACCAGGGTACTCGCCTCGGTACGATTCGCCACCGCCTCGTCCAGCCCCGGTAGCCCCGCGCAGCCGCCCGCCAGAACAACGTGGTCGACTTTGATGTATGAAGTCGAGGAAAAGAACAATTGCAACGCCCGGCTTATTTCCAGCGCCAGCGTCTCGATAAAGGGTTGCAGAATTTCCAGGTCGTAATTCTCGGGCATGGCGCCCTTGCGTTTGGTTTTTTCAGCCTCTTCCGCCGACATCCCGTAACGCCGCTGAATCTCTTGCGTCAATTGATTGCCGCCAAAAGACTGCTCTCGCGAATAGACCATGACATTATTGACGAACACCATGATATGCATGGTGGTCGCGCCTATATCTATCAGTGCGACCGTCTGCCCTCTGCCGCTATCGGGCAACACGTGCGCCATGCTTTCATAAGCGGTCTGACTGGCGTTGAATTCGGTGTCCACTACCAGTACCTTGAGCCCAGCCGCCTGCGCGACCGCGACGCGGTCTTCGACCTTCTCTTTACGGCTCGCGACAATGAGCACTTCGACGTCGCTGGCGGAATTGGGAACAGCATTCAGAATCTGGAAGTCCAGATTAACTTCGTCTAGCGCGAACGGTATCGCCTGATTCGCCTCCGCCTCGACCTGTATCTCCATTTCGTCTTCGGTCAGGTCACTGGGTAAAATTATTTTCTTGGTAATGACGGCCGCAGCCGGCAGCGCGAGCGCCACATGCTTCGCGCGCGACTCCAGGCGCTCCCACGCTCGTTTCATTGCCTCGACCACTTCATCCATTTTGGCGATATTCCCCTCCACTATCGCATCCTTGGGCAACGGTTCGATGGCGTAGCGTTCGACGCAATACTGGTCGTGTCCGGCATCCGCTAACTCCACCATTTTTATCGCTGTCGAGCTGATATCGACGCCAACCAATGGGGGGGAATTGATTTTAAGAAAGTTGAACTGCAACAGAAATCCCTTTTTTAATGTAATGGTTAGGAAGTAAATCAACAATTCACGTTAAAGACTATCAGCAACATTCTAAACTGTAAACTATTTTTTGTTCCGAAAATACTTATCATTTTTCATGGTCATATTCAATTCGCATCTATAATACAATTCGGAACGTTTAAATCGGAATATTCTTCATGCTCAAGTCACGTTGGCAATACATTTTAGCCATTGCCGTTGGTTTCCTCGCCGTCGCAGCATCGCTGATACTGTTGGCCGTCTTGTTAATCTATCCCAAATTGCCGGGACTGGACGCATTAACCGACTACCGCCCCAAAGTCCCGATGCAGGTCTATACGGCCGACGGCGCGCTGATTGCCGAATTTGGCGAGGAACGCCGGGCGGTCGTCGATCTTGCACACACTCCTAAAATCCTGCAACATGCCATACTCGCCGCGGAGGACGACCGCTTCTATCAACACGGCGGCATCGACACGATGGGCGTATTGCGCGCCGCGCTGAGCAATCTCGTTTCCGGAGGAGCAAAAGAAGGCGCTTCCACGATCACCATGCAGGTCGCACGCAACTTCTTCCTGTCAAGCGAGAAGACCTTTACCCGCAAGCTCAACGAAGCATTGCTTGCCATCAAAATAGAACGCTCGTTGAGCAAGGATCAAATCCTGACACTCTATGTCAATCAGATTTATCTGGGCCAACGCGCGTACGGGTTCGCCGCCGCGTCGCAGGCGTATTTCGGCAAACCGCTGGAAAAAATCAGCCTGGCCGAAGCAGCCATGCTGGCGGGGCTACCCAAAGCGCCATCACGCTACAATCCCGTTGTCAACTTGCCTCGCGCGCTGGCGCGCCAGCACTATGTGCTCCACCGCATGCTCGAACTGCATTATATCGACGCCACCCAATATGACAGCGCGATGAACCAGACACTCGTGGTGCGCAAAACCCAGACTGCCAATACTCAAGTGGGCGCGGACTATGTCGCAGAAATGATACGACAGGCCATGTATGACCGTTACCACGACGCGATTTACACGAACGGATTCAAGGTTTATACCACGCTGCGCAAACGCGACCAGCGCATGGCCGACCAGGCCGTGTGGCAAGGCGTCGAAGCTTATGACCGCCGGCACGGCTATCGGGGTGCCGAAGGCACAATGGCGCTGCCTGACGACACCCCCGAACGCGGCGCCGAACTCGACAGCGCCTTGCAAGATACGCTGACGATTCACGATCTCGTTCCGGCTGTCGTCATCTACGCGCACGGCAAACTCGTTCGCGCCTACGCCAAGGACGTCGGTTACATCGACATCACCGGCGAGGGTTTGAAATTCGCGCAACGCCTGCTCGTCGATCCGGCGCAGAACAAACTGGCCCTGCGTCCCGGCTCGATCATCCGCGTGGAAAAAACGGCTGCGACCGGCGCATGGCGCATCACTCAACTGCCACAGGCTCAGGCGGCGTTTGTCGCGCTCGATCCCAAAACCGGCGCGATACTCGCGCTGGTCGGCGGATACGACTATAACGAAAACAAATTCAACCACGTCACCCAGGCATGGCGTCAGCCAGGATCGAGTTTCAAACCGTTCATCTATTCGGCCGCACTGGAAAAAGGCTTTACCGCCGCAACGCTGGTTCAGGATGAGCCCATCACCATCAGCCCCGCCGAAACCGGAGGCGTCTTGTGGGAACCCAAGGATTACGAAGACACCTATACCGGGATAGTGACGGTCAGGCAGGCATTGACCCACTCGCTCAACTTGCCGACCATTCGCATGCTGCAGGCCATTACACCGGGCTATGCGCGAGATTACGTCCAACGCTTCGGCTTCGACGCGTCGCGCCAGCCGCCTTATCTGACGCTGGCGCTGGGCGCGGGCTCGGTCACCCCATTACAGATTGCCGCCGGCTATGCCGTTTTTGCCAACGGCGGCGCAGAGATCAAACCCTACATCATCGATCATATCGTCGACCAGAACGGCCAGACGATTATGCGTACGGTATCGCAGGCGCCCAAGCAGGTCATCGACCCGCGCAACGCCTTTATCATCACCAGCCTGATGGAGGATGTCGTCAGACACGGCACGGCTGCCAAGGTCGCTCAACTGGGCCGCGACGACCTGGCCGGCAAAACGGGTACCACCAATGATCAGAGAGACGCCTGGTTTGCCGGATTCCAGCCAAATCTGGTTGCGGTCGCGTGGATAGGATACGATCAACCACGCTCGCTGGGTCACGGCGAAACCGGCGCCCAGGCCGCCTTGCCGATCTGGATGACCTACATGGCCGAAATGCTCAAGGGCGTTCCACAGACCCCGCCAACGCCACCGAACGGCGTGGTTTCCGTGCCGATCAATCCATTGACCGGGTTACCCGTGGGGCCCGGCGAAACCGGAGTGCCGGAATATTTTTACCAGGAGGGAGTGCCGATGGCGCCCAATACCAGCAGCACGAACAGCGCGCCCGCCGATTCGGCCGTCAAGCCAGGCGACAACACAACCAGTCCGCCCGGCGCCCCGTTACCGCAATAACCCCGCGAAAATGACAATGAATCCGACCAGAGAGCTTGTGGCGCAACTGGCCGCGCAGTTGATCTGCGAACACGGCGTGCGCGACTTCGCCGTGGCCAAACGCAAGGCCGCGCGCCAGCTAGGTATCGCGGAGCCACATCATTTGCCCGGCAATGATGAAATTGAAGCGGCGATCAAAAGCCACCAGGCACTGTTTCAACCTCAGGCACAGCCCGAGCTACTACGCGACTTACGCGAGGTCGCTGTCGGCATCATGCAACTGCTGGCCGAATTTCAACCCTACCTCACCGGTCCTGCGCTCAATGGCGCGGCAAGCAAATACTCCGCTATCGAGATCGAACTGTTCACCGATAACGAAAAAGAAGTCGAACTCTATTTGCTTAATAGAAACATCCCGTTCAAACAGGGACAACGTCAGATCAGCCATCTCGGCGGCCGTCGCCAGATCCCATGCTTTATACTCGACAACGACTGCTGCGATGTATACATTACCATACAGCCGCCCGCCGGATTACGCAGCGCGCCGCGCACCAGCAACCACGAACCGCTTAAACGGGCCTCGCTCAACCAACTGGTCGCCTTGCTCGATCGCAGCGATTCAGCGGGATAACCAGGTCGCCGCGTCCAACGCATAATAGGTCAGTATGCCGTCGGCACCCGCGCGTTTGAAAGCAAGAAAGGACTCCAGCACGCATTTTTTTTCGTCCAGCCAGCCATTCTGGGCCGCAGCCTTGAGCATGGCGTATTCGCCGCTTACCTGATACACATAAGTAGGTGCACCGAAGGTATCCTTGACTCGGCGCACGATATCCAGATACGGCATGCCCGGCTTGATCATCACCATATCGGCGCCCTCCTGCAAATCCAGCGCCACTTCGCGCAAGGCCTCATCGGAATTCGCTGGATCCATTTGATAGGTGCGCTTGTCGCCCGACCCCAGATTGGCAGCCGACCCGACCGCCTCACGAAACGGCCCATAAAAACTCGAAGCGTATTTCGCCGAATAAGCCAGAATGCGTGTATGTATCAGGTCCCGCGAGTCCAGATTGCGACGAATCGCCCCGACCCGCCCGTCCATCATGTCGGATGGCGCGACCACATCGGCACCCGCCTCCGCATGCGTCTGGGCCTGACGCACCAGCACTGCCAGGGTTTCATCGTTGAGCACGTAGCCGGCAGCGTCGATCAGACCATCCTGGCCGTGACTGGTATAAGGATCGAGCGCGACGTCGGTAATGATACCGAGTCCGGGGCAGGCCTGCTTGAGCGCCCGCACCACGCGCGGCACCAGGCCGTCGGGGTTGTATGCCTCGGCCGCATCGAGCGATTTGCATGCCTCGCCGATGACCGGAAACAGCGCCAATGCCGGAATTCCCAATGCCTGACAGCGTTCGGCCAGCGGTATCAAACGGTCCAGCGACAAGCGTTCGACGCCGGGCATGGACGTTATCGCCTCGGCGCGGTTCTCGCCCTCAAGCACAAAAACAGGATAAATCAAATCGTCTGCGCTCAATTGATGCTCGCGCATCAGGCGCCGGCTAAAATCATCACGCCGCATGCGGCGCATACGGGTCAGGGGGAAAACAGGACTGGCGTTCATTTCAACTCTTATAAAAAAATAGTGAACTTTTCAAAATAATGCCTCTCTTACCTAGCAGATAGCGTTTATTGCTGTCTCCCGCTTCTCCTCCCTGAGCGGGCGTTCTGACGCTAGTCAGAACATTTTAACCTCGGCTATTCTCCCCTTTAGCCGAGGTTTTTTTCGCCCTCAGCCAGTCCACCTTGCTCAAACCACTGCGACACTACGGCTTCAACTTCGGACATGCCCTGCTTTTTCAGGCTCGAAAACAACTGTACGCTGTACGCCGGGGACAATTTTTCAAATTCCTCTTGCACCAGACGCAATGCGGAAACAGCATCGCTACGGTTAAGTTTATCACTTTTGGTCAGCAGGCAATGCACCGGCTTGCCGGTAGGAAGAAACCACTGCAGCATGATTTTATCCAGATCGGTCATGGGATGGCGCGAATCCATAATCAGGACAAGGCCTCTTAACTGAGGCCGCAACGTCAGATAATCGCCCAGCAAACCTCGCCAGTGGTCCTTGATTGCGTTGGGAACCTTGGCAAAACCATAGCCCGGAAGGTCGACCAGGTAACGCTCGTCACCCAGGCTGAAGTAGTTAATATGCTGGGTACGGCCCGGCGTCTTACTCACGAAGGCGAGCCGCGTTCTGTTTGCCAACGTATTGATCGCACTGGATTTTCCTGCATTTGATCGCCCGGCGAAGGCGACCTCCGCCCGACTCTGCGCGGGCAGGTCGCGCAAGTGATTCACAGTGGTATAAAAAACGGCTGGCTGAAAGAAATTCATAATTTTTGTACCAAAAACACAACCGAATTGATTCCGACTGGCGTGACAAATAAAATGGGGATAGAATAACCGCTTTTAGCGTGTTACGGTAGAGGAACTCATAATTGAAGAATACAATAGCGTTCACAGTACTCGCTGCTTTAACCACGTTTTCCCTCGCCCATGCGGATGACACAGCGACGCCGGCAGAGTTGGCCAAGGCACAGCAACTGGCGTCTACAGAGTGCGTTGCATGCCACGGCGCGGACGGCAACAGCATCGCACCGAACTTCCCCAATCTGGCAGGTCAACAGCCCGAGTATGTCACCAAGCAACTGATGAACTTTAAATCCGGAGCGCGTACCAACCCCATCATGCAAGGCATCGTCGCCAGCACCAATCTCACGCCCGACGACATGACAGGCCTGGGCGTTTATTTCTCGCAACAGACGCTTAAACCCGGGGCAGCGAAAGACAAGACGCTGGCTGACGCGGGCGAAAAAATATTCAAGGGGGGTGATGCTGCCACCGGCACCCCGGCTTGCGCTGCCTGCCATGGCCCAACGGGCGCCGGCATTCCTTCCGAGTTTCCGCGCTTGGCCGGACAACACCAAGCCTATATTTACACTCAACTTAACAATTTCCGTGTTGGCGATCGCACGAACGATGGCGGCAAAATGATGGAAGTCATTGCGGCCAGACTGACCGACCAGGAAATGAAAGCAGTTTCCGAATACGTTTCCGGCCTGCATTAATCGGATCGGCGGAACCTGACGACAGTTCGACGGTCTACACAGTTCGGCAGGTTCCTTCGGGGTAATGACGATTACCCCTTTTATTTTTCGGGCACACACCCCAAATTACCTTATGTCAAAATCGTCTGCCACATTCAGCCGTTCGTTCTACGAGCTACTCAGCTCAATGCGCTTTGCCATCAGCCTGTTTACCGTGCTGGCAATCGCCTCCATTATAGGCACAGTACTAAAGCAAAACGAACCCTACGCAAACTACATTTTCCAGTTTGGACAATACTGGTTTACCGTATTTCAGTGGATGGGTCTATACGATGTCTACCGCACGCCTTGGTTTGTCACCATCCTGGCTTTTTTGGTGGTGTCCACCGGCACTTGCGTCTATCGCAATCTGCCGGGTATGTTGCGCGAAATTCGCAGCTATCGCGAAAACGCGACCGAACAATCCCTGCGCCATTTCCACCATCATGGCGAATTTGCGAGCCACGGCAATCCAGCCGCCATACTCATGCAATACCTGGACGTGCAGGGCTACCGTTACAGGCAACAGGAGCAGGGCGGCAATCTGCTGATTGCAGCGAAACGCGGCAGCGCGAACCGCGTGAGCTACCTGTTTACCCATAGCGCCATCATACTGATCTGCCTCGGCGGTCTGCTCGACAGCAACCTTCCGCTCAAGGTCGAACAGGCGTTCGGCATCAAACGACTCGAAACCCGCGACATCCCTGCCAGTCAGATTCCGGCCATCAGCCGTCTATCACCCGACAACCTGTCGTTCCGCGGCAATGTCGACATCCCAGAGGGCGAGAGCGCCGACGTCGTATTCCTGAATATTGCCGACGGCTACCTGGTGCAAGACCTGCCGTTCAAAATCGCCCTGACGAAATTCCATATTTCTCATTACAGCACCGGGCAACCCAAATCCTTTGCCAGCGACATTGTCATTCTCGACAAGACGACCGGGAAACCGCTACTGACTCACACCATTACCGTCAATCACCCGCTCACGTATGACGGCATCGCCATTTATCAGGCCAGCTTCGGCGACGGCGGCACTCGGCTCAATCTTGACGGCTGGAATCTGTTCGACCATCAGGGCACGCCTTTTCTCGTCACCGGCGCAGTACACAAATCAACCACGCTGGCCGCCGACAATACCCGGTACACGATAGAATTTACCGATTTTCGCCCTTTCAATATCGAAAACCGCGGTGGCGACGATCAAACCCAGCACGATACGCGCAGCGTTTTTGGCGGCAGTGCAGTCGCCGACAAAAAAAACCTGCATAACGTCGGTCCCAACTTTCAGTACAAGGTTCGCAGTCCCGACGGACAGGCGCGCGAATATAGCAATTATATGCTGCCCATTAAGGTGGACGGCCGCTGGTATCTGCTCTCGGGCATGCGCGATGCCCCTAACGAGGCTTTTCGTTATATCCGCTTCCCGCTCGACCCGGACCGAACTCTGACCGGTTTCATGCGCTTGCGCGGAGCGATGCTCAATCCCGCGCTGTTCCCCCAGATCGCGCAGCGCTTCGCGCAAAGCGTACTGCACGATACTAACCCTGCCACGCAGGCGCAGTTAGCCGACAGTACGGTTAAAATACTGGAAATTTTCAGTAAAGGTGGATACAAGACTTTGTCCACCTTTATCGCAAACAAGATCCCGGCGGCGCAACGCGATCTGGCCGCGCAAACCTACCTTAAGATCCTCGCGCTCTCCGCTTTCGAGGCCTACCGCATGACGCAGGTGCAGGCAGGCCGCCCGGCGCCAAAGGCGGACGACGCGACCGGATGGTTTATCCGCGACAGCCTGACCGCGATGAACGATATATTTTTTTATGGCGCCCCGGTTTATTTGCAACTTTCCACGTATGATGAAGTCAAAGCAACGGGTTTGCAGTTAACCCGCACGCCGGGCGAATTTATTGTTTTCGGCGGCTCAGGCTTACTTGTACTCGGCATTTTCACCGGTTTTTTTGTGCGTGAACGCAGACTCTGGTTGTTGATCAAACCAGATCAGGTATTATTCGCCATGTCCAGCAGCCGCAAGACACTGGATTTTGAAAAAGATTTTGCACTCCGTAAGCAACATATTATGGAAATTTTAAAGGAAAACTGACATGCAACTCAGCCAGACCATGCCGCGCCCTGCCCTGATAAAGCAGCTCAATATTTTCGATTGGTTATTTTCGGCCCTGTTATGGGGTGGTGCAATTTACGCGTTCAATCTATACGGCACGCACATGGATAGCTACGAAAAGGTCTTCCTGTTCGGCGCAGCGGCTGTATTCTCGGCACTGGGCTGGTTTTGGAAGCCGATACGCATGCTGCTCCTCACCGTCGCCGTGCTTAGCCTGATGGGTATAGCCGATTACCACGGCGATCTGGCGCGCGCACAATCCTCCTTTTTCCTCAAATACATCTTGGCCAGCCAGACCGCGGTCATGTGGATGAGCGTGCTGTTTGTGATGGCCACTCTGACTTACTGGATCGGCCTGGCGGCGCGCTCCGATTTTGCCGCGCAAGTTGGCAGCGCACTGACCTGGAGCGCATTGACCATGGGGATCGTCGGACTCCTGGTGCGCTGGTACGAGTCTTATCTGATCAGCCCGGACGTGGGGCATATTCCTGTTTCCAACCTGTACGAGGTGTTCATTTTATTTTCCATCATCACCGCACTGCTGTATCTCTATTATGAAGCGCACTACGCAACCCGGCAAATGGGCGCGTTTGTGCTGCCGGTCATCAGCGCGGCGGTCGGATTCCTGCTGTGGTACACCTTCGACCGGCAAGCGCAGAGCATCCAGCCGCTGGTTCCTGCGTTGCAATCTTACTGGATGAAAATTCACGTTCCCGCCAACTTTATCGGCTATGGCTCATTCTCGCTCGCTGCCATGGTCGGCGTCGCCTACCTGTTCGCGGATAAAGGCATCCTCGCCTCGCGCCTGCCCAAGCTCGATGTGCTGGACGACGTGATGTACAAATCTATAGCCGTGGGTTTTGGGTTCTTCACCCTGGCCACCATTCTGGGCGCGTTATGGGCTTCAGAAGCATGGGGCGGCTACTGGTCCTGGGACCCCAAGGAGACCTGGGCGCTGATCGTCTGGCTCAATTATGCCGCATGGCTGCATATCCGCCTGGTCAAAGGCCTGCGTGGCCCGGTACTGGCCTGGTGGGCGGTGGTCGGCCTATTCGTGACGGTATTTGCGTTTTTAGGCGTCAACATGTTTTTATCGGGACTGCATTCGTACGGCACGCTGTGAGTCGGGCTTAGCCGACCCAGCCATCAGCCATGCTTCCGTAATGCCCGCTCAATGCGTTGCCCGG
>VFSW01009496.1_pt1 | contig 13877 bp, 13 predicted proteins | sample 5358111 | NCBI WGS metagenome assembly VFSW01 (sample SAMN11554181, study PRJNA540505) | mine drainage metagenome | isolation source: sediment from site ElyBrook_90M | place: USA: Ely Copper Mine, Vershire, VT | collected 2017
GAATATGAGCGCAATTATCAATTCTCTATTCTTTTAGCTATTGCAGGCGAGCAAAAAGCTTCAACAGCATTGGAAGATCCACACTGTTTTGCGGAGTGCGCTTCTTCGCAGCCAGTATTACGTAAATTCATTGAAAACAACAGTAAAAATGGGACTTTCCCGGGCACATATATTTACCTGACTCTCAAAGAATATCTAGAGACTCAAAACACAGGAAAATTTCCCCACCGTATTGTCGCCATGTTTCGTGAAAATAAATTTCCTCCAGCTTGGCCTTCCGAAGAATAATAAATAGTGTTAAAGTTTTTTCATGCAAGTTAACCCTGTTGCAACCTTAACGAGTTTCATTCCTTCTTTTCTCGAGAAAAGTCGCATCGAACAAATAGCCTCTCGTTTTCTTCGGACCCTATCTCAGGCTCCTCCCCACGTAAAATATACGACGGGCATCTTCGCTCTCGCATCCGTTCTCTTACTTGCCATTCGCTTCTTTCGAGGAAAAGAAGCGATTCAGAACAGAAAAATTATCATTGCAGGCGGCGACAATCCCACTATACGGAATGCTTTAATGAAATTGCCTGTTTGGCCTCTGATAGAAACGATCTATGTCTTTCCCCTACAGAATCAACAATCCTATGTGTGGTTTGAAGGAGATGGGAAGTTTGCCAAATATCGCAACCTGTATGCATCAAATTATCAGAACATTCTTCTTTTAGGAATTCCGGTTTCTCAAGAGGTTGCCAAACAAATGCATGAACATTATTTTGACCAGTGTTGTAATCAGCAGCCGTGGTTAGGCGAGTTTATTAGAACAAAAGGCCAAGACTTTGTTTTCCCAGGGCATTACGTTGCATTGACCTACGAGGAATACGCCCACATTGTTAATTATTCTTCACCGCCCCCCAGACTCGCTGAAATGTTCCGTAAAAATAAATTTCCTCCAGCTTGGCCTTTCCAAAAGTGAAGTGGCATCGTTATAATCGCTTCCTTTATCCTGAACGTAAGGGAGTGTTATGACTAGATCGCGCCGTTTCTTGCTTCTGACTGCAGTTACATTGTTTACTCAAGGTTACGCAGCTGATATTACGAACCAAGATATCGAGTTTCTCCGCGATTGGTTTAATTCAAAACGTCTCGTGACGGTAAAGGAATTGGGCGGTCAGCTCTCTATCAGCGGCGATGTTCACGCCGAAGTCCAATCTACAACGGAAGTCAAGAACGGTGAACGTCAGCGGGGGCGAGGAAGCCGTCGGAATAAACCCAATCGATCGCTTTGAACGATAGCCTTGCCGCAATCCTACCCATGAATGGGTAGGTTAGGCAGGCACCTAGCTGGTCAATTCCTTAAATCCTCGAAGAATCTCCTTGCTTTAGCAAGGAGTTCTTCAAAAATGATATAGTTCTGGAGATTAAATTTTTTAAGCGATATCATAAATCGTCCATGAGAATCGAATCAGTTAATAGCGCGACTACTTTTATTCCTAGAATTTTCCGCGACAATCGCATAACTCAAATAGCAATACAATCCATGCGCCTGCTGCCCCGAGTATCGGGTAAAACGCTAGGTATCGCCACGGTCTTGGTTTTTTCAGTACTGATCATTGCTCAGTATTTTGCAGGGAAGGTTCCAAGAAACATCATCTCTAATGAAAAGGCAGAGAGTCTCACTCAATTTGAACCAGAAGTTATAAATGCTTTGTTGCGACTTCCACAGTGCCAACATGCCAACAATATCTTGGTTTATTTAGCTAAATCCAACTTTTCTACAATATTTTTTGAAGAAGGCGATGGTGGCTTTGAAGAACTTTATTCTAGTTTTGAAACTAATGCCAAAGAGATCACAGTAAAAGTTGTCAGTGATAAAGGTATTAGTGATAAGATTGCCAATGAAATAGGTGTTGTTGATAATAGCCTTATTTTAATGGTCTTTAAAGATAAAGAAGCAGAAGGCCACTACTGTGGTTTATCGGCTATTCTCGGTGCTCAACCAAGATTTGAAGCTTTGTCCAAAAAATACGGATCTAGGCTGCGCTACTATGAACTTAGTACTGCCGATTATCGGTGGATGAAGGCGACTGGCTTTTGTCCGCTTAAGATGTATCGATTGTTTTTAGAGTTGAAGAAGCAAGACAATTTGCTTAAAAAGAATTAACCCTAAGTGTTTCCCAAATCTTTGACTTTCCAAAAACCGGTGGCGTCGTTATAATCGCTTCCTTTATCCTGAACGTAAGGGAGTATTATGACTAGATCGCGCCGTTTCTTGCTTCTGACTGCTGCTACATTGTTTACTCAAGGTTATGCTGCTGATATTACGAACCAAGATATTGAGTCTCTCCGCGACTGGTTTAATGCTAAGCGCCTTGTGACTGTCAAAGAATTGGGCGGTCAGCTCTCTATCAGCGGCGATGTTCATGCCGAAGTCCAATCTACAACGGAAGTCAAGAACGGTGAACGTCAACGGGGGAGAGGAAGCCGGCGGAATAAACCCAATGGTACCTGGGATGTCGAATTCAACCTCAATATCGATTATCGCACGCAAAACTCCTGGGTAGCTGGCAGAATGCGTTTTGATAATGATGCCGGGATTGTAGCTGACTACATCAGCAAAGGCACCTTTAATAAATTGAAAGTGGATCGGGCCTATTTTGGATATCGTTTTCTCGACCACGATCAACATACGACAGATGTTGAAATGGGCCGTCGGGGTATGTCTAACATTTTTGACTCCAAATTGCAATTTGGTTCGAACTTTGATGGAGTGAATATCAAAGACTCTTATGCTTTTGAATCAGCAGGAGACTTCTACTACCAATTGGGAGCTTTCATCATCGATGAAAAAGTATCGCGCGCTGGCTACATTGGTGAAGCAGGACTTCTCAACATCGCCCACACGGGGTTCTATGCCAAATACTCGCTCGTTGATTGGAACACCAAGGAAAGTCACCGAGTTCCTCACCAGTTCGACTTTGTCGTATCTCAAGTGACTTTGGGATATCGGTTTATTCCTGTTGTATTAGACAAGCCTATCAACTTTTATCTGGCTGGCTTATACAACCACCGTGCACGTAAGCTTAAGGTGTCTGATCATAAACTAGCCAATGCGGGCGGATATGCTGGATTTTCTGTGGGTCAAGTCAAAATCGCTGGCGATTGGTCATTTGAAGCGATGTATCAGATTCTTCAAGCTCAGGCAATTCCCGATTTCGATAACAACGGAATTGGTCTAGGCAACTCAGATGATAATGGCTTTTACTATACGAAAGATGAGAAGAAAAAAGATAAAATTCATCCCTCCACTCGAAAATCAGCCGAAGGCAATGTCAACTACCGTGGCTTCTTGTTGAACCTTCAGTATCTGCTCACTAACAATATCAACATCTTCCAACAATGGCAGCAGTCGATTACTCTAAATGACGATATTGGGCCTTTCCGTAGATTTAAGCAGTACGAGATCGATTTCATTTATCTCTTCTAATTTTTCTCTTATCCCAATACAGTGTGATTGGCAGCGCTTTAAGCGCTGCTATTTACACCTATAGGAGAATATCCATGCGTTATATGCTGTATGCAACACTATTTTCTTTTGCTTTGGTTGGCTCTGTTAGTGCCGATGAAAAGAATCATAAGGATCGTGACCATCATAATAAGAAGGAGCACGAGCATCATAAGAAAAAACATGATGATGATGATAAAGAGCATCATCATAAAAAAAAGCATCATCACGACAAAGACAGACATGAGTCATCAAATACGAATGAAGAAACAGACCTCCACGCCGAAGCTGATGGAGAAGAGTCTGTAGAACAAGTTTTATAATATGCTTCTCGATCTACCGCTGCATGATCCCCATGCTGTTTTAGGATTGCATCCAGAAGAAGGGCGCCATGTCATTCGCGTATGGCGCCCCGGAGCTGAAGGTCTTTTCGTCGAGGTGAACGGCAAGATTTGCCCGGCTAAAAAAGTCACATCCGGCGGTTTATTCATGTGCGAAGTGCCGGACGCCATTACGCACAAAGATTACCGCGTTTTTCATAACGATGGACGCCTCGCTCATGACCCTTATGCCTTTTCGCCGACGCTCGGCGAGATGGATACGTATCTATTCGGTAAGGGGGTTCATTATAAGCTCTATGAGATGATGGGCGGGCGTCTATGCACCCATCAAGGCTGCGAGGGGGCCCGTTTTGCTATCTGGGCGCCGAGCGCACAGGGGGTTTCGCTCGTGGGTGATTTCAACCGCTGGGATGGGCGCGCGCACCCCATGCGCTCGCTTGGGTCATCGGGCATTTGGGAGCTTTTTGTTCCTGGCTTGAAAGAGGGTGAGCATTACAAGTTTGAGGTCCGCAATTCTGAGGGGCATGTGCGGCTCAAGGCTGATCCTTATGCTCTTTTTGCGGAAGTAAGACCCAAGACGGCCTCGCGTCTCTTCAACGTCGATCGGTATGCCTGGCAAGATAGCGACTGGATGAAAAATCGGCATCACGGGGGCCCGATGGCGATCTATGAAGTCCATCTGGGTTCTTGGAAGCAGGGCTTAGGATACCGCGAGCTTGCCCATGAACTCGCTGCGTATTGTCAGAAAATGGGATTTAATTATGTCGAGCTGCTACCGGTCTCGGAGCATCCGCTCGATGAATCCTGGGGCTATCAGGTAACCGGTTTTTTTGCGGCGACGAGTCGCTTTGGGACGCCCGAAGATTTCCAATATTTTGTTGACTATCTTCGCGGTCAGGGCATCGGCGTGATTATCGAATGGGTGCCGGGGCATTTTCCCATGGATGATTTTTCGCTGGCTCAGTTCGATGGAACGTATCTTTATGAGCATGCCGATCCACGCCAAGGGTTTCATCCGCACTGGAATACCTACATTTTTAATTACGGACGACCTGAGGTGACGAATTTCCTCATCGCCAGCGCCCTTTATTGGCTGGAAAAAATGCATATCGATGGCTTAAGAGTCGATGCTGTCGCTTCGATGCTCTATCTAGATTATGGCCGTAAAGAGGGAGAATGGATCCCTAATCTTTATGGAGGCAAGGAAAATCTTGAAGCCATCGCCTTTCTCAAGCATCTCAATGCGATCGTGCATGATTATTTTCCCACAGCCTTTATCGCCGCCGAAGAGTCGACCGCCTTTCCGGGTGTTACGAGGCCCGTATCGTGGGATGGACTGGGCTTTGATTACAAATGGAACCTTGGCTGGATGAATGATACGCTCCGGTATTTTCATAAAGATCCGATCTATCGTCATTTCCATCAAGGCATGCTCACATTTGGTCTCGTCTACGTTTTTACAGAACGCTTTATTTCCGTTCTTTCTCATGATGAAGTGGTTCATGGAAAGGGGAGTCTACTTGCCAAAATGCCGGGTGACGACTGGCAAAAATTTGCGAACCTAAGGCTGCTCTATAGTTACATGATCTGCCAGCCCGGAAAAAAACTGCTCTTTATGGGCGCGGAAGTAGGACAGTGGAGCGAGTGGAATTGCAAGGGGGAGGTTGATTGGTCGCTTCTTCAGTACGATCGGCATCATGAGCTGCAGCGGTGCTTTGCGGACCTCAACCATTTCTACCAAAAACACCCCGCCTTCTGGGAAAATGATTACGACAGCGGGGGATTTGAGTGGATCGATTTTCAAGATACCTTCAATTCGACGATCAGCTATGTGCGCAAAGGAAAAAATAGTCGCCTGGTCTGTGTTCATAACTTCACGCCCAATTTTGTTCCCGATTACAAATTGCAGATCGAGGGCAAGCTGAAAGAAGTTTTTAATACCGATAGTGCAGAATATGGAGGCTCTGGCAAAATTAATCGAGATTTGGACGGAGCCACCATTCAATTGGCGCCGATGGCAACAATGATTTTTGAAATATGACAACCAAGCACGACTATCAAAAACTCCTCGAAGAGATCCGCAAGCACGACCGGCACTATTATGTCGAAAACAAGCCAGCCATCTCCGATTACGAGTACGATCAACTCTACAAAAAACTCGAAAAGATGGAGGCGGAGCATCCCGATTGGGTGATACCCTCGTCGCCGACGCAGCGGGTAGGAGATCCCTTAAGGAAAGGGTTTAAGCAGCAGGCCCACGAGTCTCCGATGATGTCGCTGGCCAACACTTACTCCCAAGAGGAAGTCGAAGATTTTATGGGGCGTGTCCATAAGCTCCTCGAGAAGCGCGACGTCGCTCTGTGTGCTGAGCTCAAAATGGATGGTGTAGCTGTTTCTGTGCGTTATGAAAAGGGCATTTATACCAGGGCGCTGACGCGCGGAGATGGTGAAAAAGGCGACGACATCACGGCCAACATGAAGACAATCCATGCCGTTCCTCTTGAACTTTCTGGCACGCATATTCCGGATGTCTTAGAAGTGCGTGGAGAAGTTTTTATGCCCATGCGGCGTTTCAGAAGCAAAATCAAAAAAAAGAAGAAGCGGGAGAAGAGGTCTGGGCCAATCCCCGCAATGCCGCGGCCGGCTCGCTGAAACTTCTCGATCCGCACGAAGTGGCGGAGAGGGGACTATCTGCCGTTTTTTATGGTCTCTCTGAAATGAAGCACCCTCCCGTCGAGACGCAGGAAGAAGTTCACGATTTTCTGAAAAAGCACGGCCTTCCCGTTTTTGCCCATGAGCATCGCAAAGTATGCCATACGATCGATGAGATCATGGCGTTTGCTCATAAAATCGAAAAGAAGCGCGATGACCTTCCCTTTGACATCGATGGCATCGTTCTCAAAGTCAACACGCTGAAATACCAGCCGATGATGGGCGCCACGGGAAAAAGTCCGCGTTGGGCCGTCGCTTATAAATTTGCTCCTGAGCAGGCGACGACCCGCATCCGCGAGATCACCGTTCAAGTGGGCCGCACCGGTGTTTTAACGCCCGTCGCCGAACTGGAGCCCGTTTTCCTGGCGGGAAGCACGATCGCTAGAGCCACGCTCCATAATCAAGAAGAAGTCGAGCGCAAAGATATTCGCGAAGGAGACTGGGTTACGATTGAAAAAGGCGGCGATGTCATTCCCAAAGTCGTATCCGTCGATAAAAAGCGGCGCCCCCACAGCTCGCGTGCTTGGAAAATGCCCTCGCGTTGCCCCGTCTGCGGCACCCATGTTGTGCATAGCAAGGAAGAAGTCGCCGTGCGTTGTCCCAACTCCAAAGGATGCGAAGAGCAAAAAATCCGTCGCTTTGCCTACTTTGCCAGCAAAGACGCGATGGACATCGATCACCTCGGCGAAAAAGTCGTCGAGCAGCTCGTCAAAAAAGGTTTAGTCGATCGTCTCTCTGATCTCTATCGTCTCACGGAAAAAGATCTGCAAAAACTCGAAGGATTTAAAGAAAAATCGATCCACAACCTCCTTACGGCCATCGATGCTTCACGCCATTGCACACTTGCGCGGCTCATCCTTGCTCTCGGCATCCGCTATATCGGTGAAGAGACGGCCGATCTTCTAGCTAGGGAAGCCGGCTCTATGGAAGTCCTGATGAAGATGAGCGAAGACGAATTTTTGGCTATCGAAGGTGTGGGAGAAAAAATGGCCAGCGCCACCGTCGCCTATTTCAAGGAAAAGGACAACCTCAAAGAAATCGAATCTCTCTTGGACGTCGGCTTAAAACCTGCCGCCCCCAAAAAAGTTGTCCTACGGGGCCATCCATTCGAAGGAAAAATATTTGTTCTTACGGGAACATTAGAACATTATTCTCGGGACCAAGCCACCGACCTCATCAAAGACCGCGGCGGCAAAGTCACCGGCTCGGTCAGCAAAAAGACCGACTATGTTCTTTTCGGTGAAGAAGCGGGATCCAAGCTCGACAAAGCCAAAGAGCTGGATATCTCTCTTCTCACGGAGAAAGAATTTGAAAAAATGCTCTAATTTGCAAATTCATCGGTAGCTCGGATCAGAGCATCCAAAATTCCTGGCTCCGTCGATGCGTGTCCTGCATCAGGAATAATTTCCAGTTTGGCTTCTGGCCAAGCGCGATGGAGTTCCCATGCGTTCTCGACGAAACAGGGGACGTCATACCGTCCATGAATGAGCACGCCGGGAATGTGACGGATGGCTTCCACATTTTCCAAAATCCAGTTGTCGGTATCGAAGAACGTATTATGGATAAAGTAATGACACTCGATGCGGGCAATAGAGTCGGCCATAGCATCTGCTGAAAAACTCGCAAAGAGGGCAGGATCAAATTTGAGCTTCGACGTCGCTCCTTCCCATCCCGCCCAGGCTTTTGCTGCTTGGAGACGCTCTTCGGTGTTGGAAGAAGTTAATCGTTTATAATAGGCCCTAACAAAATCGTTTCTCTCGGAGACGGGGATGGGAGCCACATAGCTTTCCCATACATCGGGGAAGATATGGTGGGCTCCGGATTGGTAGTACCATTGGATTTCTTTGGGACGGCAGAGGTAAATCCCTCGTAAGATAAGACCTTTTACAGGTTCGGGGTGTTTAATAGCATAAGCGAGCGCTAGTGTACTTCCCCAAGATCCGCCAAATACCACCCATTGATCGACTTGAAGGTGATCCCTTAGGCGTTCAATGTCCTCGACGAGATCCCACGTTGTATTATTTTCAAGGCTTGAAAAGGGGCGACTTTTACCGCATCCCCGTTGATCGAAGAGGATAATGCGGTATTTTTCAGGATTAAAAAATCGGCGGTGATAAGGATCCACGCCCATGCCGGGGCCGCCGTGGAGAAATAAAATAGGCTTGCCTTGAGGATTTCCGCACTCTTCCCAGTAGAGAGTATGATTATCGGGGACTTCTAGAAAACCTGTTCGATACGGTTCGATCTCGGGATAAAACGTTCGCAGGCTTTCTGCAGCAAGGGATGTGCACAAGCAGATGAGAAACACTAATCTAGTCATTTGACGGCCCATAATCAATTCTCCTTTTGCCTTTTAAAAGGATAATCTTTTGCACTTTTTTAATCCCCCCTTTTCTAAAAAATCTCCTTTCAGGTATGAGGAATTTTGTAACACATAAACCTTGCAAGGAGTGTTTGTTTTATGAATCAAAAGTTGTTGAAATGCGCCCTAGCTGGCGGACTTATCTTGTTTATTTGGGGAATGGTCTCCTGGGCCGTACTTCCCTGGCACAAGATGTATATGCACAAATTCGATAATGAGTCGCGCGTAGCATCTGTCATTAAAGATAACGCCTCAGAAAGCGGCATGTATGTCCTTCCCAATATGCTGAATATGCAAAGAAATTCTGATGAGATGAAAGAGGCTCAAGAGAATATGCGCAATGGTCCCTTTGTTTTTGCTGCTGTTTCTTTGGAAGGGAAAAATCCTGACCGAGTTGTTCCCATGGTTCAAGGGCTTGTGCTGAATTTAGTTGCTGCTTTCCTCGTAAGCTGGCTCTTGATGCATACAAGACTGAATTTTAACAAAAGCGTCGGATTTGTGACGGTCATAGGCTTGGTCATAGCTCTGATGTCAACAGTTCCTCATTGGATTTGGTTCCATTTCCATGTTGGATTTGTTGCTGCTTGTATTTTTGAGACAGTTTTGGGCTGGTTCTTTGCCGGTCTTGCTATCGCGAAAATTGCTCGCTAATTTGCAATTCTCAAATTGGAGGGGGCATTCCCCTCCAATTCTCCTAACAAAGTTTGATGACTATATCCGCTGACTTTCACCTTTTGAAGCGATCCAATGAGTTCATCGCCACCTGAGAAGATCACATTTTTCCAACATCTGGTTCTTCCTTTGAGGTGAGTCTCTTCGCGGGTGCGCTTTTCGACTAATACTTCCACTTCTTGGCCCAGCATGTTCTGACGATCTTCGGTTGCAATTTCTTGCTGGAGCGTAAGGAGCCGCTGAAGGCGGGCTTGTTTCACTTCTTCGGGGATGTCATCTTGCCAACGGAACGCCGGGGTTCCTTTACGGGCGCTATAAGCAAAAAGAAAGGCGACAGAAAATCCTACCTCTTTGAATCGATCATAGGTCTCTTGGAACTCTTCTTCGGTCTCGGTCGGAAATCCTACGATGATATCGGTTCCCAAGGAGACATCGGGAACAATAGAGCGGAGGAGAGCGACTTTTTCAAGGTAGGTTTCGATCGTGTAAATCCGGTGCATTTTTCTCAGCACACGATTGGAGCCGGCTTGCATGGGAAAATGGACAAACTCGCACACAGAGGGAAGGTCACGGATGGCCTCCATGAGCTGCAAAGTAATGTCGACAGGATGCGACGTCATGAACCGCACGCGCTCTAACCCCTCGATTTTATCGAGGCGATAGAGGAGATCGTGGAAAAGGCAGTTCCACTCAGGTTTGTCTTTCCCATAGCTATTCACATTCTGGCCAAGCAAAGTAATCTCTTTATATCCCGCATGAACGAGGCGGCGGCATTCTTCTTCGATGCTCTCGGGCGGTCTCGACACTTCTTGTCCCCTCGTGTAGGGAACCACGCAGTAAGTACAAAATTTATCGCAGCCCCGGATGATAGAGACATAGGCTTTAATGGGATCATCCCTCTTGGCAACTAAGTAATCTAAATTTTCTTCGAATTGGTCATCGGTGCGGATTGTCTGCTTGCCAGTCTCCAGAACTTGATCGAGAACCGTGTTGAGGTCTGAAATATTATTAGTCCCTAAGACGAAGTCGATATGGGGGAGTTTTCGGAAGAGCGTCTCTTTTTTGGCCATCGCCATGCATCCAGTTACGCCGATGAGGGCCCGCTTCTTTTTATGGGCCATCTTGCCGATCTTCCCCATGACCTTGCGCTCTGCCAGGTCGCGGATGGAGCAAGTGTTAAATAATAGAAGATCTGCCGTATTCTCGTCAGCGATGCGCGTCATGCCCCGTTTTTCGAGGAGGCCGACCATGATCTCGGAGTCGAGCTCATTCATCTGGCATCCGTAGGTACGAACAAAAAATGTCTTGGGGTCTTTAATCATAAGGCAAGATTCTACCCCTATAAGGGGATCTTTGGCAAGAGCCCGTTATTACTTTGGTCTTGACGGAGGAGGGCACCTTGCAGTTATTATTAATGGAAACTGTTAGTAAAAATTATATGGAGAATTATATGTCTATAAGCATGAGAGAAGATATTCAAAGAAATTGTGGATCGGTTGGAATGGAGCTTTTTGAAATGATGGAAGTTAGATTAGAAGAACAAAAGGCCGGCTATTCATTATCGTTGGATGCAAAGACAATGACATTTACCATAATGGGAACTTCTTCTTTAAATATTGAGAAAATAGAGGGCATTTTTCATAACGTAAAGACCACTCAGTGGGATCTTAGAATTCTTAATACGAAGGACATGAGGGGTAATTATCAAGTAAAGATGGAAAGCTGGTCTGAAATTCAGAAGATAGGATTTGGGGCAAGTGCGCGTTTTTTTGTTGTTAGGCAAAAATGAATTTGTTCACGGGAGCTTTACGGAGATTTGGTTAAGGCCGTTGTTAATGTTGAGGCAGCGAAGTCAGCCGCATGATCAAAGCTTGAGGAGATAAGGATTGTTATCATAGTGCCGCCATGCGGGCCATCGAACTCCTAGACCTTACCATTGCCGATCCTCGGTGGAAAAAGCGCCTAAAAGAGCTCTGCCGGGTTCGAGGGCTTTTCTTGGATACCGTGTGGGGGATCAACGAGTTCAAAACTTCCTTTGAAGACCTTGATAAATATTTTTATCACTTTGCCTATGCTTCGCGATTGAATCGATAAGTCTCTTGGCAAAAAAGCCCACCTCATTTATGATGTCAACTTAACATTGGATATTCTCTATGAAAAAGAACCAGACTAGTCAATTAACGAAAGAGCAGGCGATCAAAGATCGTAAGTGGCTCCTTCTCGATGCCACAGGAAAAACGCTCGGCCGTTTTGCTTCCGAGGTAGCTCAAATCCTTCGCGGAAAGCATAAAACAAATTTTACTCCCCATGTCGATTGTGGTGATGGCGTCATCATCATCAACGCCGACAAAATCAAAGTCACTGGGGCTAAAGAAGCTCAAAAAGTTTATTACTATCACACGGGTGCTATGAGCGGTCTGCGCGAAGTCCCTTACCGCGTCATGAAAGCCCGTAAGCCCACTTATATCCTCGAGCACGCGATTGCGGGAATGATGCCCCAAAGCCGTCTCGCGAAACAACAGCTTAGAAAACTGCGCATTTTCGCAGGTGCTGAGCATGATATGACAGCCCAACAACCCATCCCATTAAACATTTAATACGGAAAGATTAATCATGGCAGAAGAAAAAATAGGTACCGGACGTCGCAAAACATCTGTTGCTTCCGTACGAGTAAGATCAGGATCAGGTGTTGTCACCGTCAACGGCCGTAAATTTGAAGATTATTTTCCTCTTCCCCTCCAACGGGACTCCGTCTTGGCTCCTTTGAAAAAGTTCTCCGATCCTGAAAAGTTTGATCTCATCGTTCGTCTGAAAGGCGGCGGAGTCGAAGCGCAAGTAATCGCTGCCCGTCTGGGGCTCGCTCGTGCTCTTCTTCAAGATGATGCTTCGTTGAAGGGTGGTTTGAAGGCTGTAGGGTTTTTAACCCGCGATTCGCGCAAGAAAGAACGTAAGAAATACGGTCTGCGCGGTGCTCGTAAGCGTAGCCAATTCTCTAAACGTTAAGAAAACATTCCTCCTTGTTGATACGAGTCCTCAGGTTAGTTCCTGGGGACTTTTTATTCAAAAAAGCCCATTTTAGTTAGGATATCTTTTCCTTTTTGGATAAAGGCGTCAGGATATTTGCTTTTCTCAGAGTCAAGGAATTTAAAAAACTCTTGGAGAATGACTTGTTGGCTTTCTCCTACATAGGTAAATTTTTCTGCTAGCGTTATCCAAAAAGCCTCAGCAAGTATATTTGGATCACTATAGGTCATAAGATTTTTACTTAAAGGAGGTCGGTAAGCAGTCATTTCCATATCGATAAGCGCATTCCAATAAGGGCTCAGATTTTCTTTAGAATCATGCTGATGCGACATCATGAGATCGGCAAATTTAACAAAAAGCTGTCTATGCTCAGGTGGAACCAACGAAGCCATGCCAATGTGATAAAGATCATGATACCAAAATCGAAAGCCATGAGCATCCCTGCCATCAGCAATCAAGGGAAATGAAATGCCGGGAAAGAGTAGGCCCATATCCCGAGTATCGGTAATCCCATTATCATGAATGTCTTCTGCAGAGGAAAGACCAATTACCGGGTTAATTTTCACTGCGCGATTTCCATAAGAGACATCAGTAAAAGCTTGCATCATTCCGATAGATGCAAGCATATGGCGGTTTTCACTACAGGCTCCCAAGATATTGAATTGGATTTCGTCAGAGTGAAAAAAGCCAGTCGCTGTCATTTTATCAGGGTTTCCGCCACCATTTTCATTCTTTTCGTTGTACTGTATCAGAAAAAACTGCTGCTGTGAGGGGTCAGCATGGCGCATTTTTTCAAAGAAGGCGGTTATGTGTTCTTCTGTTCTTTGATCTGGAGGCCAGGTCTCGATGATGAGTCTTTTTGCTTCTTCGTTGATCTTGCCATTGATGAAGAGGGGGACGGTTTTGATGTTGCTCGTTTCTGTTTGTGCAGAATAGAAAATCAAAATCGTGGCCAGCGTTTCAGGGGTAATGTCGCCTTCATGGAGGGCTGCTAAGGCAAGGTAGGGGTAGTCTTTATTATGAAAAACTGGCGCATCCCAATTTTGGGTTTGCAGGGCCACTTTGAGGGCGTTCACTTCATTTCGAAATGAAGAGGAATGGATGGTTTTGGATAGCTTTTCGTCGAGTTTTTTCTTTTCCTCGGGCGATACGCGACGGACGAATTCATTGAAGGCCTTGGCATTTTGAGGAGCCGGCGCCTCTAATGGTTTAGAGGCAAAAGGATTTGGGATGTCAGGTAATTTAAAGCCGAAAATCTTCATAATTAATATAGTGG
>VFSW01009497.1_pt1 | contig 13877 bp, 12 predicted proteins | sample 5358111 | NCBI WGS metagenome assembly VFSW01 (sample SAMN11554181, study PRJNA540505) | mine drainage metagenome | isolation source: sediment from site ElyBrook_90M | place: USA: Ely Copper Mine, Vershire, VT | collected 2017
GCGGCACTCCGATCGTCAAGGCCACGTGTTACCTCCTCACGGAATCTCTGAAAATCATACTCCCATTTCCGCAATATTGCAGAGGATGCCAGTTTCGCAGCAACCTGGCTGCACCGCGCCAGTTCTCAGGGACGGCCTTGGGTTCGTCCGCGAATGATGACGCGCGCTCATGAGCTGTAGATAAAGAACGGATAACGATCCACGGGAAGGGCCGCCCGTTTTACGGCCACGCACCACGATTGTTGCCCGCGATTCTCGGGGTCGAAACCGTTCTCCCGCAGAAACTTTAGAAAAGGCAGGTGCGCTGAGTATTCCGGAATAAATGTTGTGAACAATTGCCGAACTTCAAATCCCGCGGCCCTCACGATAGCTCCCAGTTCATGGATCGTGTACTCGCGGACATGTCCAATCTCAGGCGGCGCGCCTTCCTCTGGCCGTGTGTACAAGAAGTAGATCTGGGGATTGTCACGGCCGTCCAGTGCCTTCGCGACACCGGTGACGCTGCCTACGTTGGGCGTGCTCACTAGTAAGTAGCCCCCCTCGATCAATATCCGGCGCGCCTCCAGCAACATGTGCATGGGATCGTAGGCAAAGTGTTCGATGACTTCTCCAGCGATCACCAGATCAAAATGCTCGTCGGGATAGGGAAAGCGGTCTCTTTCCGCGTCGAAGTGATCCACCTGGCAAACAAATTCGCCGCCGGGATATTGAACCCGCTTGGTGTCCGTCCGGCCGAGCGTTCCGTAGTAGGCGCCACGTACCTCGCGATAGCCGCAGATCCGATTGAGGAACGGCGTGATTTGCATATAGCAGCCCAGCTCCAGAGCCCGGCCGGTGCTCTGAGGCGGAGGGACTAAAGCCAGGGTTCGGGCCAATCGTGGAATGTGTTTTTCCAGGTAGGCTTTGCCTGCGGCAGACTCCGCGGGTATTTCGTGGAGTGCTTGTTGCGCCTCCTGGAGCCGGTGAAGATCGAAAGGCTCCTCAAAATGGGGCAGCCCGTACGAAGCGCTTGAACGATAGTTGATGCGGCGCAAGAGGTTCCGAGCAAGTTGCAGAGATGACGATAGCATTCCGACGTTGCCATCGTACCAGCAATGGGGTTCGTTCCCAATTTCAAATATTTACACGTGGCCCGCGCCGCTAGGCCCTTCTACGAACAGATGCAATGGATGTCGCTACTAACAAGAGTGCTGTAAGGAGGCTAATCATGCGCGCGGCGCGCATTTCCAGGCCGCCATCGTAGACCATCTCAATCTTCGAAGGCCCCGAAAGGTGGGGATCGATATACATGAGCCCGATCGCATCGCGAAGAACCGGCGTTGGCTTCCCGTTCGCAGTCGCGTGCCAGCCCTTGTGCCAGGCCATCTGCACGGATACAACCTGAGCTGGCTCGAGATTCGTACGGATGTCGGCGCTATGCATGCTGGTCCAACGAAATTCGGCGCGCGGCATGTTCAGGTCGTCCAGCGAAGCAACATAAGGCCGCAGTGGATCAAGGTCCAGCCCATGAATCGGCGTCCGCGAAACCAGAGCGCTTTGGAGGACAACACGAGCCAGGGACGCAGGAGCATGGTCCACACGATAGATCACGTCATCGCTGTCATAACGCCAAAGCGGCTCAAGCACGCCCTCGAACTTCCTTGGAGTTCGGAACGGCTTCCAAGATTCCGTACTCGTCGGTCCGCTGACAGCGACCGCGTGAACGCCCAGCGCTTTCAGCCATAGCACGGAAGCCTCGGCGTTGTGTGTACCGCCTGGATCGCCATTATAAAGCGCGTACTCCGCAACGCGAATCGTAGAATCGGTGACTGCTTGGTCGAAGCCCCAGAGCTCGGGAGTATCGCTGAAGGCGGTCAGCCAAAACGCGGACGATCCCGGCACCAGCACGCGTCCACCAGTCCAATTCTGGTTGAGCCACTGCGCTGTCTTCCACTCAATGGTGCTCTGGATATCCTGGGACAGCAGCAAGAAATCGTGCGCATAGCGCCGGTCCATCCGGATGGGTTGGATCAGCGCCACCACCAGTACGCCCAAGCACAGAGCAGCCATCCGCCGTGGCCGGTCTCGAAGGAACGCGTGGGCGGAAACTGCGATCAGGAACGCAAGAGCCAATTCCATTTCCAGGTGGTAACGGACGGCCATGGGCACAATTGCAACGTGCCACCAGGCATCGGCGAGCGCGATCAGCGTCATCAAGAACGCGAACAAGACGGCGAATTGCAGATACGGCGCACAACGCCGTATGGTCCATTTAATCGCGGCCATTACGATCAGAAGGGCCGGCCCCCACAGCATTGCGGAGCCATAAGCATTCGAATAGTCGCCGCCGGTGGTTTTCGCGTTCATCTGGAGAACGGCGATGGTGGAAGGCGGCATCAAGGGCATGGCCAGGCAGTATGCCGCGACGCCAATCAGCGCCAGCCATGCCACGTCGCGCCATTTCCACCCGCGCGGGCTCCGAGGTACGTCAATGTTCGCCAGCGCGTAAGGCACGATCACGAGCGCGATCGCGAATGCGCCCAGCCAGTTCGTCGTGGCCGTGGCTGCGAAGGCCACTGCGGCAAGCAATACGTAGGGCGCCCGCCGCTTGGCCATCGCGACATCCAAGCACAGCAGCGCGAGAGTCAACAACGTTATCGAAGAAACGTGCGGGCCTTCGCCATAGTAAACCAGTGTCTGCAGACGCCGGGGAAAGAACGGGCTTCCAAGATCGCTCGCGACTGCCGGGATCAGCCAGGCTGACATGGATAATGATGTGTAGATCAGGCCGGCGACGAAACCCGCCCATCGCGATCCACTCATTCGAAAAGTGAGCGCGAACAGGGCCAAAGGCCCCACGCAGTAGGCGAGCGCGGTTACCCAATGATAAGCGTGAGCCGTCGATGTCCCGCGCAGAAACGCGGCCAACGCCACCACCAGGTGGAGCAGCGGCGGATAAGTGGTCGGATAGGGAGTGCCGGCATTCCACAAAGAGAACCACGTGAGGTCGTTCCAGTGGGCGATCGCGTATCGGCTGATACCGATGAAGGCGCCTTCAATCGACCCCATGAAGCGCAGGTACTCGATGCGGAACAGCTCATGGCAGATGTACAGGTTGAGCAGAAACAGCGCGAGCGCTAGAAGGGCGGTTTTTAACCAGCCTAAACGGTTCCGTCGCTGAATGTTTTTGCGCATCTCCTCGACCGCCATCGCATTCCGGGCCAGCATGTCTTTCAGGCTAACATCTGCGCCGTAAAGGCCGGCAGCGCTATATTCCCATATTTATGGGAAAATGGGATAGCCATGAAGACCACGGTCGAGATACCCGACACGCTCTTCCGCAAGGCCAAGGCGACGGCTGCCGAGCAAGGCGTTCCTCTAAAAGATTTCCTGACCAACGCCGTCCGGGAATACCTGCAGCGCAGTTCGAAGAGCAAAACCTCCGCGCCAGCCCCTCCTCCAGCCTGGATGAGCGCGTTCGGAGGGCTCCGCAATCTGCACAAAGAAACCAAAAGGATCGATCACGTCCTTGAAGAAGAATTCGGGCGGATTGACGAGGAAGAGTGGCGCTAATCCTCGACACGAACGCTCTATCGGCGTTTGTGGATGGCGACCAAGGGCTACTCCCCGCGATCGAGAGGGAGGCTGAATTAGCGATCCCAACCATCGTTCTGGGAGAGTACCTGTACGGAATCAACCGGTCCCGGCAGCGTGCTTCCTACCAGATCTGGCTCAGGACAAATCTTCCCCTTTTCGACGTCCTTCCGGTGGTTCGTGAAACCGCTGAGCGCTACGCCGAAATCCGGCATGAGTTGAAGGCCGCAGGCACTCCAATTCCGACCAACGACCTCTGGATCGCGGCTTTAGCACGGCATCATCGAATGCGGCTCGTTACGCGGGATGGCCACTTCCGCGCCATCCAGGGTCTCCACGTCCTGGCTTGGTAGCCCCAACGGGCCACAACTTCTTCAGCACTGCGGATGTACAATAAAACCACACTGATCCCACTGATGTATTGACCGTGGTTGAGATCGAAAGGATCCACGTTTGAAAGCCACCGACGTCAACAATCCGAACTACTTCCACAAAGTTGTGGACTGCCAGTGGGCCTGTCCGGCCCATACCAACGTTCCCGAATACATCCGGCTGATCGCGCAAGGCCGCTATACCGACGCCTACATGCTCAACCGGGAGTCGAATGTATTTCCCGCGATTCTCGGCCGCACTTGCGATCGTCCCTGCGAGCCGGCCTGCCGCCGTGGGCGCGTGGACGGCAAGCCCGTCGCCATCTGCCGCCTCAAACGCGTGGCGGCCGATCTGCGCGACGACATCACGGATCGCCTTCCCAAAATTCCCAGCCAGAAAAACGGGAAGCGCATCGCCTGTGTGGGCGCGGGTCCGGCCTCGCTCACGGTCGCGAACGATCTGATGCCTTTGGGCTACGAAGTTGTGATGTTCGAAAAATACGACCGGCCGGGCGGCTTGATGCGCACCAACATCCCCGCTTTTCGGCTCCCCGAAAGCGTTCTCATGGACGAGATCAACCAGATTCTCGACATGGGCGTCGAGATCCGCTACAACTCAGACGTCAGCAGCATGAAAGCGCTGCTGGCCCAAGGCTTCGACGCCGTTTTCGTCGGCACCGGCGCGCCGCGCGGCAAAGAACTCGACATTCCGGGCCGTCACGACACCGACCGCATCCACATCGGGATCGATTGGCTGGAGTCCATCGCGTTCGGCCACACCTCCACGGTCGGCGAGAAGGTGCTGATCATCGGGGTTGGGAACACGGCGATGGATTGCTGCAGATCCAGTTGCCGGCTCGGAGGAAAAGACATCAAGGTGATGGCTCGCCGTCCGCGCGGATTCTTCAAGGCTTCGCCGTGGGAGCTGGAGGACGCCGAAGAAGAGGGCGTCGAGATCCTCATCAATCATGCGCCGGTCCGCTTCGTGGTCGAAAACGGCAAGCTCACCGGCATGGAGTTCGAGCGCCTGGAATGGGACGCTCAAGCCAAAAAATCAAAAACGCTCGGCAATGTTTTTCTCCCCGCCGACGATGTCATCCTCGCCATCGGCCAGGAAAACTCGTTTCCTTGGATCGAGCGCGACCTCGGAATCGAATTCGACAAATGGGACATGCCGGTGGTGGACGAGAAGACCATGCAGTGCTCGCGTGACGGCATTTTCTTCGGAGGCGACGCCGCCTGGGGGCCGAAGAACATCATCTGGGCCGCCGAGCACGGCCATCAGGCCGCCATTTCCATCCATAATTATTGCCAGAGCATTCCAGTCACCGAGCGCCTGCCGCAAGGCATGAACCTCATCAGCCAGAAGATGGGGATCAGCGAGTGGAGCTATCACAACGACTACAATCCCTCATCGCGCCAGAAGATGCAGCACGTCGAGCTGACGCGCCGCTTCGAGCAGATGAATATTGAGGTAGAGCTTGGCTTCTCCGCCGAGCAGACCGCGCGCGAAGTGCTGCGCTGCATGAACTGCGATGTCGAGACGGCCTTCGTCGCGCCGCGCTGCATCGAGTGCGACGCCTGCATCGACATCTGTCCGGTGCAGTGCCTCACCATCACGCGCAACGGCGAAGAAGAAGATCTGCGGCAGCGCCTTTCGGCCCCCGCGGTCAATTTGACGCAAGATCTCTATGTTTCCGCTCCGCTGCCGCAAACCGCGCGCATCATGGCCAAGGACGAAGACCTGTGCGTGCATTGCGGGCTCTGCGCCGAGCGCTGTCCCACGGCAGCCTGGGACATGCAGAAGTTTGAGCTGCTCATTTCTTATGCCGGGAGGCCGGTGGACACCGCGTCATGCGTAACCGCGTAAACGATTTCGCTCTCAAGCTGGCCAATGTAAATGGAACCGGATCGGCCAGCGCCAACGGTCTGCTGATGCAGGCCATTTTTCGAATGGGCATTCCTGTTTCCGGCAAGAATCTGTTCCCTTCCAACATCCAGGGCCTGCCCACCTGGTATGAGATTCGCGTCAACAAGAACGGCTACACCGCCCGCTCGCTCGATTACGACCTGATGGTGGCGATGAACTCGCAGAGCTACGCGCGCGATATTCAAGAGGTCCGCGAAGGCGGCTATTTGCTGTACGATTCCTCGTGGCCGCTCGACCCTGCACTTCTGCGCGCCGACGTGCAGTTTCTGGGCGTTCCCTTCGCGCAATTGTGCAACGACAATTTCCGCGATCCGCGTGAGCGCATCCTGATGAAGAACATCGCGTACGCGGGAACGCTGGTGGCCGCGCTCCAGGTGGACATGGAGATCGTGGCCGCGCTGCTGGAAGAAAAATACGCCGGCAAGAAGAAGCTGAGTGAATCGAACACTCGCGCGCTGCGCCTGGGCTACGACTACGCCCGCGATCATTTCGATTGCCCGCTGCCGTTCCATCTCGAAAAAATGAACGAGAATAGCGACAAGATTCTGATTGACGGAAACACCGCGATCGCGCTGGGCTGTGTTTACGCGGGAGCCACGGTCGCCGCCTGGTATCCCATCACGCCGTCCACTTCGGCCATGGACGCTTTCAAGGTCTTCTGCGAAAAGTACCGGAAAGACCCCGAGACCGGGAAGAACAACTACATCATCATCCAGGCCGAGGACGAACTGGCCGCCATCGGCATGGTCCTCGGCGCCGCTTGGAACGGTGCGCGCGCGTTCACTTCCACCGCCGGACCCGGTATCTCTCTCATGAATGAATTGCTGGGGCTGGGGTATTATGCCGAGATCCCGGCCGTGATCATCGATGTCGAACGAGTGGGCCCGTCCACCGGCATGCCCACGCGTACCCAGCAGGGCGATCTGCTGGAGTGCGCCTACGCGTCGCACGGCGACACCAAACATATTTTGTTGTTTCCGTCGAACCCGGCGGAGTGCTTCGAAATGGCGCCCGTGGCTTTCGATTTGGCCGAGCGTTTTCAGACGCCGGTCTTCCTGATGTCCGATCTCGACATCGGCATGAACGATTGGGTGGTCCCGCGCCTCAAATGGGACGACGCGTACCAGCCCGACCGGGGGCGCGTCCTGAGTCTCCAGGAAATAGAAAAGCTGCCCAAGTTTCAGCGCTACACGGGCGAAGACGAAAACCAGGTCGCGGCGCGCACGCTTCCCGGCGTGCATCCCAAGGCGTCTTATTTCGTCCGCGGATCCGGCCACAACAAATTCGGCGGCTACACGGAAATTCCGGACGAATACCAGGAAGTGATGGATCGTCTGCTGAAGAAGCACAAGGCCGCCGCGAAGTTCGTCCCGGCTCCCATCATCCAGCGCCGCCCTGGCGCCAGCTTCGGCATCGTCACTCTAGGCGGTTGCGATCCGGCGGTTCGTGAGGCGCTCGATATACTGGCCGAGCGCGGCGTCGTGGGCGACTTCATGCGCCTGCGCGGTTTTCCATTCGACTCGGCTGTCGAAGCGTTCCTCGCCGAACACGAGATCTGCTTCGTTATCGAACAGAATCGCGATGCGCAACTCCGGTCGCTCCTCACGCTCGAGACCAGCGTCCCGAAAGATAAACTGCGCTCCGTGCTGGTGTACGGCGGATTTCCGCTCAGCGCACGCCACGTCATTGATGGCGTTCTCAGCGTTTTGGCGCCAGAATCCGAACTCGCTACCGTGAAACAATAACATGCCATCCATCGTCAAGCCCGTCGCCACGCACCCCAGTCTGCAACGCAACGCTCTGGGCCTCACCATTCGCGACTACGAAGGGAGCATGTCCACGCTGTGCGCCGGATGCGGGCATGACTCTATCACGGCCGCCCTCACTCGCGCGTTGTGGGAAGTGGCCGCCGAGCCGCACATGATTGCCAAGCTCAGCGGCATCGGCTGCTCTTCCAAGACGCCCGCCTATTTCGTGAACGGCGCGCACGGGCTCAACTCCGCGCACGGCCGCATGCCGCCCATCGCCACCGGAGCCAACGCTGCGAATCGCGAACTCATTTATATCGGAATCTCGGGCGACGGCGATTCGCTCTCCATCGGCCTCGGCCACATGTGCCATGCCATCCGCCGCAATGTCCGGATGGTTTACGTGATCGAGAACAACGGCGTTTACGGGCTCACTAAGGGCCAGTTCTCGGCCTCGGCCGACGTCGGCTCCAAGAGCAAGCGCGGCGATCCGAACCGCATGGCGCCTATCGACTCGGTGATGCTGGGCTTGAGCATTGGCGCCACCTTCATCGCCCGCAGTTTCTCCGGCGATAAGGAGCAACTGGTGCCGATCCTGAAGGCCGCCGTGTCGCATCGCGGCTTCGCCTTGATCGACGTGATTTCGCCCTGCGTCACCTTCAACGATCACGACGGTTCCACCAAAAGTTATCTGTACACGCGCCAGCACGAAATCAAAGCAACCGAGTCCGATTTTGTTCCCCCGGCTAGTGAGATCCTGGCGCAAATTGGCCAAAACGGGGCCGTCAACGTTACCATGCATGATGGAAGCATGGTGCGATTCAAAGGTGTTCCACCCAACTACGATCCCACCGATCGCGGCAAGGTGATGGACTACCTGGAAGAGCGCCAGGGCAAGGGCGAGGTTGTCACGGGCCTGTTGTACCTGGACGAATCCGTCCCCGATTTGCACGAAATGAACAAGACCACCGATATCGCTTTGACCAAAGTTCCGTATCAAAAGCTTTGCCCGGGCGCCGCGGCGCTCGATGCTCTGCAGGAAGATTTCCGGTGATCAGCCGGCTCTAAATTAGAATGCCTGATGATCACAGAAACTCAACTCATCCAATTTGATTCGATCGCGCTCGACTGCGGCTCGACACTCGCGCCGGTGGATGTCGCCTATGAAACTTATGGCGAATTGAACGCGCGCAGGAACAACGCCATCCTGGTTCTGCACGCCTTCACCGGCGATGCGCACGCGGCCGGTACCGACAAAATCAGCGGCGCGGCCGGCTGGTGGGACAGCATGATCGGTCCCGGCAAAGGATTCGACACCGACAAATACTTCGTGATTTGTTCGAACATCCTGGGCGGCTGCCGAGGCAGCTCGGGTCCCGGCTCCATCAATCCGGAAACCGGCTGCCCCTACGCGATGTCGTTCCCGCCCGTCACCATTCCAGACATGGTGCGTCTGCAAAAAATGCTGGTCGATCGCCTGGGCATCGAACGCCTGCTGGCCGTCGCGGGCGGATCCATGGGCGCCATGCAAGCGCTGCAATGGGCGGTCGCTTACCCCGACGCTGTCGCCGCCTCCATCCCCATCGCTGGAACCGCGCGCCACAGCCCGCAACAGATCGCGTTCAACGAAGTGGGACGCCAGGCCATCATGGCCGATCTCGACTGGAACGAGGGCGACTACTATGGCAAGCGGCCGCCCGCCAGAGGCCTGGCCGTGGCGCGCATGGTGGGACACATCACCTACATGAGCGACGCGTCCATGCGCGAAAAGTTCGGACGCCGGCTGCGCGACCGGGATCAGTTCGAAGTGGAAAGCTACCTGCGCTATCGAGGGAACCAGTTCGTCGACCGCTTCGATGCAAATTCGTACCTTTACATCACTAAGGCCATGGATTACTTCGATCTCACCGCTGGCCGTCCGTCGCTGAGCGCCGCTTTCGACGGCGTGAAGTCGCGATTCCTGGTGATCAGCTTTTCGTCGGACTGGCTTTATCCGAGCTATCAATCGCTGGACGTGGTGCGCGCGCTGCGTGGCCGCAACTGCGATGTCGCCTATTGCGATCTTCCGTCGACCTACGGTCACGACGCTTTCCTGGTGCATGTTGCCGAACAGACTGAGTTGGTCCGCGGCTTTTTGGCGAGCACTTTCCGGGAGCGAAGCTGACAGGTGTCCGAATCTTTCGTCCCGAACCTGCTGGGCCGCAGCGACTACGCGATCATCAGCGCCATCATCGAGCCCCATGCACGCGTCCTGGATTTGGGATGCGGCGAGGGCGAGTTGCTGGCTTGGCTGGCCGAAAACAAGCGCGTGGATGCGCGCGGCGTCGAGATTGAAGGCTCGAAAGTCCAGCAAGCCATCTCGCGAGGCGTCTCCGTTTTTCACAGCGACATTGAAGACGCGCTCGCCGATCTACCCGATCAGGCCTTCGATTATGTGATTCTGAGCCAGACGCTGCAGGAATCGCGCGAGCCGCTCAAAGTGCTGCGCGAAATGCTGCGCGTGGGACGCCGCGCCATCGTCGCGTTCCCCAACTTCGGCCACTGGAGCGTTCGGCTGGCGCATCTGTTCACCGGCCGAGCGCCCAAGACCAAGCTGTTTCCGCACGATTGGTTCGACTCGCCGAATATCCACTTCTTCACCGTCGACGATTTCGAGGGCTTGGTGCAGTTACAACATTGGACCATCGAGAAACGCATCTTTCTACAGGGGGCGCGGCAGATCAAGCTGCTGCCGAATCTTTTTTCTGAGGTCGCCGTTTTTCTGGTGCGGTCTTGATCAGGTCTTCTTGAGGAACTTTTCGATGCCGCGCCGGAAGTCTTCCGTCGTGCGCGCGAAGGCGTTCACTTCGACGCCCGCTTCGATGGCGGCTTCAAATTGCATCGCGTCTGTTCGATAGAACAATTCCTTCGACATCGTCAACGCGGACGTGGACTTCGAAGCCAGGTTCGTCACGAATTGTTCCACTTCGCGCTCGAATGTTTCCGTGGCGAATACACGAGTAATCATTCCGTATTCCAGCGCGGTCCGGGCAGGAATCGTGTCGCCGGTTGCAATCAGTTCAAACGCCCGCTTCTCGGAAACCAGCCGCCGCAAAATCGCCGTCACGATCGCCGGCACGAACCCGATGTTGATTTCGGGATAACCAAATTGCGCCGAGTCCGCCGCGAGCGCGATGTCGGCCGCCGTCGCAATCCCGCATCCGCCGCCCAGCGCCCGCCCTTGCACCGCCGCGACTATCGGGCGCGGATGACGCCGCATGTCGAGCAGTAAGCCGGCCATGTTGCGCGCCTCGGCCTGAAATTTCGCAAGGTCGCCGGAAGCATTTTCGGCGAACGTACGCAGGTCCATGCCCGAGCAGAAGTCTTTGCCCGCGCCTGTCAGAAGGACCACTCGAACGCTGTCATCGGCGGCGGAGACTTGCAACGCGTCACGAAGTTCGGTCAGCAGTTCCCGATCAAGCGCGTTGCGCCGCTCCGGACGATTGAGCGCGATCCGAGCGATTCCATCCTTACATTGATACTCAACCTTCTTCACTTCGCGCCGGAACCGCCGTACTTTTTCTTCATCTCATCCGTCCAGTCGGCGGTCATCTTCTGAATCTGGGGCATGGCGTCCACCATCAGGTTCGACCCCACTTGCATCGCCTTTTGAGTAAGCTGCGGGATTTTCGACAGATACGCTTGCCCTGCCGGAGACTTGTAGAAGGCGTTTATCCCCAACAATTCATCGGTAGTGAAACTCTCGTCATAGAGTCTGACCAACTCCGGTTTCATGCGCTCATAACTGAGCCGGTCGCGAATAATTCCGAAGATCTGCTTCTGAAACTTCTCACCGTCTTCCTCTACGGGCTGGCGATCCGCCATATTAGGAATCGCACTCACGGATTTCTCGATCTGCTCGCTTAAGACGTTTTCAAGCTGAGTGAGTATCTTGCTGGCTCATTTGATCAACCTTCGTCAGATTCAGGAATTCCTCAATTGGGCCAGTTTCACCGGATCAACCTCCGGCGCTGCGGCCGGCTTCTCCTGAGCAAGAGCGCCCGCAGCGAGTGCGAACGTCAAAAGCGCAACTCGATATCCCATTTCCAGGTATTATCTCACCGCCCCGTCGACTGCGCCGCCGGCAGTAAGGCCGCGCGATGCGCCGACAGGAACTCGCGAACGCTCGTCGGAGCCCGACCGGTCAGCTCCTTCACCGCCGTGGTCGGCGTCCCCATTTTGCCCTGCGAGATCGCCACCTGGCTGGACACGAGCAGCTTGGCGATGAACTCTGGCGTACCCGCGGCAATCAACTGGGCAGTTCGCTCCTCCGGCGACACCGGCAGGTACGTCACCGGCCGGCCCGTCAGCTCACTGGCCAGGTTCGCCAGATTCGCATACGTCATCAAATCAGGCCCGGTGGTATTCCAGGTCTTATTGCTTGTGTCCGTCGATGCCAGCGCGGACGCGGCGGCCTGGGCGCAATCCTCGCGCGTGATATACGGCGCGCCTCCCTGCCCTGTTGCGGCGGTCAACTGGCCAGACGCGACTGCCGGCGCCAGCGTCGGAATCAAGAAATCGGCGTACCAGCAATCCCGAAGAATCGTCCAAGTCATCCCGCTCTCTTTCAACGCCTGCTCCGTTCCCAAATGATCCGGCGCGAACACCACGGGCGACGTTTCCGGATTGGGCATCGACGTATACACCGCGTGCTTCACGCCCGCACTCACGGCCGCAGCCACTGCCGCCCGATGCTGCGCAAGCCTGCGCCCCGGCCGGTCGATCGCGTCGGTGCTGATAATCAGCACCCGGTCCACGCCCGCCAGCGCCGCCTCCAATCCCTGGGGATCGTCGAAGTCCGCGTGGCGCACAATGACGCCGCGCGCGGCCAAGTCCGCCAGCTTTTCGGGCTTGCGCGTCCCTGCCACAATTCTCGCCGTTCCCTTTTCTAGAAGGAGTTCCACAACTCTCCGGCCGAGGTGTCCGGATGCTCCCGTCACGAACAAAGTGCGCTCTGAAGTCATGCTCATAGTGTAGTTCGCCGTGTGCTATTCTGGCGTCCAAGAGAAGCCGCACTTTAAGGTGGTGTACCGTGCGTCTCGGATCCACGACCGATCCTTCTCGGCTTTGGTCCCCGTCGATTATTTCCCGCTAAATATCAGGCGATAGGAGCACGATATGTTTTCTCGACGAGCCTTTGCAGGAATGATAGCGGCCGGCCTCACAGAGGCCGCGTTCGCACAGCGCGCTAAGCTTTCGGGCGTCGCACCCGCCGACACGGTTTGGATCAACGGAAACGAATTTCCCGAGGGACCGCCCCAGGCTTCGATCGACGCCATGGCGCAAATTATTGGGGGCTCGAATCGTTACCATTATCAGGAATTCCCCGCGTTTTATGCCAAACTTGCCTCGAACGAAGGCCTCACAGCGGAACAGATCCTGGTAGGCGCCGGATCGAGCGAGCCGCTGCACGCCGCCGTGGAAGCGTTCACGTCGCCCACCATTCCGCTCATCGTCCCCATGCCCACTTACGAGGCTGCTCCCGAGCTAACGCGCTACAAAGGCAACCCCGTGATCGAGACGCCGCTCAACTCCAAGATGGCGCCCGATGTGCGCCGTCTGGCCGCCGAAGCGGAGAAGGCCGGCGGGGGTTTGATCTACATCGTCAATCCCAACAACCCGACATCCACCATCGTTACCAGCGACGATATGTCGTGGCTGGTGGCGAATCTTCCGAAAAACACCAAGGTCTTGGTGGACGAGGCCTATATACATTACGCCACGTCGCCGGAGGCCGCCACGGCGTTTCGTTATGTGAAAGAAGGCAAGAACGTCATCGTCGCCCGCACGTTTTCAAAGATCTATGGCATGGCCGGTTTGCGGGTCGGGTACGTCGCCGCTCCTCCCGAACTTATCAAACGCATGGAACCCTATCGCAACAACGTGATCAGCATCGTGAGCGTGCGAGCGGTTCTGGCCGCGCTCGATCTTGGGCCCAAGATGCTGGCGGAGCGCAAGGCGAAGATCGTTCATACCCGCGAAGAACTGTGTGCGTGGATGAGCCGGAAGAATATCAAATTCATTCCGCCGCAGGCCAACTTCGTCATGATTGAGACCGGCCGCGACGCCACAGACGTGCAATCGGCGATGCTCGAAAAAGGCGTTGCCATTGGCCGGCGTTTCCCGCCACTCACCACTATGATTCGCGTCTCCATCGGTTCCGACGCCGAGATGGCCAAGTTCCGCAAGGTGTTCACGGAAGTGATGGCGTCCTAG
>VFSW01009498.1_pt1 | contig 13877 bp, 17 predicted proteins | sample 5358111 | NCBI WGS metagenome assembly VFSW01 (sample SAMN11554181, study PRJNA540505) | mine drainage metagenome | isolation source: sediment from site ElyBrook_90M | place: USA: Ely Copper Mine, Vershire, VT | collected 2017
CTGACCGTGTTCGTGCTGGCGATATTCATAGGCTATCACGTGGTCTGGAATGTCACCCCTGCGCTGCACACCCCGCTGATGGCGGTGACCAATGCGGTGTCCGGCATCATCATCGTCGGCGCCATGCTGGCGGCAAAACCCCAGGAGCTGGATGTCGGCACGATACTGGGCCTGATCGCTGTAGCACTGGCTGCGATCAACGTGTTCGGCGGCTTTCTGGTGACCCAGCGCATGCTGGCGATGTTCAAGAAGAAGGGTAAGTAAATGTCAGCCAATTCCGTTTATCTGGCCTATCTCATCGCCGCAGTCCTGTTCATCCTGACGCTCAAGGGTTTGAGCTCTCCGGTTTCATCGCGGCGCGGCAACCTGTTCGGCATGACGGGCATGGCGATCGCGGTGCTCACCACCCTGAGCCTGACGCACAACGTGGGCCTGATTCTGCTTGCGATCGCAATCGGCGGCACGATAGGTGCGATCGTAGCGCGCCGCATCGAGATGACCGCGATGCCGGAACTGGTCGCCGCGATGCATTCGCTGGTGGGGCTGGCCGCCGTGCTGGTCGCGATGGCCGCATTCAACAACCCGGTTGCCTATGGCATCGCATTGCCGGGGGAGGCGCTTCACAGCAGCAATCGCATCGAGCTTTTCATCGGCACTTTCGTGGGCGCGATCACCTTCACTGGCTCCATCATCGCATTTGGCAAACTGTCCGGAAAACTTTCCGGAAAGCCGCTGCGCTTTGCAGGCCAGCACTGGCTGAATCTGCTCCTGGGGATTGTGATGCTGGGTTTCGGCATCGTTTTCTTCCTGAGCCCATCGTGGACGCCCTTTCTGATCATGACCGCGATTGCGCTGGCGCTCGGCGTATTGCTGATCATTCCGATAGGCGGCGCAGACATGCCGGTCGTGGTATCCATGCTGAACTCCTATTCCGGCTGGGCTGCAGCAGGCATAGGCTTCACGCTGAACAACAACATGCTGATCATCGCGGGTTCGCTGGTTGGAAGCTCGGGTGCAATCCTTTCCTACATCATGTGCAAGGCGATGAACCGCGCCTTCTTCAACGTGATCCTGGGCGGCTTTGGCGGCGAGGCGGTGGCCGATGTGGCCGGTGACGGCGTGCAGAAGACTTATCGCAGCGGCAGTGCGGACGATGCAGCCTTCCTGATGGGTAATGCCGATTCGGTGATCATCGTGCCGGGTTATGGACTTGCGGTGGCTCGCGCGCAGCATGCGATCAACGAGATGTCCCATGCGCTCACGGAAAAGGGCGTGAAGGTGCGCTATGCGATACACCCGGTGGCGGGTCGCATGCCGGGTCACATGAACGTGCTGCTTGCCGAGGCCGAAGTGCCCTATGAGCAGGTTGTCGAGATGGAGGAGATCAACAACGAGTTTGCGGACACCGACGTGGTGCTGGTGATCGGCGCAAACGACGTAGTGAACCCGGCAGCCAAGAACGACAAGTCCAGTCCGATCTATGGCATGCCGATATTGGACGTGTACAAGGCGCGCACCGTGCTTGTGGTCAAGCGTTCGATGGCGACGGGTTATGCGGGATTGGACAATGACCTGTTCTACATGGACAAGACCATGATGGTGTTTGGCGATGCGAAGAAGGTGGTCGAGGACATCATCAAGGCGATTGCCTGATTAGAAAGGCAGCAAGCCAGGCCAGAGGATTTTTCCGCGAAATGCACGAAACAATCCACGCGCTTTTTGATACTTTTCACCTGACGGTATTTCAGGCTCAGGCGGGCCCGAAATTCATGCCGATTGACAAACGCCTTGCATTGCTTGCATTGATGCCGACCGAATGCTGAACGGCGGGCGAGAAAAACACATACATGCCGGATTCAGGTATGACCTCTGTCGTGCTGTGCGGATCGTGAATGATGAGGTTTCCGGAGTTTTCCGGCACATGTACGTAATAGACCGCGGACAATAGCTCGTCATATTCATCGTGATCGTGCCTGCTCGTTGCATCTCCAGGCCCCATGTCGTTGAACCAGAATCCCATCTTCAGCGCCGGCCGTTCAAGCAGGGCTGAGGCATAGGCGCGCGCCTGCTCCAGAACGGTTTCAAGCTGCGGAATCAGGGTGGGATCGAGATACAGGTTCTCGTAGCGTCCGCCGAAGGAATGGCTGCGCCTTTTGAAATCCTGCTCGTCAAGCAAAAGATAGCGCTTCAGGATGTCTTCGTTGATTCTTGTTGCATCGGCAAGAAACGCCATGTGTATGCGCGAGTTTTGTTCAAGCATTCAGGCCTTCGATCTTTGCCAGCACGCTTTTCACAAGCCGCACCGCGCGTTCATTCGTGGCCGCTTCGCAGTAGCAGCGCAATTCCGGCGCATTGCCGGACGGTCTCAGATGCACGATTTCATCGTTGTCGAATATGATGCGCAAGCCGTCTATGGTGTTCTCATCGACAGGCTTTGCGAGATCCGGAAACATGAGTTCCTGCTCTGCCTCTTCGTTGCCCGTCAGTCTGGAAATCAGTTCGCGGCTTGATTCAACGGGAAAATTTTGCAGCCTGTCGCTTGCGGTAAAGCGCGCGGGCAAATTCTTCATTAGGTCGGACACCCTGCCTTGCATCTGACGTGCGGCGGCAAGCACGGCAAGCGCCGGCAAGATGGCATCGCGGGTGGGCAGGGGAGCAAGGCGCTTCCAGTTTCTGGTGAAACTCGATCCGGTCAGAAAGCCGCCATTGGCTTCGAAGCCCACTACCGCGTCATCGGTTCCTGTGCTGATTTCCTGCATGCCTGCGATCACATAAGGCGAGCCGATTCTGGTTCGAACCACGGTGTCGAATGCGCCGCAAAGCTCGATCGCGGTATTGCAACTGACGGGCACGCCCACTTTCTTTGCGCCCAGATAACGTGCGCAAATCAGGCCTACGATATCGCCGCGCAGCCAGTTGCCGCTTTCGTCCGAAATCAGCGGTCGGTCGCCATCGCCATCGGTCGAGATGATCGCATCGAAGCGGTGCTCGCGGGCCCAGGCCTGCCCACGCAGAATATCGGCTTCACCGACGGCTTCGGTATCGATCGGCACAAACTCTTCGGTTCGGCCAAGAGACGTGACCTTTGCACCCAGCCGTTCCAGGATGCGCTTCAATACATCGCGGGCCACGCTGGAATGCTCATACACGCCGAGATGCATGCCCGTAAAATCCGGAATGAAGTCGAGATAGCGCTGTGCGTACTGTTCGATCGCCGCGGGATTCATGGCCGGCAATTCGCGCTCGCTCTCGTGCAATTCGACAATCGCATCGGCGATGGCCAATTCGTCCGACTTGGTGATTTCACCATCCGGGCGATAAAACTTGATGCCGTTGCGGTCGAAGGGGATGTGGCTACCGGTGACCATGATCGCCGGAATCTTTTCGTTTTGCGCATAAAGCGCGAGGGCAGGGGTGGGCAGCGCGCCGCAATATTCGACGAGGATGCCCGCATGGTACAGTGCCGATGCGCAGGCTTTTGCGATACGCGGACTGCTGGGCCGCAGGTCTATTCCAAGCGCTATGCGATTGACCGAAAAAGACTGGCAGATGACAGACAAAAATGCGGAGGCATAGGCAGCGCACACTTCGTCGGTCATTGCATCGACCAGGCCGCGCGCGCCGCTGGTGCCAAACGCCACGCCGCTTTCCTTCATGACATCGCGAATACGGATTGTTTTCATTTCTCTCAAGGTTGCACAGGGTGCCGGGCTGCATTCTACCTGATCGCTGTCCTGTTTTGATTTCTGGCGATTTCGGAAAACCTCATTTGAAGATAGGATTATCCCTATGTTAAGTTAAGGCGAATAATGCAAACATAACCGGTGCATCTTCCTGGAGCGGCAGTCTGCAAGGTGCGGCATCATGAATCATAAAGCGATGACAGGAGAGAGTGTGAACGATCATCCGGATAAGGCCAGGACAGAGATGCAACTTGAAGAGAATGCGCCCCTCTCAGTTGAGAGGTTGCTGTACAAGCTTCAGTCTTACCAGACCGAGCTTGAATCGCAGAATGAAAAGCTGTATCAGACACAGACTGCTCTGGATGAGTCTCATGAGCGTTACCTGGATCTGTACGATTTTTCACCCATTGCGCTTTTCACGCTCAATCCAGACGGCCTGATCTATGAAATGAATTACACTGCGGCAGAGCTTTTCGGCATAGAGCGAAAATTGCTGCTCAACCAGCACTTCATCCAGTATGTGGCGCCCTGGGATGCCGGGCGCTGGGAGCAGCGGTTTTCAGAAGCCTTGGGCAGCGACCAAAAACAAGGCTGCCATCTGAGTATCCTGCGTATCGATGGTTCGGTCTTTCCGGCATATCTTGATTGCATGTGCGTGGAAAATGGCCATGGCGATATCTCGTTGCGCGTCGTGCTGTTTGACATCACCAAGCGTGAAAAAGCGGACAGGCAGCTGCGTGAGTCGGAAGAGAAGTTTCGCGCAATATTCGATGGCACGCTGGACGGCATCATGCTCGTCGATGAGGCCGGATTGATCGTCGAATACAATCCGGAAATCTTGCGGTTAAGCGGCTTGACGGATGGGCAGTTGAAGAAAATTCACATATGGGAACTCCGCCCTGCCGACAAGTCTGGAGAGGCGAGAGAGATTTTTTTTCAGGCCATGGACACGGGGCAGACGGCCACGTCCGAATTCAAGTATAAAAAACCGGACGGCCTGGTGATACGCGTTGAAGCCAGGTGGGTCAAGCTCATCATTGGTGATAAATGCTACCTGAAATGCATCGTGCGCGACATCACTCAGCGCAAGAACACCGAATCCGAGCTCAAGGAATCCCAGCGCTTGCTGCGTCAGCTTTCTTCTCAAAGCACCGCTGCACGCGAAGCGGAATTGAAGCGCATTGCACGCGAGGTGCATGATGAGCTCGGGCAAACACTGACAGCCTTGCGCATGGACATCTCCCTGCTTCGCATCCAGTTTGCCGAGCATGAACCGGCGATGGTAGGCATGATCAAAGACATGCTGATGCTGGTTGACAAGGCGATCACCGGGGTGAGAAATGTGGCCACGAATCTGCGCCCGCCGATACTGGACATGGGGGTCATGGCCGCCATCGGATGGCTGGGGAGCGATTTTTCCAGGCGCACAGGCATCAAATGCCGCGTCAACATCTCGCATGGCATGGATATACTGTATCAGCTCGATGATATACATACGCTGACCTTGTTCCGCATCGTGCAGGAATCTCTGACTAACATCGCAAGGCATGCAGAGGCAACGGAAGTGGAGATCATGTTCAAGCAGTGCGGCGATTGCGTCTGCGTATCAGTATGCGACAACGGTGTCGGATTCGATCCATCCGCAATGCCGGCAAAGAAATCGTTCGGCCTGATGGGGATGCGCGAGCGTGCTCTCGCCATTCAAGGCAAGGTTGAATTGACCAGTGCAAAAGGGGGGGGCACGACCGTGACGGTCTATATGCCGCCTAACCAGACAAATCCAGGGAGAAGAATCGATGATTAAAATTCTGATTGCTGACGATCATGCGATCGTGCGTGAAGGCATCCATAAAATCCTTGCGTTGACCCTGGACATTAGGGTGATCGGGGAGGCCGTCAGCGGTCCCGATGTGCTAACAAAGCTCAAGGATCACGGGGCTGTGGACTTGTTGCTGCTGGATCTCACGATGCCGGGTGTCAATGGCATGGATCTGATCAGCCAGATCAAATGCGATTATCCGCAGCTGCAAATACTTGTTTTCAGCATGCACAACGAGACTCAGGTTGCCTCGCGCGCAATCAAGGCGGGCGCATCGGGATTTGTATCCAAGGACAGCGATCCCGAGGTACTGCAGAGTGCGATACGCAGAGTTGCGGACGGCGGAAAATATATCAACCCGGCCCTTGCCGAACAACTGGCTTTTGATGCATTGCTACCCGAACAGAGAGCGCCGCATTGCCTGCTGTCGGAGCGCGAATTCGAAATATTCGGACATCTGGTGAAGGGCAAGCGGGTCAATGAAATTGCCGATCAGCTTTGCATCAGCAACAAGACCGTGAGCACACACAAACTGAATCTGATGGTGAAGATGAACCTCAACAGCACGGCGGATCTGGTTCACTATGCGGTCGCCCATAATCTGTTTTCCCATTGAGCGGATAGGAAATTCCCTATCTGCATCTTCTTGTCTTCCATAAAAAAATCAGCATCACCCGATAGCGCGCGCAAACTTTGCTGCCCATAATTCCCCCACGTAGCGAGTGTTGGGTATGGGGTATGACATGGTGAAAAAATACAGTAAGTCCAGCACTGAATTGTTTTCGTTAAGGCTCTTGCAGCAGGTGAGCAGGATGAAGTCTGAACTGCACATGCATCGTTACTACCTTGAGCAGAGTGTCGCCCGGAGAACGGAATGTCTGAACCGGCGCATCGAAGTACTGGAAGCTTGCAATGCGGCATTGTGCAGCAAGCTTGCATCGAGCCATGAGTCGCCGGAGGATCGGGCTTCCATTGCCGACTCCACAGGCCGCGTATCGAAAATACGCATTGTGAATGCTCAGGTATGGCCTGGTCTGCGAAGCTGATCATCGACAGAGGAATGCATCATGAAACTTGAAGCAATACGAGACATAGCCAAATTGCAAGGCCTGCAAACCGGAAAACGCTCGAAGTCTGAACTGATCAAATCCATCCAGATGGAGGAAGGCAACTTCGATTGTTACGCAACCGCCTATGCAGGCGTGTGCGATCAGAGCGATTGTATGTGGCGCGACGACTGTTTTGTCGCAGCCAAAGCAGGCGGATAGATTTCAAGAGATCGCGTAGCGATACCTTGTCCCTCTTCCCAACCGGGGGGTATGACGGAAGAGGGGGCAAACAAGGTTGTAGGAGCAGTAAATCATTAATCTTTAAACGCTAAGGAGTGCATCATGGCAACAGGTAAAGTCAAATGGTTCAACGATGAGAAGGGTTTTGGATTCATCACGCCGGACGAGGGGGGAGACGATCTGTTCGCACACTTCTCGGCAATCAACGCCAGTGGATTCAAGTCCTTGAAGGAAGGCCAGAAGATCAGCTTTGAAGTCGCGCAGGGGCCCAAAGGGAAACAGGCCTCGAATATCCAGGTTGTGCATTGATTTTGTCGGGTATCACGCACGGCGCCATCTCAAGGCGTCGCGCTGCCCTGATGCGGGAGAGCAGCCATGATCGAACAGCGCAGCCTTGAACGCAATTTCATCCCCCGCCATGTGGCTGGGGCGATTCATTTGTTGCGGGAAGAGAAAGAGCAGGCAGAACGTGCACATCGCGACAAAAACCGGTTTCTCGCAGTGGCAAGCCACGATCTGCGTCAACCCATACATGCCCTTGGCTTGTATGTAGCGGAGTTGCGCCGCAAGATTTCGGGTATAGAAGAGCAGCAACTGGTAGGGCAAGTAGAGCGCTCGGTGGATGCCATTGCCCATCTGATCAATTCTTTGCTCGATCTTTCCAAACTGGATGCAGGCACGGTTAAGCCCAACATGCGCTCCTGCGACCTGTCCGATATTCTGGACAGGATCAATGCCAGTTTTCAGGTGCTGGCCAATGCAAGGCAGATAAGGCTCGTGATGCATCCGCTTTGCGTATCGGTCATCAGCGATCCATTGATGCTGGAAAGAATCCTGATGAATCTCGTCAGCAATGCGCTGAAATACACCCCGTCTCACGGGACTGTAGTGGTCGCATGCAGGCGGCGCGGCGATGGGGTGGCGATCGAGGTGCGGGACAACGGCCAAGGCATAGATAAAGTGAGCCAGTCCGGCATCTTCAGGGAATATGTGCAATTGAATGCGCCGCAAATGGATGCGAAGAATGGTCTGGGTCTGGGCCTTTCCATCGTCGACCGTCTGGTCAAATTGCTGGGCCACAAAATGACGCTGCGCTCGGCGCATGGTATGGGATCGACCTTTGCGCTGCAGCTTGGCATTACAAAACCCTCATGCCGTCAGAAGGATGCGCTGGCCGGAAGGAGGTTGCTGGTCGTTGACAGCGACAAGCAGGCTAGGGAGCGCATTGCGATGCTGCTTGCCTCCTGGGGATGCGAGTTGTCGGTTGCGCGTTCGTCAAGCGCGGTGCGTGATCTGATCAAATGTGGGGCGCGTTGGGATCTGCTTCTATGCGATTGTGAGCTGTATGGTTCTGTGAGTCGGCTCGTACGCCAACCCTGCATTCTGATCGGCAATGAGAGCGACAAGCAAACAGAAATGGCAGGCCATCCTTTTCTGGCCAAACCAGTCAAACCTGCAAAATTAAGGTCATTGATGCAGTTCCTGCTGGAAAGCATGGATAAAGGACCATATGTAAAACCCTAAACCATGCCGCAAACCATCCCCCCTACAAAATACGTATAATGTATAAAGAGGAAATTGCAATATATTGATTTTGCGCAAATATTTTAGATTGTAAAAGAGCCAATCAGCAAATGAAACCATTCCGAGTTTTTGCATGTTCATAAATTTCTCCTTCGTTGTCAAAGTAATTTTTCTTTCCATTCCGCCTTCAGTTCCTGTTCCTCGCGCTTCGATAAGCCGCCAGGTCGAGAGTAGGGCGCAGCCTTTTCTCGATGCTGGCGCATCTTTGGCCCACGCGTTCCGAGCAAGTAGCGATAGGGATAGAGCACCTCCCAGAAGCCGTTTTCACGCTGCTGACCTTCCAGCCGTCCCTGTTCGAGCATCTGCCGCCCACGACGGGGCGATATGTCCCAATGCTTGGCAACGACAGAGACCGGACCCAGAGACCGGCAAGAGCCTGGAATCCCACCAGGCACAGGTTTTGCGCCAGCAGGCACCCAGGAAGTGGATTGACCAAGCAGGCGTTCATGCTTGCGTGGTTTTTCCGCCTGAATTTTTGTTGCTGCCGTCATGCTGTCCTCCGTTGTGTGGGTTGATCCATCAAAGCGCCTTCGGAACGATCCGGGAAAGGCACCACCGTAGAAGCGGCTTGCTGCTTGGCCAGCTTCTCTTGCTGGCATTGCTTGGCATACATCTGCCGCCACAGCTTGGCCTGTGCAAAGACCAGCTCAGAATGCTCCAGCCATGAAGCATCAAACGCCCGGCCCGAAGGGCTGAACAGTTGATGATCACGCATCGTCCAGCCTTCCCATGCGACACCGGGCAGGGCATAGCCACGCAGAATGCGCAGCATCCGATACGCCATCCACGGGATGCGAGCGCCGCCCATCTCCCAGTTCTGCACCGTGCGAGAGGTCACATCCAGCGCCTTGGCGGCTTCAATACGCGTCATGCCGGCTTGTTTGCGTAGATCAGCGAAATCTTGCGGGCTAATCCAGCGCCGTGAGGACTTGCGGCGGCTCATGACTGCAACCCCTTTTCCAGTTCGATTAAACGCGACGAAATCCCGTTGAGGCGATCAATGACAGGCACAACCTCGGGATGGTCAGCTTCGTCACTGTCTAGAATTTCTCCGACATGGCAATACACCGCAAAACTCAAATTTCTGAGTTCCTCAGGGGTCAAAGTCAAAGTCAAAACCAGTTTTTCAGAAGGGCGAGCCCCTTCGGGGTTTTCACGCGGCGCGTGTTGACCAAAATTTTGCGCTGGAAAACCCTGCGCGGGTCGACCGCGCAGCCAGCGAAAATATTTGGTGATTTGGCAGATTGCAGAAAGTGCGACAGAAGAAACAGAAGCAGCTTTAATGCCGCCGCTCGCCCCCGCGCTACGCTCTGGGCCGTGCGTCGCCATAGTTGGCTGATTCCGGCTTTTATTACAAAAAGGCGGAACAGTTTCGACCCAACTGCACAAAACAGGCATTGCTGAAAGCCAATAACGGCGCGGGTTACAGCAGGTCTGACAACCGGTTAGCGTTTGTCCGGGTGTTACAAAGGAACCCGGACCCGAAGCGTCTCTGAACGCGCAGGCGCTGCGCTGCCTACTGCGCGTTTTCAGAGACGCGATGCGCGGAAGGTCGGATATGTAAAACCCTAAACCATGCCGCAAACCGTTCCCAAACCACCCCCTACGAAATACGCATAATGTATATTATGTAAAATTATAATTATTCATCCCGCCATTCCAATCCCAAAATTTTCAGTTGCCCAGAACCGCCCGGTGTATCTCGTTCAAGGGCATGATCCTTTTGGCGCCGCCCAGTTTGATCGCTTCCTTGGGCATGCCGAACACGACGCAGGATGCTTCATCCTGGGCCACGGTCGCTGCGTCGGCGTCGAACATTTCCTTGAGACCTCGCGCACCGTCATCACCCATCCCGGTCATGATGATGCCTGTTGCGTTCTTGCCTGCAAATTTCGCAACCGACCTGAACAGCACGTCTACAGATGGGCGGTGGCGATTGACCAGAGGGCCATCCACCACCTCGACGTAATAATAGGCGCCGCTGCGCTTTAGCAGCATGTGCTTTCCACCGGGCGCAATCAGCGCGCGACCTGGAATCACCCGATCGTTGTTTTTTGCTTCACTGACTTCGATCTGGCAAAGACCGTTCAGACGCTCGGCAAACGATGCAGTGAACTTTTCCGGCATGTGCTGCACGATAACGATGCCAGGGCATACGCGCGGCAAGGCTGTCAGCACGACTTCGAGCGCCTGCGTACCGCCGGTGGAAGTTCCGATGGCGACTATGCGCTCGGTGGTCTGCGCCATCGCGTGGCTTGCGGCAGGCAAAATCGCGTCTGCGTTGAGTTTTCCCGGAACCTGTTGAGTAGAATTGGCGTGCGATATGCGCTTCACGTTTGCGTGAGAGGCTGCCCTGACTGCAGCCACAAGCTCGCCCGAAGATTCCTGCAAAAATCGTTTGAGTCCGATCTGCGGTTTGGTGATGATTTCGACCGCACCCGCAGAAAGCGCCTGCATCGTGGTTTCAGCGCCCTTTTCTGTCAGCGATGAGCAGATCACGACCGGGGTCGGATGCTCCGCCATGATTTTTTTCAGGAATGTGATGCCGTCCATGCGCGGCATTTCAACGTCCAGCACCATCACATCCGGCCATTCCCGGGTGAGTTTTTCCAGCGCGAATATCGGATCGGATGCAGCACCTATGACCTCTATGTCCGGCTCCTGGTCCAGTATCGCCTGCAGCACCTGACGCACCACGGCTGAATCGTCCACCAGCAATACCCTAATTTTTTTCAAGGAAAGCTCCTGGCTCGAATGCCTTGACGGCCTTTACCTGTTTTACCCACACATTGCCGTTCCAGACTTCGAAAACGATATTCCTGTGCCCATATCCTCCCAAGTCATGCGCTTCGACGTTAAACCCATAGCTGGACGCCAGCGTATCGATAATTTCCGTGTTCTTGCGAGGAACGCTGTTGTGTGAAATAGGATTCCGCTTGACCAGATTCGGGAACATGTTCCCGGCGCCGAACACCTTGACAATGTAATCTTTTGGATTGGTATTGAAGCGCACCGCTTCCTGGAAGAGCAGGATGATCGCCTCATCCGCATAGCGTCCGTCCAGCGACAGGATTTTTTCCGCATTCCGTCTGGGCAGCATGTAGTGGCACATACCGCCTAGCTTTTTTTCCGGATGCCACATCGTGATCGACACGCAGGAACCTAAAAGCGTGCGGATGCGCGTGTTTGATTCGCCGAAATGAAAGTCCCCGGGCTGCAGCACGATTTCATGGATGGGTTCGGTCTTGTGGCTCATGGCTTTATTTACAGGATGCCCGTGCCGACCGTCAATTCGGAAAACCAGTCTATGAAGCGCCTTACATCCTGTCCCTGATAGATCGCCCCATGCTGGGGACAAAGCATTTCGATGTCCAGCTTGCTGATGCGCTCGCACCAGTTGTTCTTGGCCGCATTCGATCCCATCCAGCGGCGGTGGAATCCTTCCGCATGACTGATATGCCAGTCCCTTGCGATGCCTTCCACGATGCGGCGCATTTGCGCTACTTTTTGATCGACAGTCTTCCCCAGCATTTCGCAAGCCTTGTCGCTTTGATCCAAGGTTGTTTTCAGAATGCGCTCAATGCGGCTTTGATTCGACATTCTCGAAAAACTGTATATCAGTCTTGCGATGAGCTCGGAGAGCGCGTGCATGTGTCCGTCCAGTTGCCTGCTGAATGTCCTGAGCCCGGTCGAGACCACCGCAAAACCGAGCGATGCCTTCCCGGAACGCCTGGCGGTCAACATCGCACTGATCGCCGCAAGGCGAATTTCTGCTGAACTTGAAACGATGCGTTTGATTTCTTCGTTGATGAGGATGGTCTGTTCCAGATCTGATGCTTGAAAATCGTTTATTTCTATCATTGTCATTTCTAAGATTGAATATCATGATGCTCTGCCTCCGGTTTTCCCTGCGGCATGGGCTGCCACCTTGAAGAAGCCCATCACCTGCTGCAACTGTTCTGCTTGGCTGCTCATCTCCTCCGCGGTCGCCGCAAGTTCCTCGCTCGAGGATGCATTCTGCTGGGTGATCTGGCTCAACTGGCTCATCGCGGTGTTGATCTGGCCCACACCCGAGGACTGCTCTTCCGAGGCTGCGGTGATCTCCTGCACGAGATCCGAGGTCTTGTTGATCGAGGGCACCATCTCGTCCAGAAGCTTGCCGGCCTTCTCGGCCAGTTGCACCGAGCTCGATGCGACCTCGCCGATTTCCTGCGCTGCGACCTGGCTCCTCTCGGCAAGCTTCCTTACTTCGGCTGCGACCACCGCAAAGCCCTTGCCGTGCTCCCCTGCCCTTGCCGCTTCGATCGCCGCATTCAGCGCCAGAAGATTGGTCTGGTACGCGATGTCGTCGATGATGCCGATCTTGTTCGCGATCTGCTTCATCGCGGACACGGTCTGCTCCACCGCACTGCCGCCTTCGGTCGCTTCCTTGGCCGCCTTGGCCGCCATGCCGTCGGTGATCTTCGCATTCTCGGTGTTCTGGTTGATCGAGGCCGACATCTGTTCGACTGAGGCCGAGGTCTCCTCGACACTCGCCGCCTGCTCGGATGTTGCCTGGCTCATGCTCTGCGCGGTCGCCGACACTTCCTCGGAGGCCGACGCCAGATTGTCCGCGGTGCCGCGCACTTCGGTGATGACTTCATTGAGCTTTTCCGCCATATGTTGCATCGCCAAAAGCAACTGGCCGGTTTCATCCTTCGAATTCGCTTCGATTTTCACGGTCAGATCACCCGATTCCAGTTGATTCGCCGCATCGAGCGCACAGCGCAAAGGACGCGTCAGACTGAGGGTGATGAAATAGGCAAGCAGGGATGCCAGCAGCACGACTGCAATACAGGTGACGATGACGCGGTTGCGCGCCGATTTGATATGCGTCGAGAAATGCTCCGAATCCACGCTGGTGGCCGCTTCGTTGATCTCGAGCAGTCTGGCAAACGCATTGCCCAGCGGTCTGTCCGCTCCCTTGATGCGTTTGTCGATGTCGGGAATCGCAAGATTCTGCGACTTCAGCTCCGCCATCTGTGCAATCGCTTCCCGATATGCTTTCGAGTTTTTCAGTATATCCTCAAGCACCGACTTTTCTTCATCTGAAAGCGTGCCGGTAGCGCGATATGCGGCAACCGAGGCATCGACATCGTCCATGTCCTTCAGGAACTTCTGCTGGTAAGCGCCGCCTCGCAGAAGATAATCCTTGAACATATGGATACCGTCGCCTAGGGCGACATCGCCCCGGGTTGCAACGATGCGCCTTGCAAGCGTAATTTTCTCGAAGCTTGCAAAGCCCGTATCCAGCGCCATGATCTTGTCGTAGGAAATGATGGCCAGAAAAATCGTCATCAGCACCACGAGAAAAAATCCCAGTCCGAGCTTCATTCCAATTTTCAGATTGTCATACACGATCACCCCCTTGGAGAATCTATGCGGATTTGATTTCCGAGCTTGCAGTCAGCATCGCCATTTCCTCGACCGAGAGCACCCTGTCCGAATCGAGGATGATCACGA